>Ga0066903_100001160_pt1 | contig 18718 bp, 15 predicted proteins | sample PanSoiMetaGPlot1_FD_67491 | JGI IMG/M metagenome (GOLD analysis project Ga0066903, IMG submission 67491) | Tropical forest soil microbial communities from Panama analyzed to predict greenhouse gas emissions - Panama Soil - Plot 1 (version 2) | ecosystem: Environmental > Terrestrial > Soil >... | reverse complement strand
TGCACCCCCGGGCGGACCCCGGAGCAACCCCGTCGGCTACTATCGGGCCGCCGTGGGTCCGGGCACCGTGGAACGCGAAAGCGGGAAAAGCCGGTGGCGCGCTGGACAGGCGCGTATCTTTCTTCCGCGTCTGCTCTGGCGCGCCACATCCCCTCATGGGGGAAAGGGAAAAGAGACGGGCCGACCCCAAGCCCGATCAAAGCTGGGGCCGCTCAAGCTCGGCTGTTTGATAACTGAATAGGATGCATGAGTGCCACGGGTTCTTGGGCACGCTCTCTCCCCGTTCGTCCCCACGAAAGTGGGGACCCAGTCTTTACGCCGGCGAGTGTTGCCCAGGGTCCCCGCTTGCGCGGGGACGAACGGAGAAGGCGGCAGGTTCGGCTTGTGCGTGCAGCGCTGACACGGCAACCCGTTCAGGGTCCAATCGCCCTGCCTACTTCTTGTCCGTGGTCGCGCTCTTGCCGGCCTCGATCGCTTTCTGCGCACGTTCGATGACCTCCGGCGGACTGGCATAGATGCGCTCGACCAGCTTCTCGATCTCGGGGCCGCGCATCAACGCGGTCTCGAGGTGCTGCTTCTTGGCGTCCTCGATGTAGTCGGGATCGCTCAGCACGGCTTCGAACGCCTTGCGCAGCACCGCCAGACGCTCCGGCGGCGTGCCGGGCGGCGCCACGAGCGGATAGGCCATATCCTGGCGGGAGAAGATCAGCTCGAGCACGCCGCGGTCGGACTCGTTCTTGGCGAAATCCATAATGAGCGGCGCCGGATCCATTTCCGGGTGCCGCTTCAGTCCCAGCTGCACGATCACGTTGATCTTCTTGTTGGCGATCCACTCGGGCCGCGCCGCGTTGAGGCCGCTCCACGACACGCCGGCGGTCCCATCGGCTTCCTGGCGTTCCACCGCCAGGAGGAAGTCGGCGGCACCGGGGTAGCCGGTGACGATCTTCATCCTGGTGCCCAGCACGCCGTTGAGGATGTAGGGGAAGATGACGCTGTCGGCGCCCGAGCCGGTGCCGGCCACGACCATTTCACTCTTGCGCAGGTCCTCGATGGTCTTGAACGGCTTCGCATGCCAGGAGAGCACCAGGCTCACGTCCGAAGACAGGCTCCCGATCCAGCTGAACTTGCGCGCCTCGTACTGGATGCCGGTCATGTCGAGGAGCGGCTGCATGGCGAGCCCGCGCGCGAACATGCCGATGGTCGTGCCGTCCTTGGGTGCGTTGTTGTAGACGAAATTGGCGGTGCGCAAGCTGCCGGCCCCGGCCATGTTCTGGACCACGATGTTGGGCTTGCCGGGCAAGTGGTTGCCGAGATGGCGGGCGAAGGTCCGCGCATAGATGTCGTAGCTCGCGCCCGGGGAATATCCGACAACCAGCGTGATCGGCTGCGCGCCGGCCGCAGTCGCGGCAAGGACGGCTGCGATCAGGCTGATGGCCGTGGCTGCGGTCTTCATGTCGAACCCCTCTTTCAAGCCTGCAAGCTTATCCTGCTTTTACCCGAACGGGACTCGCGTTTCGACCGACCGCGAGCTTTCGCCGCGGCAGCGGCCTCGCCCCTCCCACGCGCCGAATGGACGGCGGTAGTACCGGCCGCCCGGTCAAGTTGCCTGTGACAGTGCTCTTTCGTAACATGCCGCAAGCCGCCGCGCGGCGCCCGGAGAGCACGCTCATGAAGAAACTGACGCTGGAAACGACTCAACCATTCCAGGGCCTGCCCGAGCTCGTCGCCTACGACGAAGGCCTCTTCGAAAAAGAGGGTCTGCAGATCGAATGGGCCGACCGCCACAAGGGCGTCAGCGAGCGCGTCGCCACGAATATCATCACTCCCAAGGGGCTCGATCCCTTCCTGACTCACGGCAAGATGCTCGAAGACGGCAAGGCCGACATGTACAACGCCTGTGAGTGGGGCAACTATTGCCGCGTCGAGGAGACCGGCAAGGCAAGCCGGCAGGTCGGCCGCCGCGCCATCATCGCCCATGCGGCGATCGTCGTCGGTCCCAACTCTGCCGTCTATACGCCGCAGCAGCTCGCCGACGTGCCGGTCGGCGTGCCGTTCTACTTCGGCACCCACTATGTGGCGCTGCATCTGCTGCAGGGCTTTGTGCCGCGGCCGATGGTCAAGCTGTGCAGCGCGCCGTCGCGTTCCTACTTCCGCCTGCAGGCGCTTCTGGCGGGCGAGCTCCAGGCGACCACCCTGACCGAACCGCACGTGTCGCTGGCCGAGAAGCTCGGCTGCCGCATCATCTGCTCGACCTTCTTCCACGGCACCGAGGTTGCCTCTGATCGCGTCGATGCCGAGACCTATGCGGCGTTCAACCGCGCCGTGCGGGAGGCGGTCCGACGGATCAACGCCAACAAGTCGGCCTACATGCATTACTTCATCGACTATCACGTGCAGCGCGGCGAGAAGGACGTCGCCCTGCTCAAGGTATCGGATCTGCGCGAAAGCCGGCTCGTGGTGGCCGATCCCGCTCCCATTCCGGCCGAGGAGCTGCAACGCACGGCCGAATGGCTCAAGAGCTGGGACATGCTGGAAAAGACCGATGCCCCGGCGTCGCTGGTCAACGACGAGGTCCAGCGCCATGCCCACATCGCGGCCGAGTGAGGAAGGCTTAAGGCGACCTGAATCGCTCCGCGCCGGATTTCAGAATCCCTTCGGCAGGTCCTTCCCCCACTTTTGGCGCAGGCGATCGTCAAGCGCCTTGCTCGAGCGGGCAATGACCGGGAAGGTCTTCTTGCGCCGGAACGGGATGCACGCGTCGATCACCACCCGCGAGTTGCGCCGGTCGACGTCGCCGTCGTAGCACATCGGATCGAGCGCCGAGCTCCAGCCGCCGTGGATGATGTCCACCTGGTCGCGCGGATCGCAGCGCGTGCACATCGCCCAGATCACGTCGTTGAAGTTGGTCGGATCGATGTCGTCGTCGACCACGATGGTCCAACGATTGCAGTAGGCGCCGGCGTGGCAATGCGACGCGACCATGCCGGCCTGCTTGGCGTGGCCGCCGTAAAGTTGCTTGATCGAGATCGTCAGCATGAATCGGCTGCCGCCGGCCTCGTGCGCCCACACGCCCTTGACCTCCGGAATCCCGGCGGCCTCGAGCTGGTTCCAGACCGCGCCGCAGCGGTAGGTGCCGAGATAGAACGTGTTGTCGTTCGGCGGCACGGCCGGAATCGCGCCCATCAGGATCGGATCGTTCCGATGCATCATGGTGACGATGCGGATTGCCGGCTCGGGCCGGCTGCCGCCCGCGTAATACCCGGTCCATTCGCCGAGCGGTCCTTCCTGGATCTCGTCGCCGGGATAGATGAACCCCTCGAAGGCGATCTCCGAGTTGGACGGCACCGGCAGCCCCGTTTTCGGCATGTTGATCACCTCGACCGGCTCGCCGAGGATGCCGCCGCCTGCTTCCAGCTCGTTCTTGCCGTAAGGTATTTCCAGCCCCGCCAACATGAACAACGCGGGATGCATGCTCGCCACCACGGCCACCGGGCAGGGTTTGCCGCGCTCGTGATACTTGCTCATGATGATGCGGCCGTGCTTGCCGGGCGACATCATGATGGTGGCGACGTCGGGCGCCTGGGTCTGGATGCGATAGGTGCCGTAGTTGATCCAGCCGGAATCCGGGTCCTTCATCGCCACCATGCAAGCCGTGCCGATGAACGGCCCGCCATCGTGCTCATGCCAGATTGGCGTCGGAATTTTCTCTAGATTGACGTCCTTGCCTTCCAGCACATTTTCGAGCAGCGGCCCGCCGTTCACTTCGCGCGGCTGCTGCGTCGGCGCGGCCTTCATGTAGTTGCGCCACCACTGGATCAGTTCCATCTCGGAAGCATCGGCCGGCAGGCCGAGCGCAACGTTGATCCGCGGCACCGAGGTGAGAATGTTGGCAATGACGCGCGCCCCTTTGGGATATCCGGGAACCTCATCGAACAGCACCGCCGGATTGCCCATCTTCCGCATATAGATGTCGACAATGCCGCCGATCTCCTCCCTTGGCTCGGCGCCGGTGATGACCTTGAGCTCGCCGGCGGCTCTGACGCCCTCGATCCAGTCGCGCAGATCTTTGTTGGCCATCGCTTGCCGCGCTCCAGATCAATTTGATTCGAGCCCGACCGCTTTGACGAGGCCGGCGTTCACTTCAATCTCCCGCTTGAACTGCTCGGCAAAGGCGTCCGCGGTCATCGGCGTCGGTGCGCCGCCCAGGCTCTTGAGGCGCTCGCGCACGCTTGGCGTTGCCAGCGCCTCGACAATCTCCCGGTTGAGGCGATTTACGATCCGGCGCGGCGTCGCCGCGGGAGCAAACGCGCCGACCCAGAACTCATAATCGGAATTGGGGAAGCCCGCTTCGGTTGTGGTCGGTATGTCCGGAAGCGTGATCCCGCGTGCTGCGCTTGCGACCGCCAGCGCCTGGAGCTGTCCGCCCGCGATCATGGACATCGCCGGTGCGATGGGCGACATGTACAAATCGAGCCGGCCTGCCATGACTTCGGTCAACACTTCGGGGGCGCCCCGGAAAGGCACGTAAACGCCGGCAAAGCCGGCGGCGAGCCGGAAGCGTTCCGCAGCCAGATGCGTGGAGTCGCCGCGTCCGCCCGAACCGTAAGTGAACGTTCCGGGTCTCGCCTTGGCCGCCGCTACGAAGTCGTCAATCGTCCCGTATCCTTTGGCGGGTTGAACGACCATCACCAGCGGGACGTTGGCGAGCGACGCCACGGGCGTGAGATCCGTTTGCACGTTGAAGGAGAGATTTGTCATCGTCGACGGCACGACGGCGAGCGCGGATCCCGCCACCAGGATCGTGTACCCGTCGGGCTCGGCCTTCGCGACCGCGCCGGCACCGAGCGTCTGCGATGCGCCCGACCGGTTCTCGATGATGACGGTCTGGCCGATCTGCTTGGAGACCTGCTCGAACACCAGCCTTGCCACGAGATCGATGGCGCTCCCGGCCGTGAGCGGAACGATCACCCGGACAGGTTGCCGCGCCGGCCATTCCTGCGCCTGCGATGACGTGGAGACCGTCACGAGCAAGCTCGCAAACGCCAACGCGATGTGCTGCCGTATGTGCACGTCTCAATCTCCCGAAAGGTCCTGCGTCGAGAACGGCCCGATCATCCAGGGTGCGCGCTGCGAAATCAAGCGCGCGCCATCGTTGCAGCGCGCGCCTTGCGCTTGCGAGCGGCGAGCTTCACCGCTTCGATGATCTCCGGATAGGCGGCGCACCGGCAGAGATTGCCGCTCAGATAGTGCTTGATCTGGTCATCGCTCGGGTCGGGATGCTTGTCGAGCAACTGCGACACCATGATGATGAATCCCGACGTACAGTATCCGCACTGGAACGCGCCAGTCTCGATGAAGGCCTCCTGCTCGGGGCTGAGCCGGTTCGAAACGTCGAAGCCCTCGATCGTGGCCACGTCCGCGCCGTCGACAAACGATGCCAAGTAGAGGCAACCGGAAACGGCGCGTCCGTTGACCAGCACCGTGCAGCAACCGCACAGGCCCTGTCCGCAGGCTTCGCGCGCGCCGGTGAGACCAAACTGCGCCTGCAGGAGCTCGATCAGGTTATGGTGCGGCTCCACAATTGCCGCGGCCGCAGCACCATTGAGCGTGAAATGGATGACGCGTTGCGGGCTCATATCACGACTCGTCGAGCGGTCGCCCGGCCCTGGTGCGCAGCGCCCGATAGACCGCTTCGGGATTGAGCGGCAGCTCGGTGAGGCGAACGCCGACCGCGTCATCGATCGCGTTGGCGATCGCCGGCGACACGCAGAAGGTCGCGACCTCACCGACGCCCTTGGCGCCGAATGGGCCGTTGTGCTGAAAATTGTCGACCGTGAGATTCTCCATTGTTCCGGGGAGGTCGCGGATGCCGGGGATCTTGTAATCCGCCAGCGAAGCGTTGGTGACCTGCCCGCCGTCGAAGTGCATCTTCTCGAACATCGTGAAGCCGAGGTGCATCAAGGCCGCGCCCGAGATCTGCGTCTCCACGAGCTTCGGATTGATTGGCGTACCGCAGTCAATGACGTTGATGAGCTTGGCAATCATCACGTGCCCGGTTTCGATATCGACCTCGACCTCGGCACCCACGCCTGAAATCATCCAGAACGGCGTGATGTTCGGCGACAGGCCGGTCTCCGGATTCGGTGAGACATAGTCCGGCTTGTACGTGCCCGAGCCGACGATATTGCCGGCCTGCATCCCGTATCGTTTCTTGAAGAGCTCACCGACCGGGATATTCGAGCCGTCGGGCTCGCCAAGCTCGCGTGCCAGTTGCTTGAGCTTATCGCGCGCTTCTTCCGCCGCGCGCCGCGCCGCATGGCCCATGTGAAACGTCGAGCGCGAGCCGAGCGTGCCCATGTCGTAAGGCGTTACATCGGTGTCGGGCTGCACGACCCGCACCGACTCCGCGGGGATGTTGAGGACCTCGCCAACGATCTGGGCGAGGACGGTGTTCGAACCCTGCCCCATGTCGACGGTGCTGCAATAGAGCGTCGCCGAACCGTCGGCCGACACATTGACGATAGCGACCGAGGTGGTGGGCGTGGTCACCGTCTTGATGGCGATGGCGAAGCCGCGTCCACGACGAACGATGCCTGTGCCTTCGTCGAATGGCCGCGACCAGTTCATACGATCAAGCACGAGGTCCATCACCTTTTCGACTGCCGCATCCTTGAGCACCTGGCTGCTCGTATGCTGGTCGCCGTCGCGCATCAGGTTCTTGCGCCGAAACTCGACCGGATCGAGCTTGAGTTCGCGGGCGATCATGTCGGTGTGGCTCTCGTACGCCCAGACCAGTTGCGGCACGCCAAACCCGCGCAGCGCGCCGGAGGGCGTCACGTTCGTATAGAGAGCATGAGAGTCGATCCACACGTTGTCGATCGCGTAGGGACCCGACGCGGTGACGCCCGCCTTCTGGGTGACGCGCGGGCCGATGTCCGCATAGGCGCCGCCGTTCCAGAACACCTCGCACTTGCGTGCGACGATCCTGCCATAGTGGTCGACACCGCTCTTGATGCGGAACGTGCAGGGATGCTTGGTGATCTGGTAGAACATCTCTTCCATGGTCAGCGCGACCTTCACGGGTCTGCGCGCGATCATGGAGAGAGCCAGCGCCAGCGCCTCGAGCTTGATATAGAGCTTCGCCCCGTAACCGCTGCCGAGATACGGCACCTTGATGCGAACCCGGTTCTCCGGCCAGCCCAGCAGCCGCGCAATTTCCGTTCGCACGAAGGACGGGCCCTGCGAGGCGCTGTAGAGCGTGACGCCAGTGTCCTTGTAGTCGGCGATCGTGGCATGCGGCTCGAATGGGAGGTGCAGCACTTTTTGAGTGCGAAATTCGTGCTCGAACTTGTGGGCGGCTTCGGCGTATGCGGCATCGAAATCGCCACGGCGCAGCTTGAAGCTCAGCGCAATATTCGTGCCCTTGAGGCCCTTGAGGTGCTTGAGGTCCGCAAACGTCGCGGCTGGGCGCAGCTCATCGTGCACGAAGACTTTCGAGGTCATCGCTTCGACTTCGTCAAAGACGGCCGGCAATTCCTCGTATTCGGCGGTGATGAGTTGCACCGCCTGCTCGGCGATATGCGGGTCGCTGGCGATGACCGCGGCGACCGGCTCGCCGACAAAGCGCACCTTCTTGTCCGCCAGGATAGGCTGATCGTGGAAGGCCGGACCGTAGTAGGGATTGGGAATGAGTTTGCGAATATCGTCGATGGTCACGACATGAAGCACGCCCGTAATCTTCCGTGCGGCGCTGGTGTCGATCGATTTGATCAAGCCGTGCGCGACCGTGCTGCGGAATATTTTTGCCACCAGCATTCCGGGGAGCCGCATGGTGTGGACGTATTCGGCGCGCCCGGTGACCTTGTCGCGTCCCTCGGTGCGGGGCACCGAGCGCCCGATTTGCGAGCCCGCTCTGGCCGCATCCGCTTGCTCGATCGCTGCCATCAGTGCGCTCCGCTGCCGTCGAGCGCCGCGCATATGGCGCGTCGCACGTAGACCCGCATGAGCTCGCGCTTGTAGGGGATTGACCCGCGCACGTCGGCGACGAATTCCGCTTCCACGACGGCCGCATCGGCCGCTTGGCGGACGAGCGCGTCCTCGATGCGCTTGCCGTTCAGGACCGCTTCGGCCGATTTCAGCCGCATCGCCTTCTCGGTCGCGGCGCTCGCGACGATGCGGGTCGACGTGACCGCGTCGCGATTGCCCTCGATCACGACGGCGACGCCGAGCGCCGGCCAGTCGTCCGCCGAGCCGGTGGTGACTTTGAGATAGGCGGCGTGCTTGTTGTGCTGCATGGGAATGCGCACGGATGCGATCAGCTCGTTTTTCGCCAGCACGGTCTCGTAGTATCCGGTGAACAAGTCTTCGACTGGAAGGCTGTGCTCCCCCTTGGGGCCCGCAACGGTGACCGAAGCGCCGAGCGCCATCAGGACCGGCGGCAGGTCCATGTGCGGATCGCCGTGGGCGAGCGCGCCGCCCACCGTGGCGATGTTGCGGACCCTGACGTTGGACAGCGTGAGCAATGTCTGACTGACGAGAGGGACGTGCCCGCCGATGTCTGTGGAATGCTCTAGATCCGAGAGGCTCGTCATCGCGCCGATCGTCAAGCCGTTGGCGTCGACCGCAATGGTCGCATACCTCTGCTCGATTTTTCGCAGGCTGACGAGCTTCGTGGGGCGAAACACGCCGGCCTTCATCATCAGCATCAGCGCGGTACCACCCGCAATGGGCCGGACCGTTTCGTCGTCCGGATCGAGCAGCTGGACCGCTGCAGCCAGCGAGGTTGGCTCGGCAAGCTCAAAAGGTGTCATCGGCGGACCAGTTCAAGCGCATCATCCATCCAGCGACCAAGCAGAGAGAGAAGCGCCAACTATATCCAAACCTGCCCGAATCAAACCATGGGGAGTGACCGACAAGGACTCAGTCCGCGGTCCCCAAGACCCGGCCCGGAACCGACCCGGAGCCGTGTGAGTGCTGGTCGTGAAGCCGTTTGACGGGCGCGTCTGAATTCGCGCAATTATTCCCGTGCCGGCACGTCTTTTGCAAACTCGAACTTGCCCCTCAACGCTGTCTGATGTGCTTGCTCCAGATCGCCTGCAGTCGATCGATCACGTCCGCGGGCTCGTAGCCATAAGACACGAGTTTCACCGTGTCGGTGAAGTAGGGATGCTTCGACGCGATCGGGCCGCGCAGGCGGCTTGAGAGAAAGGCTTGGCTTTCGTCGCTGATGAGCCAATCCGCAAAGAGTGCTGTGGCATAAGGGTAGGGCGTGTTCTTGTTGATGATAAGGTTCAGCGCGGTGATGGTCACAGGGGTATCGAAGTTTGCCGCGAACGGCAGGCTTGGAAATTTCCGCTTCTGGGCGATCCCCTCATACAGATAAAGATCAGGGGAGATGGCGTGGTCACCCGCGATCATAAGGCGTTGCCGCTGAGTGTGTCCGCGCTGCAAAATGGGTTCGTTGCGCGCGATGCAGGCGACCCAGTCCTCAAGCTTGTCGAAGCTTTTTCCAAAGATGGCCAACATGCCTTGGAGAAAGCGCATCTCAAACGGCTCGAAGGACGTCGTCGCCTTGAACCTCGGCTCGCATAGCTCCTCGTAGGTTTTTGGCGGCCTCTTGACGAGGTCCGTATTGTAGGTGATGCCGTGCTCGTCGACGGCGAAAGGAATCCAGCGATTGTCGCTGTCGATCAGGTACTCATATTGCTTTAGCACGCGGCGCAATTCCGGCGAGACATAGTGGGCGGCGATGTCTCGTCTCAACAGCTCCGTCAGATCTGGCGTCTCAGATACGACGGCATCCGTGATATGCCGGCCGGCGGCTTCTTCGGTGACGAGCCGTTCGGCAGCATCCTGCGAGCCGAGTTCGCTCTGCTCGACACTCACGAACGGATAGCGCTTGCGGAACAAATCAATATGGTCGCGACCAAGGTCGCCGCGAAGGCTGTGCACGAAGCGGAACGTTCCCTCCCTTTTCGCTCCTTCGATAATCCTGCCCTGCCGCTGGCCGGGCGAAAGCATTGCAAGCTCGGCGAAAAGCTGTTCCGCCCTCGTGAGATCGCGGGCTCTGGATGGTCGTTCGGCCATGAGTACGAGCAGGCATGCGACAAAGAGCAGACATTGCCAAACTCGCTCCATCGCCACCTCCAGCAGCTGGCCTTAGAGCGAGATGCCTTTTCTTCGAATCGGCATCTCGCTCTAGCTCATTGCGGCGCATGATCTTTTCCGAAAACCGGTATCCACTTTTTCGGGATCATGCGCTAACGCGAACCTCCTAGGCCGTGATCTTTGCGTGTCCACGCGACGCGAGATACTTCGCTTTGCGATAGTCTCCAGAGATACAGGGCTCGAACTTCGGCTGTTCGCCGGGCTGCAGGCACGTCTTGAGCACCTCGACCGGCGTTTCGTACGAGTGGTCGTAGAAGAGGACCATCGAATAGCGATCGGCACCCGATCGATTGTTCATCACCCGATGTAGGCTCGAGTGATAAAGGCCATTGGTCCAATTGACTACGAGGTCGCCGAGGTTCACGACAAACGCGCCCGGGACGGGATCGACCCTGACCCAATCTCCCGAAGCAGTCTCGACCTCAAGGCCGCCTTTGTCGTCTTGGGCAAGGAGGGTGATCCACCCCCAGTCGGTATGCGCGCCGGCGCCAAGCTGGTTGAATTTCGCGTTCGAAGGCTGCGGCGGATATCGCAGCAGGCGCAGGGCGGCCTTCTGATTATCGAAGGTATGATCGAAAAAAGTGTAAGGCATGCCGAGTGAGAGTGCGATGAGGCCCGACACATGTCGGCCTAGGTTGCGTATCTGTTGGTGATAGTCCTCAAGACTTTCCCGAAAGCCCGGCAAGTCCTCGGGCCAGATGTTCGGCACATGGTCCGGGGTTCCCGGCTTGGCGGCGGCCGAAAAATTGTACGACTCCTTCAGGTCTCCCGGCGACTCGTTGTCGAGGCGTTGCGTTTCCGTCGGCTCATAGCCGTTCGTTCCAGGTTGCTTGCTGCACTTGCGCTTTGCCTCGTCGGACTGGTCGAAGAAGCGCTTCGATTCTGCAAAAGCGCGCTGGACCAGCGACTGATCGATGCCATGGCCGACAATGTAGAAGAAGCCAGTGTTGCGGCACGCGGCGCCTATCTTGGCCGCCGTTTTTTGTCGTGCCGCGTCATCGTTGGAAAACGTCTCTGAGAGATCGATTTTCGGAATCTGGTTCGTCGCCTTCGGTTCTGAATAGAGGATCATCGGAACCTCCAATGGCGCCTATATCGGCTCGACGGGGGTGAAGTCGGAAAGTATAAACCAAAATCCGAGGAAGGCCGACGCTGCAACAAGGGAACCAGCGTACAACCTCGTCGGCAACCTCGGCAGCGCCGACCAGGGCCGCGCCTTGGGCGCGGCGCCTTCAAGGATCCGCCCCACCATGCGACGAATGACTGTCAAGGCAATAAAACAGGTAACGATCCTGCTGGTGCTCGCTGCGGTCGGCCTGCTGGCAATTCGTCTGTATGAGGTCCAACGCGGACTGCCACTCGCGCGTTGGCACACTTACGTTCCGCACGACATGCGGGCCAAGGATCTCGATGCGGCCGATTGGAGCCGATATCTCGCAGAAGAGGCGCGGCTGTTCGAAGAGGTCCGCGCCGAGGTGACGCAGAAGCTCGATCCCGATGAGCGCGTTCCCGTCAATCGGTATTTCGAAGGCAGCCCGGTCTATCCGGCACACTTTGGCCAGGACTTCAATCGCTCCTATGTGCTCGAGCCCGATGGACCTCCGACCGGGGCCGTCGTGCTGCTGCACGGTCTGACTGATTCGCCATACAGTCAGCGCCACATTGCAAGGACTTATCGCGACCACGGCTTTGTCGCGATCGTGATCAGGTTGCCAGGCCACGGCACGGTGCCGGCCGCGTTGACCGACGTCGAATGGGAAGACTGGCTGGCGGCAACGCGGCTCGCAGTCAGGGAGGCGCGGCGGCGCACATCGCCATCCTCGCCGCTGCATCTGGTCGGGTTTTCCAACGGCGGCGCGCTTGCACTCAAATACGCGCTCGACGCCAGCAGCGACCCGGCTTTGGCGAAACCCGACCGCCTGGTCCTGATCTCGCCCATGATCGGAATTACTCGCTTCGCACGTTTTGCCGGCTTGGCGGGTTTGCCAGCCGTTCTGCCGGCCTTTGCCAAGGCCGCATGGCTCAGCGTGCTCCCCGAGTTCAACCCGTTCAAGTACAATTCATTTCCGGTGAACGGCGCACGTCAATCGTATCGCGTGACCCAGGCTCTGCAGGACCAGATCACGCGCTACAGCCGATCCGGTCAGCTCGATCGCCTGCCGCCGATCATCACGTTTCAATCGGTCATGGACTTCACGGTCAGCACGTCCGCCATCATTTCCGCGCTCTATGATCATCTCCCGGCAAACGGGAGCGAGCTCGTGCTGTTCGACGTGAATCGCACCGTCAAGTTCGGCCCGCTGCTGCGCCCGTCCGCTGACACGGCGCTGACACGGCTGCTGCCCGCGGGAGCAAGAGCCTACCGGACGACGATCATCACCAATGCGGACGTCGACAGCAGCGAGGAAGTCGAGCGCACGATCGAGGCCAATGCGCTAGAGGAGACGAAGCGCCCGCTCGGATTGAGCTATCCGCCGGGACTCTACTCGCTTTCACACGTGGCGTTGCCGTTTCCGATGACTGACGGCCTGTACGGATTGACGCCCGACCAAACCGATGATTTCGGCCTCAACCTCGGCGCGTTGGCGCCGCGTGGCGAGCGCAACGTATTGGTGGCGAGCCTCGACTCCTTGCTCCGCGTCGCGTCCAATCCGTTCTTCCCCTATATGGTCGAACGGATCGAAGAAGGCATCACCAACAAGAGCGCGAACACGCCGAGCACCGCCGAGATCTCGACGGCCACAGCCGGCCTGCCTCCGAAAGAAGAGACACCGACGTGGAGCTTCGCTGCGCTGCTCAGGCTTTTCTCGAGCTTGTTCCAGAATGAAGACGATCCACCGGAAGCGCCGTAACGGTCCCCGATTTGCGTGTCGCTAGAAGCATCCATTTTCTCGGTGTCCATTTGGAAGCGACTCGCCCGCAGTGTGGGTTATATGGCCCGACAGACCCACAGGCGAGCGCACCAACCGAAGTGAGCAGGGCTGGGGACGGGTGCAGCGGCCTCGTCGAGCTTTCACAGCACCGGGATCACTCCGCCGGGAAGGCCATGGTGCTGAGCAGGGCGAGCGCCGCCTGCCGGCTGTCGAGCCGGGTGTGCTGCACCACGATCGGCACGTTGGATTTGATCACGCTGGCGTAGTCGGTGCCCCTCGGGACCGGTTCGGGACTCGTGAAGTCATTGAACCGCAGGTGCCGCGTGCGTTCGCCCTCAATGATGAAGACATACGGCCCGGCTGGGGGCCGATCCGCAAAGTAGAGCGTGATCTCGATCCGCGCCTCCTCGCTGCCGGCATTGAGGATGCATACAGTCTCGTGACTTGTGAGCTCGCGCGTGCTGCCGGTGCTGGAGGGCGGGATGTAGCCTTCCGCAATCGCCCAGATGCGCCGTCCGATCGGTTGAGACATTTGGTCTAGGCCGCGTTTGATGGCACAAATGGGCCAACGCGGCCCGTATGGCGTTCGTGGGCCGTCCCCTTATCGGGGCCGAAGGGGTGACCGCCGAACCCGCGTCGCATCATTGCTATCGCGCGGGCCCAGTTGTGGTCGGTATCACGCGATGCGATGAGCTCCATGACGGACTGGGCGATGACCGGGACCGGCACCTCCATGTGCAGCGCGTCGTCTACAAGCCAATTCACTTCGCCTGTGTCTTCGACGTAGGCAGGCACTGAATCCATCCCGCCCTGCTGCTGCCGATACATCTGCTCCATCAGCTCGACCAGCCATGAGCGGATGACCGAGCCGTGCTGCCAGCATTTCAATAAAGCGGCGAGCGGTAACTTCTCGCGATAATGCGTGAGCAGATCGATTCCCTCGGCGATGGCCTGGAGCATGCCGAATTCAATCCCGTTGTGCACGAGCTTCACAAAATGGCCCGCTCCCGGTCCGCCCGCGTGAACGTAGCCGTCCGGTACGGCGAGCCGGCGAAGGATCGGCTCGATTTTGGCGACCGGTTCGCGTTCCCCGCCGACCATGAAGCAGCAGCCGGTGAGGGCGCCATGCGGACCTCCGGACGTTCCCACATCGACGAGATGCAATCCGCGCTCCCTCATGCGAGCCTGACGTCGAATGGAATCTCCCCAATAGGAGTTCCCGCCATCGGCAATGATGTCCCCCGCTTCGAGCACTTCGCCGAGCTCGTGCAACAACTGATCAACAAGGGGGCCGGCGGGAACATAGAGCATTGCGAAGCGCGGGCGCGGCAGCGATTTGAGATCTGCCAATGTCGCCGATGTCACCCCTGAACGAGCAAGCTCCTGCCGGACGCCGCTCGGATCGACACCGACAATCTCGAAACCAGCCCGCGCGGCGTTGAGCGCGAGATTGCCGCCCATTTTTCCGAGACCGACGATGGCAAACCGGCCAATAGGTTGGGCCATGCGAGCTCCTCCTGCCGCGCGCCGTCCCTGCGCTGGAAACGCGCAGCCGCATACTTTGTTGCAGTCGGTGATTTCGAGCGCCAGGTTGCCGTCCCGACTGCGAGCTTCACGTGTGGTCACGCGTTCACGCCGACCCAGCTTTGCAGCACCGCATTGAATTCCTTGGGGTGCTCCCGATAGTTGAAATGCCCGGCCTTGTTGATGATGTGCATCTGGGCGCGTGGCTCCGTCTCGGCAATCATTGTGAACAAGGCCTGCCCCCGCTCCAGCACCGCAGTCGGATCGTTGAAGCTCCAGATCACCAGCGTCGGTTTCTGCATGCCGCGGCTGCGGATGATGTCGAAGGTCTCCGCCTTCTGCTTCACCAGGTGTTCGTTGTAGGGCGAGCGGTCGACGATCGACAACGCCTTCTTGTATTTCTCGGTGGCGGCGACATCCGCGAGCGCGTTGACCCACTCATCGTCGATATGCTCGTAGCCGAACGAATAGCGTTGCAGCACCCAGCGCTGCGACTCCCGGGTAAGGCGCGGATTCGGCGTATCCTTGAACAGCACGTCCATCGGTGTGGTGCCGGGTGCGAGCGTGCCGCTGTCGACAAGGACGCAGGTCTTGATCAGGTCGGGGTGGTCGAGCGTGGTGCGACACGCCACATAGCCGCCGCGTGAATGTCCGACCAGATGCACGTCGCGCAATCCGATCGTCCTGATGAAGTTCGCGACGTGCTCGACGACGGCGGCCATCGTGTAGTCCTCGATCCGTCTCGGGTTGTCGGTATAGCCCTGGCCGAGACGGTCGAGCGCGAACACGCGTCCGAATTGCGCAATCCCTTCGAAATTCCGGCTCCAGTTGGCGGCACAATCGGCGCTCAAGTCGGCGCCGAAATAGCTGCCGTGCAGAAGAACGATCGGCTCGCCCTTGCCTTTCTCGAAATAGCGGGTGCGGATGCCATCCACATCAACATATCGCTCATTGCTCAATGGCATGCCCGCGTCCTCCGTCGCTCGAACGAGCGCCGCAATGTCCGGGAAAAACGCGGCATCGTCAATCGAAGGCCCGCGCACGTGTCTCGGCGGCCAAGCACTTGCGTTCTTCGCCGTTGCCGGGTGATGCACCCGATGTTAAGTCTGTCGGCGAACAGCTCGTGGGCGAGAGCGGACGATGCAACTCAAGATACTCGCTTCATGCGCAGCATTGGCCGCTCTCGTGACGGGCGCCGCGCTGGACGCGCGCGCCGAGGCGGTGTCCGATTTCTACAAGGGCAAGTCCATCAACATCTATATCGGCTTCGGCCCCGGCGGCGGTTACGACGTCTACACGCGCATGCTGGCGCGCCATCTCGGCCGGTTCATTCCGGGCAATCCGAACGTCGTGCCGCAGAACATGCCGGGCGCGGGTGGGCTCAAGGCCGCGGCCTATGTCTATCACGCAGCGGCCCGCGACGGCCTGTCGCTCGCCATGTTCGGCGGCTTCACCGGGCTTGAGCCTCTGTTCGGCAATGACCAGGCGAACTTCGATCCGGTGAAGTTCACCTGGATCGGAAACATGAACCGCGACGTTTCGAGCTGCGCTGTGTGGAACGCCGCCGGCTTCGACAGGTTCTCCGATATCATGCAGCGGCAGATCGTGTTCGGCTCGTCCGGCAAGGCGTCCACCACCAGCCAGCACGCGCTGGTGCTCAAGAATATGCTCGGCGCGAAGGTCAAGGTGATCGAAGGCTATCAGGGCACCAACGACATCAATCTGGCCATGAAGCGGCGCGAGGTGGACGCAAGCTGTGGCATCTACCTGTCGTCGGCGCTGACGAGCTACGAACAGGATCTAAGGAACGGCAACATGCGAATCCTGGTCCAGTTCGGCCGCCAAAACGTGCCGTCTTTCGGCGATGCCGTGAATCTCTACGATCTCTTGAAAACCGACAGGGAAAAGCAGGTCGCCGACCTCATCTTCCGCCAGGGCGAGATCGCGCGCCCGATTGCCGGCACGCCCGATATTCCTGCCGACCGAGCGAGCGCATTGCGCACTGCCTTCATGCAGACCATGAAGGATCCCGCATTCCTGGCCGAGGCCGCAAAAGTCAGCATGCCGATCGATCCGATGACCGGCGAGGAGGTGGCAAGGCTGTTCGAGTCGTTCTATGCCGCGCCGAAGTCGATCGTGGAGCGGGCGAAATTCGTTATGAACAATTAGGCCCGGCCGGAAAGGCTGCTGTGGCCACCGCACCGACGCACGCCCTCGCCGAATTCGCCGCTGCTGTGAGGTTCGACGACCTGCCGCCGAAGGTCGTCGATACACTCAAGCTGACGATCCTCGATGCGCTTGGCTGCGCGATCGCCGCGACCACGCTCGGCGACGGCTGTCGCGAAACCGTGGCGGTCATGCAGCGCCTCGGCGGTCCACCCGAAAGCACGATCATCGGTTCGGCCACCAAGGTCTCGGCGCCAAATGCCGCCTTCGCCAACGGCGCGCTCGTGCATGCGCTCAATTACGACCCGATCAGCGCGGAGATCGGACATGTCGGCGTCGTGTGCCTGGCTGCGCCGCTGGCGATGGCAGAAGCGATCGGCGGCCTCTCCGGCGCCGAATTCCTTGCCGCGTCGGCGGCCGCCTGCGAGGTGTCCGCCCGGATCACGGCGGCGATCGCGCGCGGCGGACGGCGACCGGGCGAAAAATTCCTGTCGGGCCAGGTCTTGAGCTATTTCGGCGCGGCTGCGGGCGCCGGACGCGTGCTGGGACTCGATGCGATGCAGATGCGAAGCGCGTTCGGCCTCGCGTTGATGCAGGTTGCAGGCTCGCGTCAGGTCGTGCTCTCCGGCGATCCGCCCGCCAAGGCGATTTATGGCGCATTTCCCAATCAGGCCGGTGTGCTCGCCGCGCTGCTGAGCAGGCAGGGACTCGGCGCGGATTGCGACATTGTCGGCGAGCCTGCCGGACTCTACCCGATGATTTATGGCGGCGAGTGGGATGCCGGCACGCTGACCGAAGGGCTCGGCGTCAAATTCCTGCTGCAACAGGCGGAGTTCAAGCCATGGCCCACGAGCAATCACGTCCACGCGTTCATCGAGACCGGTAGTGCGATCCCGCGGCTGAATGCACCGGCCATTCGGAGCGTCGAAGTTCTCGCACACAGCAAGCTGCGCCCCTGGTGCGAGCCTGCCGACAAGCGCCGCCGGCCCGAGAACCCCGCCGCCGCCGCCAACAGCATTCCGTTTTGCGTCGCCAAATCGCTCGTGCATGGGACCGTGAAGCTCGCGGATTTCACGGCGGAAGGCTTGCAGGACGCGGCAGCCCTTGCCGTTGCCGAGCGCACCATCTGCCGCCTCGATGATTCGGTCACGGGCGCCATCGTCCGCGTCGTCGATGCCGACGGGCAGATGCATCAGGCCGACGTGCACACTCCGCTCGGTCACAAGTCACGGCCGGTCTCCCGGGCGGTGCTGGTGGAAAAATTCCGCGACTGCTGCAGTCATGCGGCACAGCGCATGAAGCCTGGATCAATCGATGAGATAATCGCACGGATCGACGATCTCGCCGCGCTCGATGATGTCGGTCAGATCGTGCGTCTCATTTCGCGATGATCGCGCGGGCGCGCGCCACCAGCTCGGGCGAGGTGCGGTAGCTCGACTCGACGATCGCCTGCGCAGCCAGCCCCGCGATCGGTCCCGCGACGGGAAGTTCGAGCTTCTGCGCTTCGGCGAGAAACTTCGGGTCCTGCATGGTGGCGTCGAAGGCGGCGCGCAGAGCCGCCAAGCAAGCGGTCGGCCGGGACTTTCCGGGAAACGACGTAAGGCCGGCCGAGTGCGTCGGGCGCCAGGAGCATATCGAGCAGCGCCTTGTCTGCCTCGTTCCCCGCCAGATCTCCGACGAAGGGAACATCCGCCGGGACGCCCGGCACCGGCATCGACGAGAAGCGGACGACCGGATTGACCATTCCGTTAGCGATCCAGTGTGCCGGAACGCTGCTCCAGGTCCCGCAGTCGCCGTCCAGTTCGCCGCGCTCGATGGCGATACGCACCTCGCCGCTTCCCTGATATCCGGTCACCAGATGGACGGCGACACCGAGCAGGTTCTTGAGCACTGCCGCGTTCATGAAGCTCGCGGTCCCCTGCGCCGCGGCGCCCATGTTGAAGCGGGTGCGCTTCTTGAGGTCGTCGAACCTTCTGATTCCCGTTTTT
>Ga0066903_100001159_pt1 | contig 18720 bp, 17 predicted proteins | sample PanSoiMetaGPlot1_FD_67491 | JGI IMG/M metagenome (GOLD analysis project Ga0066903, IMG submission 67491) | Tropical forest soil microbial communities from Panama analyzed to predict greenhouse gas emissions - Panama Soil - Plot 1 (version 2) | ecosystem: Environmental > Terrestrial > Soil >... | reverse complement strand
CATCGGAAATAAAATTCTCCGAGAATCCGAGCCAAACTGCGATTTTGCCCAATAAAATGGGCCTATTCTGGTCGTTTTTGGGGGTAGCCGGTTGCAGATCACGGCCTTGCGAGTGGAAATGCCGGTTTTTCTAGGCTTTTCAGTGCGTTCGCCTGCAACCAAGGTCGTTTCAGGCCGATCTCGGCGCATAGCTCGTCAGGTTGTACCACCCGCCACAATGCGTCTGGAAATGGCATTCTACCAATAAAATGCAGTCTTTTCAATGGTTTGATGGTGGGCCTTCGGCACAACCCGCCACGGGAAAATAACTCTCATACAACCGCTGCAAGCCATTGATAGTATTGGAGAACGCAAAAAGTTCCCATCCCGCCTCGACCAGCTACGTTCGTAGCCAAGCCCCCAAAGGATACCGCCCCAAAATCCCCTGACTACAGTAGGACAATAATCCAGATGCCTCGAATTCGGCCCGAGTCACCCTTCATTCCGCGAGCCCGGCCCGAGCCCCCGGCCGATCTTGTTCCCCCGGAAGCCGCCGACGAATGGCGGGCAATTGTGGCACGCCTGCCTGCGGAATGGTTCACCGAGGAAACCTTTGGCATCCTGCGCGAGCTTTGCGCGCATCTGGCCTATGCCAAACAGATCAGGGCGGGGATCGAAGAGATCAAGGCCGCTTGCGTCGCGGAGGGCAAGAGTTGGGCGCTGGACCCGGCATGGTCAGCGAAGTTGAGCGCTAGGTGGGCCGATCACAAGGCGCAGACGCAATCCATTGCCACGCTGGCGACCAAGCTGCGGCTGACGAATCAGAGCCGTTACCAGCCCGACAAGGCCGAAGACGAGCGCGCCAAGGTGGCGGCAGCGGCGGGTCGGAAGCCATGGGAATCGTGGGGCAACGACGGCGACGAGGCCCGGCCGTATGTCTAAAAATCGTCTCAGCAACTACGAGCCGGTCGAGCGCACGGCTGACGGCACGATTGTGAAGCGCCGCGGTCGCGGGATCAAAGCGCAGGAATTCGTGCGCGAGATTCGCGAGCGGGCCGCCAATCTCGATGCAGGCAAGCCCAAGCCGCCCGGCCGTCCGCCGCGTCCACCGCCCGAGCCGCCGCAGCCGCAGCCCGGCAACCGCAAGACGCCCGAGCCGAAGTCGGCCACCATCATTCGCTGGATCGAGCAGAGATGTTACGTCCCGGAGGGGCGTCTACTTGGGCAAAAGTTCGTGCTGCTTGATTGGCAGAAGGACGCGATCCGAGACATTTATGACAATCCGTCCGGCACCCGGCGCGCGATCTTCAGCTATGGCCGCAAGAACGGGAAGACCTATTTCGCCGCGTTGTTGCTGCTCGTGCATCTGTGCGGGCCGATGTACCGGCCGAATGGCCAGCTATTCAGCACGGCGCTGTCGCGTGAGCAGGCGGCGCTGATCTTTGCGGCGGCAGCGCGGATCGTCCGCATGTCGCCCGAGCTTCGCGGCGGCGTGATCATCCGGGAATCGATGAAGGTGCTGCGCTGTCCCGAGCTTGGCACCTACTATCGCGCGCTGGCGGCAGAGGCGACGACGGCGTTCGGCCTCAACCCGTGCTTCACCATCCACGACGAGCTTGGACAGGTGAAAGGCCCGCGCTCGGCGCTGTACGAAGCGATGGAGACGGCATCCGGCGGGCAGGATAATCCGCTCTCGGTGATCATCTCGACACAAGCGCCGACAGACGGCGATCTGCTTTCGATGCTGATCGACGACGCGATGTCCGGGCTCGATCCGCGCACGGTGGTGCGGCTCTACACGGCCCCGATGACGGATGATCCGTTCTCGGTCGAGACCATCAGGAAAGCCAACCCGGCCTTCGGCACCTTCCTCAACGAGACTGAAGTGCTGGCGATGGCAGACGACGCCCGCCGCATGCGTGCGCGCGAAGCGGAATACCGGAACCTGATCCTCAACCAGCGCGTCGAAGCCTGTAATCGTTTCGTGTCGCCGGAAGCGTGGGCGGCAATCAGCGGGCCAGCCGAGCCCATCGACGATTGCAGCGAAGTCTATGCCGGGCTCGACCTGTCAGCGACGACCGATCTGACCGCGCTCGTGCTGATCGGCAAGAAAAACAAGCTGTGGCACGTGCATCCGATCTTCTGGCTGCCGCGCGAAGGCTTGGAAGACAAGGCGCGCGCGGATCGTGTGCCGTATGACCAATGGCACAAGGACGGCTTTCTGCACACGACTCCGGGCGCGTCGGTGGATTACGAGAATGTCGCGATCTACCTGCGCGAGATTTTCGAGCACTACAAGATTCGCAAGATCGGCTTCGACCGCTGGAACATGATTCATCTGAAGCCGTGGCTGTTGCAGGCTGGCTTCAGCGACTATCAGATCGAGCAGAAGTGGGTGGAGTACGGGCAAGGCACCAAGTCAATGTCGCCTGCGCTGCGCGAGCTAGAGCAGTTGATTGTGGAGAAAGAGCTTCGCCACGGAAGTCACCCCGTGCTCAACATGTGCGCAGCCAACGCGGTGGTTGAAGGCGCGGCCAATGAGAAGGTGGACGAGTCCAACCGCAAGCTCTCGAAAAAGAAGTCATCCGGGCGTATTGATGGCATGGTAGCGTTGGCGATGGCGGTGGGCGTGAAGCCGCTGGCGCTGAAGGTCGATCTGGAGTCCATCATCGGGTGATCCATGTACGGCGTCGAGCACATGCATCTGTTGGGAAGGAAAGATCATGAGCGACTTGCCGATGCACGCGTGGCCGCAGCACAGGTATCCGCGACTGCGCGGATACGAAGTTGGGAGCGATGGCGAAGTCACGGTGCACCTTTGTCTTGGTTTACCGTGCTGTGGCCTCGATCTGCTGATCGAGCACCCGCCGACGATGACGGCGCTGGAGCTTTACGCCATCGCCGCTGAATTCTGCGCCATGCGCGAGCGCGTGCGCCAGCTTCCGGTGTTCAACGCATGCCACATTTTGCCGTCCAGCAACGAGTGAACGGCTTCGCGCACAAGCCGTGGAACGAGATCGCGAGCTTCCCCCGCGACGGCAGCACTGTGGAAATCCGCGACGCCAACGGTGACGTGTGGTTGGCGAGATGGCAGAATAATCTGATCTGGATTGACAGCGATTCCGCGGTGCAGCCGACGCACTGGCGAGCGCTGTAACGGAGCTTCCCGATCCGGGAAGTGGTGGACCTGAAAGAAACGGTGAGAGAGCGCTGGCCCGGTCGAAGAGCGCCGCGCTTCTCTCACCGCCTGCAACCGTCTTTGCCCCGGAGGCTTTCTAAGCGGCGGCCTAGGGCTATGGACGGCTGTCGCGTGTTCATTCCGCGCCCAAGCACCCCTTTAAGTCAAGCTCAAATCGGAGCGCTGACCCATGACCCTGATGGAGCCGATGCGGCATGCGAGAGAAACGCAGGCCCAACCCATGTCGTTCCAGCGTGATCTGGAATTGCCGCCCGGCAACACCTTCGTGCGGCTGATGGTGGCGAAAGCGCTGGCGCAATGGCAGACGAAATTCTGGCAGCGCCGCGTGTTCGCGACGGAGGTTGCCGAGCGCATGTGGCCGAGCGACCGCATCACCATCCGCGCAACCTCCGCGCCCGCGATGACCGGCGTGGCGGGATGGGCGGCAGAGCTTGTGCAGAAGGTCGTGGCCGATGGCGTCGAAGCGCTCGGCGCGGTGTCGGCGGCCGGTGAGGTACTGAAGCAATGCTTGGTGCTTAATTGGGACGGTGCGGGCGTCATCAGCGCCCCGAGCTTCGTGGCGTCGGCCAGCAACGGCGGCTTCGTGGCGGAAGGCAACCCGATCCCGGTGCGGCAGCTTGCCAGCGCGCCCTGCCAATTGCTGCCCTACAAGCTCGCGTCCATCGCCGTGCTTACCCGCGAGATGGCGGAATCCTCGAATGCCGAAGCGCTGATCAGCGACGCGCTGATACGCTCGGCAGGGCTCGCCGCCGACGCCGCACTGTTCGACAATGCAGCCGCGTCTGCGGCGCGTCCGGCCGGGCTGCGCAACGGTATCGCCGCCACGACCGCGAGCAACAATGCCGACATGGGCGAGGCGTTTGCCGAGGATTTTTCTTCGCTGATCAATGCGGTCGCGGCTGTCGGCGGTAACGGGCCGTATTGCGTCGTCTCCGGTCCCGGCGTTGCCGCCAGCATGGCGGTGCGCTTCATCAACAACGTCGGGAATCTGACGGTGGCAGCCAGCACGGCAGTCGGCAGCGACATGATCATGATCGCCTGCCCGGCGCTGGTGGCGGCGCTCAGTCCCGAGCCGGAAGTGGAAGCCGCCAGTGCCGCCACCTTGGTGATGGACACCACGCCCACCGCGGCCGGGACCATGCAAGAGCGCGGGCTGTTCCAGACCGACTCCATTGCCGTCAAGGTGCGCTGGCCGGTCAGTTGGGCCTTGCGCGATCCGCGCGGCGTGGCGTGGCTGACACCTAGCTGGAAGTGAGCCATGCAGAAAGAGGGCTATGCCTTCGTCGATGATCTGCCCAAGCTCGATCCGATCATCACGACGGAAGACACCGAGTACGGCTGGCGCGGGCTCACCGAGCACGGCGAGATCGTCGAAGTGCGCAGCAGCAACGGCCACAAGGTCACACCGCCCGACGATATCGTGGTGATGCGCGAGGGCAAAGCCATCGGCCGCCGCATCATCGAAAATCACGGGCTCGATATCGAGGACTATCTCACTCATTTCAATCGCGCGGTGGCGCTGTTCCGCAACAACGAGATCGCATCGGCGCTGGTCGAGGCCGATGCCTCGATCAAAGCGGCGACAACCTTGCGCGCGCGCTTCAACCGGGCGCTGATCCTGCTCTCGCTCGGACGATGGGAGCAAGGACTCGAAGAATATTCGCGCTGCGAGCAGGAAGGACCGTTGCAGCGTCCGCTGTCGAAGGAAGCCGCCGCCTGTGGCTTGAAGCCATGGCAGGGCGAAGACCTGAAGGGCAAGCGCATCCTGTTGCTGCACGACCACGGCTTCGGCGACACCATCATGTTGCTGCGCTACGTGCCCGCGCTACAGGACATGGGCGCGGACGTGCAGATGATGATGCCGCCCGAGTTGACGCGGCTGGCGGCGCAGATCGGCACGGTGACGGCGAATTCCCTGCGCGTGATCGATGCCGACTACTTCTGCCCGATGCTGCTGTTGATGCACTGGCTGAAGCTGACGCCCGAGAGTGTGACCGGCGCACCCTATCTCGGGCTCAACGCCATGCTGCGGCAGCGGTGGGAGCACCGGCTGGTCAATTCCGAGCAAAAGCGCGTCGGGCTGGCGTGGTCGGTGGGGGTGAACCACGACGGCGACTATCCGCGCTCGATCCCGCTGGCGATGTTCGACCGCACGCTGCCGCGTGATGTCGATCTCTACAGCCTGCAAGTGCAGGGCGGCGACGAAGCACAGGCGCTCGGCATCAACGTCTTCCCGCTGGAGGACTTTGCTGATCTGGCGGCGCTGATGTCGCAGCTTGACGAGATCATCTCGGTGGACACCGCGGCGCTGCATCTGGCGGGCGCAATCGGGCACCCGCGCGTGTTCGGGCTGCTGTCGCACTGGCATAGCTGGCGCTGGCTCGCGCCTTGGTACGACAACGTCAAGCTGCTGACGCAGACCACGCCCGCACATTGGCCGAGCGCGCTGGAACAGATGAAAGAGTGATCATGCAGATCATCAATGGTCCGACGATTGCAGCCGGTGAGGCGTTGTCCGGCGTGGTTGATTGTTCTGCCATGGGGCGCGTCATCGCTATCGGAATGCCGATGGAATGGACCCCGGCGCTGCTGACGTTTCAGGCATCAGTAGATGGTGTCGAGTTTCGCGATGTGTTTGATCGCGAGGCAAAGGAAGTCGCCGTCAATATTGCGGCGGGGACGATGTTCCGGCTCGCGGAAGATTACGAATTTCCGTACGTCAGGGTACGATCAGGCTCGCGCCTTAATCCGATAGCGCAAGCGGATGATCGTCAGTTCGTTATCCTGTTCGATGACGCGGCGGGGACTACGCCGACGCCAGCACCGAAGCCGGATTGGCTTGAAGGTGCCTATATCGAGTTGACGGCCGATCAGTTTGTGCAGTCTTTCAGCGCGGCACTGATCGTTGGGCCGGAATTGGATTTCGACGGCGAGACGGTGTGCGTCATTCAGTTCTTCACGCCCGGCTTGGAAGTCGGCAGCAATTCGACGGCGGTGCTCTCAATCGAAGACAACGGCAACAAGCGTGGCAGTCTCGGCACCATGTCGGCAAAGAACGAGATCATGCTGATGCCGATATTCGCGGCACGGCGAATGATCCCGGATGCTGGCAAGCACACCTTCGTTCTGGCGGCACACCGTTCGGAGGGCACGGCGGACGTGATTGTGCATGCCGGTGCCGGTGGCGAGACGAGTTTTCTTCCCGCCTACATGCGGATCATCATGCTGAAGCCGGGCACCTATACGGAAAGTAAGTGGCCATGAGTGATGTCGAGCAGCGCAAGCCGACGAAGATCACCTTCCGCGATCTGATCATGGCGGCGCAGTCGGGCGATGCCAACACGCGCAAGCAGGCATGGGGCGCGTTCAACGCGTGGATGAAAGTCGCGCCGCAGATTCCGGCCAGAGACCGGCTGTCCTACATGCAGTGCGACATGCTGCGCAAGATTTTTGCCACGAAAGGCTTCGGCAGTGTTGCCCAACAGCCCAAGCCTCGATCACGCTGAGCCGGTACGCCCGCGCGATTACTGGACGCGATGGCTGGACGAAATCATCTGGCCGGTCCAAAGGAGTCCTTTACAGGACCGGGGCGAGGCCCCATATCAGCTACGGTTTGACCCGAATGAGCCACGCGATGACCGAGGCAGATGGACAACAGGCGGCGGCGAAGCCGTTGGACCCGTTGGCGAATCTAAGCCCGCAGGACCGCAAACTGGTCGAGCAAACGCTACAGGATTATCCGGGGCTTACACCCGAGAAGGCCATCGAGATGTTGCGGGCCTTCGGGGGTCTGTAGCAGCGGTATGGTCGCTGAGTGAGGAAGGCCGCAAGGCGTGTGAGGCGGCTGGCGTTACTCCGCTCACCTTTCACGAGTTGAAGCCGGAAGCGGCTTCCGAATTCCACCAAGCTATCAGCGCAGCAAAGACCGGGCCGTATGCGGCAGCGGTGCACGTCTATCCCGAAGACGAGTACCGCAACATGCGGCTGTTCACGACACCGGACGGCAAGGCCGGTTTCGCCCTCAAGGGCGACGACATGGTCTCGCTGTTCAAGCATCCCGAATCGGACGCCAAGAAATTCGCCAACACCGCGATGGCGCTCGCGATCAATCAGGGCGGACGCCGCCTCGATGCGTTCGACACCGTGCTGCCGCGCATGTACGCGGGCAACGGCTTTCGCGCGGTCGCGCGCCTGCCGTGGAATGACGAATACAAGCCGGACGATTGGAGCTACGACACCTTCAAGGAATTCAACGGCGGACGCCCCGATGTCGTGTTCATGGTTTACGATCCGGTGCGCGCGCAAGCCTACAAGCAGGGCGATGGTCCCTACGTCGCGGACTACGACGCAGGAACGGCGGCACAGCAATCCGCACTGAAGATAAAAGAGTGGGACGAGTCCAAGCATCCGCGCGCGCCCGCGGGATCGTCCGAAGGCGGGCAGTTTATCGGCGACGACGAATTGGGATCGATGGCGCTTGGCGGTGAAGACCGCAACGTCACGGCCTCGACCAAAAAAGTGGATGCGCTGCGCGAGGAAATGGGGGTGAGCGATATTCCGTTCAAGCAACGGCAAGCGCTCGATATGTATACGCAGGACAGCTTCACCTTCAATCAAAACGCACGCGGTGGTCCCGGTCCTGTTGCGCCCGAGACCGGACATCTCGACGAGCTTGTGGGCAGCCACGAGCTACCGCGCGATGTGACGGTCTACCGCACGGTGGGCTGGCAGCGTACGCAAAGCATCCTGAATAATGAAGGCTCATTCAGCGATCCGGGCTTCATGAGCGCAACGCTCGACAAGTCGAAGATCGACAAGCCGGGCAGCTACATCGAAATCCAAGTACCGAAAGGTAGTCGAGCGTTTCCGGTGGGCTCGCTGTCGAACTACCCCGAAGAAGCCGAGATATTGTTTCCTCGCGACTCGCGGCTACAGATCATCAGTCATGAACCGCGCGATGCTCCCAACACCGAGCGCTTTGTCGCGAGGCTGGTGTCATGACGTTCCGGGCAGAGCGCTTTCACTGGGGCGACGACGGCGAGTTCGATTGGCATCCGCCCGTCACGACGGAGAAGGCGTGGGATGAAGGCAAGCATCCGCGCGATCCGGCAGGCACACCCACGGGCGGGCAGTTCACGAGCGGTGGCGGAAGCGAACCGGCCGGGCCAGCACCGAAGCTGCCGGGTGTTGCGGATATCCCGCCGTACAAGGGGCGGCACGACGACGTGCATCCCGACGACGGCAAGAAGATTTACGACAACCGCGTCGATCCGCAATATCTGACGAAATCGCCCAAGCTGAAGGATGTGACCGAAGTCACGAGCGGAATCTTTGAGCGAGGAAATTACTATCGGCGGGAGTGGGGGCGGCGTGACGATAAAGGCAATCTGATTATCATCGAAGTCAGCCGGAAGGGACGGATTAGCTCGCCGGATTGGTTCGACCTGAAGAAAGACCCGTTTGAGGAAACGGTGCCGCTGCGGCGGAACGAGCCGCTGTCGCCGGACGACGACAATAAGATGCGGCTCATTGGTATCGGGACCGATCTTGATCGCGTGCGCAAGTGGCAGACGGAATTGCAAGCGCAACTCGACGCACTGGAGAAAGCGGGCAAGGTTGGCGAGAAGGAATGGGAGAACATCAACCGGATGGAAGTCGCGCTCGGCTTCTATCTCAATGCCAATGAAGACAAGCGCAAGGCCGGGCATGCATCGCTGGTCGAGATTCACGATGGCAACAACAAATTGCTGGCAGCGGTATTCACGCAGCACAATCCCGACACGCGAGAATCCACGATTGAAGGAGTCGGCGGAATCGAGCACGACGCGTTGGTGAAGGCATTGCGCAATACCGTGCTGTTTGAGCAGGGGAACAACAGAGCAGCGAGCATCGAGAAGGTCTTGTTCTCCGATGATGCCGATACCATCGCGGCGATGAAGGAAGTGGGCTTTCGGCAAATCCCGATGGAGACCGAAGGCGTCACGCGGATGGTGTACGGCGTGACTGCGGAAGAGCGCGGGCTGGAAAAGGCCAAGGCAGCGCTGGAACACTCGCCGGTCCCGATCCAAATGAGCGAAGGGGTTGGCGGCGACTTCAAATTCGAAGTTGGCAGCGCACTTGCGGCGATCCCCGCGCCGACGCTTCAGGCACTCGCGGAAGAGGGCATCAGGTTCCGGCTCGGCAACAGCATGACCGAATTGAATCCTGATCTGAAAGGCGTGCATCCGCGCGGCTGGCCAGCCGGGACAACGTGGGACACCGCTGATGGGATGTTCCAGACCGGAACAAAGGCGGTGAACGTTACCGAGACCTATCGGCCTATCGGCCAGAAGAAATTCGTGCGCAGCACACGCGTTCGTGGGGCCATGCTGCACGAGACCGGACATGCCTTCGACTCTGCGCTCAAGCGTCCATCAGAAAACTCACGAATGTTCATCGATGCGTACGAGAGGGATGTCAAAAGCATGCCGACTGCCGCCAAGCGCGGCCTGAGATATTACCTGCAAAAAGGCAAGGCCGGTCGCAGCGAAGCGTTTGCCGAGACATTCGCGTGGGTCACGGGCAACGTAGGTTCGGCTCGCACCGATCTGCGATTGTTCTTCCCAAATATAGCCAAGCTGATCAAGCAAGCAGCGGACAGCGGCGTTTGGCTGGAGCGCACATGACTTGGTTTTTCGAACTAGTCGGTGATGCCGTGGAATTGCAAGCGCGTCTCGAAGACGGCGACATGCTCGGTGATGCGCGTGGTGAAGTGCGCGAGGGCGAGGATTTCTATGGCGTGAGCTTCAACGCCATGAAGCAAGCTGTCAGCGGCGAGATCGAGGTCAGCGAAGACGGCAAGGGGCACATCGTTGGCCAAGAAACCGCGTGAGAAGACCGAAGTCGAGCTTTGGCCAAGCGACGGCGAAGAGCGCGCCGACTTCATGTCGAGATGCACCGAGGCGCTGACCAAGTGCATCGGCTCGCGCGCGGCGGGCGTGTGCGCTGCCAAGTGGAACAAGTCGAAGGTGCTCGGCAAGAAGTCGGTGACGTTCGACATGCTCGACGGCGACGAAGCCATCGAGCCGTGCGGCGACAAGTGCCTCGCGTGCGCGGGCGCGGATGCGCCGTTCGTGGCGGACCACATTGAAATCAGCCGCGAAGAAATCGAGCGCGCGTGGGAACGCGAGTGGGACGAGTCCAAGCACCCGCGCGTGCCCGCAGGATCATCGGAGGGCGGACAATTCGGTCACGGTGGTGGCGGTGGTGACGAAAAAGAAAAGCCCGCCAGCACATATGATCCGGCTGACGTTGAGAGATTCAAGGAATTGAAGAGCCAGTGGTCGAAGCTCAATAACGACTTGCTGGACTATGTAGAAAAGCCTGACGGACCTGAGACGCGCGAGCGACTCGACAAGATCGAGGCGCTGACCAAAGAACTTCAGGGGTTGACCACACAGATGCACGGCCTGCATGCCGATCCCGGTACGCCTGCGGGAATTGGGTTTCCGGGTGGTCCGCGCGATGTGGTGGTTGTTGGCGCTGGACCCGGCGGCATGGCCGCCAGCATCAATGGTGCGTATGAAGGTCTCGATACGTTGCTGATCGAGGCCAATGCCGTTCCGGGTGGACAGGCGAAGAAGTCGTCTCGCATCGAAAACTTCGGCGGCTTCCCGATTGGTGTGTCAGGCGAGCGCTTGACGCAGAATATGTTCCAGCAAGCAACCCGGCTGGGCGCGGAGGCCAAGCTGGGCGTGAGCGTCACGGGAATGACCGTGGACGCGAGCGGGATGAAGACTCTCACGCTGTCGAACGGCGAAAAGATTGTCAGTCGCGCTGTCATTCTGGCTGGTGGTGTCGAGTTTCGCAAACTGACGTTTCCCGGCTCGGAAGGGTCGGGTGTGTTCATCATGGATGGCGGTGGGCTGGCGAAGGCAGGCAGAGGCGGCAATGTCTGCGTGATCGGCGGCTCCAATGGTGCGGCGCAGGCGGCGTTGGGATGCGCGAAGGGCTGTCAACGCGTCTTCCTGTTGGCGCGCACCGGCCTCGATAACATGAGCGAAAATCAAGTCACGGCGTTGCGCAACAATCCCAAGATCACGATCATCGAGGGCGATGAGATCAAGCAATTAAATCGCGACGCCAGCGGCAACATCCAAGGCATGGAGACCAAGAAGGGCCAAGTGCTGGATATCAAGGCACTGGGCGAGTTCATCGGCGGGCTGCCAAACACCAAGTGGCTGCCATCTAGCTTTGCGCACGGCAAGGGTGGCTCAATTCCGACTGATGATGACATGCAGACAAGCATCCCCGGCGTGTACGCGGTGGGCGACATGCGCGAGGGCTCGCTAGGGCGCGTCGGCGTTGCCTATGGTGATGGGCAATTCGCGCTGGCGAAAGCCAGTGGCTTCCTGCAAGAACAGTTCGAAAAATATCAGGCTGCCAAGAAAGCGGACAAGCCGAAGAAAAATCCGCACTTGGAAACAACCATAGCGCTGATCTCTCAGTTGTTCGATCTCGACCGCGACAATCCGTGGCAGGGTCAGACCATCGAAGGTGTCGAACCGCTGGAGCCGCCGAAGAAGAAAGAAAGCAAGGCGTATGAAGAGCGCAAGGGAGATTGGGATGAAGCGAAACATCCGCGCGTCCCTTCTGGCCAGCACGGCGGCGGTGAGTTCGCATCGGGTAGTGGTGGTGGCGGAAAAGAAGGTGCTCCCGCAAAGCCAAAAGACGCCAAGCATCCCGGCAAAGGCTACTCCCCCGGTGCGTGGGAAGATGCCAAAGGCGTAATCCATACCAGCAATGTCTATGATGCGCAGCGCGCGCTGTTCGAAGACCGCAAGGTCGAACTAACGCAGATCAAGCAAGTCTCGACCCTGATCAAGCGGCTCGGTGAAACCGCGGCCGAGATGGCAGAAGCTGGCGAGCAAGCGCCCGTGTTCAATCTCTGCAACGTCAGCGTGGAGGGCACCAACCTGTTTTGCGCCGAGCAAATCGGCATCCCGCGCGTCAAGATGCCAGTGATCCCGGCCAAGCGGACCAAAGATTTCGTCAATCACCTTAAGAGCCTTGGCTACGAGACTGCGAAGAGTACCGAGCGCGGCGATTATCTGCGCGCGACGCAGAGCGAGATCGATGGGGCCAAGGTTGCCGTATCGATGAAGCGCATCCGCAAAGAGGGCTTCTACAAGCGGCTCGTGGTGTCGAGGGACAATTACATTCTCGATGGTCATCACACGTGGGCGGCGCAGTTGGGTGTTGATGCTGAAGACAACACGCTCAAAGGCGACAAGCACGTCAAGATCACGCGGGTGGATATTCCGATCATCAAGCTGATCGAGATTGCCGATGCGTGGACGAAAGCGCAAGGCATTGCCAAGAAACCCGCGGGGCAAAAGAGCTACGCCCACATCACGCTGCGCGAGGCCAAGCAAGTGCTGCCGCCAGCGATCTTCGCCAAGTATTACGACACGGCGCGAAGATTCCTGATCGCCAATCCGCATTTCGGGCAGAACATCGACGACATGAAGATCGCAGTAGAGACTGCGAGCGGCGAGCAAGCTCTGATCTACAAGATACAACATGATGCGTTGGTATCGTGACAGATACGAAATCATCGACCACGCCTCGACCTTGGCCCCCGATCACGGCTTGGTCCTTGAATTCGGGGTTGCGATGGGGGGCACCCTCCGTCTACTGGCAAAATTATTTTGCCCGCGCCAAGTCACGGGCTTTGATTCGTTCAAAGGGCTCCCGGAGGCGTGGGGAAGTTATCAGCCCGGCCACTTTGCCTGTGATCCACCAATTGTCCCAAGCAACTGCACCCTCGAAATCGGGTTATTTGCTGACACCCTCCCGGCTTTCCTCGCTCGGAATTCCGACAACGTCGCCTTCGTCCACATTGACTGCGACCTTTATTCCAGCACGAAGACGATCTTCGACGCGCTCGGGCCGCGCATTGTGGATGGCACCGTAATCGTTCTCGACGAGTATTACATCGTCGAGGATCACGAACGCCGCGCCTTCGACGAATGGATCGCACGAGACGGCCGAAGCTGCCGCCTCGACAGCCGCGCCTACGAGCAAGCCTGCATGATCATGATGGGAGAGCCCCATGCCGATGACACCGGGCAAGGACGAGTCGCAATCTGAATTCATGGCCCGCTGCGTGCCTGACATGAAGGGCGACGGTAAGCGAGAAACTGACCAAGCTGTAGCTGCATGTCTTCAGATGTGGCGCGATTCCGGTCGCAGCGCACCGAAAAAGAGCGAAGCCGAGGTTGCTCGTATTGTCAAGCTTTGGCAAAAGCTGATCGAGACCAAACAGTCGCCGCCCGATCCTGACGACGATGAAGACTACAACACATACATGGAGCGCTGCATCGATGAAGTGATGGACGATGACGCGGATCAAGATGCCGCCGAAGAAATCTGTCATCAAGCGTACGAAGAGTCTCGTGGGCTAAAGAAAGTTGCCATCGTGCACAAGGCGCACAGCGGCGACGTGAACGGCATGGAATTCATCCTGTCGGACGACAGCATCGACCGGATGGGTGACATGATCCTGTCGGACGGCTGGCAGCTAGAGGGCTTCAAGAAAAATCCCATCGCACTTTTTAACCACAACCCGAATCACATCGTCGGAAAATGGAACAACCTGCGCGTCGATAAAGGCACACTGCGGGGCAACCTGCAACTCGCGCCCGAAGGCACGTCACCGCGCATCGACGAGATTCGCAAGCTGGTCGAGGCTGGCATCCTGAAGGCGGTCAGCGTCGGCTTCAAGCCAATCGAGACGAAACCGCGCACCGAGAAAAACGTAGCAGTCGGTTTCATCTACACGAAATCCGAGTTGGTCGAGACTTCGCTGGTGTCGATCCCGGCCAATTCGAACGCGTTGGCGGTTGCAAAATCGCTCAACGTATCTGCCGCAACGCTCGATCTCGTCTTCGGCGGGCATGCCAAAAGAGACGGGGCCACCGAGAAGAGCGGAAACACTGGCGGGCACGCCAAAACCAAGTCTGAGAATGGAAAGGGTGACCCCATGTCACTCGGTCAACGGATTACCGACTTGCAGGGTCTTATGACCGGCAAGCGGGAAGAGTTGGAGAAGCATCTGGAGAAGATGGATGACTCCAATGTGAGCGATGCCGATCTCGACAAGACCACGACGCTCAACGGCGAGATCGCGCAGTTGGAGAAGCAGCATTCCGCTCTGATCGAAGCCGAGAAGCGCTTGGCCAAGTCGGCGGAAGGCGGCGGCAACGGCGGCACGACCCGGCGCGCGTTGGTGGTGTCCAACGGCGGCAATGGGACGGGTGCCCCCACCGTGCTGCATGACATCCGCAAGAAAGACCTTGATCCGCTCGACTATGTCGTGCGGGCGGGCACCATCAGCTACATCTCGAAAATCTGGAATCGCACACCGGAAGAGGCGCGGCTGAAAATCTACGGCGACGACGAAGGCACCAAGATCGTGTCGGACATCGTCCTGCGTGCGGCGTCGGCACCGGCCATGACGACGGTGACGGGTTGGGCAGCCGAGCTTGTCCAGCAAGTCTACACCGACATGATGCCGCTGCTGATGCCCAATAGCCTGTTCGTGCGGCTGTCGGCCAAGGGGCTCACGCTCAGCTTTGGCCGCGCGGGCAAGATCATCATTCCCACGCGTTCACGGACTCCGACTATCGCCGGTAGCTTTGTCGGTGAAGGTCAGGCCATTCCAGTTAGGCAGGGTGCGTTCACGTCGCAAACCTTAGTGCCTAAGAAGATGGCCGTTATCACTACGTGGACTCGCGAAATTGATGAGCACTCCATACCTGCTATCGAAGGGGTATTGAGGGAAGCTATTCAAGTCGATACCAGCGTGGCTATTGATAGCGTGCTGATCGACGCGAATGCTTCGACGACCATCCGTCCGGCCGGTCTGCTCAACGGCGTTGCGGCGACAACCGCGACGGCGGGCGGCGGCATCGCGGCGATCACGGGTGACATCAAGGCGCTCGTGGGTGCCATCACGGCGGCGACCTACGGCAATCTGCGCAGTCTGTGCTGGCTGATGAATCCGTCCGACATGCTGACGGCATCGTTGGCAACCGCAACAAATACGGGGCTTTTCCCGTTCCAAGCGCAGATCGCGGCAGGGTCGTTGAACAACATCCCGATCATCGACTCGGCCACGGTCCCGGCGAAGACTGTGATCCTGATCGACGCCGCGGACTTTGTCAGCGTTGGTGGTGGTGGGCCTCGCTTTGAACTCAGCGATCAGGCGACGCTTCACATGGAAGATACCTCCCCGGCGGACCTTGTCGGGCCGGGCTCTCCGGGAACGGTCGCCGCGCCGCAGCGTTCTCTGTGGCAGACTGACAGTATCGCGCTTCGTATGGTCATGCCGCTGAATTGGCTTCAGCGACGTGCCGGTACGATAGCGTGGATGCAGAATGTGACTTGGTAATACCTATTCGCGGAATAGCCCCAAGCGTGGTCTCGCTGTGAACAGTTGGGTATGCAGGAAGGGACGCCTGCACCGCGGATATCCTTTCAATAGGAGTGACGAAAATGGCAGAGAACGAAAGCGTGGCACGTGCTCGGCAACAATTGGAAGTCGAGCGAGAGGCGACCAACAAGTCGCGTGAAGAGTTCATGGAACGGATGAAGGGCAAGCCCACGCCGACGCAGGAGGAAAATGATCTTCATGCGCTCGGTGCGACGTTCCTTGAACACGAGGAAGACGGCAGTGGGCCTGATCCGTTCAATCAGCCGGTGCAGGGTCGTCACCTTGAAGCAAAGAAACCCGCGTCATCGAGCGGATATCAAACGCGGACCATCCGCCCGACCCCGCCGACACATGGCTGACCGAAGAACCTCTTGACTTGGAGTCCCGTTGAGGAAGGCCGGGACTCTTCTCTTCATCCCATTAGAAGATTGATCGGATGGCTGCGCGCGCTCTTATTGCTCGCACGCTGCGCACAATCGTTCGCGCGGTCGAGGGAGAATACAGAGATGGTCCGTACTATCTGCCGATCACGGGCGGATGGTTGCCGGACGGCGCTGCGATCAATTGGTGGCAGCAAGGCAATTACCCGCTGCCGAATTTTCGCTCGGCAATGGTCGAGGCGTGCGTCAGCGCCTACAGCCAGACCGTCGCGATGTGCCCCGGCGATCACTGGCGCAGCAACGAGAAAGGCGGGCGGGATCGCATCACCACGTCGGCGCTGTCGCGCATCCTGCGACACCCGAATGCCTATCAGAGCATTTCCGATTTCATGCTCAACGCCGTGCGCGGGCTGTACTTGGAGGGCAACTGCTACGCTCTTGCCTTGCGCAACGACCGTTTCGAGATCACCGAGCTACACCTGATGGACCCGCGGGTATCGCGCCCGCAACTGGCATGGAATGGCGAGGTCTTCTACCAACTCGCTGGCAACATGGTGATCGAGCGCCAGATCGAGCAGGGTACGTCGTTAATCGTGCCGCAACGCGATGTCTTGCATATCCGGCTGCATGCTGACCGGCGCTTCCCCTATCCGATCATGGGCGAGTCGCCGTTGATCGCGGCGCTCGGAGACATCGAGGTTGGTGGGGCTATTGCCGATCAGCAGATCAACTTCTATCGCAACCAAGCGCGCCCGAGCGCGGTGCTGTCCACCGATCTCCAGCTAGACAAGGATCAAGTGCAATTCCTGCGCGACAGGTGGGACGAGCAGTCGCGCGGCCTCAACCAAGGCAAAGTCCCGATCCTCACCGCAGGCTTGAAGGTGCAGCCGTGGACGGTGGGCGGACGCGACGCGCAAGTCGCAGAGATGACGAAGATCACGGAGTCGCACATTGCGCTGGTGTATCGCATTCCGCTGCAATTGCTCGGGCTCTCGACCGCGCCCGGCACCAATACCGAAGCGCTGATCCAGATGTGGCTGGCGAGCGGCTTAGGCTTCTGCCTCAACCACGTGGAAGAAGCCTTCGGCTTGCTGTTCCAACTCAAAGGCCAGCCGGACGATTACATCGAGTTCGACACGTCGGCGCTGTTGCGCTCGCTGTTCAAGGATCGCATCGAAAGTCTCGCGCGCGCGGTGCAGGGCGGCATCTTCAGCCCGAATGAAGCTCGCGAGAAAGAAGGGCTCGACAACACGCCGTTTGGCGAGGAACCGAGAGTCCAGCAGCAAGTGGTGCCGCTCTCTGCCGCCGCAGGCATTCCGAGCGCGCCGGGGCCGGGTGCGCCCGCGAGCGCGAGCGCGCAACCCGCGCCCAAGGGCGATGCAGGCGAAGCGCCGCCACCAAAGCCGCCGCCGCAAGCCGCGAAGGTGAACCATGACAGCATCCAACGGGAAGCAGCCCACGTCTTCGCCGCCGCCAGCAGAATTGGAAAACAACGAAAGCGCGACACTCTTAACTGATGTGATGCATGAAGTGCTCGGGGAAGTGCTGCTGCAAGAGCGCAGCGAATGGCAGCGCGACCGCGAGTCATTCACGGCACAGGCCAAGCGCGATCAGGAATTGATCACGTCAGAAGCGCGCCGCACGCTTGCCGAAGTGAATGCGCAAGTGACCGAGCTTCGCGCCCAAGTCGAGCGCCTGATGGCGGTGCGCTTGGCCGAGCTACGCGACGGTGCGCCCGGCCCGCAAGGTGAGCGTGGCGAGCGTGGTATGCCCGGCCCGATGGGGCACATAGGCCCGCAGGGCGGCATCGGCCCGCGCGGCGAGTCCGGCCCGCAGGGCGAACGCGGCTTCGGCATGAAGGGCGACCGCGGCGATCCCGGCCCGCAGGGCGAGCACGGGCCGCCCGGCATCGCTGGCCGCGATGGTCAGCCCGGCCGCGACGGCATTCCCGGTCCCGTGGGTCCGCAGGGCGAGCGCGGCCTGTCCGGCGAGACCATTGTGGGGCCGCAGGGTGAGCGAGGCGAGAAAGGTGCAGACGGCATCGGAATTGTTGGTCCTGCGGGCAGTCGAGGCGAATGTGGGCCGCCCGGCCCGCAGGGTGCCATGGGTTTGCAGGGCGAGATTGGTCCGGCTGGTGCCATGGGTGAGAAGGGCGACCCCGGTGAAGTCGGCCAGCGCGGCGAGCCCGGCGAGCCCGGTCAACAAGGCGCGCGGGGCGAGACAGGCCCGCCCGGATTGCGCGGTGAAAAGGGGGAACCGGGCGAAGCCATCGTCGGCCCGCAAGGCGAGCAAGGTCTGCCCGGCCCGCAAGGCGAGCGCGGTGAAAAGGGTGATCCCGGCGACGTGGTCACCAAGGAAATCATCATCGAGCGCAATGGCCCGCAAGGCGAACGCGGCGAACAAGGCGAGCGCGGCGAGCCGGGGCCTTCCGGCGAAATTGGGCCTGCCGGTCCCAAGGGTGATCAAGGTCCACCCGGCGAGGCAATCGTTGGCCCTGCGGGTGAAAAGGGTGAACGTGGCCCGGTCGGCCCGCGCGGCTTGGAAGGTCCACCCGGCAAGATGCCTGCCGTGAAGAAATGGACTGACGGCATCCACTATGAGGGGGCCGTCGTCGCGCATGCGGGCGGGCTGTGGCAGGCGACATGCGACACCGCGCGCGAGCCGCGTGCAGGCGTGAACAACAATCC
>Ga0066903_100001158_pt1 | contig 18720 bp, 18 predicted proteins | sample PanSoiMetaGPlot1_FD_67491 | JGI IMG/M metagenome (GOLD analysis project Ga0066903, IMG submission 67491) | Tropical forest soil microbial communities from Panama analyzed to predict greenhouse gas emissions - Panama Soil - Plot 1 (version 2) | ecosystem: Environmental > Terrestrial > Soil >... | reverse complement strand
CGGACGTTGCGGTTGTACTGCTCGATGTTGCGGACGCCGAACGCCGCGAGCGTCTTGTAGCGCTCTTCCATCTCGCGGACGGCCCAGCGGAGCGCGTTTGCCGCGAGCTTGGGATCCATCACGACGGGCGTGAGCAGGTGCGGGATGTCCTCGTACATCCCCAGCTCGAGCCGCTTCGGGTCCACCATGATGAACCGGACGTCGTCGGGCGTGGCGCGCATCAGGATACTGGTGATCATCGCGTTCACGCTCACGGACTTGCCCGCGCCCGTGGAGCCGGCGATGAGGAGGTGCGGCATCGTCGCGAGGTCGCTGACGAACGGCTCGCCGTGGATCGTCTTGCCCATCGCGAGCGTGAGCTTCGACGACGACCGCTTGTAGGCGTCGGACTCGAGCAGCTCGCGCAGGGAGATCTGTTCGCGGTTGGGATTGGGGATCTGGATGCCGACCGTCGACTTGCCCGGGATGCGGTCGATGATGACCGACTCGGCCTGCATCGCGAGGCACAGGTCGTCGGCGAGCCCGGTGATCTTGCTGTACTTCACGCCGGCGTCCGGCTTGAACTCGTAGGTCGTGACGACAGGGCCGGGGTGGATCTGCACGACCGTCCCCTCGACCGAGAACTCGCGGCATTTCTCTTCGAGCAGCCGTGCGCCGTCCATCAGCTCGCGCTCGTCAATCTTGCGTTCCCCCTTGGGAGCGTCGAGCAGCGCATGGGGCGGCAGCGTGAACGCCCCCTTCTTGCGCTCGGCCGGCGCCTTGTCGGGGTCGGCCAGCGGCAGCGACGGCTCTTTCGCCTCCTTCACCGCGACGGGGACCGGCTTCCGGATCGGCGGCGGCGTGGGTTTCGTGGAGGCGGCCCTCAGTGCAGCCGCGGCGGCGCCCACGAGCGCGGCGGTCTTCGAGCGGGCAGGAGGGGCAGGAGGCGAAGGAATCGAAGGATCAGATGGATCCACCGGAACCCGCGAAGGCGCCTTGGACGCGACCACAACCGGCTCCTTCGGCAGCTCCTTCGTGTCCCTGGTCTCCTTCGATTCCTTCCCGTTGTTCTTCGCCAGATGCTTCTTGAGCACTTCCTGCCGCTGCTTCTCGCGCGCCTGCTCGTCCTTGCGGCGCGCGCGCGCCTCCTGCATCGCGTTCCAGCGCTCGCGCGCCACCTGCGAGAGCGAGGCGAACAGCCGTCCGAACGAGAACTGCGTCGACAGGATGATCGCCGCGAAGAGCAGCGTCAGGATCAGGATGATCGATCCCGTGCGGTTGAGGTACTCCGCGAGGAACGCCGCCAGGCGGTCGCCGACCATCCCGCCGGCGCGGAACTCCTTGCCGCCGACGGTGAGCGTGCCGAACGCGAGCGAGAGGAACGACGAGATGCAGCCGAACAGCATCGCGGTGCCGAGCAGCTTGGTGTAGGCGGCGTCGACCGCGCGGCACCAGAAGTAGTGCCAGCCGAGGACGACCAGCACCAGCGGCACGAGGTAGGCCGAGTAGCCCAGCAGCTGATACGACAGCTCGGCGACGAACGCGCCGACGCGCCCGGCGAAATTCGCGGGCGGCAGATCCGATCCGGTGTTGAAGAACCACGCGGGATCGGACGCGCTGTAGCTGGCCAGCGCGATCAGCCAGATCAGCGCGGCGGCAAAGAGCGCGACGCCCAGGAACTCGCTCGCGCGGCGCGACAGGGGAGTGGACGCCATCAGATCTCCATCACCACCGGCAGGACGAACGGCCGGAGCCCGGAACGCTTTCGGAAGAACCGCTGCAGGTCCACTCGAATCTTCTCCTTGATCAGCCCGGGGTCGGTGCGCTCCTCGACGCTCGCCCCTTCGATCGCCGCGCCGACGAGCCCGGGGATCTCCCGCAGCAGCGCCTCGGTCCGCGAGTCGACCACGAAGCCGCGCGTGATCACGTCGGGCCGCTCCTCGAGCGTGCCCGACTGCCGGCTGATCGCCACGACCGGCACGACCAGTCCGTCGCCCGCGAGGTGCCGGCGGTCGCGCAGCACTTCGTCGCCGACCTCGCCGCTTCGCGTGCCGTCGATCAGGATGCGGCCCGCCGGCACGCGTTCGGCGATCTGCGCGCCGTCCTCGTCCACCCGAATCCGGTCGCCGTTCTCGGCGAGCACGACCGTCGTTCCCGGCGACGCCATCTTGGCGACCGACGCATGCCGGGCGAGCTGGCGGTACTCTCCATGTATCGGAACGAAGTAGCGCGGCCTGACCAGGGCCAGGATGAGCTTGAGCTCTTCCGCGCTTCCGTGTCCCGACACGTGGACGTGCTTGATGCCCTCGTACACGATGTCGGCGCCGCGCCTAGCGACATGGTTCATCACGCGTCCGATCGCCTTCTCGTTCCCGGGTATCTCCCGCGCCGAAAACACGACGACGTCTTCGGGGTCGAGCTTCGCGTGCCGGTGATCGTCGATCGCGATCCGCGGCAGCGCCGCCTGCGGCTCGCCCTGCGATCCCGTGCAGATGCAGACGACATCCTGCGAGGGGTACTCGCGGATCTCGCTGTCCCGGATCTGCACGCCCGGCGGGACGCGCAGGAACCCGAGCCGCTGCGCGATCTGCGAGTTCTCGATCACGCCGCGTCCCACGAACGCCACCTTCCGATCGAACTGGTCCGCCAGATCCACGAGGATCTGCATGCGGTACAGGCTCGACGCGAAGAGCGCCACGACGATCCGGCCGCGCGCGCTCGTGAAGATCTCCTCGAATCCGTCCACCACGTCGCGCTCGGACCCGCTCACGCCCTTGCGCTCGATGTTCGTACTGTCGCCGAGCAGCACCAGCACGCCCTGCGACCCGAGCTCCGCGAAGCGGTGGAGATCCATCGCCTGCCCGTCGAGCGGCGTCTGGTCCACCTTGAAATCGCCGGTGTGCAGCACGACGCCCGCCGGCGTGTGGATCGCCACCGCCACGCAGTCGGGCATGCTGTGCGTCACGCGCAGGAACTCCAGCGTGAAGTCCCCGACGGCGACGCGTTCGCGCGGCGTCACCTCGACGAGCCGCGGCTGCACGTCGGGCGCGTGCTCCAGGAGCTTCGACTCCACCAGCGCGAGCGTCAGCTTCGTGCCGTAGATCGGCCCGTCGATGTGCGGCAGCACGTGCGGCACCGCGCCGATGTGATCCTCGTGCCCGTGCGTGAGCACGAGCGCCTGGATCCGGTAGCGCTGCAGCACGCGCAGGTCCGGGATGATCAGGTCGATGCCGAGGAGATCGGGTTCGGGGAACATCACCCCGGCGTCCACGAGGATCGCCGTCTCGCCGCAGGCGACGACCATCATGTTCATGCCGAACTCGCCGAGCCCGCCCAGCGGGATCAGGTCGAGTGGCGGCACACCCGTCGATTCCGGACCATTGACCACACGTTGATCCCAGCCTGTTCTTGTAGCGTCCGCCGTGAGGCGGAGGGTCTCTTCTCGTCGAGAGGGCACGCCGCGGCGGGCGCCGCAGAGGAAGCGTGTCCACCGGCCCGCCGCTGGGACGGCGAGTCGTGACGGCGCTGACTATAGCACAGGTCAGCGCCTAAAGGCTTTACTCTTTTGGCTTTAGGCTCTGGGCGAGGCGCAGCAGCGCGGTCCCGTCGAGCGTCTCGGGCCGGGCGCGCTCGTCGATGCCGGCCGCCGCCAGGGCGTCAGCGGCGGTCGCGCCCAGGGCGTCGGCGAACGGCCGGAGCGCGTTCAGCAGCGTCTTGCGGCGCTGGGTGAACATCGACCGCACCATGGCGTCGAAGAGGGGCTCGAGGTCCGCCGGCACGCGGGACGGCCTGAACGTGAGCCGGACGACGGCCGAGTGGACCCTCGGGGCCGGTCGAAACGCGCCCGGCGGCAGCGTCAGCAGCCGCTGCACGTCGGCATGGACGTTCGTGAGAATCGTCAGCACGCCGTAGTCCTTCGTCCCCGGCCGGGCGACGAGCCGGTCGGCGACCTCGCGCTGCAGCATCAGCGTCGCATCCAGAAACCCCGCCGGAGCAAAAGCGACCTGTCCCCTTTTTCTGAGGCCGAGCAGCTTGAACAGGATGGGCGACGAGATGTTGTAGGGCAGGTTGCCGGCGACGCGCAGGGGGCCCGACGCCAGGTAGGGCGCCAGATCGACGTCCAGGATGTCGGCGACGACGATCTCGACGTTGGGCGGCGCGCTGCGGCGCAGGCCGGCCGCCAGATCGCGATCGATCTCGATCGCCGTCACGTGCGCGGCCCGCGACGCCAGCCTCGTCGTCAGCACGCCGGGGCCGGGGCCGATCTCGAGAAAGCGATCGCCGGGACGGGGATCGACGGCGACAACCACCTTGTCGGCCCAGGCCGGCGCGAGAAAGTGCTGGCCGAACCGCTTGCGCGCCCGCGGCCTCACGCCTGCTCGATCGACTCCCCGCGCCAGAACTTCTCCTCGATCGCCTCAATCTCCTCTTCGCTCATGCCGAAGTAGTGGCCGAACTCGTGGATGACGGTCTCGGCCACGCAATCGCGGATGTCGTCGTCGGTCTCGCAGGCGTCTTCGATCGGACCCTGATAGATGGAGATGCGATCGGGCAGGGTGTTGCCGTGCGCCCACCCGCGCTCGGGCAGCGGCGTGCCCTGGTAGAGCCCGAACAACGTGTCGTCTTCCGGGATCTCCAGCTCGTCGAGGACCTCGTCCGGCGGTTCGTCCTCGACGACGACAGCCACGTTGCGCATCTCGTCGCGGAACCGTTTCGGGATCATCTTCAGCGCGTCCTCGACGAGGCGTTCGAATCGTGTGCGCGTCACCGGCGTTTCCTCGCGCGCGAAGCGGCCTTGGCGTAGAACAGACAATCCTCCCGCGCGGCGCACCGATCGCAGAGGGGCTTCGGTTTGCAGATGCGGCGCCCGTGGAGGATCAAGGTATCGGACGCGACGATCCAGGATTCCTTCGGCAGCGCGCCCCCGAGCTGCTGCTCGACGACCTCGGGATCGTCCCCCTTCGCGATCCCGAGTCGGTTCGACACGCGCAGGACGTGGCGATCGACGGGCAGCCCCGGGACGCCGAGGGCGTGCCCCAGCACGACGTTCGCCGTCTTGCGGCCGACGCCGGGCAGCGCGGTGAGCGCATCCATGTCGGCCGGGATCCGGCCGTCATGCCGCTCGACCACGGCACGCGCCATGCCCGAGAGCGACTTCGACTTCGCGCGGAAGAAGCCGGTGGACTGGATCTGCGGTTCGAGCTCGTTCGTGGAGGCCCTGGCGAGCGCGGCGGCGGTCGGATAGCGCGTGAACAGCGCCGGCGTCACCTGGTTCACGCGCTCGTCGGTGCACTGCGCCGAGAGAATCGTCGCGACGAGCAGCTCATACGGCGTGGTGTAGTGCAGCTCGGTGTCGGCGCCGGGATGCTGCCGCTCGAGCTTCTTCAGGATCGCGCGCGTCTCGGCAGGCGACTTGGGCGGCTTGGCGATCTTCGCGGCCTTCGGCACGGGTACATTCTACTGGCAGCCGTCACGCACGTACTCACGCAGAGATCGCAAAGCACGCAGAGTTTCTTCGTCTTCTTGAAAACCTGCGTCTTCCGCGTCCTCGGTTCTAAAAGGCCACCTTCAGTGCCAGCTGGATGACGCGCGGATCGCCGGCGGTCGTGATGGAGCCGAAGTTCGCGGCGCCCAGCACGGCCGCCGGCGCGCCCAGCGGCGGAGTGTTGAGGAGGTTGAAGGCCTCGACGCGGAGCTCCAGCGTCGGCCGGGCCCCGAGCGGCACGCGGCGGATCGCGGCGAGATCCACGTTGCGATAACCCGGCCCGCGAACCGGGTTGCGCGACGCCGACCCGATCGTGAACTGCGGCGCCGCCGCGAACGCCGACGTGTTGAACCACCGTGCGACCGCGCGTTCGTCCGCGGACAGCGCCGGATCGCCGACGAGATTCGGACGCTGCACGCCGAATCCGGCGAACGCGTTGAAGTTGGTGGTCTGCGTGACGGCGATCGGGACGCCCGACTGCAGCGTGACGACACCCGTCAGCGTCCAGTCGTTGAAGAGCGCGCCCGTGACGCCGGTGAACGTGCGGGCGCGGCCCCGCCCCGCGGGCAGATCCCAGACGCCGGACGCGACGAACACGTTCGGGATGTCGCCCGTGGACAGATCCCGCTCGAGACGGCGGTTGAAGCTGTCGGCGACGGGATAGTTCGCGATCGGTCCCGTCAGGATCGACGCATCGAAGACCGACGACGCGTCGTCTTCGAGGCGCGACCGCGTGTAGGCCGCCGACCACGACAGGCCGCGCGACGCGCGCTGACGCACGCTCAGCTCGAGACCCTGATAGCGCGTCGTCCCGACATTGTTGCGATAGCGGCTGACCGTCGTGTACTGCGGGTACGGCTTCATCAGCTGCGCCACCGTGATGGTCGGATCGCCCAGCGACGACGAACGCGGAATGATGCCGAAGAACGGATTCGGCACGCGCTCGAGCAGCGGGGCGCCGATCGCGAGCTGCTCGGCCGTCAGCTGATTGAGGTTCGTGTCGGGGATGCCGACGTGCGTGATGATCGAGCCGACGTACGCCGCCTCGACCGTCAGGCTAGACGTCAGCTGGCGCTGAACCGCCGCGTTCCACTGCTGCGCGTATCCCGAACCGAGCCCCGCGTCGACGGCGAACACGCCCTGGCCCAGCCCCGCCAGCGGTCCGGGCGGAAGCGGGGCGACCGTCGGTCCGTTCTTCAGCAGAAACGCGGGCGTCGTGGTGTCGAGCGCGCGCTGGGAGACGGTCTGCAGGAACGGGAACGTCGGCGTCGTGAACGGCGTCGTGATGCCCGCCATCTCGATCCACACGACACCGTAGCCGGCGCTCGCGACCGTGCGATCGGTGACGCGATACGTCGCGCCGAAGCGCGGCCCGAAGTTGTCCTTCTTCAGCGGCCGCACCGGATTCGAGCCGGGATAGTCGAGCACGCTCGTCGCGAGATTGAAGACGGCGGTCTGCCCGTTGATCTCGCGGGAGGGGAAGTTCAACGTATAACGCAGGCCGGGAGTGATCGTCAGCCGCGACGACATCTTCCAGTCGTCCTGCACGAAGTACTCCTGAAAGTGCGCGCGTTCCTGGATTTCGTCCTGCTGAAGGTCGATCGAAAACGCCTGCACCTGCCCGAGCAGGAAGCTGGCGAGCGGCGTGCCGGTGTTCGCCGTGCCCGGCTGATCGCTGCCGATGGCGTTGAACGTGAACGATCCGGTAGGCGACGGCGGCTGAATCACGTTCAAGCGCTCCCAGCGCCAGTCGAAGCCCGCCTTCACGAGATGCCGGCCTTTCACCCACGACAGCGTGTCGGCCACCTCGGTCACCGACGTACTGAACGCCGACGCCGTGTTCGGCGGCGATCCGAGCTGCTGATATCCGGCGATCAGAAACGTCGGCAAGGCATCGGGGAACCGGGCGGTCGACGGAATGCCGGGCAGATCGAGCGCCGAACCGGCCGCCGAACCCAGCGAGGCGGCCGTACGATCCACGGACCGGCGCGTGTCGCCGAAGCGAACTTCGTTGAACAGTTGCGACGACAGCGTCCGCTGATAGTGCGACGCGAACGCCCACGCCGTCGTCAGCTGCGGTCCGAGCGTGCCGGTCGTGATGCCGCTGCCGTCGGGGAGCGGCGTCACGGGCGTGAAGTCGTCGTGGAAGTACGACAACCGGCCGAACACCTGGTCGCGGGCCGACGGCGCGTGATCGATCCGGACGTCCGCCTGGCTCTGGTTGTCGCTCTCGGGCGCCGTACGCCGGTAGTTGTTCGCAGTGCCAGCGGACGTGGGCATCGGGTAGCGCTGGAGCAGCGAGACGGCGACCGGATCCTGGAGCGACGCGGGGATCGCGTTGCCCGGAAACGGCGTGCGGCCTGTGAGCGCGGAAAACGGATCGAAGATCGACGGCACGCGTCCGCCGATCGCCTCGGTGAACACCCCCTGCCGCTGCAGCGCCGTCGGCACGGTCGAGATCACGGTGCGGGCGATGGACTGGCGCTGTCCCTGATAGTCGGCGAAGAAGAACGTGCGATCGCGCTTCAGCGGTCCGCCGATCGTCCCGCCGAACTGGCTCCGGCGGTACTCGGGCTTGGCGCCGCTCGACTGAAAGTAGTTGCGCGCGTTCAGCGCCTCGTGCCGCAGGAACTCGAACGCGCTGCCCGACGGCGCGTTCGCGCCGGATCGCGTCGTCAGGTTGACGACGCCGCCGTTGAACCGCCCGAATTCCGCCGGCGGGCTGTTGCTTTCGACCCGGAACTCTTCGATCGCGTCGATGACGGGGAAGAAGGCGACCTGTCCGGGCTCGGGCTGGAGGACGGAGATGCCGTCGAACAGATACTCGTTGGTGCGCGGGCGGCCGCCGTTGATGCGCGGGAGTTGCGACGCGGGCGGCAGCGCGACGCCCGGCGCGAGCGCGGCAAGCGTGATGAAGGTTCGACCGTTCAGCGGCAGACCGATCACGCGTTCACGAGGAACCGTCGCGCCGAGGCTCGCGGTTTCCGTTCGCAGCCCCGAAAGGTCCGCCGTCACCGTGACCTGCTCCTTGACGTCGCCGGGGGAGAGACGGATGTCGGCGCGGACGGTTTCCCCGGTGACGACGCGCAGTCCGCCGCGCGTCATCGTCTTGAAGCCCGCGAGCGCGGCCTCGACGCGGTAGTCGCCGGGCGGCAAACCGGCGGCGGCGTAGAGGCCGTCGCCACTCGAGATCGTCTCGCGACGCTGGCCGGTGGCGGCACTCGTCACGACCACTGCTGCACCCGGGACCGCGCGGCCGTCGGGGTCGGTCACGATCCCGGCGATCGCGCCGGATCCGACCTGAGGGGCGAGCGAGACCACGGCCGAGATCCACGCGGACAACACGAGCGCGAACATCGTGCGAGTCTACACACGGCCAGAACCGCAAGACAAGGCGGCTTGAACAGGCTAATATCGTGTCATGTCACACATGACGCCGCGGGCCGCCGCCAGGGAGATCGGCGTCGGCTACTCGACGCTGAAGAGCTGGATTCGACAGGGCGCGCTCAGGACGACCCGCACGCCGGGCGGGCATCATCGCGTCTCCGAAGCGGAGATCGAACGGCTGCTCGCGCGGCAGTCGCCGTCGGCGCCGAAGGACCGGAAGCGCGCGCGGCCGCCCGGGTTCATCGTCGCGCTCAGCGGGCGCAACCGGCTGCGGGGCTTCGTCGAGGAAGTGCGCATCGACGGTCTGCTCGCGCAGGTACGTCTCCGGATCGGCGATCAGACGCTCACGGCGGTGATCACCTCGGATGCCGTGCGCGAACTCAAGCTCAAGCGCGGCGACGATGCGATCGGGATCATCAAGTCCACCGAAGTGATGATCGCCCGCGAAGTGGATCGCTAGCGGGCGGCGCCCGGTTTGGCGGCTGCCGTCAGCAGCGCGATCAAGGCCTGATCCCCCTTGAGGCGCGACGTGCCGATGACGACCGTTTCGCCGACGGCGATCGAAAACGTGCTGTCGAGCAGCGTGCCTCGCGCGACGGGTGTGGCGGCGGCCGCGGTCGTCGCCGTGAGGCCGTGCTGCCCGCTGGTGCTGACACTCGTGCTCGCGCTGCCGCGTCCGCCGGCGGCGACGTTCGAGCTGCTGCTGACGATCGCCTGCGCGTCGACTTCACGCATCGAAAAGTGGAGCGTCAGCTTGCCGTCCTCGCCGCCGGTGGTCTCGATCGAATAGGCGTACTCGCGATCTTCAGGACCGCGCATGCGGCCGGCGATCGGCGTCCGGAACGCCCCGCAGCAGAGCATCCACGCCGCATCCAGGAGCTGATACCGCTTGTAGGGCAGGAACGCCTGCATGTCGGTCAGCGCCTTGCGCGCGGCGGGCGGAACGGTCTCGCCGCCCGCGGATCCCTGCATGTCGCCGACGACGAGCACGACGCTGTACCCCTGCAGTCCCAGCGTGCTGGGCGATGCCGGGCGCGACACGCCGGTCCGCTCCTGGGGCATGGTCCCGCGTGCGTTCTGCGCGCCCGCGGTCGCGCCGACGCTGCACGCCAGCACGCTCATCGTCACCGCCCTGGCCGCCGGCGTCATCGACCGGTTCCTGCAAGTTGAAATGCCGGATCGATCGTCCAGATGATCCGCGTGCCGCCGGGCGTCTTGAAATGCACTTGCCTCGGCGCCTGCGCAGGTGACGCGTCGGGTACGGGGGGATCGGCAGCGCCGCGGTCTTCGGCGAAGCGGTGCGCGGCCGCGGCCCCGGCGACGGTCAACAGGGTCATCGCCGCAAGCGCAACGGATTGCCGCCAGCGCGACGCCTGTGGCGCGGCGGCTTCGGCGGCCGTCACGATCGCCCGGCGCATGGCATCGCGCGACTCCATGGACAGTGCGGGCTCGAGGCGCATCGGATCGCCGTCGCGCAAGAGAGTGGTGAGGTCCTTCATGATCGGGCTCCAACCAGCCGGCCGAGCTCACGGCGTCCCATGGACAGATGCCAGCGGACCGTGACGGGATGAATGCCGAGCAGCTGCGCGATCGCGGGAATCGCGGCGCCTTCCAGCTCGTACAGGATGACGGCGGCGCGCCGCCGCGGCGGCAGCGCGGCGAGGGCTCGCCAGATGGTCGATCGCGCGACGAGCGCCGCTTCAGGGCTGCGGCAAACCGATGTCCGGGGCAACTCGGGCGCGTGACGTCGGCGGACGGCCTGCTTGCGCCAGTCGTCGCGGCAGATGTTGACGAGCACGCGCACGAGCCACGCCTCTTCCTGCGAGGGCCCGCTCGGGATCGAGTTCGGCGATCGGGCGCCGCGCAGGAACGTTTCCTGCACGGCGTCGCGGGCGGCGTCGGCCGATGACGTCATGCGCCGGGCGAGCGAATACAACCGCGCGTGGTGCGCGTCGAACAGCCGCGCGAGACGGTCCGGGTGCGCCGGCTCCGCCCCGTCGACGGCCGGGGACATCGCAATAGCCTGAACGACCATACTCAGCTAAACGCGCAGTCTAGCGGTTTCGTTGGCCGAGCGCGAAGAGGGCCGAGTCGCCCGGCCCCGTGAGGACGCCTCCGCAGGAGACACCGACACGGCGGACGAGCCGGTCCCCGGGCCAGAGGCGGGGGAGGAGCTCGGCCGCCGAGGCGAGCAGCACGTCGTCGAGCGCGGAGGGTTCAGGCAGCGCGGCCGTCCGCGAGTCGACGTGTCCGTCGGGGAACTGCAGCCGCAGGGTCAGCGTTCGCGCGAACGCGCCGCGCGCCCGGAGCTCGCGGCCGACGCGCTCGACCTCGGAGGCGAGCGCCCCGTGGACGAGCAACGGATCGGCCGTCGGGGGCACGAGCGCGCGATCGTCGATGCGTGGAGGGGGCAGCGCGGTCCGCCGGACGCGGCTCACGTCGATCCCGGCCGCGCGCTTGCCGAGCGCGGCGCCGCCGCGGCCCGCCAGCAGCGACAGCTGGGCTTCGGAGAGCCGCGCGATCTGTCCGAGGCGCCGGATGCCGGAGGCGCGAAGCCGCCGCACGAGCGCCTGATCGATGCCCGGAAGCATCTCGATCTTCAGCGGCGCGAGGAAACGCGCTTCGTAGCCGTCGAGCACGTGTACGACGCCGCGCGGCCGTCCGAGCTGCGCGGCGACGCGCGCCACGAGCTTCGATCGGGCGACGCCGCACGACGCGTCGAAGCCGAGCGCGTGAATCGACTGCTGGATCCGCTCCACCATCTCGATCGCGGCGCGCGGACGCGACGCCGCCGGCAACGCCACGACGACTTCGTCGATCGACAGCCACTCGATGTCGGGCGATTCGCGCCGCAGCGCGTCGTCGACCTGGAGCGAGGCGGAGAAGTACGCGTCGAACGCGCCGTCGACGAACACGGCGTCGGGGCAGCGGATCGCCGCCTGCGCCAGCGGCATGCCGGCGCGGACGCCGGAGCGCCGGGCCTCACGCGACGCCGACGCGACCATGCCGGGACCGCCCGGCCGGCCGCCCACGATGACCGGCATGCCGGCCAGCTCGGGACGGCGCACTCGTTCGACCGCGACGAAAAACGCGTCGAGGTCGATGTGCGTGATTAGTGAACCGGCCCCTTGTCCCATTGTCCGGTGGACTCGGAGAACACGCGCACGTGTTCCTGCAGCGCGGCGATGAGATTGGGCACGACCTGCAGCGGCAGCACGATCTTCGCGCGGACCGGAGCCTTCACCAGGTGCTCGGATTCGGCGGCCTCGATGTCGCGCGGCGAGAGCGGCTGCACCTCGCAGAACGACAGCGTGAAGTCGAATGGGGTATGCGAGATCGCGCAGAAGTTGGCGTACGTCCGGGGGATCTCCCCGCCATCGTCGGGGACGATCGTGAAATTGATCTGTTTCTGTTTCGGGTCGCTCATCCGGCCAGTGTAGGCCGGTCGGCCGTCGCAACGCTACGGCGGGACCGGCAATCGCGTTCAGTACCTGCGCATGACGCCGATCACGACGCCCTGGATTTGCACCTGATCGGCCTGCACGATGATGGGCTGCATGGCGGGATTGGCGGGCTGCAGGCGGACGTGGCCGTGCTCGCGATACAGCTTCTTGAGCGTCACGTCGGATCCGTTGAGCAGCGCGATGACCATCTCGCCGTTGTCGGCCGTGCGCCGATCCTCGACGATGACGTAGTCGCCGTCGCGAATCTGCTCGTCGATCATCGAGTCGCCCTTGACCCGGAGCACATAGGTGTCGCGCTTGCCGACCAGGTCCTCGGGGACCGCGATGGTCTCGCCGCCGACAATGGCCTCGATCGGCGCGCCGGCCGCAACGTAGCCGAGCAGCGGCAGCTCCACCGCGCGGCCGCCGAGGCGGGACGACACCAGTTCGACGGAGCGGCTCCGGTTCCACGCCCGCTTGATGAAGCCCTTTTCCTGGAGGTTGGTGAGGTGCTTGTGGACCGTGGCGAGCGAAGACAGGCCGAAACGGCGGCCGATTTCCTCGAGGCTCGGCGCATAGCCGTGCTGCTGGATGAAATCGTTGAGATAGTCGAGGATCTCCCGCTGACGCTTCGTCAATGGCAGCATGCCGGGCATCATACGCAAAAGAAAAGCGAAAGTAAAGTCTTTCCCGCGGCGGACGTATAACTTTCGCCCCCTGATGCGGGTCTAATCTGATGCGGCATGCTCACGCGCACGCTTTCGTGGACGGCGAAGGAGCCCGGCTGTAAGGTGACGGTCGCCAATGAAACCGATGCCGAGCTGGTCCAGGCCTGCCTCGCAGGCCGGCGCGAGGCCTTCGACGCGATCGTCGAACGGCATCAGCGCCACGTCTACCAGCTCTGCTATCGTTTCGCCGGCAATCATGAGGACGCCAACGACCTGGCGCAGGACGTCTTCATCCGCGCGTACCGCGGGCTGCGGACGTTCAAGGGGCAGGCGTCGCTCGGCACGTGGCTCTATCGCATCGGCGTCAACGTCTGCCTCAACAAGGTTTCCGGGAAAGCGCGTAACGAGGCGCTCGATCCGTTGATCGCCGCGAGCGACGAGCGAACCGCGTCGACCCACGAGAGCGTGGCCGACGCGCTGTTGCGAGGGGAGCGCGCCGCGCAGGTGCGCGCCGCGATCGCGAAGCTGCCCAAGAAGCAGCGCGCGACGCTGGTGCTGCGCGTGTATCACGATCTGCCGCACGATCAGATCGCGGGGATCCTCGGAAGTTCGGTCGGCGCGGTGAAGGCGAATTTCTTTCACGCGCTGAACAATCTCAAGAAGCTGCTGACATGAGCCATCTGTCTTCGGCCGAATTCGTCGACGCCGCCGAGGGCGTGCTGCCGCCGGCGCGCACGGCACACCTGCAGTCCTGCGCCGCCTGCCGCGACCGGATCGACGAGGTCACGGCCGCGCTCCACGCTGCGGCCGGCGTCGACGTGCCGGAACCCTCTCCGCTGTACTGGGCCCACATGGCGGCGCGGATCCGCGAGCAGGTCGCGGGGGAGACGCCGCGCGAGGAATCGTGGTGGCAGGTCCCGGCGGTCCGTCGTCTGGTCCCGTTCGCCTCGGCTGCCGCGATCGTCGCCGCCGTGGTCGTCACGGGGATCATGAGTCGCGGCCGGCATGCATCCGCGCCGCTCGAGTCCGCACCGGTCGTTGCGGTCGTGCCGGCGGATCCGGCCGTGCAACCCGATGATTCCGAAGCGTGGCAGATGCTGACCTCCGCCGCCGACGAAACGCCGATCGAAGACGTGCACGCCGCCGGTATGGGCGTGTCGGCAGGCGCCGTCGATCGCGCCGTCCTGCGGATGACGCCCGAAGAGGTCAACGCGCTCGGCCAGTTGCTGCAGAAGGAATTGCGGCGGTCGGGCGCGTGACGATGCGTTGTCTGATCACGTTCGTCGCGGCCTCCGGCGTCGCGCTGGCGCTCGCAGTGGCGCCCGCCCGGGCGCAGGCGCAGCCGCCTCAAGGACCGCCGCCTCAGGGACAGGCGCCGCAACTGCCCGACGCGCCCGAAGGCCGTCCGATCGGCGCTGGCGAGCTGCAGAAACTGTTCGAAGCCTACACCGTCCTGCAGGCGCAGGAAGCGTTGCAGCTCACCGAAGCGCAGTACGGCCGCTTCGTGACGCGCCTCAAGATGCTCCAGGATACGCGGCGCCGCCATCAGCAGACCCGGAACCAGATGCTCGCCGATCTGCGGCGGCTCACGAACCCGCAGACGGGTACGACCGACGAGTCGGTGATCGTCGAGCGGCTGAAGTCCTTCCGTGAGGAAGAAGAGCGGTCGGCCGGGGAGATCCGCAAGGCGTACGAGGCCGTCGACGAAACGCTCGATCCACGGCAGCAGGCACGCTTCCGCCTGTTCGAGGAGCGCATGGAGCAGCAGAAGTTGGAGCTGCTGATGCGGGCCCGGCAGAATGCCCGCGCCCAGAACCAGGCTCAGCGGCGGGGGCGATAGCGAGCGAGCGCCGCGAGCGAGCCACGCGAACGGAGCGCGCCGGCGGAGCGGCGCGCGAGAGAGCGTGCAGGGGAGTCCGAGGGGCGACGCCCCTCGGGTCAACATGGAGCAGCAGAAGTTGGAGCTGTTGATGCGGGCGCGGCAGAATGCCCGCGCCCAGAACCAGGCTCAGCGGCGGGGGCGCCTGGATCCTTAGGTAAACTGTGAGGGTGATCCGCGCGGTCTCCCTTCTCGCCATCGCGGCGCTGAGTGCATCAGTCGCGCTCGACGCGCAGGCCCCGCTGTCCAAGAGCGACGCGACGAAGTTCCAGACCAAGCTCGCGCAGATCGAGGCGAACGGCGCTCATCCGCGCAAGCCCAAGTCGCCCGCCCGATCGACCCAGGTCTCGGACGCCGAGGTCAACGCCTACTTCAAGTTTCTCGCCGGCAGCCAGGTGCCGGTCGGAATCGTCGATCCGACGCTGCATGCGAGCGGCAACGGCCGTGTCACCGGCCGCGCCGTCGTCGATCTCGACGCGGTGCGCACGCAGAAGAAGCGCGCGTGGACCGATCCGCTCGGCTACCTCACGGGGAAGCTGCCGGTCACCGCCGCCGGCACGCTGACGACCGAGAACGGCGTCGGGCGCTTCACGCTGGAGTCCGCCGAGATTTCCGGCGTGACGATCCCCAAGTCGCTGCTGCAGGAGCTGCTCAGCTACTACTCGAAAACGAAAGACAACCCCGCGGGCATCAACATGGACGATCCGTTTCAGCTGCCCGCGGCGATCCAGGACATCCGGATCGGACAAGGCGTCGCGACGATTGTCCAGTGATCCGCTTCAGGGTTCGCTGCAATATCTGAAGGGAGTCGGTCCGCGCCGCGCGGCGGACCTGCAGCGCGCCGGCCTCTCGACGGTCGAGGATCTGCTGTACCGCTTTCCCACGCGCTACGAGGACCGCGGGCACTTCCAGACGATCGCGTCGCTCAGGCCGGGGGTCGCCGCGTCAGTAGCGGGCGAAGTACTGAGCAGCGGCATCCGGCCGACCCGCCGGCCCCGTTTCAAGATCTTCGAGATGCTGGTCCGCGATCAGACCGGCAGCCTGCGCGCCGTCTGGTTCAACCAGCCGTTCCTCAAAGACGTCTTCCGTCCGCACCAGCGCATCATCCTCTTCGGCAAACTCGAGCTCACCTCGCACGGGCTGCAGATGCAGAGTCCGCAGTACGAGATTCTCGAAGGAGGCGAAGGAAGCGAAGGACACGAAGGAGCGGAAGGAGCCGCCGAAGGAGCCGCCGAAGGAGCGGACCAGACCGTCCACACGGGACGCATCGTGCCGATCTACGAGAAGACCGGCACGTTGACGGCGAAGATGCAGCGCACGCTCGTGCATCAGGCGCTGCAGCCGCTGCCCGCGGACCTGCCCGATCCAGTGCCGGCGGCGGTGCGGCGGCGACAGCAGTTGATGGATCGGCGCGGGGCGCTCGAGTACGTGCACTTTCCGCCGCCCGAGACGTCGGTGGCCGAATTGAACGCATTCCGATCGCCCGCGCACCGGCGGCTCATTTTCGAGGAGTTCTTCCTCTTCCAGCTCGGCATCGTCCTGCGCAAGCGCCGCGCCGACAGCGAGCGCAAGGGGCGCGCGGTCGTGGTGACGGATCAGACGCGCGAGGCCGTGCGACGCGTGCTCCCGTTCCGGCTGACGGGCGATCAGAAGACAGTGATTCGCGAGATCGTGACCGACATGCAGCGGCAGCAGCCGATGAACCGGCTGCTGCAGGGGGACGTCGGATCCGGCAAGACGATCGTGGCGCTGATGGCGGCGCTCGTCGCGATGGAAAACGGCCTGCAGGCCGCGTTCATGGCGCCGACCGAGATCCTCGCCGAGCAGCACTACTTCAACATCCGGCGTCTGCTGGAGTCCTCACGGTTCCGCCTGACGCTCCTGACCGGCGCGACCCCGGCGAAGAAGCGCCGCGAGATCGTGGCGGAGCTCGCGGGCGGGTCGATGCAGATGGTGATCGGCACGCACGCGCTCGTCCAGGAAGACGTCGCGTTCCACGAGCTGGGGCTGGCGATCATCGACGAGCAGCACCGTTTCGGCGTGCTCCAGCGCGCGACGCTCCGCGCGAAGGGGCTGCACCCCGACGTGCTCGTCATGACCGCGACGCCGATTCCGCGCACGCTGGCGCTCACGACCTACGGCGACCTCGACGTCTCGGTGATGCGCGAGATGCCGCCGGGGCGCCAGCCGATCGCGACGACGGCGAAGCCCGAGTCGCGGCGCGACGAGATCTACGCGTTCGTCCGGCGGGAGATCGAGCAGGGGCGCCAGGCCTACGTGATCTACCCGCTCGTCGAGGAATCGGCCAAGGTCGATCTGCGCGCGGCGACGGAGATGGCGGATCACCTCGCCAACGACGTGTTTCCCGACTTTCGCGTGGCGCTGCTGCACGGCCGTCTGAAGCAGGACGTCAAGGATCGCGTCATGGGCGCGTTCGTGCGCCGGGAGTTCGACATCCTCGTCTCGACGACGGTCATCGAGGTGGGGGTGGACGTCCCGAATGCAACCGTGATGGTGATCGAGCACGCCGAGCGGTTCGGGCTGTCGCAGCTGCACCAGCTTCGCGGGCGCGTCGGCCGCGGCGCGCACAAGTCGTACTGCATCCTTCTGTATCAGTATCCGCTCACCGACCAGGGCCGCGATCGGTTGAAGGCGCTGACCGAGACGAGCGACGGCTTCGAGATCGCGGAGCGGGACTTGCAGCTGCGCGGACCCGGTGACTTCTTCGGCACGCGGCAGTCGGGGATGCCGACGCTGCGCGTGGGGGACCTGGTGCGCGATCACGTGTTGATGGAAGAGGCGCGACGCGAGGCGGTCGCCGCGCTCGACGATCCGGATCAGGCGGCGGATCTCGCCGGCCTCGTCAATTCGAGCTGGGAGCGCCGGTTCGGCCTCGTGGGAGTCGGATAGCCGACCTGTAGCGTCCGCCTTGAGGCGAAATGAAAAACGATGCGGATCGTCGCCGGTGAATATCGCGGACGCGCGCTGACGTCTCCCACGTGGGACGGTCTGCGTCCGACGTCCGATCGGCTGCGCGAGACGCTCTTCAATATCCTGGGTCCATCGATCACGGGCGCGCGCGTGCTCGACGGCTACGCGGGGACGGGCGCGATCGGGATCGAGGCGCTGAGCCGCGGCGCGGCGCACGTGACGTTCGTCGAGCGCGACGCGCGCGCGGTGCAGTTGATCGCGCGGAATCTCGCCGCGATCGATCCGGACGGTACGCGCGGCCGTGCTATCATCCGCGCAGGCTTCGCGGACGCGGCCGCGAGGCTCGCCGGCGCGCCATTCGATTTGATCATCGTCGATCCGCCGTACGCGCATGACGCGGCGGCCGAGGCCCTGGCGGTGGCGGCAGGCCTGGCCGGCGCGGCGACACGGGTGGTCGTCGAGCACGCGGCGCGGCATGCGGCGCCCGACGCCGCGGGGGCCTTGCGGCTCCGGCGGACGGTGACCGCCGGCGACAGTGCGTTGTCCTTTTATGAACGCTGAGAACATCGCGATCTATCCCGGATCGTTCGACCCGCTGACCAACGGCCACGTCGACATCATCCAGCGCGGATCGCGGCTGTTCGACCGGATCGTGATCGCGATCCTGCTGAACATCGAGAAGGCGCCGCTCTTCACCGTCGAGGAACGCGTCGAGATCGCGCGCGACGTCTTCCGCGCATATCCCAATGTCGAAGTGGACACGTTCGACGGCCTGCTGGTCGAGTACGCTCGGCGCAAGCGCGCGAGCGTCATCGTCCGGGGCCTCCGCGCGATTTCGGATTTCGAGTACGAGATGCAGATGGCGCTCATGAACCGGCACCTCAACCCCGACGTCGAGACCGTCTTCATGATGCCCGCCGAAACCTACACCTACGTCAGCTCGCGGCT
>Ga0066903_100001157_pt1 | contig 18722 bp, 15 predicted proteins | sample PanSoiMetaGPlot1_FD_67491 | JGI IMG/M metagenome (GOLD analysis project Ga0066903, IMG submission 67491) | Tropical forest soil microbial communities from Panama analyzed to predict greenhouse gas emissions - Panama Soil - Plot 1 (version 2) | ecosystem: Environmental > Terrestrial > Soil >... | reverse complement strand
CGGCGGTGAAACGGTTTATAGTCCGTTTCGCTATGGCTCTCGATCTCTGGTCGATGCTCTTCGTGTTCATGCTGGCGACCTTCGTCGGGTTCCAGGTGATCCAGAACGTCTCGCGGCTGCTGCACACGCCGCTGATGTCGCTGACGAACGCGATCTCGGCGATCGCCGTCGTCGGCTCGTTGATCATCGCCGGCGAGCGCGATTCCAACATCACGACGATCCTCGGCACGATCGCGGTCGCGGCGTCGATGACCAACATCGTGTCGGGCTTCCTCATCACCGACCGCATGCTGAAGATGTTCCGCGAGAAGGGCTCGAAGTGAGCCAGCACCTGATCCAACTCAGCTACTTCGCCGCGGCCGTCCTCTTCATTCTCTCGCTGCGGTGGCTGAACTCGCCGAAGACGGCGCGCCGCGGCGTGCTCGCGGGCGCGGCCGGGATGGGCGCCGCCATCGTCGGCACGCTGCTGGCGCCGCAGATCGTCGACTACACGTGGATCGTCGTGGGTCTCGTCGCCGGTACCGTGGCCGGCATCCCGCTCTCGCGGGTTGCGCTGACGGCCGTGCCGCAGCGGACCGCACTGTCGCACGCGTTCGGCGGGATGGCGGTGGGCCTCGTCGGCGCCGCGAAGTACATCATGTGGCGTCAGCAGTCGCAGCTCTCGACGTTCCGCATGTCGGCGATTGCGGTCGAGGTGATCCTCGGGTTCCTGACGCTCACCGGCAGTCTCATGGCGGCGGGCAAGCTGCAGGAAATCATCCCGACGCGGCCGATCACGTATCGCAACCAGAACGTCGTCAATCTGCTGCTGCTGGCGACGGCCGTGGCGGCGGGCGTCTATCTGGCGTTCTTCAACCACGACTACTGGCCGGCCTTCGCGGTGCTCATCGCGCTCTCGCTCGCCTTCGGCGTGCTGCTCATCATTCCGATCGGCGGCGCCGACATGCCGACCGTCATCTCGCTCCTCAACTCGTACGCGGGCCTGTCGGCGGTGGCGATGGGGTTCGTGCTCGACAACAAGCTGCTCATCATCGCGGGCGCGCTCGACGGTTCGTCGGGCTTCATCCTGTCGGTGATCATGTGCCGGGCGATGAACCGGTCGTTCACCAACGTGCTGTTCGGCGCGTTCGGGCAGGTGCAGGCGACGGCCGCGACGGGCGAGGCCAAAACCGTCAAGAGCGCCACGTCGCAGGACGTCGCCGACATCCTGACGCACGCCGACCGCGTCGTGATCGTGCCGGGCTACGGGATGGCGGTGGCGCAGGCGCAGCACCGCGTGCACGAGCTCTACGATCAGCTCACCAAGCGCGGCGTCGACGTGAAGTTCGCGATCCATCCCGTTGCGGGCCGCATGCCGGGCCACATGAACGTCCTGCTCGCCGAAGCGGAGATCCCGTACGAGTCGCTCGTCGAGATGGACGACATCAACCCGGAGATGGCGCAGACCGACGTCTGCCTCGTCGTCGGCGCGAACGACGTCGTCAATCCCGCGGCGCGGCACGACACGGGCAGTCCGATCTTCGGCATGCCGATCATCGACGCCGACAAGGCGAAGACGATCATCGCGATCAAGCGGTCGATGAATCCGGGCTTCGCCGGCATCGACAACGAGCTCTACTACGACGACAAGACGCTGATGGCGTTCGGCGACGCCAAGCAGGTGCTCGGCGACGTCGTGAAAGCCGTCGGCGGCGAGGCGGCCATTCATTAGCAGCCGCTGACGAAAACCTCACAGGAGATCAGGAGATCAGGAGGATAGGAGGTATTCGGGATCGTTGGCGGCAACGTTGCCAATAACCATCCGGATTACCTCCGAGACTCCTGTCCTCCTGATCTCCTGTACGTTTTTTGACAGCTGCCGCGAATCAGAACAGGACGAAGCAGATGATCGCGCCGACGATCGTCATCGACAGCCCCCACGCCAGGAGGCGGTTGAAGAGCCCGCGGCTCTCGTCGGCGCTCGCGCCCGCCATGCAGAGGGCGCCGATCGTCGAGAGCGGCGACACGTCGACCAGGTGGCCGCCGATGTTCATCGACATCGCGATCCCGGCGGCGCTCGCGCCGGGGAGTTGCTGCGCGAGCCCGGGGACGAGCGGCAGGAACGCCGGCAGGACGACACCCGACGTGCTGCTGTAGACCGACACGACACCGGTCAGGAAGGCGACGACGCCGGTGACGCTGGCGGGGGACGCGATCCGCGCGACCAACGAGACGAGGAGACCGAGCCCCTGCGTCTTCTCGACGAGCGCGATGAGCACCGTCACGCCGCAGACCATGACGATGACGCGCCACGGCATGCGCTTGACGGCTTCGCCGTCGTCTGCCGATCCCGTCAGCACGAGAATGGCGGCGCCGGCGAACGCGCCCATGCCGACGTGGACGCCGGCGGCGATGACGCTGACGATCAGGGCGCCGATGACCGCCATCGTGATCCAGTGACGCCGCTCGAACGGCGCGCCGTGCGGGCCGTCTCCGATCTCCGGCGCAGACGTGCGGCCTGCGCGGAACAACCCGATGCCCCCGAACATCGCGTACCCCGCGAACGCCACGAGCGCGTGCGCGAGCAGGTTGTAGAGGTAGGCGCGCGTCTCGAGGCCGGGCAGGCCATGTTTCGCCATCAGGCCGTCCACGATGATCCCGGTCGGCGCGATCGGCGACAGCGCGCCCGAATTGGCGCCGTTGCCGACCATGATGGCCATCAGGAAGAGCGGAATGCCCGTGCGCGCCGCGGTCGCCATCGCAAGGGGCGCCAGGAGCGCGGCCGACGCGATGTTGCCCGGCCCGATCGACGACAGCGCCGCGCCGAGCGCGAAGAACACGATCGGAATCGTGCCGCGATTGCCGCGGCAGAGGCGAACGGCATGATGGACGAGCCGTTCGAGCGTGCCGTTGGTCTGCGCGAGCGCGAAGAGGAGCGTCACGCCGGCGAGCGTCAGGAACAGCTGGCTGGGGAAGCCGGCCATCACCGCGTTCAGCGGCATGCCGGCGATGTACACGCCGACGATCCAGGCGAACGCGAGGGAGAGCACGCCGACGTTCAAGCGGCTGACGCAACTCACCGCGACGGCGATGGCGAGCGCGCAGACGGAGACGACGGCGACATTCATGTCAGCCGATCACCGGCCGGTGAAGCGGGGGCGACGCTTCTCCAGGAACGCCGCGACCCCTTCGCGAAAGTCCTGGCTCGCGTAGCAGGCGGCGATGATGTCGTCGGCGTCGGGCGGATCGAGACGCCGGCGACGCGCGATGCGGCGAACCACTTCCTTGGTCGCGTGGATCGTGAGCGGGGCGTTCGACGCGATCGTCCCGGCGAGATCGCGGACGGCCGCGTCGATGGCGTCGGGCTCCGCGATGCGCGTGACGAGGCCGAGCGACGCCGCCTCGGCCACGTCGATGAGCCGGCCCGTGAACAGCAGATCCTTCGTGCGCGCCGGCCCGATGAGATCGACGAGCCTCGCGAGGTTGGCGGCCGACAGGCAGTTGCCCAGCGTCCGCGCGATCGGGACGCCGAACGTCGCGGCGGGGGTGCAGACGCGCAGGTCGCAGGTCAGCGCGATGGCGCAGCCGCCGCCCGCCGCCACGCCGTGCACCTGCGCGATCGTCGGGACCGACACGCGCTCGAGCCGATCGATGACGGCGTCGAGCCGTCGCTCGTAGGCGATGCCGTCTTCGCCGGTGGCGAACCCGGTGAACTGCCGGATGTCGGTCCCGGCAGCGAAGGCGTCGCCGTCGGCGCGCACGACGAAGACGCGAACGGTATCATCAGCGTCGACACGGTCGCACGCGTCGACGAGCGCGTCGTACATCGACCACGTCAGCGCGTTGCGCGCCTGCGGCCGGCTGAAGGTGAGAAACGCCAGCGGACCCGCGGCGTCGAAGCGCGCCTCCGAAGTCGACACAGATGGAGCCTCCAATGACCACTCGAACCGCGCTGGAAGGAATCCGCGTGCTGGACGTCACGCAGGTGATGGCCGGCCCTTTCTGCGCGATGCAACTATGCGACATGGGCGCCGACGTGATCAAGGTCGAGCCGCCCGCGGGGGACGCCACGCGCCGGATGGCCGGCGCGCGCGGGACCGACAGCCCGGGCTTCAACGCCGTCAACCGCGGCAAGCGCGGGATCGTCCTCGACCTGAAGTCGGCGGCGGGCCAGGAAGCCTTCCGCCGTCTGCTCAGCCGCACCGACATCCTCATCGAGAACTACCGGCCTGGCGTGATGCGCGGCTTCGGCCTCGACTATGCGTCGCTCGCGGACGAACATCCCGCGCTGATCTACGCGTCGATCTCCGGATACGGCCAGACGGGGCCCGACGCCGGGAAGGGCGGCTTCGACCTGATCGCGCAGGGGGTGTCGGGGCTGATGTCGGTCACCGGCGAACCCGGACGCCCGCCCGCCAAAGTCGGCGTGCCGCTCACGGATCTCGGCGCGGCGCTGTTCGCGCTGTCGGCCGTACTCGCGGCCCTGCACCATCGCACGCGGACCGGCGCCGGCCAGTACATCGACACGTCGCTCGTGGAGGCGGGCGTCGCGCTGTCCGTCTGGGAGTCGGCGCAGTACTTTTCGGAGGGGACGATCCCCGAGGCGCTCGGCTCCGCGCACCGCATGTGGGCGCCGTATCAGGCGATCCGCTGCGCCGACGGCTACGTCACGCTGGGATCGGCGAACGATCGGCTGTTCCGCCGCCTCTGCGCGCTGCTCGATCATCCCGAATGGACGGAGGAACCCGAGTTCGCCAACGACACGCTGCGGGTGCGCCACCGCGCCGCGCTGATCGATCGCATCGAGCGGATCACGGCTGAAGGGACGCGCGACCACTGGATCGCGCGGTTCGAGGCGGCGGGCATTCCGTGCGGTCCCATCAACAACTACGAGGAGGTGTACGCGGATCCGCAGGTCCGCGCGCGCGGCATGATCGTCGAAGTCGAGCATCCCGCGCTCGGCCGCGTCCGCATGCCGGGGCCGCCGGTGAAGATGTCGGCGACGCCGCCGGTCGCGTCCCGGCCGGCGCCGCTCCTCGGCCAGCATACGCGCGAGGTGCTGCGGGAAGCCGGCTACTCCGACGCGGAGATCTCCGAGCGTTTCGCGTCGTGAACGAAACGTTTCCGTCCGATTCGCCATCTCTCATAGCTCCCTTCGCGGGTTGACACGCGGCCGGTCGGGCATCGACAATTGCGCGACCCCCCAACTGATGCTGTACGCCTTCAAACGTCTCTGGCTTGGTGTCTGTCTGATCGCCCTCACGTCGGCGATCCTGCTCGTGGCCGACCGGGGCAACCGTTCCTCCAGCGGCGGCGGACACGCGTCGACGAAGCGGATCGCGATCATCCAGCACGCCACGACCTCGGTGCTGGAAGACGGCGTGCGCGGCGTGCTCGACGGCCTCGCGGAACGCGGGTATCGAGAAGGCGACACCCTCGAGATCGCGCACTTCAACGCGCAGGGCGACATGCCGACCGGCGTCGCGATCGCCAAGCAGGTGGTCGCCGGCGGCTACGATCTGGTGATCACGTCCAGCACGCCGTCGATGCAGGCGGTGGCCAACAACAACCGCGAAGGACAGGTCAAGCATCTCTTCACGCTCGTCGCCGATCCGTTCGCCTCGGGCGTCGGCCTCGATCGCAACCATCCGCTGGCGCATCCCGCCCACATGGTCGGCCAGAGCTCGTATCCGCCGGTCGAGCGCGCGTTCGAGGTCGCGCGGCAGATGCTGCCCGGCCTCCAGCGGATCGGCGTCGCGTGGAACCCGTCCGAGTCGAACTCGCAGCTGTTCGTGGCGAAGGCGCGCGAGGTGACGAAGGCCATGGGCCTCACGCTCCTGGAAGCCAACGTCGACAACACTTCGGCGGTCGGCGAAGCGATCGCCTCGCTCGTCAGCCGCGACGCGCAGGCGATCTGGGTCGGCGGCGACAACACCGTCGTCGCCGCCATCAACGTCGTCATCCAGGCCGCGGCGCGGTCGAAGATCCCGGTCTTCTCGATTCTGCCCGGCAAGCCCGATCGCGGCACGCTGTTCGACGCGGGGCCCGATTTCTACGGCGTCGGCCGTCTTGGCGGCAGCCTCGCCGCCGAGATCCTCGACGGCGCCGACATGACGAAGATTCCCGTGCGCGACGTGCTCGACGTCGTGCCGCCGTACCTGTCGGTCAACACGACCGTCCTCAAAGGTCTTCGCGAACCGTGGCGCGCGCCCGATCAGGTGCTGGCCGGCGCCAACGTGATCGTCGACGACACCGGCGTGCACAAGAAGGGCGCCGCGACCGCCGCCGCGCGTCCGACGACGAAGAAGTGGCGCGTGAACTTCATCGAGCTGGTGCAGGTGGTCGATCTCGAAGAGGCGGAGAAGGGCGTGCTCGACGGCCTGAAGGAGTCCGGCCTGGTCGAGGGGCGCGATTTCGAGAAGACGATCCGCAACGCGCAGGGCGACATGTCGACCCTGCCCGCCCTCGTCGACGCCGCCGTCGGCGATCGCGCCGACATGCTCATCACGTTCTCGACGCCCACGCTCCAGGCCGCGCTGCAGCGGGCGAAGGGCATGCCGATCGTGTTCAACTACGTCGCCGACGCGGTGGCCGCCGGCGCGGGCACGAGCGACGCCAACCACCTGCCCAACGTCACGGGCGTCTACCTGATCGCCGCGTACGACAAGATGATCCCGCTCATCCGCGAGTACATGCCGCGCGTGCACACGCTCGGCACGGTGTACGTGCCGGCCGAAGTGAACATGGTGTCGCAGCTCGCGGTGATGCAGAAGGCCGTGCAGGCGTCCGGGCTGGAGCTGAAGGCGATCGCGGCGAACTCCGCCACGGAAGTCGGCGACGCCGCGCTGGCGCTCGCCTCGGCGCGCGTGGACGTCATCTGTCAGCTGCCGGGCAACCTCACCGCGCAGGCGTTTCCGAGCATCATCCAGGCGGCGCAGCGCGCGCGGCTCCCGGTGTTCTCGTTCCAGACGAGCCAGGTGCTCAACGGCGCGGTCGCGGGCGTGACGCGTGACTACTACGACAGCGGGCGCGGGGCGGCGCACATCGCGGCGCGCGTGATGCGCGGCGAATCGCCGGCATCGATCCCGTTCGAGGGGTTCGCCAAGACGAAGCTCGTGCTGAACCCCGGCGCGGCGCGCGCGCTCGGCCTGACCACGCCGCAGGCCGTGACGGCGCGGGCCGATCAGGTGGTCGGACGGTAACGCCATGGAGATCACGCAGCAGCTCAATGGTCCCGTCGTCGAGATGCGCGCCTCGGGCCGCATCGACGGCTACTGGGCCGATCATCTCGAGCGCGCGCTCGCCGACGTCGTCGGCGCGGGCCACCACCGCATCCGGCTCGATTGTGCGGGCGTCAGCTTCATGAGCTCGGCCGGCATTGCGGTGCTCATGAAGTTCCGCAAGGAGCTCGGCCGCATCGACGGCGCGTTCCACGTCGTCAATCCGTCGAAGCCGGTCGCGAGCACGCTTGCGCTCGCGCGGCTCACCGACCTGCTCGTCGAGAGCCCGCAGGCGACCGCGGCTGCGCCCGCGACGCCGGCGCCAGTGCTGCGCGAGCGCGCGATCGGCGACGCCGTCTTCGACGTCTACGATCTCGATCCGCGCGCGACGCTGACGTGCCGGACGATCGGCGATCCGGCGCTGCTCGCGACGGGCGGGTTCACCGACGCGTACCAGCTGACCGGCGGAGCGCCGCCGGTGTTCGCGCTCGGCGCCGGCGCGTTCGGCGAAAGTTTCGACGATTGCCGTCCGCGGTTCGGCGAGCTGCTGTCGGTGGCGGGCGCGACGGTGTATCAGCCGGCGGACGGGACGAACGTGCCCGACTACCTGCTCGCGCGCGGCGAGCTCGCGTCCGACATCCGGCTGCTCTACGGCCTCGCGGCTACCGGGCGGCTCTCGCACGTCGTCCGCTTCGAGTCGCGCTCGGCCGGCGCGCCGCTCGCGTTGTCGCAGATCCTGAAGGGCTGTCTCGAGATCGCGGCATCGCGCGCGATCGGCGTCGTGCTGGTCGCCGAAACGCTCGGCCTCGTCGGCGCCGCGCTGCGGCGCTCGCCGGCCGCGCGTCCGGAAGACGGCGACTTCTTCGCGCATCCCGGCGTGCGCGCGCGCCTGGCCTTCACCGCCGAGCCGGCGTTCCCGCGCGGCGTGACGCTCGCGGCCGGCGTCGTCACCGCGTCCGCGGACGGACGTGCGGGGAGCGAGCTGCGGCCGCTGGGGAGCGGATGCGTCGGGCACTTCCATGCCGTCGCGTTTCCGTTTCGCGCGATCAAGAAAGGCCGGATCGATCTCGCCGACACGGTGTCGGCGCTGTTCGAGGCGGATCAGCCGCTCGGCGTGCTGCATCTGCTGCACGACGACCGCCAGGCGGCAGGCGCGGGTGAAAGCGAGCTCGTGCGCGGCGCGTGCTGGCTGGGTCCGCTGACGGGGGAGTGGTAGGGCATGCTGCTGCTCCTTGGCGCGCTCACGATCGGCCTCATCCTGTCGCTGCTGGCGTTCGGGGTCTTCATCAGCTTCCGGATCTTCGAGTTCCCCGACATCACGACGGAAGGATCCATCACGCTCGGCGGCGCCGTGGCGGCCGTGCTGATCGTGGCGCACGTCAATCCGTTCCTGGCGACCGCCGCGGCGTTCGCCGCCGGCGCGCTCGCCGGCACGGCGACGGCGGTGCTCCACACGCGATTCAAGATCAACAGCCTGCTCTCGGGCATCCTCGTGATGACCGCGCTCTATTCCGTCAACCTGCACGTGATGGGCAAGAGCAACCTGCCGCTGCTGTCGGAACGGACGCTGGGGTCGATGGCGGAAGCGGCGGGCGTGCGGCTGATGGGCGCGTCGACGGTGCACCTGGGCGGCTGGGAAGTGGGCACGCGCGAGCTCGCGGCGCTCGTGCTCTCGCTCGCCGTCGCGGCGATCGTCGGGCTGACGCTGTACCTGTTCCTCCGGACCAACGTCGGGACCGCGATGCAGGCGGCGGGCGACAACGCGCAGATGATCCGCGCGCTCGGCGTCAACGTCGAGACGATGATCGTGCTCGGCCTCGCGCTGTCGAACGGCCTCGTCGCCGTCGCGGGCGCGCTGCTCACGCAGTATCAGGGGTTCGCCGACGTGCAGATGGGGATCGGCATGGTCGTGTGGGGCCTCGCCAGCGTCATCATCGGCGAGGCATTGGTCGGCGTGCGCGACCTCGGGTATGTGATCATCGGCGCCGTCATGGGCTCCGTGCTGTTCCGGCTGCTCGTCGCGGTCGCGCTGCGCGGCGGCCTCAACCCCAACGATCTCAAGCTGGTGACCGCCCTGTTCGTGTTCGGCGCCCTCGTCCTGCCGACGCTGGCGCGGCGCGTCCGGATGCGTCCGCGGACCTGAACCATGCTGGACATCCGACACATCTACAAGACGTTCAACGCCGGCACGGCGAACGAAGTGCGCGCGCTCCGCGGCGTGACGCTCACGGTCGATCCCGGATCGTTCGTCATCGTCATCGGCACGAACGGATCCGGCAAGTCGACGCTGCAGACCGCGATCGCCGGCGGCTTTCCGCTCGACTCGGGCTCGCTGTCGATCGACGGCGTCGACGTCACGTCGTGGCCCGAGCACCGCCGCGCGGCGTTCATCGGTCGCGTCTTCCAGAATCCCTTCAGCGGCACGGCGCCGTCGATGTCGATCGCCGAGAACTTCGCGCTGGCGGCGCGCCGCGGACGGCCGCGCGGGCTGGGTTGGGCGCTGAAACGCTCGGCGCTCGACGAGTTCCGCGATCGCGTGCGGCGGCTCAACATGGGGCTCGAGGATCGCTTCGAGAATCCGATCGGCAGCCTCTCGGGCGGCCAGCGCCAGGCGCTCACGCTGATGATGGCGTCGTGGATCAAGCCCAAGGTGCTGCTCCTCGACGAGCACACCGCCGCGCTCGACCCGAAGAGCGCCGACCAGGTGATTCAGCTCAGCGAAGAGATCGTCACGCGCGACCGCCTGACGACCGTGATGGTCACGCACTCGATGTCGCAGGCCGCCCATCTCGGCGATCGGCTCGTCATGATGCACCGGGGCACCGTGCTGCACGACTTCCGCGGCGCCGAGAAGCAGCGGCTGCGGGAGCACGATCTGCGACAGCGGTTCGAGGACGTCCGCCGCGCCGATCTGCTCGACGAGCCGGCGGCCGCCATGCTGCGCCGGCTCTATGTCTAGCGTCTCGGCCGTCTTCGTCAACAAGCGGAGCGAGATTTCGCGGATCGCGGAGCTCGCGGAACAGTTCGGCGGGGAGCACCACCTGTCGGACGACGACGTGATGGCGATCAACCTCGTGCTCGACGAGCTCGTGGCGAATATCATCGAGAACGCCTACGAGGACACCCGCGAGCACGAGATCCACGTGACCCTGAGGCTCGAGGGGACGGAGCTGACGGTCAGGGTCGACGACGACGGGCGTCCGTTCGATCCGCTGCAGGCGCCGCCGCCGAACCTCGATCTGCCCCTCGAGGAACGGCCGGTGGGCGGTCTCGGGATCCACCTCGTCCGCTCGGTGATGGACAGGGTGGAGTACGAGCGGCGCGAGGGGCACAACATTCTGACGATGCACAAGACGATTGGCAGGACATGACATGGATATCTTTCAGTCGACTTCAGACTCCGGCATCCTCACGCTGACGGCGAGCGGCCGTCTCGACGCCGACACGACGGCCCGCTTCGCCGAGGTGCTCACCGGGTGCATCGATCGCGGCGATCGGCGCATCGTGCTCGACCTGGCCGGCGTCGACTACGTCAGCAGCGTCGGGCTGCGGGCGCTCATCGTCGCGGCGAAGAAGCAGGCGACGCTCGGCGGCAAGATCGTGCTGAGCGGGCCGCAGGAGCGCATCCTGAAGCTGCTCGAGGTCGCGGGCTTCACGTCGATCTTTACGATCGCCCCGACGCGCGAGCAGGCGATGGAGGCGTTCGGGTGACCACCCGTTCGGCCGCAGCGGCGCTCGGCGCGATCGCGATCGCGCTGTCGCCCTCCTTCGCGCTTCGCGCGACGGAGGGTACACCCGCCCTCGCGATCGGCGCGGCGGAGGCCAAACCGGAGCCGATCGTGCTGGCGATGTCGGCCGCGTTCAGCGGGCCGTCGCGCGGCCTCGGCATCGAGATCTATCGCGGCGCGCGCGCCTACTTCGACGACGTCAACGCGCACGGCGGCGTCGCCGGCCGCCCGATCGTCGTCAAGGCGTACGACGACGGCTACAACCCGGCGCCGGCGATCTACAACACGATTCAGGCGATCGAGCAGGACCGCGCGTTCCTGCTGTTCTCGTACGTCGGCACGCCGACCGTGACGCGCGTGCTGCCGCTGCTCAAACGCTACAGCAGCCGATCGGTGTATCTCTTCTTTCCGTTCACCGGCGCGCAGCCCCAGCGCGAGGCGCCGTACGACGGCGAGGTGTTCAACCTGCGCGCGTCGTACCGCGACGAGACCTACGCGCTCGTCGATCGCTTCGCGACGATCGGCCGCAAGCGGATCGCCATCCTCTATCAGGCCGACGCGTACGGCCGGAGCGGATGGGACGGCGTCCGCCGCGCGCTGAAGGCGCACGATCTGACGCTCACGGCCGAGGCGACCTACGAGCGCGGCACGCCCTACACCGCGCACCTGACGCGCCAGGTCGAGATCCTGCGGGCGGCCAAGCCAGACGCGATCATCGCGATCGGCGCCTATGCGGCCTGCGCGGCGTTCATCCGCGATGCCGTCGACGCCGGCTGGAAGATCCCGATCGCGAACGTGTCGTTCGTGGGCAGCGAGAACATGCTCAGCCTGCTCTACCCGGAAGAGCGGAAGTCGGGCCGCGACTACACGTCGATGCTCGTGAACTCCGAGGTGGTGCCGAGCTACGAGGACGTGAGCCTGCCGGCGGTCGCGGAGTACCGCTCGCTGATGCAGCGCCACGCGCCGAGTGCGCCGGACGTGGCGGACCTGAAGGGCTACACGCAGCTCGGGTACAGCTTCGCCGGCTTCGAGGGCTTCCTCAACGCCAAGGTGATCGTCGAGGCGCTGCGGCGCTTGAACGGCGATTTCGATCCGAAGCGCCTCAAGGGCGTCGTCGAATCGATCCGGGACTTCGATCTCGGCATCGACGCGCCGATCTCGTTCGGGCCCGATCGCCACCAGGCGCTGCAGTACGTGTACTTCGCAGCCGTCGAACGGGGACAATGGGTGCCCGCCGTCGACTGGCAGCGCTGGGCGAAATGAAGACCTCCCGCCTGCTCACGAAGGTCCTCATCGGCGAGGTGATCCTGTTTGCCGCGATCGGCCTCGCCACGTCGGGCATCGCGGCCTGGACGCTCGCGTCGAAGCTGTCGGCCGAGTTCTCGAGCAAGGGCACCGCGATCGCCACGTCGATCGCCAACGCCAGCGACGAGCTGATCCTCACGCGCGACGCCTCGACGATCCAGTCGCTCGTCGATCAATACCGCCAGATTCGCGGCGTCGGCTACGTGTTCGTCGTGGACGGCGACGGCACGATCGTCAGCCACACGTTCGTGCCCGAAGTGCCGCCGGAGATCAAGGCCATCCACCGCACGGCCTGGAACGAGCCTGGCGGCGACAAGGTGTCCCAGCAGAACGTCCGCGTCGCGGGCGGCGGCGACTACATCGACATCTCGGCGCCGGTGCTCGCGGGCGTCGGCGGCGCCGTCCACGTCGGCATGGACCGCGGCGTCATCACGGCCGACATCCGATCGACCGTCCTCACGGATCTGCTCGTCGTCGGCGCGATCTTCGCCGGCGCGGTCGTCGTCGCCGCGGTCGTCGTCGGCCGCATCGCGCGGCCGCTCTCGGCGCTGCGGGAGCACGCACAGCGGGTCGCGCAGCAGAACCTCGACGACGGCCTCGAGCCCGACGAGGCGACGCTGGGCGCGCTCGGGCAGGGGCGCGATGAAATAGGCGAGCTCTCGCTGGCATTTCTGGCGATGGAGCGCGCCGTCAGCCGCCACATCAGCCGGCTGCGGCAGCTGGCGGGCGAGCTCGCGCGGTACAACGAGACGCTCGAGGCCACGGTCGCCGAGCGCACGCGCGAGCTGCGCGACAAGAACGCAGCCATCGAGGCGGCGCTCGAGAACCTGAAGCAGGCGCAGGATCAGATCGTGCGCCAGGAGAAGATGGCGTCGCTCGGCGCGCTCACCGCCGGCATCGCGCACGAGATCAAGAACCCGCTGAACTTCGTGAACAACTTCGCCGATCTGTCGCGCGAGCTGGCGGTGGAGCTGAAGGAGGACCTCGAGCGGCCCGGCACCGTGCTGGATCCGAAGGTCGCGCCGGACGTGCCCGACATCCTCGATCAGCTCGAGCTCAATCTCTCGAAGATCAAAGAGCACGGCGTCCGCGCCGACGGCATCGTCCGCAGCATGCTGCTGCACTCGCGCGGCACGGCGGGGCAGCAGCAGCCGACCGACGTCAACGCGCTCGCGCGCGACGCCCTGAACCTCGCGTATCACGGCATGCGCGCGAACGACTCGTCGTTCCAGGTGGCGCTCGACATGGATCTGGAGCCCGCGGCGGCGGCGCCGATCGACGTCGTGCCGCAGGACCTGATGCGCGCCCTGCTCAACATCACCAACAACGCGTGCTACGCCGCGTATCACCGGCGCGCCGGCAGCGGCGGGCGCGTGGCGTTGCGCACGCGCGCCATCGGCGGCGGCGTCGAGATCCGGATCCGCGACAACGGCGACGGCATCCCCGACGACGTCCGCGCGCGCATTTTCGAGCCGTTTTTCACCACGAAACCGGCCGGACAGGGCACCGGCCTCGGTCTGTCGATTTCCCATGACATCATCGTGGGGATCCACAACGGCAGGATGACGGTCGAGACCGAGCCGGGGACGTTCACCGAGTTCATCATCGTACTGCCCAACAGGAGCCCGAATGCCCGCTAAGATTCTCGTCGTCGACGACGAGCCGGATCTGAAGCTGCTGATCCAGCAGAAGTTCCGGCGGCAGATCCGCGACGGCCGCTACGACTTCGTGTTCGCCCACAACGGCGTCGAGGCGCTCGCGCAGCTCGACGCGAACCCGAACGTCGATCTCGTCCTGAGCGACATCAACATGCCCGAGATGGACGGGCTGACGCTGCTGACGAAGCTGCCGCAGTCGCCCAACCTGCTCAAGGCCGTCATGGTGTCGGCCTACGGCGACCTGCAGAACATCCGCACGGCGATGAACCGCGGCGCGTTCGATTTCGTGACCAAGCCGATCGACTTCGAGGATCTCGAGATCACGATTCAGAAGACCTTCGACGAGCTCGGCAAGATTCGCGACGGGCTCAAGGCGCGGCAGGAGCTGCTCGAGATCCGCCGCGAGCTCGAGGTGGCCCGTCAGATCCAGCAGTCGATCCTGCCGCGCGACTTCGGGCCCAAGGGGCGCACCGGCGGCGTCTCGATCGCCGCCGAGATGGATCCGGCGAACGAGGTAGGAGGCGACTTCTACGACTTCTTCATGATCGACGAGGACCGGCTCGCGGTCCTCGTCGGCGACGTGGCGGGGAAGGGCGTGCCGGCCGCGATCTACATGTCGCTCAGCCGCACGCTGCTGCGGGCGACCGCGCTCCTCGGTCTCGAAGCCGGCGAGTGCCTGCGCACGGCGAACCGCACGTTGTGCTCCGAGGGGGACACCGGTCTCTTCGTCACCGCGGTCTACGTCATCGTCAACACGAAGACGGGCGCCATCGAGTACAGCGCGGGCGGGCACTTCCCGCCCTACATCGTGCGCGCGGGCGGTACGATCGAGTGCGCGCCCGCGGTGGGCGGCATGGTGCTCGGCATCCTGCCCGACGGCAAGTACGAGTCCGGGCACGCGACGCTCGAGCCGGGCGACCTGATGGTGTTGTACTCCGACGGTGTGCCCGAGGCCGCCAACGATCGCGACGAGTTCTACGGCGACGAGCGTCTCGCGGCCGCGCTCGGCAGCGCCGCCGGCGGCGACGAGAAGGCCGCGATTGCGGCCGTCGTCGACAGCGTCCGCGGGTTCGCCGCGGGACACCGTCAGTCCGACGACATTACGCTGGTCGCCGTCAGGAAATCCTGACGCCGTTCCAGACACGCTTACGGCAGCACGTAGCGCACCGACATGTAGAACATGTTCGTGTGCGCGCTCGACGCCGTGCCCTCCGGGACCGACCACGGCGTGCGCTTCACGTACGAGTACTGGACGATGAGCTGCACCGCGCCATAGCGCGCGTCGCGGACGAACGAGTGGTTGACCCCCAGCGTCGTCTCGTCGATCGCGCGATTGGCCGCCGTCGAGCCCGGGACGCCGTAGCCGATCGGCTTCCCCGCATCGTCGACCACTTCCTGATCGATCCGCACCGTCCCGTAGTAGCCGAACACCATCGTCGGCGGCTTGACCTGCGCCTCGACGCCGGCCATGACCGAATGCGAGCCGACGGTCGTCAGGCTGCTGTCGGGATTGACGATGAAGTCCGGCGCGAGGCCGATCATGTAGCGGCCGCCGCCGTTCCCGATGAGTGATGTGGCGACGACGCGCACCGGCGGAACGGGCTGAAGGACGCCGCTGAGCATGACGGCCGTGCCGGTGGCCGAGAACGTGCTGTTGGTGGCGGTACTGTAGCTCTTGAACCCGCGCACGAGGACGCCGGCTTCGACGTGCTGGTGCGTCTTCCCCGTCTTCGGATCGAACGCGACCTTGCCGACGACGTCGGGGTACGGGCTCGGCGCGCCGGGCGTGCTGCCGGTGTCGACTTCGACCGCCGGAAACGACGCGGGCAGGACGACAGCGGTACCGACGAACGGTTGCGGATTCTCGAGCGAGACGCCTGCGGCAATCGTCTCGGTCGGATGCGCGACGAAGCGGAACTGCGCCTGCCGCGCCCACGCGAGACCGACCTGGATGTTGGCGTCGAGGTTCTGCGTCACGAAGACGTCGGGCGTCGCGGGCGAGAGGCCGTTGCGGTTCGGCACCACCATCGTCCACGCCTGTCCGGCGGTAATCTCGAACGTGTCGCGCGCGTACTGCGCCCACGCGAGCCGCATCCGCGGCGTGTGCGAATTGGCGTAGACGAACGCGTTGCCGGCGTCGTTGCCGAGAAAGTCGATCTCGAAGAATCCCTTGACGGTCGCGTCGCCGACCTTGGTCGTGCCCAGCGCGTTCAGCCGCGAGGTCTGCGCCGACAGCCGGACTTCGTGGAGGTTGCCCTGCGGCGTGTTGTCGAACGGGATCGTCGCGAACGTCGTCGCGGGGCCGCTCCCGACGTTGGTCGAGCGGACGATCGCCAGCGCGTCGAAGAAGCCGCCCGGCAGGATCTCGGCGTCGCCGATCTTGATCGTCAGCGGCGACGTCGCCGGCGGTTGCGCTGGTGGCGCTGCCTGCGCGAAGGCGGCAGCAGGAAGGAACACGAGAGAGAAGAGCACGAGTGCGATCCGAAGGCGATCAGTCATGTTCGTCCGTCCACGATATCTCAGTGATGGTGATAATCTCCTCTGCTCGAGGAGAAGCCGTGAAACGTGCCCTGGGTTCCCTAATAGTAGTCTGCCTCCTTGCCGGTTCCGCGCTCGCCGCCGGCGGCCGCGCGCAGAACGCAGACGTCCCCGCGGATCTGCGGCCGCTGCTCGCAAAGCCCGCGAGCGAGATGCGGCTCGTCGTGACGCGCTACAACGCGGACCGGCAGACGCTCAATCTCAACTTCGCGGGTCCGGGCGGCTTCAACATGCCTGGCGGACGCGGCGGCCGCGGCCGGGGCGGCGGTCCTCCCGACGCGGCCGCCGCCGACGGCGCGCCTGCACGTCCCGTGCCCGTGTCGCGTGCGCGACTCGAGCGTCTGAAGCGCTTCGACCTGGACTGGCAGGCTGCGCTCGACACACTGCCGGCCGCGAAGCTCACCCAGGCGGCGGCCAGCGATCTCGCCTCGCTGAAGGCGACGATCGCCGCGAACCTCCGGCAGATTGAGGCCGACAACCTCGAGTTCGCGCAGATGGCGCCGGCCCTGCCGTTCGTGCCCAGGCTCGTGCCGCTCGTCGAGGCGCGTCTCCGTGTGGATGACATCAATGCGCAGGAGGCGGCGCGCACGCTGACGAACATCAGGAACGACCTGGCGGCGAGGATGGCCGCGCCCGCCGAGAAGATGAACGCCGCGACGGCAGCGCGCGCCGCCGAGGCGACCGACACGCTGCGCGCGGCGACGACGGAGTGGTTCAACTTCTACAACGGCTACGACCCCGTCTTCACGTGGTGGATGGGTGTGCCGTACAAGCAGATCGACAAATCGCTGCAGGACTACGCGGCGTTCCTGCGCGAGAAGGCTTCGGATGCGAACGTGACCGTGACGCCAGCGTCGGCGCCGCCCGTCCAACCCTCGACGCCGCCGGCGATTGCGTCTGTGCCGGATCTCGCCGAGATCGTTGCGCTCCCGCAGGACGAAATGCGCGACATCGTCGCGCGCTTCAACTCGCAGGGCAATCGTGGCGGCGGGCGAGGCGGACGCGCCGCCGGCGCACCGGCGTCCGGCGAGACGCCCGCGGTACAGCCGATGCCGCGCAACAACCGCGCGTGGCTCGAGTCGCTGAAGTCGGTCGACTTCGACGCGCTGTCGCGCAACGCGCAGGTGGACTATCTGTACATCAAGTGGCGCGCCGAGACCGACCTCGCGCACGAGACCGAGACGATTCCGCCGGGACCGGCGTTCCGCCCTGACGACTCGAAGATCCAGGGCAAGCCGCGCGGCCGCGAAGGGCTGATCTCCGATCTGCGCGACAACATGATCCCCTACACGCCCGAGCAGCTCATCACGCTCGCGAACAAGGAGTTCGCGTGGTGCGAGAGCGAGATGAAGAAGGCGTCGCGCGCGATGGGCTTCGGCGACGACTGGAAGAAGGCGATCGAGAAGGTGAAGCAGGACGCGGTCCCGCCGGGCGGGCAGCCGCGGATGATCATGGATCTGCTCACCGAAGCGATCGCCTTCCTGCGCGCGAACGATCTCATCACGGTGCCGGGCGTCGCCGCCGAATCCCTGCACATGACGATGATGTCGCCCCAGGCGCAATTGACGTCGCCGTTCTTCCTCGGCGGCGATCACATCCTCGTCTCGTATCCGACCGACACGATGGACTTCGACGCGCGGATGCAGAGCATGCGCGGCAACAATCCGGGCTTCTCGCACGCGACGGCGTTCCACGAGATGATCCCGGGCCACAACCTCGTCGGCTATCTGGGCTCGCGCTTCCGCGACTACCGGCCGTCGTTGACGAGCGGCGGACCGTTCTACGGCGAAGGCTGGCCGCTCTACTGGGAGCTGACGCTGTACGATCTCGGGTTCGACAAGACGCCGGAACAGAAGGTGGGCGCGCTCTTCTGGCGCATGCACCGCTGCGCGCGCATCATCTTCTCGCTCAACTTCCACATGGGCGACTGGACGCCAGGGCAGGCGGTCGACTTTCTCGTCGACAAGGTCGGGCACGAGCGCGACAACGCGGCGGCGGAAGTGCGCCGCTCGTTCGAGTCACCGCAGTACCAGAACCAGCCGCTCTATCAGGCCGCGTACCTCCTTGGCGGCCTGCAGCTCCGCGGCCTGCGCCGCGAGCTCGTGGACACGAAGGCGATGACGAACAAGGCGTTCCACGACGAGATCATGCGCCAGGGGAACATGCCGATGGCGCTGCTGCGGCTCCGCATGACGAAGCAGAAGCTGACGCGCGACATGGACATCAACTGGAAGTTCTACGGGGAGCTCCCTGAGAAGTGAGTCGCGCGCCGAGGTCCGAGGTCCGAGGTCCGA
>Ga0066903_100001156_pt1 | contig 18740 bp, 18 predicted proteins | sample PanSoiMetaGPlot1_FD_67491 | JGI IMG/M metagenome (GOLD analysis project Ga0066903, IMG submission 67491) | Tropical forest soil microbial communities from Panama analyzed to predict greenhouse gas emissions - Panama Soil - Plot 1 (version 2) | ecosystem: Environmental > Terrestrial > Soil >... | reverse complement strand
GCGCCCAGCTTCGCCTCGTCGTGACTGCGCGCCTCGGCCGCAAATGAGCAGTGCTCGGGAACGATATTGCGTGCCGTGCCGCCGCTGATCTCGCCGACGTTCGCGGTCGTCTCCTCGTCGAGCCGGCCGAGACGCAGGTCGGCGATCGCACGCGCCGCTGCTGCGATCGCCGATCGCCCTTCCTCGGGATACATGCCTGAGTGCGCGGCCCGGCCGTGGAAGGTCGCATCGAGCTTGCAGTGGTACGGCGCCCCGAGGATCACCTCGCCGATCGGGCCGGCGTGGTCGTACACGTAGCCGACGCGTGCACGGAGGCGCTCGTCGTCGAAGGCTGCGGCGCCGCGGAGACCCACCTCCTCCTTCGGCGTGAAGAGGAGCTCGATCCCGCCGTGCGGCCGGTTCTCGGCGACGATACGACGGGTCGCCTCGAGCATCGCTGCTACAGCGGCCTTGTTGTCGGCGCCGAGGATCGTGCCGCCGCCGTTGCGGACGAAGCCGTCGGCGACGACCGGCTCGAGCGGGCCATCCGGCGGCACGGTGTCCAAGTGGGCGCAGAAGAAGACGGGCGTCCCTTCGACAGTCGGCTCGATCCGGCAGAGCAAGTTGCCGATCGTGGAGCCGATCTCGGCGCCCGCGTCGTCCTCGTCCACCGGCAGGGCCAGGCCGCGCAGGTACCGGACGACCTGGTCCGCGACGGCGCGTTCCTCTCCCGAGGGGCTCGGCACGCGCGCGAGCTCCACGAACAGCTGGGCGACCTCAGGCAGCCCGTTCTCCACGGACACGATCTTAGGCGCGCACGTGCTGAGGACACGCAAACGAATCGGCTTCTAGGGCCGGGTAATCCGGACGCCCGGGCAAAGCCCGGACGTCCTCCGTCCGGCATCACAAGCGACGCCTTAAGTCGAGAAAGCCGCCCCTAGGCGTTCCCGGGAGCGAACGAGCGCCGCGCCGACGAAGTCGCGGAAGAGCGGCGCCGGTCGCGTCGGGCGCGACTTGAACTCAGGGTGGAACTGGCTGGCGACGAACCACGGATGGTCGGCCAGCTCGACGATCTCCACGAGCCTCCCCTCCTGGAACGTCCCGCTTACGACGAGGCCCGCCTCCACGAGCCGCGGCCGATAGTGGTTGTTGACCTCGTATCGGTGCCGGTGCCGCTCGTGGATGACGGCCTCACCGTAGGTCTCCGCGACGCGCGTTCCCGGCGCGAGCTCCACCGCCTGGGCGCCGAGCCGCATCGTCCCGCCGAGATCCTCGATCTCCTTCTGCTCCGGCAGCAGGTCGATGACCGGGTATGGCGTCTCCGGGTCCATCTCGGTCGAGTTCGCCCCCTCGAGCCGGACCACGTGGCGCGCGAACTCCGAGACCGCGACGTGCATTCCGAGGCAGATGCCGAGGTACGGAATCCCGTGCTCCCGCGCGACGCGGCAGGCGAGGATCTTGCCTTCCCAGCCGCGAGAGCCGAACCCACCGGGCACGAGCACGCCGTCGACCTGCTCGAACTCGGCCAATGCCTCTTCGAGCGACATGCCCTCCGCGTCGACCCAGCGGACGTTGACGGCGCAGCCATGCTGGACGCCGGCGTGATTGAGCGCCTCGTGCACGGACAGGTATGCGTCCTGGAGCTTCACGTACTTGCCGACGAGCGCGATCTGCACCTCGCCGTCACGCTCGCGAATCCGCTCGGTCAGCTGCAGCCACTCGCCGAGGTCGGCCTCCTGCGCCGGCAACCCGAGCCGCTCGGACACGAGGGCGTCGAGACCCTCCTCCTGTAGCGCCGAGGGGACGAGGTAGAGGTCCGGTACGTCCTGGTTGGACACGACCGCGCGCGTGTCGATGTCGGCGAACAGGGCGATCTTGTCGCGGATGTCCTGCGACAAGGGCCCGCTCGAGCGCGCGACGACGATGTCCGGGTGGATACCGATCCGGCGGAGCTCGTTGACCGAATGCTGCGTGGGCTTCGTTTTCAGCTCCCCGGCGGAGTCGATGAACGGCACGAGCGTGACGTGGAGGTAACACACGTTGTCAGCGCCCGCCTCACGCCGGAACTGCCGGATCGCCTCCAGGAACGGCAGCGACTCGATGTCACCGACGGTCCCGCCGATCTCGGTGACCACGACGTCGCAGTCGCTGGTCTCAGAGGCGCTGCGGATCCGCTCCTTGATCTCGTTCGTGATGTGCGGGATCACCTGCACGGTCGAGCCGAGGTACTCGCCGCGGCGCTCTTTGCGGATCACGCGCTCCCAGATCGAGCCGGCGGTGTGGTTCGAGTTGCGCGACAGGTTCTCGTCGATGAAGCGCTCGTAGTGGCCGATGTCGAGATCGGTCTCGGCCCCGTCCTCGGTCACGAACACCTCGCCGTGCTGGAACGGGCTCATCGTCCCCGGGTCGACGTTGATGTACGGGTCGAACTTCTGGACCTGCACCTTGAGGCCACGCGCCTTCAGGAGGCGTCCGAGCGAGGCCGCGGTGATGCCCTTGCCGAGCGACGAAACGACGCCGCCCGTGACGAAGACGTACTTGGGCGGCCGGGCGGCTACGGCTGCCTCCCGAGCGCATCGAGCTCGCGGAGGATCGGCGTCCGCTCGATCAGCTCGCCGAGCGAGCGCGCCTCTCCGAGAAGGGTGAGGCCAGCGAGCACGCCGATCGCGCCCCAGCGGCCCCTGCCCGTGAGCTTGCCCACGGAATTCAAGCCTAGCATCGCGCCCAGCGCGTTCGCCCCGGCGTCTCCGAGCATCGCCATCTCCCGGAGATCGTAGGGAGCGAGCATGACGGCGGCCCCGAGCGGTGCCCCTGCGAACGGCGCCGCGAGCAGGTAGGTCTTGAGTGCCCGGCCCGGGCGCGTGTCGAGCTGGTTCAGGAAGTTTGCGGCGAGTCCGACGAGGAGCGCCCCGGAGACTCGGCGCGTCGCGATCAGGCCGACCAGCGGGATGCCGATGAGCTTCAGCACACCGGTCGTCCGGCCGCTCCCGAGGTGCGCGCGGAAGCCGCGCTCGGCGCCGCTCCAGAGATCGTCGGCAAAGCCGAGCGCGGCGATCGCTGCCACCGCCGGGTCGCGCCGGAGCCCGGCGACCCACCCGACGAGCGGCAGCCTCAACCCGCGGTGGTTGACGTCGTTCGGCCCGCAGGCGAGCACTGCGTCGAGCAGTTGACGGCCCCTGTGTGCGAAGCCGGCGGCGTCGCGGCCCGTCGCCCGGTGACGCAGCGCCAGCTCGAGCTCGGAAACGCGCAGGCCCGCTCGGACGGCGTCGATCGTCATCCGCACCTCGCAGCCGAAGCCCGCCGCGAGCGGGAAGCAGGCCCTGCGCGCCGCCTCCGAGAGCGCGCGTTGGCCGGACAGCGGCTCCCGCGACGTGAAGCCGGACAAGGCCCGGACGAGCGTCCGCCCCGCAAGCCTGGCGACGCCGAAACCGCCGCCCTGCCGCTCGGCGAACGCCGCGATCGCGAGGTCGTCGTCGGCAGACGCGAGTTCCGCGACGTCTCCGTCGAGATCGGCGTCGACGAGGAGCACGCGGCCCGGCGGCGCCGCGCGCTCCGCCAGTGTCAATGCCTGGCCCTTGCCGCGCGCCGGGAGGCGCAGCACGCGGGCGCCGGCACCTTCGGCGGCGGGCGCCGTCCCGTCGCGCGACCCGTCGTCCGCGACGATCACCTCGATGCCGGGAAACGCGGCGCGCAGCGACTCCACGCTACGCGCGATCGTCGCTTCCTCGTCGCGCGCGGCGACGAGAACGGCTACGAGCTCACCCACGTGTGGCGGTCGCGAGCGGCGGGAGCACTCCGTCCTTAGCGCTCGACTTGATCCCGTAATGGCCCGCCTTGGCGCCGCTCAGGAGCAAGGCCAGCGCGAAGCGGCCGATCGGCTGATCGGCGTCGTCCACGCTCGAGAGCCCGTTGCGCTGGAAGGCCTGCACGGCGGACTGACTCGCATCCGCCATCTCGACTCCGACGACCGGCACCGGCGCCGCGATCAGGCCGGAGTAGAACCCCCGGAGAAAGGCGGCCGTGCCGTCGTACTGCTTTCTGGCTGTGCGCACGACGATCACCCCGTCGGCCGGAAGCTGCTCGCTGCCGGTGCGCTCGGCGACGATCTGTTCGGCCAGATTCGTCCACAGCGGCGCCTTGCCCCCGGCCGCGAGCTCCTCGGCGAGGCTCTTGCCGAGCGCGGGCAGCCGTGAATCGCCGACGTAGCGCGCGAGCTTGGGGTCGACGGCGAGCGACTTGTCGACCTGAGGGACGTCGAGCGGCAGCTTGAGGGCGCGCACCCGCACCCAGCCGCGGGCGCCGGAGTCAGCGAGCGCCTGATCGAGACTCGTCTTGATGTGAGGGTCTACAGGTCCGAGGAAGACGAGCGCCACGTTCTTGCCGCGCAGCCGGTTGGCCATCAGCTCCGGGTAGGTGTCCGTGACGAACGCTTCGGTCGCGCGCTGCTGCGTCTTGAGGCTGTCGGCGTTCTTGCGGGCGGCGTCGAGGTCGCTCTGCAGCTGCGAGATCCGCTGCTCGAGCAGCCCGCGTTGCGCCTTGTCGACGTAGCCGCGGTCGGCGATGCCGACGCCGACCAGGATTCCGATCAGAAGCGCAAGGAAGACGGCGGCGAGCGACGCAACGTGGTAGCGGAGGTCGAACATCGTGACGGGACGCTATGCCTGGGCGCCAGTCTGGCACAGGGCGTGCAGGCGCGTCAGCGCCCGGTGCAGTTGCGGCCTACGAATCCCGCTGAGAAACGGAGCGGAAACCGTGAGCTCGGCGCGCGTGCGATCCGGCGCCGTCTCCGCGAGCCGGAGCTCGACGTCGACCCGTGTGTTGACGAATTGCCACGCCACGAGCTCGGGCGGCTTGACGTCGAGGATGACCATGGTGCCGGAGACGTCCGGGCGCCTGCCCACCACGTACGTCGGCCGTCCGAAGCCCCTGATCTGCCAGCGTGCGCCCGGCGCGAGCCCGCGTCGATCCGGCTGGACGCCGTTGATGCCCGGCCACCAGTCGGGCAGATGGTTGGGCTCGACGATGAAGCGCCAGACATCCTCGCGCGGTGCGAGCAGCTCACGTTTTGCCGCGTAGGTGGCCATGTGGGCCAATCGTCGCTGTTTCGGCGCACTTTCGTCACACCTGCGGGCGTTTTCGCGGGTACGCTCGCAACGAGGGTGGTGGGTTCGTGCCCCACCCTGGGTGGGGGCATGAGGGTCGGGCCTGCGGCGACGTGTTCGCGGGCGGCGGAGACGACCTGCTCAGCCGAGGCCGACCAGGTCGCGGATTCGGCCGCTCACGAGGCCGATCAGGCGCCGGAGCTCGGGCGACGCGGCGATTGCGACGACGATCGCGCCGAGGCCGGTCAGCGCGAAGGTGACGAGGGGCATCAGGCCGACTCTCCGCGAGACGAGGCGTGAGACGCCCTTCGCGTCGATCAGGATCTCGCCGACCTTCAGGCGGGTCACGAACGTCGACGACATCCCTGCACGGTTCCGCTCGAGGAACTCGATCAGGTTGAAGTGCGTGCCCACCGCGACGATCAGCTCCGCGCCCTTCTCATACGCGAGCAGTAGCGCCACGTCCTCGCTGATCCCGGGCGCGCGGACGACGTCGTATTCGACGCCGAGAGCCTCGATTCGCTCCCGTCCCGGCGCCGCCCCGTCGGTATAGGCGTGGACGACCTTCTCGGCGCGCGACCGCAGCGCCCGGTCAGAGACCGAGTCCATGTCGCCGACGATCACGTCGGGCTTGTACCCGGCCTCCAGGAGCGCGTCCGCGCCGCCGTCGACGCCGACTAGTACCGGCTTGAAGTCTCGGATGTACGGCCTGACGATCCGGAGATCGCGTTTATAGCCAGGCCCGCGGGCGACGACGAGCGCGTGGCGGTCGCGAAACCTGGTCTGAAGAGGCGGGAAGTCGATTCCCTCGGAGAGGAGCCGTCCCTCCTCGCGCAGGTACTGAAGCGTGTTGTCGGCGAAGGCCTCGAGCGCCTCCGTGACGCGCCCGCGCTGCTCTGCGATCGCATGACCTAGCTCGTCGGCAGAGAGCGCCTGCCCCGCGGCGACGCAGTCGCCGTTCCGAAAAACGCTCGCGCCGCGGATGGTGAGGAGCTCGCCCTCCGAGACCTGGTCGAAGATCGGCGCGCCGGGCGCGTCGATCAGGCGCACGCCCCCCTGGACGAGTAGCAGCGGGCCGGGATTCGGAAATCGCCCGCTCTGCGAGGCCGCGACGTTCACGACGACGCGCACGCCCGACTCGAGCAGCTCCTCCGCGGAGACGCGGTCGAGGTCGGTGTGGTCGATCACGGCGACGTCGTCCGGCCCGAGCCGGCGGACGAGGTTCTTCGTGCGCCGGTCGAGCCTCGCGGCGCCCGTGAACTCGACGAAGCTGTAGGTGGTACTACTCACTTTGCATGGCGGTCAGGAACTCCTGGCCGCCGAGCATACGCTGCAGCTCGTCGCGCCGGTCGGCTTCGTCCAGCGCTTCGATGCGGGTATGGGTCGGGTCGCCTGGCACCTTTTCAACCTGGAAATGGCGGTGTGCGCGGCTCGCGATCTGGGGCAGGTGGGTGATCGTCAGCACCTGCGCCCGGCCCGCGAGGCGCTCCAGCGTCTCCCCCACGGCATGCGCGGTCTGGCCGCCGATGCCGGCGTCGATTTCGTCGAAGACGATCGTCTCACCGCCGCCGACTGCCACGATCGCGAGGGCGATGCGTGAGAGCTCGCCCCCCGAGGCCGTCTCGGCGACCGGCGCGAAGGGCAGCCCTGGATTCGGCCGGATCAGGTACGCGACGACGTCGGCGCCGGTCGCGCAGGCGTCCCGTTCGGCCAGCTCGACCCGGAACTCGCCATCGCCCATGCCGATGCCCTCGAGCTCCGCAGCCACTCCCTCCGCGAACGGCTCGGCGGCGGCTGTGCGGGCGTCACGGAGCTCGGTGGCGAGCCGGCCGACCTCCCGCTCGGCCTCGTAGACTGCCTCCGAGGCCGCCGTCAGCGGGTCGGCGCCGCCCTCGAGCGCGTCCAGCTCCGCCTGGGCCTCGGCAGCGCGCCTGAGCAGCTCGTCGTAGGAGGCGCAGCGGAAGCGGCGCTTCGCCTCGGCGATGCGGTCGAGCTCGCTCTCGATCAGCTCCAGCCGGTCCGGCTCTGCCTGGAGCGAGGCGAGGAAGCTCCGCAGCTCGCTCGCCGACTCGCGCAGCCGCAGCTCCACGTCCCTGAGCTCGTCGCCGGCGCGCTGCAGCTCGGGCGCGAGCGCCTCGAGCGGCGCGATCGACCGCTCCGCCACCGCCACGAGGGAGGCCGCACCCTCGCCGTCCTCCGGCGCGAGCGCCTCCCCAGCGGCGCCGACCCCCGCCGCGAGCTCGGTCACATGGCGCAGCCGCTCACGCTCCGCCCGTAGCGAGTCCTCGTCCTCCGCCTCCATCCCGAGCGTGTCCTCGACGAGGGCCCGCAGCTCGGCGAGCCGGGCTTCGGCCGTGTCGGCGCCGCCCCGAAGCTCGTCGTAGCGCCGTCGCGCCGCCTGGAGAGCTCGCCACGCCTCGCGCGCCTCAGCCCGGCGGCGGAGCTGCTCGTCGCCGCAGAAGGCGTCCAGCACGTCAAGCTGGTACGAGGGACGGGCGAGCCGCCGCTGCTCGAACTGGCCGGACATCGCGATCAACCGCTCGGCGACGGCCGCAACGTCGTCGCGCGCCGCGGCCCGCCCCCAGGCATAAGCGCGGGTCCGCCCGTCGGAGAAGACGCGACGCGCGAGGACGAGGCCCTCCTCGCCCTCAGGCCGGAGCTCGCCGAGTGCCTCGAAGCCTTCCTCCTCGAGCAGCCCGTCGGGGAGCTCGACGTCGGCCTCGACGTAAGCCTCCTCGCCGCCGGCGCCGACCAGCGCAGCGTCGCCTCGCGAGCCCAGGAGAAGGCCGATCGCCTGGGCGAGGATCGTCTTGCCAGCACCGGTCTCTCCGGTGATCGCATTGAGCCCCGGCACGAGCTCGAGCTCGGCCTCGCGGATCAGGACCAGGTTCTCGATGCGCAGGCGGCGCAGCATCCGCCGGATGGTACGCACGCCGTCGGCGCGCGACTACCGTCTCTTCAGGACCCGAACGTCGAGCGCCGAGGCATCGCTTGCGATGCCGACACGGAGGACATCCGGGCTTTGCCCGGGTGTCCGTCTAATCCCCAGTCGGAAGGTGTTACGGCGCCTTACGACGCGAACGCTTTGCGGTAGCGCGTGAAGAAGGTTCGCTCCGGGAGCGTCGCGAGCACGCCCGTCTGGGCGCCGAGGCCGACCTCGACCCGCTCCCCGGGCCCGAGCTTGCCGGCCTCCTGGCCGTCGACGATCACGGTCACCGAGCCGTCGAGGGTCTTGTTCGTCACCAGAAGGTCGCGCATGTGGGGAACCACGAGTGGGCGGACATGGAGCGAGTGCGGAGCGACGAACGTGATCACCATCGCGTCGAGGCCCCAGACGAGCACCGGGCCGCCGTTCGAAAGGTTGTAGGCCGTTGAACCGAGCGGCGTCGCGCAGATGACTCCGTCGCAAGGCAGGACGCCGAGATCCTCGCCGCCGACCGAGTAGCCGAGCTCGACCATGCGCCCGAGCCTGGAGCTTGTCGCGAAGACGTCGTTGACGGCCGGTCGGGTCTCTCCTCCGATCAGAACGTCGAGCGTCGGAAACTGCGCCACGGCGAAGTCGCCGGCAAACGCGCGCTCGAGGCCCGCCTCCAGCTCTTCCGCCTCGATCGAGGTCAGGAAGCCAACGCGCCCGAAGTTGACGCCGATCACGGGAACGCCGGTGCCGAGAAAGCGGTGGAATCCCCGCAGCATCGAGCCGTCCCCGCCGAGGATCACGGCGAGGTCGGGGCGGCCATCGTCGCGGGCCACTTCGACGCCGTTCGCCTCAGCGAGCCGCTCGACCCGGGCAACCGCCTCGGCCACCCGCGGCTCGTGATTGTGCGTGACGATCGCGATGCGCTTAACCAAGGGCATCGCCGATCCATGCGCCGAGCTGAGCGGGGAGTCGCGGGTCGGATCTCTGGACGAGGTGGAGGAAGAGCTCACGGTTGCCTTTCGGTCCCGGCAGGCCCGAGTCTACGACCCCGGCCGTCTCTGCTCCCCACGTCAGCGCCGCCTCGGCCAGCTCGCAAACGACGCGCCGTCTCGTCTCCGCGTCGCGAACGACGCCGCCGCGCGCCTCGCCGCGGCCGGCCTCGAACTGCGGCTTGACGAGCACGACAGCCTCCCATCGGGGCGCCGCGAGCTCGAGCAGCGGCGGCAGCGCCTTCCGGACGCTGATGAACGAGACGTCGCAGACAACGAGGTCCGGCGCGAACGCGAGCCCGGTGACATGCCGCGCGTTCGTCCGCTCGAGCACGACCACCCGAGGGTCCTCCCGGATGCGTGGGTGCAGCTGGCCGTAGCCGACGTCGAGGGCAATCACACGTGCCGCGCCGCGCTGCAGGAGGACGTCCGTGAAGCCGCCCGTCGACGCGCCGACGTCGAGGCAGTCGCGCCCTGCCGGGTCGACGCCGAAGGCGTCCAGCGCGTGCGCGAGCTTGACGCCGCCGCGCGAGACGTAGGGCTCGCCGCCGGTCACCTCGAGCTCGGCGGACTCGTCCACCTGCTCCCCCGGTCTCGCGTGGCCCGGCACGCGGCCGGCGAGCAGGAGCGCCTGCGCCTGGGAACGACTCTCCGCGAGCCCTCTCTCCACCAGCAGCACGTCGACGCGTTTCTTCAAGCGGTGCGCGTTGCCAGCCCGGCGACGATCTCCTCGAGCACGGACGTGTCGGCGTCGATCGCGGCAAGGCGCGACTGCGCGCGTTCGGCGGCTTCGTCGGAGAGGCGGCGCGCGCCATCCTCGCCGTGGGTCAGCACGTAGCCGTCGCCGTCGAGGATGTCGTCGACGACCTGGAAGAGCATCCCCAGCTCGTCCGCGAAGTTCCGCCACGGCCTCTGCTCCCGCTCCGGCAGCTCGGCGGCCCAAAGAGCGGAGGCGACCGACGCGTAGAAGAGGCGTCCGGTCTTCAGCCGGTGGATCTCCTCGAGCGGGTATCCGAGCTCCTTCGTGTCCGCGTGCTGTCCGCCGATCATGCCGAGCGTCGCCTGGACGAGCTCCCGGGCAACGAACGGCGTCGGGTAGGAGAGCGCGAGCCGGATTGCCTCGGCGAGCAGCGCGTCGCCCGCCAGGATCGCGGTCGCCTCGTCGAACTGCGCCCACGTGCTCGGCCGTCCTCGCCGCACCTGGTCGTCGTCGAGGGCGGGAAGGTCATCGTGAACGAGCGAGAAGCTGTGCACGAGCTCGACCGCAGCGCCGGCCGGAAGCAGCTCGTCGGGCTCGCGGCCGAGAGCCTCTCCGGTTGCGAGCGTCAGCACCGGCCTGATCCGCTTGCCGCCGCCGGCGAGCGCGAAGCGCATCGGCTCGGCAAGCTGGCCCAGCTCCGGCGTCAAGGCGAGCTCGCCGACATAAGCCTCGATCAGTTCGACAAGCTCCGAAGGGCTCTTCATCCGCCGGCCTCCTTCTTCGCGCGCGCCAGCTCGACCTCAACCTCGCGAGCTATCTCCGCGAGCTCGGAGAGGATCTCGATCGCCCGGTCGGGATCCTGCGTCGCCTCGAGCTCCTGCCGCGAGCGCTCGAGTCGCTCGAGCAGGCTCTCAGCCCGCTGCAGAGACTCCTCGGCCTCATTCATGCGGCCCGCTCCCGCGCGATCCGTCCGAGAATCCCGTTCACCAGCCGTCCTGCCTCCTCCGTCGCGTAGCGCTTCGCGAGTGTGACAGCTTCGTCGATGACGACCTCGAGCGGGACGCTCCCTTCCTCGAGCTCGTAGGTCGCGAGGCGGAGGATGTTCCGCTCGACGGCGCCGAGCCGGTCGGCCGTCCACTCCTCCGACGCGTCGGTGATCCGACGGTCGAGCTCCTCGACGCGCGCGGCCACCGCCTCGGCGGTCTCGCGTGCGAACTCGTCGACCTCGCCCTCGTACAGCGAGGCCAGCGGCTGGCCGGTCACGTCCCACTGGTAGAGCAGGAAGAAAGCCGTTCGGCGCGAGGCGCGGCGGCTGAGGGTCACAACAGCTCCTCGATCGCCACGTCGACGGTCCGGACCTCGATCCCGCACATCTGGCCGAGCGCCGCGGCGACATGCCGCTGGACGTCCTCGGCAACCTGCGGGAGGACGGCGCCGTAGCGCGCCGCCAGCCGCAACGTCACGGCCGCGTGGTCGCCGGAGATCTCGACGTCCACGCCGCGGCGCGGCCGCCGGACGCGCGCGCCGTCGGCGAGCTCAGCGGCCCGCACGACGATTCGCGCCAGCGTCGCGGCCGGCACGGTCACCTTGCCTTCCGGCGCGCTGATCTCGAGCTGGTCACTCACTCCGCCACCGCGACGAGGCGCTTGCCGGGCTCCTCCTCGAGGAACGACGTCGAGTAGCGCCCGCTTGCGAACTGCTCGCTGCGGAGGATGCGGATCGCGAGCTCCCGTGTCGTGGGAATTCCAGTGACGCGGAGCTCCCCGAGCGCGCGCAGCGCCCGCCCGATCGCCGCCGGCCGGTCCTCGTCCCAGACGACGAGCTTGCCGAGCAGAGAGTCGTAGAACGGCGGGACCACGCGCCCGGACTCGATGAACGTGTCGAACCTGACTCCCGGACCGAGCGGCGCGCGGATGTCCTCGACGAGGCCGGGCGCCGGTGCGAAGTCGCGGGCGGGATCCTCGGCGTTGATCCGGATCTCGATCGCGTGGCCCCGGCGCGAGGCGCGGCCGACGTTCGCGAGCGGCTCGCCCGCCGCGATCCGGAGCTGCTCGCGCACGAGGTCGACGCCGGTCACGAGCTCCGAAACCGGGTGCTCCACCTGGAGCCGCGCGTTCAGCTCGATGAAGTAGAAGCGCTGGTCGGGGCCGAGCAGGAACTCGAAGGTGCCCGCGTTGCGGTAGCCGATCGCCGTCGCGGCGCGCTCGGCCGCCGCCTCCATCGCCTCGCGCGTCTCCGGCGTCAGCGCGGGCGACGGCGACTCCTCGATCAGCTTCTGGTGGCGCCGCTGGATCGAGCACTCGCGTTCGCCCAGCGTCAGCACCTCGCCCCGCGAGTCGACGAGAACTTGGATCTCCACATGCCGCGCCGGCCGGACGACCTTCTCGACGTAGAGGGCGGAATCGCCGAACGCGGCCTCGGCCTCCGCGGCAGCGGTGTGAAAACAGCCTTCGACGTCCGCGTGGTCGTCGACGATCCGCATCCCCTTGCCGCCGCCGCCGGCCGCGGCCTTGAGCAGGATCGGGAATCCGAGCTCGTCGGCGAGCGCAGCTGCCTCCTCGAGCCGAACGGCGCCCACGCTCCCCGGGACGACGGGTACGTCCGCGCGCGTGATCTCGGCCTTCGCCTGCACCTTGTCGCCCATCCGTGCCATCACCTCGGCACCCGGCCCGACGAAGACGAGATCGTTGTCCTCGCACGCGGCGACGAAAGCCGGATTCTCCGCGAGGAACCCGTAGCCGGGATGGATCGCGTCGCAGCCGGTGGTGGCCGCTGCGGCGATCACGGACGGGATGTTCAGGTAGCTCTGCGCGGCTTGCTGCGGCCCGACCGCGACCGCTCTGTCGGCCAGACGGACGTGCAATGCGTGGCGGTCGGCGGTCGAGTAGATCGCGACCGCCTCGATCCCGAGCTCGTGCAGCGCCCGGATCACACGCACCGCGATCTCGCCGCGGTTCGCCACGAGCACGCGCTGGAACATCAGAAGCCCCGTCGAACAACGCGAAACTGATCGCGGACGTTCAAAACAGCCTTTCGGTCACAGCCCTAGGGGCCTGCCGTTGATGGGTTCGAGCTCGAAGAGCAATTGGCCGTACTCGACAGGCTCTGCGTTGCCGACGTGGATGGCGCGGACGACGGCCTCTTGGTCGGCCTTGACCTCGTTCATCAGTTTCATCGCCTCGAGGATGCAGAGCGTCTGACCCGGCGCGACCGCGTCGCCCTCCTCCACGAACGCCGGCGCGCCCGGCTGCGGGGCGCGGTAGAAGGTGCCGACCATCGGCGACTCGATGCGGACGAGGCCGTCTCCGGCCGGCTGGGGCGGCAGCTCGGGCTCCGTCTCCGCTACCGCTTCATCGCCGGCCGCGGATGCAAGCACCGGTTCGATCGGATCAGGTGTCCGCCGCACCGAGACGCGCATCCCGCCTTCCTCGATGGTGATCTCCCCGATGCCCGACTCCTGGACGATCCGCACGACCTCGCGGATCCGCTCGGCGCGAGCCCGGTCGACGCCGCTCGCGGCGAGCGAGTCGTCGCCCGAGAAGCGCCCGCGGATCGCCTCGAGGAGCGGGCGCGCCTCCTCGCCGAAGAGCGCCAGAAGCAGCAACTCCTCGTCGCTCGCCGCCAGGCCCTCGGCTTCGGCGCTGACGCGCCGGAGGTCGATCGGCTCGGGCTCCGGCGCGCCGTCCGCGAGCAGCTCCGAGGCACGCCGGACGGCGGCGTCGATCGTCCCGGGCGGGGAGCCGTATCGGCCGGCAACGAGCCCCCGCAGCTCGTCGATCATCGTCTGGTAGCGCGTCCCCGAGAGCACGTTGAGGAGCGCCTGGGAGCCCAGGATCTGCCCGATCGGCGCGGCCAGCGGTGGCCAGCCGACCTCCTCGCGTACGCGTAGGAGCTCGCCGAGCACCTCGTCGAGCCGGTCGCCGGCGCCGTGTGCGCGCAGGTGGACGTCTAGGGCGGCGACGAGGCCGGGCGGGATCCGGTGCTCCGCGGCACGCACGGCGATGCGAGGCGCGACCGGCGTGACCGGCTCGTCGCCGAGGTGCTCGTCGACGAGCTCGGAGGCGCGCCAGAGCGCGTCGGTGTCGACCCCGGCGTCCTGGCCAAGGCCGGCCAGCGATGTCGCGAGGGCCTCCCCCGAGACGCGGTGCAGGGTCAGCGCGATCGGGTAGACCGCGCAGGAGACGAGGTCGGCTCCGGCACGCACGGCCTCGAGGGCAGCCGCGAGCGCATTCCCCGCCGCGCCCTGGCAGTAGAGGCCGACGGGAAGCCCGCTCGCCTCGCGGAGCGCGCCGACGAGCTCGTGCGCACGATACGGCTCGAGCGAGCTGGACGGGTCGTGGAGCAGCACGCGGGCGGCGCCGAGCGCCGGCAGCTTCGTCGCCTGCTCGACTAGCGCCTCGGTCTCGCCGGTGTACCCGGAGCCGTAGACGAGGCCGACCTCGAACTCGCGCTCCGCGGCCGCGATCGCCTCGCCCGCCTCCCGCAGGTTGGAGACGTCGTTGAGCGGGTCGTGGAGCCGAAAGACGTCGATGCCGCTGTCGGCCGCGGAGGCAACGAAGCGACGCGCGAACGCCGCGCCGACCGGGCGCGAGCCGACGAGGAAGCGGCCGCGCAGGGCCATTGCAAGCGGGGTCTCCGTCCTCGCTTTGAGCGCGCGGATCCGCTCCCAGGGGCTCTCGACCCCGCGCCGGACGGCGCTGTCGAAGACGCCGCCGCCGGAGACCTCCAGATAGGCGAAGCCGGCGGCATCGAGCGTCTCTGCCAGCCGAAGCAGATCGGCGGTCGGCATCCGCCCCGCGAGAGGCTCCTGGGACAGCAGTCGGATCGTCGTGTCGACCAGCGCAGGCATGTGAAGCTAGGAGCCTAGCGCCGCCCGACCTTGCCTTTTACGCGCGCGAGATGTAGCGCCCCTCGCGCGGGTCGACCTTGATCCGGTCGCCCGTGTTGACGAAAAGCGGCACCTGAACCGTCGCGCCGGTTTCCAGCTTCGCCGCCTTCGTGACGTTGGAGACCGTGTCGCCGCGCACGCCGGGCTCGGTCTCGGCGACCGTCAGCTCGACCGAGCCTGGCAGCTGCACGCCGGCGGGGCGGCCGTCGACGGTGAGCATCTGTACCGAGGAAGAGGGCTCCATGTAGGCGATGGCGTCGGCCACCGACTGGCGTGGCAATGCGGTCTGTTCGTACGTCTCCTGATCCATGAAGACGACTTCGTCGCCGGACTCGTACAGGTACTGCATGTTCTTGACCTCGGTGTGCACGCGCGGGAACTTCTCGCCGGCGCGGAAGGTGCGGTCGACGACGGCGCCCGTGTCGAGGTTCTTGACGCGGGTGCGAACGAAGGCGCCGCCCTTGCCGGGCTTGACGTGCTGGAACTCGACGATCCGCCAGACGCCGCCGTCGAGCTCGATGTGCATCCCGTTGCGGAACTGGTTGGTGCCGACGACCTCGGCCATCAGTTCACCGTAACGAGCTCCTTCGGGAAGCTCGACAGCACCTCGGGCTCGCCGTTTGTGATCACGACGAGGTCCTCGATCCTGATCCCGCCGATGCCCTCGAGGTAGATCCCGGGCTCGATGGTGCAGACGTTGTTGGCGACGAGCGTGTCTTCGGACGTCGCGGCGACGCTCGGCGCTTCGTGGACGTCGATCCCGACGCCGTGGCCCAGCCCATGCCCGAATTTCTCCCCAAGGCCCGCGTCGGAGATGAGCGTCCGCGCCGCCGCATCGGTCTGTTTGGCCTCGACGCCCGCCCGCGCTGCCTCGAGGCCCCTCAGCTGTGCTTGGAGGCAGATCTCGTATGCGCGCGCGAGCTCGTCTGGAAGCTCGCCGGTCGCGAACGTGCGCGTGCAGTCGGAGCAGTAGCCGTCGAGCACGCCGCCGGCGTCGACGACGACCGTCGTGTTGGGCTCGATCGGACGGTCGGTCGGATCGGCGTGCGGCCTGGCGCCGTTCGCGCCGCCGGCGACGATCGTCTCGAACGACACGTCTTCCGCGCCGAGCTCGTGGAGGAGCGAGGTCATTCTCCAGGCAAGCTCCTTCTCGGAGCGACCGACGAGCCGTTCCTCCGCCGCGAACCGCTCGTACGCGCGGTTGGTGATCTCTGCGGCCCGACGGATCTTCTCGATCTCCTCTTCGTCCTTGACGGCGCGCATCTCCTCGACGATCCCCTTGCGCGGCACGAGCTCGAGGCCGCCGTCACGGAGCTCCTCATACCCCGCGTACGTCAGATGCTCGCTCTCGAAGGCGAAGGTGCCGGAGAGGAGCTCGGCCATGGACGGAATGACGTGCCGCCTCGTCTCGACGAACTCGACGTCCTCGACGGCCCGCGCCGCGCTCGCGTAACGGAAGTCGGTGAACAGCCGCACCCGCCCCGGCTCGACCGCGAGCGAGGCGTTCGAGCTGACGAATCCGGTCAGGTACCGGATGTTCGCCTCGCCGGTGACGATCAGCGGCTCCTCGAGCTTCTCGACGAGTTTCTGGATTCGGGCGTTCACTTGTTCCTCGCAAGATATGCGAGCGCGTCGCGGTACCCCTCGGGCCCCTTGCCGATGATCCGCTTCGCGACAACGTCGGAGATCACCGACTTGCGGCGCCATTCCTCGCGCTCGTCGATGTTCGAGAGGTGCACCTCCACGACCGGCGCCTCGAACAGCTCGACGGCGTCGCGAAGCGCGTAGCTGTAGTGCGTCCAGGCCCCGGGGTTGAGGACGACGCCGTCTGCCCAGTCGAGCGCCTCGTGACACCACGTTACGTACTCGCCCTCGTGGTTCGTCTGGCGACACATCGCGTTCACGTCGAGCTGGGCCGCCCACTCGAAGATCTTGGCCTCGAGCTGGCGAATGCCGAGGCCGCCGTAGAGCGCGGGATCACGCCGCCCGATCACGTCCAGGTTCACCCCATTCAGGACCGCAACGCGCACGCGGGGACCCTACTCGGCGATGAGCTCGTCGAGGGCGCGGCGTGCGTCGGCTTCCGCGACCGGTGTGACGTAGCCACCGTTGTCGCCGAGAAGGACGAGGTTCAGCTGACCGCCGGCGGCCTTCTTGTCTCGCCTGAGGGCGTCCCACGCGCGGCTGCGGTCAGCACGGACCGGCGTCGGAGAGAGAAGCTCGTCGACGACGTCCGTAGGCCGACCTGAGAGCCGAAGCGCAGCGAGCAGCCCGAGCGCGACAGCGTCGCCGTGGCGAACGGCGTAGCCCGACCCGGCCTCGATCGCGTGCGCGAACGTGTGGCCCAGGTTCAAGAGGGCACGCCGGCCCTCGCGCTCGTATGGATCTGACAGCACGACTGCTGTCTTGAAAGCGGCGGACGCACGGATCATCTCGTCCTCCGGCAGCAACCACAGGTCTCGTCCGGCCAACAGCCCGGTCTTGACGACCTCGGCCATTCCGGCGCGGCGTTCCTCGTCCGGGAGAGTCTGCAGGAACTTAAGGTCGAGGAAGACTTGCAAGGGGAAGTGGAACGCCCCGACGAGATTCTTTCCCCGGTCGGTGTTGATCCCGGTCTTCCCGCCTATTGCGGCATCGACCATTCCGACGAGCGTCGTCGGCACCGCGACCCAGCGAACGCCGCGAAGGTGCGTCGACGCCACGAAGCCGGCTACGTCGGTCGTCGACCCACCGCCGAACGCAACGATCCAGCCGTCGCGCCCGATCGTGAGCTCGTTCCACAGGCGCTGGGCGACTGCCGGCGTCTTGGCTTCCTCTCCGCCCGGCACGAGATGAGTGGAGACGGCCGGCCGAAGGAGCTCGAGCGTGTGGAGAGTCGCGACGCGCTCGTCCGCGATGACGGCTGCGTCGAAGGGCACTTTGCTAGAGAAGACGACCTGAAGGGCCGCAAGCAGCAGGCTCTCGACATCGCTGCCCGACCCCTCGGCCAGCTCGTCGTAGAGGTCAAACCGCTCGTTGTAGAGCCGCCGGAATTCCTCCGGATCCCGTGCCAGCGGGCGATCCGAGTTGCCCACGCGATCCCAGGCCGTCTCGATATCCACCGGCACCCAGGCAACGAACGCACGGCGGTGCAGACGTTCCCGAGTCGCTTCCGAGACGACCGCGCCACCGCCGAGGGCGATCACTGCGGTCGGACCGGCGAGAGCGTCGGCGACGATTTGCTCCTCGATCCGGCGAAACTCCGCCTCCCCGCGGTCGAAGAGCTCCGCGATGGGCCCGAATCGCTTTTCGACTTCCGCATCCGTGTCGACAAACGGCCGGTGCGTCAGGCCGGCGAGCTCGCGGCCCAGCTGCGTCTTCCCGGCGCCCATAAAGCCCATCAGCGCGAGGTGTTTGTCTACTGCGCCGACCAGTCGATCCGCTCCAGGTAGGCGCGGTGCGCCGCGACGAAGTCGCCGAGGGCGTCGCCGCCGAACTTCTCCCGCGCGGCGCGCGCCAGCTCGAACGCAACGGCGGCTTCGGCGACGACGGCAAGGGCCTCGACCGCCGACACGTCGCTCCGCTCGACGAGGGCGTCGCCTGGCTCGCCTGTCTCCAGGTCGATGGAGGCGAGCGGGCGCATCAGGGTCGGCAGCGGCTTCATCGCCGCCCGCACGACGATCTCCTCTCCGTTCGAGACGCCTCCCTCGATGCCACCGGCGTGGTTCGTCGTCCGGTGGAGGCCGCGCTCGTCGCGGACGATCTCGTCGTGCGCCTCGGACCCGCGCAACGCTGCGAGGCCGAAGCCTTCGCCGATCTCGACGCCCTTGACGGCCTGGATCCCCATCAGGGCCGCGGCGAGGCGAGCGTCGAGCCGTTCCTCCTTCGTCGCGTAGGACCCAACCCCCGGCGGAACCCCGCTTACACGTACCTCGACGATTCCTCCCAGCGTGTCGCGATCGCGGCGGGCCGCGTCGACCGCCTCCTTGTTCGCACCGGCCACGTCCGGGGTCTGACCCCGGACATGTACGCCGATCTCGGTGAGGAGAGCCTTTGCGACGGCGCCGGCCGCGACCGAGACCGCCGTCTGCCGCGCGCTCGCGCGCTCGAGCGCGTCGCGGACGTCTTCGAGCCCGAACTTCTGCGTCCCCGCAAGGTCGGCGTGGCCGGGCCGCGGCAGCGTCAC
>Ga0066903_100001154_pt1 | contig 18749 bp, 15 predicted proteins | sample PanSoiMetaGPlot1_FD_67491 | JGI IMG/M metagenome (GOLD analysis project Ga0066903, IMG submission 67491) | Tropical forest soil microbial communities from Panama analyzed to predict greenhouse gas emissions - Panama Soil - Plot 1 (version 2) | ecosystem: Environmental > Terrestrial > Soil >... | reverse complement strand
ACCGTCCCATCGCGTCCGGTCATGGCGACCCGCGGCGAAGCCGTGGACGGGTTGTCGCTGATGAGGAGCTCGTGGCGCGACACCGGCACGGGTTTGCGCTCAGCGTCGACGAGCACGATCCGGATGCGGAGGACGGCGACGTCCTGGGCCCCTGTCGCGACCGGCGTGATCAGGAGCAGCGTCGCGAGCGCGACGGCGCGGAGCATGAAACGATCGTCCCCTCACGCTCACGCGATGTCAACGAAGCCGTGCGCGCGCGGCTCTAGCGGACCGGCCAGCAGACCTCGGTACGCCAGTCCTTTGGATCGGGGTACTCCCCCGGATCGGTGATGTACGACTCCCACGGCGCGCCCGCGCGGGTCAGCCCCTGCGCCTCGATCCAGGTTTCGAGCGCGGCGTAAGCGTCCTGCAGCGTTTCGTACGGACCCGCGTGGACGGTCGTCGCGGCCGAACCGCCCGGCAGCGTGTCTTCGACCACCACGGAGTCAGCCGGCACCGGCGCGGCGACCGACGGCGCCGGTCCCGCTCCAGTGACGCGCATGCCGGGCTCGATCGTCAGAAGACCGTGGCCGATCTCGACATACCGCGTGAACGGATGGCCGCTGAGTGCGATGCCCCGCTGCTGCGCATATTGAAAGATATTCGGCAGCACGGCGCCGATCGTGGCCGCAATGTCCGACCGCTTGACGCGCCGGCGCACGACGAGCACCGGCTGCGGCGCGAGGTCCTTTCGTTCGATCGCGTAGCTCATGGGACTCCTTCGGGCGAGGTCATCGAGCGGAACGTGGAACAGGCCGACGCACGGACCCACATGCCTGGTGAGGGCCGCATGGAGCGCGGCATCGGCCGCGCCAGCGCGCGACGCGAAACCCCGGGCCCGATAGGCGCGCGGCGTCATCCCGAACTCACGGCGGAACGCGCGCGTGAACGCTTCGTGACTGTGGAACCCGCACGCGAGCGCGATCCCCAGCACCGAGTGCCCGCGTGTCAGCAGCAGCGACGCCGCACGCGACAAGCGCAGCCGCAGCGTGAACTGCTTGGGCGTCTCGCCAGTGACGCGCGAAAACGCGCGGTGCAACTGGAAGGGCGACAGCCCCGCGCTCGCCGCGAGCACCGAGAGCGGCACCTCGCCGTCTGCCTGAGCGGCGGCAAGGGCGATGGCTGGCTGAACGCGTCTGAACGGCGCAGGCACACAGCCAATGTATCCGACCTGGCACACGGGATCTTGACGTTTCTTGCGCTAGACTCAGACACCGTGCCGCTGTCCTCGGGCGACAAGCTCGGACCTTATGAGGTTCTCGCGCCGATCGGGCAAGGCGGAATGGGCGAAGTCTGGAAGGCGCGAGATGGGCGCCTGCAGCGGGACGTCGCCCTCAAGATCCTGCCCGATGAATTCTCGAGCGACGTCGAGCGCGTCGCTCGATTCGAGCGCGAAGCCAGGCTGCTCGCCTCCCTGAACCATCCCAACATCGCGGCCATTCTCGGTCTCGAGGACTTTCACGGCCAGCAGGTCCTCGTGCTCGAGCTCGTCGAGGGCGACACGCTTGCCCAGCTTCTCGCGCGACATCCGATCTCTTACGACGAGGCGCTCGATTTCGCGCGGCAGATCGCGGACGCTGTCGAAGCGGCGCATGAAGCGGGCGTCATCCACCGCGATCTGAAACCGGCCAACATCAAGGTGACGCCGGACGGCAGGGTCAAGGTGCTCGACTTCGGTCTCGCCAAGGCACTAGCCGGGGAGAGCGCTGCGCTGAACCTCTCGCATTCGCCCACGCTGAGCCTGGCCGCCACACAGCAGGGTGTGATTCTCGGAACAGCCGCGTACATGTCGCCCGAACAGGCGCGTGGAACGTTCGTCGACAAGCGCGCCGACATCTGGGCCTTCGGCTGCCTGCTGTTCGAGATGCTCAGTGGATCGCGCGCATTCGACGGCGAACTGATGTCCGACGTCATGGCGTCGGTGCTGAAAACCGAACCGGACTACGCCGCCCTTCCGCCGGCCATCGGTCCGCGCATGCGCGCCCTGGTGACACGGTGTCTCCAGAAGGACCCAAAGAAGCGTTGGCGCGACATGGGCGATATCCGCGTGGAGCTGGAGACGCTCCGCAGTTCGCCCGACACCGATGCCGCTGGCGCGGCGCCCTCCCGCCCGTCGAGCCGACTGCGTGAGCGGGTGCTCTGGCTCGCCGCGCTCCTTGCGACAGCCGCTGTCACGGCGCTCGTCGCGGCGCGTTTCTCGTCGAGTCGTTCGAGTGTGCGGGAGGACTCGGATGGTCAGCTGGTACGTCGTTTCTCGATCCAGCCTCCCGACGGTACGTCGTTCTACGCGGGCGGATGGATTGTCCCGCTCGCCCTCTCACCGAATGGCCGGTGGCTCGCGTTCACGGCGACGTCCGACGACGGGCGGAGCCGCGTCTGGATCCGTGCGATGGCGTCCGACACAGCGCAGGTCATCCCGGGAACGGAGGGCGCACTCAATCCGTTCTGGTCGCCCGACAGCGAATGGCTGGGATTTCAGGTGCTCAACGCCTGGTACCGCGTCAGGGTGCCCGCCGGGACTCCCGAAACGATCTCGGCGTTCAACGGCTTTGGTGTCGGCGCGGTCAGTGTCGCCTGGGGCAATGACGTCATTCTGTTTTCAGGTTCGAACGGCGCTCTGTTCCGTGTGCCGGTTCAGGGCGGACAGCCGTCGCAGCTGACGACGATCGACGCCTCTGCGAAAGAACGGGGCCATGGCTGGCCGCAGTTCCTGAGCGATGGCCAGCGCTTTCTGTACCTGGCGGGCGGCGCGACGCCCCGCGTCGTGCTCGACTCCATCGATGGCGGACAGCGACGCGTCGTGATGGAGATGAAGAACGCGGGCTCGACGCTCAGGTTCGCGCCTGGCTATCTCTTGTTTGTCGAAGACATGGTGCTCTGGGCGCAACCGTTCGACGAATCGAACGGCCGTCTCACAGGGGAGCGCCGCCGCATTGTCGGCGGGATGCCGCTGGCCGGCGGCACGGGCGCTTCCGCGTTCTCGGTCTCACGAGCGGGAACGCTGGCGTACTGGACGCAGCCACTCATCCAACAGGCCGCGCAGCTGCAATGGATCGATCGGAAGGGCAATCGGCTGGGCCTGGTCGGTTCGCCAGCCGTCTACGATGGATTCGATATCTCGCCGAGTGGATCGCAACTGGCATCCGCGCGGGTAGGCCGCAACGGCATCGAGCTGTGGGTTCAGGACCTGGGGTCGGCTAGCAGCAGTTTTCCCGTGCGGGTCAGTACGCAAAGTACCGTTCCCGTGTGGGCGCCCGACGGGAGGCGCCTGGCGTATTTGTGTGGCGGTGCGCTCTGTCTGGCCACGGCCGACGCGGCCGCACCCAACCCGACACGGCTGACCGATCCCACGAGAAACCAGCTGGCGCAGGACTGGACGTCTTCCGGCGACGCGCTGCTGTACGAGAACTGGAACGACGCAACTGGGATCGATCTCGTGGTCCTCGATCTGAAGACAAAGCGCGTGGATCGCCTCAGCCTGAACACGACGTCGAACGAATTCGGTGGCAGGCTGTCGCCCGACAACCGGTGGCTGGCGTATGTCACCGATCAGACGGGACGGCCCGAGGTGTGGGTGGCGGCGTTTCCCTCCGGTCAACCGCGCCGGCAGATATCCCAGGGCAGCGGCACACATCCGAGCTGGAAGGCCGACGGAACAGAACTGTACTTCATTTCCTCCGACGGACAGCTCACCGCGGTGCCATTCAGAGGACGCGACGGCATCGACGCGGGAGAGCCCGTCACGCTCTTTCGAATTCCGGGAACGATCGACGTCATCGCAGGCAGCCACAACGTCTACAAAGCGGGCCGCGACGGCCAGCGGTTTCTAGTTGCCGTCAAGTCCAACACCACGGGCGTTCCACCCATCAATGTCGTCGTGAACTGGCCCAAGCTGCTGGCACAGCCCTGAGTCTGCGCTAGACTTCAGCCACCGTGCCGCTATCCGCAGGCGAGCGACTGGGGCCGTACGAGATTCTCGAGCCCATTGGGGCCGGCGGAATGGGCGAGGTCTACCGCGCCCGCGACTCGCGGGTCGGCCGTGACGTCGCCATCAAGATCTCGGCCGAGCGCTTCAGCGACCGCTTCGACCGCGAGGCGCGCGCCGTGGCGGCGCTCAACCATCCCAACATCTGCACTCTCCACGACGTCGGCCCGAACTATCTCGTCATGGAGTTCGTCGACGGCGAGGCGCCCAAAGGCCCGCTGCCCTTCCAGACGGCGCTGAACTACGCGCGGCAAATCGCCGACGCCCTCGACGCCGCCCACGAGCGTGGCGTGGTGCACCGCGATCTCAAGCCAGCGAACATTCGCATCCGCACCGATGGCACTGTCAAGGTGCTCGACTTCGGCCTCGCGAAAATCAATTCTCCTGATTCAGACGCCAGCCAGTTCAACCTCACCCACTCGCCCACGCTCCCAATGGGCGCGACGCAGGTTGGGATGATCCTCGGCACGGCGGCATACATGGCGCCCGAACAGGCGCGCGGCAAGGCCGTCGACAAGCGCGCCGACATCTGGGCCTTTGGCGTGGTGTTCTACGAAATGCTCACGGGCCGCCGCGCGTTCGACGGCGAAGACGTCTCGACGATCCTGGCTGCTGTCATTCAGTCCGAACCTCGATGGGAAGGCGTGCCCGCCGAAGCACGCAGGCTGCTCGAGAGCTGCCTCGAAAAAGATCCGCGAAGGCGGCTGCGCGACATCGGCGACGTGTGGAAGTTACTCGACGACGCGCCGAAAGCGCAGACGTCGCACGCGCGACGAGGCGGCAGTCTCGGTTGGATCGCCGCAGCAGCGCTCGCCGCCGTCGCCGCGATCGCGTTCTGGGCGCCGTCGAGGCGCGCGACGACGCTGGCGCCACAACCCCTCGTCAGATTCGACGTCGACCTTGGCGAGGATGTCTCGCTCGCGCCTCTGATCAGTCCCACGGTGAGCAGCGTCATCATCTCCCCCGACGGCGCACGACTGGTGTACGCGGCCAGCGCCTCCGGCGGACCGATCAAGCTGTTCACCCGCCGGCTCGATCAGCGGACGGCCACGGCCATCACTGGCACTGAAGGCGCCACCAATCCCTTCTTCTCGCCGGATGGCCAGTGGATCGGTTTCTTCGACGGCAGGAGAACGGCCAAGGTCTCTGTCGAAGGCGGCGCCATCGTCCCGCTGGCCGACTCCGTCATCATGGCAGGCGCAAGCTGGGGCGACGACGGCACCATCCTCGTTGGATCGGGCATCACCGACGGGCTCAAGCGCGTGCCGCCAGCCGGCGGAGCGCCAGTTGCGCTCACGAAGCTCGGAAACGGCGAGATGTTCCACGCGTTTCCAGACGTGCTGCCAGGAGCACGCGCAGCCCTGGTGAACGTGTACGGCACGCCGCCAGGACCGGAAACCGTCGTCATCGACGTCGTCTCGATGTCGGACGGCAAGCGTAAGACGCTCGTGCCTGGAGGCGTCTCGCCTCGGTATCTGCCGAGCGGCCACCTTGTCTACGTCAACAAGTCGACGATGTTTGCCGTTCCCTTCGACGTCAACGCGCTCGAGCTGCGGGGCGCGGCCGTGCCGATCCTGGACGACGTCGGTCACGACCTGGCGGCGGGCGCCGGGCAGTACGATGTGTCTCGTACCGGCACCCTCGTGTACAGAACGAGCGGGGGCGCGGCTTCCGAGGTCAACCTGCAGTGGGTCACGACATCGGGCACGCGCGAACCGCTCCTGGCCAGGCCCAACACCTATCTGGGCACGCCGCGCGTGTCGCCCGACGGCAAGCGCATCGCCATCATCATCCGCGACGGCTCCGCGCAGGACGTCTGGGTGTACGACACCGTGCGCGACGCGATGACGCGCCTCACCTTCGGCAAGGCGAGTTATACGGGCCCCGTCTGGAGCAAAGACGGCCGATACCTTGCCTTCGGCTCGATTGGCAATGGCATGTTCTGGACGCGCGCCGACGGAGCCGGCCAGCCGCAGCCCCTGATCGACGACAAAGGGTTGGTGTTCCCGACGTCGTTCTCACCGGACGGCAAGCAGTTGGCGTTCCATCGAATTGAAGGGACGACGCAGATCTGGACGATGCCGATCGCGGACGAGGGAGGCAGCCTGAAGGGTGGCAAGCCTGCGCGCTTCCTGACCACGAATTTCAATGATCTGGATCCGGCCTTCTCGCCCGACAGCCGATGGATTGCCTATACGTCGACCGAGTCGGGAAGGGCTGAAGTGTACGTGCGCGCGTTCTCGACCGCCCCTTCGGGGCACGAAGGCAAATGGCAAGTCTCGAATAACGGCGGCGCGTTTTCAGCGTGGTCACCGAACGGGCGCGAGCTGCTGTACTTCAGCGGAGGGCAGATCATGAGCGTCGGCTACAGAGTGGACGCCGACTCATTCATCACAGACAAGCCCCGCGTGTGGGCGACCGACGCGAACACCCCGACCGGTTTCGATATCGCGCCCGACGGCAGGCGTGTCGCGATTCTGACGCCGGTTGCCGCAAAGGACCCTGCCCGGCAGGAGCACACTATCGTCGTCGTCCAGAATTTCTTCGACGAGCTGCGTCGACGCGTGCCGACCGGCCGATAAACAGAGTCGTGGGAACAAGACGCATCCTGGTGGCCACCGTCACGGCCGGCGGCGGACACCTGCAGGCCGCGGCTGCGCTGGATGAAGCCTGGAAGTCGGCGTATCCGAAAGACGATGTCAGGCGCGTCGATCTGCTCGATCTCGTGCCGAAGCTGCAGCGCCGGTTCTACGCCGAAGGCTACGTGAAGGTGGTGGAACACGCGCCCGAACTGTACGAGCTGTTCTTCAACAAGACCGACAACCCGAAGCGCGTCCGCGAGCTGTCGACGCTCCGGCGGCGCTTCGCGGAGCACACCAACCGCAAGTTCGTGCGGTTCATCCGGCAGTTCGATCCGCACGCCGTGCTCTGCACGCACTTTCTCCCGCTCGAGGTGCTCGGCGCACTCAAAGGGCACAAGCGGGAGAGCTCGAACCCGTTCACCGCGTGCGTGGTGACCGACTTCGAGGCGCACGCGCTGTGGATGGAGCCGTGCGTGGACCAGTATTTTGTCGCGGCGGACGAGACGAAGGCGCGGCTGGTCGCTCGTGGCGTGCCGGACGAGCGCGTGGCGGTCACCGGCATCCCGGTCGGCGCGCGGTTTTCGGCCGCGGTCGACGGCGCCGCGTTTCGCCGGCGCCACGGCCTGCGCGACGATCTGCCGACCGTGCTCCTGCTCAGCGGCGGGTTCGGCGTCGGACCGGTCGCCTCCATCCTCGCGTCGCTCGATCGCGTCGAAGCCGACTTCCAGATCGTCGTCGTCGCGGGGCGCAACCTCGAGCTGCGGCGCGAGCTGGCCGGCCAGGATCGATCGCACCCGACGCACGTGCTCGGCTTCGTGACGAATATGCACGAATGGATGTCGATCGCCGACCTCATCGTCACCAAGCCGGGCGGCCTCACGAGCTCGGAGGCGCTTGCGCTCGGCAAGCCACTGTTCATCCTGAATCCGATCCCGGGTCAGGAGATGGCGAACAGCGATTTCCTGCTCGAGCGCGGCGCCGCGGCGAAAGCCAACCGCACGGAAGATCTGCCCTTCCGCGTGAAACAGCTGCTCGGATCGGACAAGCTGCCACGGATGGCGGAGGCTGCGCGCGCAATCGGACGCCCTGACGCCGCGCCGGCCATTTGCGCCGCGGTGGCTGGACAACTGCGAACGTGAGGCGCCGCCGCGCCGACGGTCCGGAACACCTCTTCCTTCCGGCAATGGCCGTCGAGCGCCGCGACGGGCGCTGGGACGTCGAGATCCATGCGTGGAGCTTCCGGCTGCGCGCACGCCGTCTCGTCATCCCGCTCGCCCGGAAGATCGTCGGCCTGGAGCGAACCAGACTCACGCCCGATCAGAAAGCCATATGCGCTGAGCGTGCGCGCTGGTTGTTCGTCGACAACAAGCGCGGCCGGACAGTATCGGTGTCCCGCGCCGGCGTCGCGCGGATTCTCGGCAGAACCCGCGCCAATGGACGGCTGCGGACATCGGTCACCCTGGAGACACGGCCAGGCGAGGACGGGGGCGTGACGTGCGCGATCGCCGCGCGGCGCATCCGGCGGGGTCGCCGGGCACCTGCCTGGGAACCACTCGAGATTCACTGGCTCGAGCGCGACGGCCTGTCGATCGTCTCCGACATCGACGACACGATCCGCGTCAGCCACGTCGGCGACCGCCGGGCGCTGCTGCGCACGACGTTCCTCGAACGATTCAACCCTGTCGACGGCATGGCCGAGGTGTTTCGCGCGTGGGCCGGTCCGAGCGTGCGGTTTCACTACGTCTCCGCCACGCCGTGGCAGCTCTACGTGCCGATGCGCGATTTCATCGACACCAACGCCTTTCCGCGCGGCACGTTTCACCTGAAAGACTTCCGCTGGCGCGATCGGACATTTTTCAACCTGTTCGCGCCACCCGATCGCTTCAAGATCGCCAGCATCGCGGCGCTGCTGAAGCGCCTGCCCGATCGACGCTTCATTCTGGTCGGCGACTCGGGCGAGCGCGATCCCGAGGTGTTCGGCCAGCTCGCCCGCGACTATCCGAGGCAGGTGCGGAAGATCTTCATTCGCGATCTCGGCGGAGCCGCGACAGCCTCGCGGTGCCGGACCGCCTTCGCGGGTGTGGATGCGGACGTCTGGCTACTCTTCCGCGATCCCGGCACGCTGCCAAAGAATCCTATGGAGTAGCGGCCTTTTCTATTTCGACCGGATGCCCGCGGCGGCGGCCGCCGACTCGATCGCGGTCGTGAGCCGCTTGGCCGCGGCGGACGCCGTCGCTTTCGCCGCGGCGGGCAGCGCAGCCCCGGGCGCGCCCGGCGGCGCGGCGTTGTCCACCGGCGGATCCTGACGCGTCGGCGCCTGATCGTCGGCGCGATGGTGAATGCGGTTGTCTTCACTGAGGAAGGCGAACGCGCTCAGACCCTGTCCTCCGTCCGCCGGACGCGCCACGTAGGCAATGGCGTCGCAGAAGCCGTCGATGTCCTGAAGACTCTCGCCGTGGTGGCCGCAGCCCGTGCCGACGGCCTGAAACACGTAGCGGTCGCGGCGGAACTGCTGGAACGACGCCGGCAGAAGCCCGTTGGGCCAGACCACCGGAAAGAGCGACCGATCGGCGAGACGCTCCGGGGGCAGCACGCGCCGTTCGCCGGTGCTGGCCGCGAACTCGGCGAGCGCCTCCTGATAGTCGAGCAGCTGATGGACGATGGCGTTGTCGCGAAATTCCGGCGACAGCTGCTTGATCTGCTGCATCCGGATCTTCGCGCGTTCGGCGTCGAGCGGCAGAGCAGGCGGCTGATCGACGGCAGGGCGAATGGACACCGGCGCCGCGGGCTTGCCTTCGGACGCGGCAGGCGGCGCTTCGGCGGCCGGCACGCGCCCCACCCATTGCCACACGGCCCAGCCGGCCGAGAGCATCACGACGAGACCGATACCCAGAGCGATCTGCCGGATGGGCAAGGATCGCGACCGCGGCGCCTCTTCGACGGTTGCGGGAGCGGTCGCCGACTCGATTGCCGGCTCGTCCTCGAAGAGCGACGGCATGGTGTTCCGGGGCGGCTTGGGGGTGGCGGGAATCGCCAGCATCAGTGCGCCGTGCCGGCTGCTCGCGTCGAGATCCACCGGAAGGTTCCGTACCGCGTCGATGGCCTTCCAGCCGCTCTCGACGATGATGCGGAGGAGCGCGGCGAAGCCGTCGGCGTGATTGAGGCCGACCTCGACGCTCGTGCCATCCTCGGCGATGTCGAAGGTAATCGTGTAACTGGAGGCCGTAAACGTTCCGCGCGGGCCCTGGAAGACAGTGCCGGGAAGCAGTTCCGTCACGCGGGCCTCCACGCCTGGCATGCCTGTCTCAGGCGGAATGTTCGTGATGCGAACCTGAATCGTCGGCTTCACCGTTCACCCTACTGCAGCGACACGTTGTCGCGATCGCCGAGCGGCGTGTCGTGCCTGGTCGGCACGCGGCGCTCGGCGGTCGCATAGACGACGCCGTCGGGAAAGATTGCGAGGCTGCGGCGGCGCGCGGGCCCCGGATCAACAGGAATCGCGGCATACACGAACGACTGGTACACGGGGCCGAAGTCCTTCAGCGTGGCGAGCCGCGGATCGGTCGGACCATCCCCCACGAACTCGAATCGATACCCCTGGCGCAGGGGCTGCACGAAATATCCCGGGAGCATCGGCTGCCAGCGCACGGCCCGGTAATTCGCGACGTCGGCCAGCTTCTCCGGCGCGGCGTAGAAGCCCGGTTCCATCTGCGTGACGGTCATTTCGGCAGCGAAAAACGCGCGGAAGTCGTTGACGACGTCCGATTCGCGATAGTCGGCGGCCGCGTGCTCGGCCGTCGCAAATCCCGCGGCGTGTGCCGCGGCCTGGATCGCCCGCGACAGGCGCGCGAGGATCGAGGCCTCCTCCTTCGTGCCCGGCGCCTTCGTGAGCAGCGCGGGTGCTCCAGGCGCGGCGTCGGCCGCGGAGGACGGCGTCGTATTGTCGACCGTGCCATCGTCTCGCGTCGGCGCCTGGCCGTCGTTGCGATAGTGAATGCGATCGTCCGCGGTGAAGTACGCGAAGGCGCGCCGGCCCGGCGCAGGCTGCGCGGGCGTCGCCACATAGACGATCGAGGTACAGAAATCGTCGAGATGCTGCAAGTATTCGCCGACGTGGTCGCAGTCGGTGCCCTGTGCATCGAACAGATACCCGTCGCGCGACGGCTGGCCGAAGACGGGCGGCAGAAGTCCGGTCGGCCAGGCCGAAGGCAGCAGCGACGGATCGGCGAGGCGCTCCGGCTTCAGCACGCGTGTTTCTGGCGTGCTGGTGTTGAAGCTGTGCAGCGCGGCCTGGTAGTCCAGCATCTGCTGCACGATCGGATCGCCGCGGAACTCGGGAGCCAGCAGCTTTGCCTGTTCCATGCGCGTGCGCATGCGCTGCACACCGTCCGTCAGGATCTGTTGCGCTATCCGCTGCGCCCCGGCCTTGTCGGATGACGTGGCCTTGCTCAACACGCCGGCTGGTGAAGAAGGGCTGTTCCCCGGCGCAGCCGGCACCTCGCTCGTGGTCGTCGACGACGTCACCTGAATAGAAGGCGCGCGGCGGCTCCACAGCCACGCGAACCAGAGGAGCGCGACGATACCCGCTGCCGCCACGGTCGGCCGCAGCCATGGCGAGCGTGCCGCGTCGGCGTCGTCGGCCGCGCTCGGCTCGGCGCTCCCGGGCAGGACGAGGACGACGGCGCCACGCTCGATGCTGGCGTCGAGATCGATCAGAAGGCTCTCCTCGGCATCCAGAACCTCCCAGCCTGTCTTCTCCGCGAGGCGTTTGAGCGCGGTGAAGCCGTCCGCGTGATCGAGCGACACGTCCACGCCCCGTCCGTTGTCGGCGACCTCGAACTCGAGGGTGTAGTGCGCGCGCTTGAAGGCGCCTCGCCGTTTGGCGTCGAACACGACGCCGGGGAGCAACTCGGTAATGCGCGCGACCACGGCGTCGGCTCCGGTCTCGGACGGGATGTTCGCGATGCGGATCCGGCTGGTTTCCTGCACACTCCCCTGCATCCTTACTTATCGGCTCCAAGCAACCAGGCTTCGAGCCGCAGTGACGGGCCGATGTGCGCAGTTTTGAGGAGGTGATGAGCCGCTACGGGCGACGGATGCGGCGCCTGATGTCGGGCCAGAACTCTTTGAGCTCGTTGGACGCCGCATCCCACAGGATCTGCGAACCCCAGCGCGTCAGGGTGTTCGACAGCGATTGGTTCTGGGGCAGGTAGTAGAGGTTGGACAGTGCAGCGGCGGCGCCGTTGCCGCCGATTTCGGCGAAGTTGAACCGCGGCGCGCCTTCTCGCGAGCGAGTGAGGACGATGCGCGACAGCGCGTAGCCCGCCCGGTGCAGCCCCGAACCGCTTCCCAGCTCGAAGTACCGCGGATCGGTTCGGACGAGCGACGGCATGATCGCCGTCGTCATGAAGTTGCCGATGGCGTTGTCGGCAAACGCGGTGGCGTAGCGGCGGCCGAAGTTCGCCGACCCTTCACCGGCACCGAGCGCCGCGACGAATCCGACGAACGGATACACGTACGGATCGAAGGTGCTCAGCGCGGCGAGGTGGAACATCTGCTTCGTGCCGATCGGCGCGAACGGCGTGGCGCGGTCGACGGTGGTGTAGTTCGGGAGCACGCCGAAGATGCGATCCGGCGCCTTCCCCTGATCCTTGTCCGTCGACGGCTGATCACAGTCGGTTGTGATCGGCGCATCAGGGGCCTGAGCGTCCTGTCCCCGAGCCAGCCCGGCCGGACATAAAAGCACTGTAAGAAGAATGGCGGCGCGCCACGCGCGTGCTGCGCTCGTCGTCACGGTGAGGCGCGGGAGTGCAACGGCAGTGCCGCGGACACAAGGCCAGAAATCGTTGTTATTTCCCGCGATTGCCGTCGGGGCGTCCACTCCGCAGGGCGCCGTTGTCCCCGACACGTCGTGCGATCCCGGTGGCACTCGCGATCTTTTCGGCACCATCTCTAAGACGAGATAACGTGCCGAAGCGATCGTCCTCACGGCGAGGCGTGCCGCAACCCCTGCCGTTTGGCAAACGGGCTACGCGGCGGACGCCGTCGTGACGTGCAGATCCCGCAGCAGGCCGTCGTGCAGGTCGTAGATCCAGCCGTGGACCATCAAGGGCGTGCCGCGGTGCCACGCCTCGCGGACGCAGGCCATGCGGGCGACCGAGCCGACCTGAGCCGCGACGTTCAGCTCGCACAGGCGATGACGGCGCGCGTCGTCGTCGCGCAGCTTCTCGAGGTCGTGCCAGTGGGCTGACCGGACGTCGCGCACATGCTGGATCCAGCGCTCGAGCGGCCCTTGGAGCGGCTCGCCCATCGCCGCCGCGACACCGCCGCACCCATAGTGGCCGCAGACGATGATGTGGCGGACCTTCAGGACCTCGACGGCGTACTGCACGACGGACACGCAGTTGGGATCGTCGGGAGGCGCGATGTTGGCGACGTTGCGGTGCACGAACAGCTCGCCGGGCGCGAGGCCGACGATCTCGTTGGCGGGCACCCGGCTGTCGGCGCAGCCGATCCAGAGATAGTCCGGCTTCTGAATCGCGCACAGCCGATCGAAGAAGCCGGAATCACGCGCGACCTGGCGCTCGGACCACGCGCGGTTGTTGGCGAAAAGGTCAGACAATGGCATAGGGGTCAGGAGTCAAGAGAATCGATGACTTGGCGAACGATGAATGATGATGCTCCGTCCATCACAGCGTCCGCGTTTGACCGCCATCGACGTCGAGGATGGCACCGTGGCAGAAGGCGGCCGGCGCTGACGCGAGGAACGCGACGGCGCTCGCAATCTCGGATGGCTCGCCGAAGCGCGCGACGCCCATCTGGTTCGCCAGCTCGCGCTCGGCAGCCGCACGGTCGAGGCCGCGCTCCGACGCCACTGCCTGAATCCGGACGAAGAGGCGATCGGTCTTGATGAACCCGGGGTTGATGGCATTCACGCGCACGCCGTCGCGCGTGCCGCGGTCCGCCAGCGCCTTGGTCAGGATCAGCACCGCCGCGTTGACGGATCCGCCGATGGTGAAGTCGGCGTTGCCGGTGCGGCCGCCAATCCCGGAGATGTTGACGATGGCGCCGCTGCGCGCTTTCAGATGCGGCCAGGCCGCACGGCAGCAGCGCATCGCGCCGAAGAACTTCAGCGCGAAGCCGTCGTGCCAGTCCTCGTCGGTCAGCTCGAAGAAATCGCCGCGCTTGGTGGCCCCGGCGTTGTTGACGAGAAGATCGAGGCCGCCGAACCGCGCCACCGCCGCGTCGACCACCGCCGCCGGAGCGGCTGGTTCGCGCAGGTCGGCCGCCACCACGAGCGTGTCGGTGGGGAGCTCGCGCGCGAGCGCGTCCAGCTCCCCTCGCGAGCGCGCCACGGCCACCACCTTCATGCCTTCGGCCGCCAGCGTTTGAGCGATGGAGCGGCCGATGCCGCGGCTCGCCCCTGTGACGATGGCGACTTTGTCGGTCAAAGATAGATTCATAAGTGGAAACTTGAAGGATCGAACCCTTTAGAACCTCCTAGAACCCTTAGAACCTTTTGGAACCGATAGAACCATTCTCATACACGACTCTTCCCCCAACCATCGTCAGCACCGACTCGATCGTGCCGATCTCGTCGGCGGGCACCGTCATGTAGTCCTTCGACAGCACCGCGAGGTCCGCGAGCTTCCCCGGCTCGAGCGATCCGCGGTTCCGCTCGTCGAACGAGAACCACGCGCTCCCGATCGTGTAGAAGCGCAGCGCGTCGGCGCGGCTCGGCGTCTCCTCCGGGCCGCGGATGGCGACGCCGCTGACCGTTTTGCCGTCGACGAACCACTGGAGCGAGGTGAACGGGTTGTACGACGCCACGCGGTGCGCGTCGGTGCCGGCGCCGACGATGACCCCCGTGCGAATCGCGGTGTTGACCGGCGGCACACGGCGCGCCGCCTCGGCGCCGGCCTGCTGAACGAACTGCTCGCCGCCGAAGTACATCGCGTCCTGCACCGTCCACGCGACGCCGAGCGCCTTCATGCGGGCCAGCGTCTGCGGCGAGGCATCGTTGAGGTGGGCGATCGACCATCGAAGCGGCGCGATGGGCACTTCGGCATTCACGCGCTCGAACAGATCGAGCAGCAGGCCCGCCGACGCGTCGCGGTTCCAGTGCATCGTCAGCGTCAGGCCACGGCCGGCGGCCCAGCGGATGATGCGGTAGTACATCTCCTTATCCGCTTCCGTCGGGCGATCGTTGTTGTTCATGGCCGCTGTGATGCGTTCGCCGATGCCGTTGAACCGCAGCATGTCGTCGCCGGCGCCCATCGGCACGAGGCTCGTGAGCTGCTGCAGCTCGGTCAGCTCCGATCCTGGCGTCTGGCCGCACAAGCTGTAGGCGACACGTACGGTCATCTGGCGATCGCGCCACACTTTCTGCACGGCCGAGTAGTCTTCCGGCGCGAGGTTATTGCCGCCCGGATCGACGACGCCGGTGATGCCCAGGCGATTGAGCTCGCGGAAGAATTGCTTCGTGCCCTCTACCTGCTCGTCGAAGGTCGGACGCGGGAGGCGATCGAAGAGCGCGATGATGGCGCCCTGGCCGCCGGACACGGCGCCCGTGGCCTTGCCGGCGGCGTCGCGCTCGAGACGGCCGCCCGACGGAAGGTCCGCGTCGCTCGCGATGTTCAGCGCTTTGAGGGCCGCCGGCGTCAGCATCGCCCAGCCGTACCCGAGCTGCACGTACACAGGGTTCTCCGGCGCGGCGGCGACGAGCTCCGCTTGCGTCGGCCGACGATTCTCCTTGAACTGCTGAACGTTCCAGCCGCCCGCGACGATCAGCCACGCACCGGGCTTCATGCGCCGCGACGCGTCGCGGATGCGGCCGACCGCTTCGGCCAGCGTCCGCGCGCCGATCCAGTTCACTTCGGTGCTGAAACTCAGCGCGGCACGGATGGCGTGGAGGTGCGAATCGATCAGTCCGGGCACCACCGTTCGGCCGTTCAAATCGATCGACGCCGTGTTCGGCCCCGTCAGCTTGCGGATGTCGGCCGTCGTGCCGACCGCGATGATTCGGCCGTCCCTGATCGCCAGGGCCTGGCGCGTGGTGAACAGCGCGTCGATGGTCAGGATCTTCCCGTTGACGAGCACCGTGTCCGCCGGCTGCGCCGCGGCCGTCAACGCGATGAGCGTGGCGCCCACGGTGGCGAGCGCGGTGATCCATGGCTGTCGCATCGATCTCTCCGCTTTACGTCCGTCGTTCGCGAATCTGGTTCAGGTGATGGCGCAGGTGACGCAGGTAGTCCTCGGCCAGGAAGCGCAGCGTGACCGGCTCGTCCGCGCCGATGCGGCACGAGACGTCGAGAGACGAGTCCGGGATGCGTTCGATGACGTGCGAGAGGTACCGGTTGTAAAGCACCCAGAATTCGACGAGCTCGGGCCAGGGCCGGCTCTGATGATCCTCGACGCGCACCCAGGCATCCTGCTCGTACCCCGGCAGCTCCAGCGGGTTGGTGAGCTGCGCACGCACGAAGCGCTGATGGTTGTTGGACGCCGAGTCAACCAGGTGACCGAGGATCTCTTTGATCGACCAGACACTCTGACTGCGTTTCGCCGCGGCCGCCGATTCGCTGATCGATCGCAGCTCGATGGCCGCCGCGTCGACGGCCGTTGTCAGCTCGCCTGCAACCGTGAGCGCCATCAGGCCACCGCCAGTACGCGCAGCGGACCGCCGGAGCCGCCCAGATGCTTTGGTGCCGCCACGATGATGGTGGCGCCGGCAGCCGGCACGGCAGCCAGGTTCGCCATCAGCTCGACGCCGTACTTGCCGCCGCCGAGCAGCGCCAGGTGCGCCACGAACTTCTCCACCTTCGCGGCGTCGAGGCTCAGCGTGTCGATGCCGACGCCGACGATGTCGCGTTCCTTCACCAGAAACTGCGCCGCGGCCTCGCTGAAGCCGGGCGCGTGCATCGTGCCCTTGCCGTCCTTGTTCAGAAACCGCTCGACGCTGCCGATCCGCGCGTCCCACCCCGCGTGCACCGCGACGAACGCGCCGCGCGGCAACCGTCCGTGCTGCTTCTCCCACGCCGTCACATCGTCCACGGTCAGCAGCGTGTCGGCGTCCTTCGCCGCGCGCGCGGCGATCGAGATGACGGCCAGCGGCGCAATCAGCCGATCGACCTGAAGCTTGTCGACGGTCGGCGCGTTGGCGACGAAGTGGACCGGCGCGTCGAGGTGCGTACCCGTGTGCTCGTCGAAGGTGAGCTCGTTGGCGAAGAAGCCGTCCTTGGCGATCGAAAACTTCGGCTTGATCTGAACAGGCTTGAACGCCGGGAACACCGGGAGCGCGGGTGAGAAGGTGTGCGTCAGATCGAACACGTCGCGAAAGCCTTTCGGCAGACGGACGGGTTTGTCCTGCGCCGCGGTGTCAACCGCCACCGCCGCAGCCGACGAGGCCGCGAGCGTCGTCAGGAAGTGACGTCGCGAGAGTGTCTGCCGGACCGATTCGATGATGAGCGGTGTGCACATGGGTTCCTCTATGGGACGGGCTGACCCGTCCCCTACCGTACGTGGGGCGGACCTTCCGGTCCGCCGGCGCAAACGTCAGACTTGCACTTCTGCCAGCTCGCCGACAACCGTCGTCCATGCGCGGACGCGCCAGGACGTGACGAGGCCATTCGTGACGTAGGGATCGTCTTTCGCGAAGGCCTCGGCGACCGCGGCCGACGAGCCTTTGAACACCAGCACCGCGCCGTCGGCTGGCGCGGCGAGAGCCCCGCCGAGCACAAGCTCGCCGCGGTCGACCGCGCGGCGTGCGTACGCGAGGTGCGCCGCACGAAACGGCCCGCGCCGCTCGACGTAGTCGGGCACGACGTCGTAGAACAGCAGATAGTGCATGGACAGCTACGGTGAGACGGCGGCGCCGAGCGGCGCGCGCACCAGAAGTGGCGCCACCACCTCGGCCAGCTCACGTCCGAGAATCGCATGCTGGCTCGCGTCGAGGTGCACGCCGTCGACGTCGCTCGCCCGGATCACGCGCCCCGCGTCGAAGAACGCACACGCGAGCTCGGCGGCGACCTGCTGAAGTGCTTGCGCCAATCCGGCACCGCGCGTGTCGGCACCCGCAAACTTCGGCGCCATCTCTCCACGGGCCGTCCCGGCTGGCGGCGGCGCCACGACGAGCACTCCAGGAACCGGCATGCCAGGCTCGATGGGCGCACGTCGGATTGCGCGCACGAGGGCGGCGACGCCCTGCGACGAGTGCCAGGCATTGTGCTGATGCACGGTCTGGAAGTCATTGATGCCGAGCATGAGGATGACGAGCGCGAGCGGCGAGTTGATCTCGATGCGCTGCTCGAGGCCCACGAGCCCGTTGCGGCCGGCCTTGAACGGATCGTCCCAGACGGTGCGGCGTCCGTTCAGCGCGTCTTCGATGACGCGCACCTGGTGTCCGGCGCCCACGAGGTGCCGCTCCATGATGGGCGGCCAGCGCTGCTCGAAGGGCAGACGCTCGCGCGTGCCGGGCACGATGCCCCACGAGAGCGAATCGCCGTACACGAGGATCTGCTGCGTCATCAGTGCACATCGTAGAGCGACCGGACGACTGCCGTCAGGCGGTTCGGGCCGGTCCAGTCCGGATACTTCGCACGGAATTCGCCGATGATCGTCTGGACCGCTTCGTCGACCGGCTTGCCCTGCATCCTGAGCTCGGCCGCGCGCGCCTGCACGCTCTTCAGCACGGTGCGCTGCTGGTCGATGAGCGAACCGTCTCCGTTCGGCCCGTGGCTCGGCACGATGATCGCTGGACGGAGCGGTTCGAGCTCGTCGAGCACGCGGATCCACGTTGCCACGTTCGCCGTTTGCGGAAACGCGAGGAAGGCCTTGTTGAACGTGATGTCGCCGGTGAAGAGCACGCGGTCTTCCGGCACGAACACCGACGTGTCGCCCCGGGTGTGTGTGGGACCGAGTGACAGCATCCGGGCGTGAATGCCGCCCAGATCGAGCGTGTGCTCGCGGTCGAACAGGACGTCAGCCTTGCGCAGCGTGGCGCCCTTGAGATACTCGGCCCACACGGGATTCCGGCTGGCGAACAGATCGATCGACTGCTGTCCCTGCTCGTCGAGATCCTGCTGCTGCGCGCGGGAGACGACGAACTTCGTCGTCGGCGGGAAGCCGCCGATTCCCGCGACATGCTC
>Ga0066903_100001153_pt1 | contig 18751 bp, 17 predicted proteins | sample PanSoiMetaGPlot1_FD_67491 | JGI IMG/M metagenome (GOLD analysis project Ga0066903, IMG submission 67491) | Tropical forest soil microbial communities from Panama analyzed to predict greenhouse gas emissions - Panama Soil - Plot 1 (version 2) | ecosystem: Environmental > Terrestrial > Soil >... | reverse complement strand
CTGTACCTGGTCTGCAACGTGGTCGACCCGATCACGCGCGAGAGCTACACGCGCGACCCGCGGAACATCGCGCAGAAGGCCGAGGCGCACCTGGCGCGGACCGGCGTCGCCGACGTCAGCTACTGGGGTCCCGAGGCGGAGTTCTACATCTTCAACAGCCTCCGCTTCGACCAGAACGCGTTCAGCGGCTACTACTACATCGACTCCGACGAGGGCATCTGGAACTCGGGCAGCAACGGCTCGCCGAACCTGGGATTCCGCCCGCGCTTCAAGGAGGGCTACTTCCCGGTCCCGCCGACCGACAAGCTGCAGGACCTGCGCTCCGAGATCATGCTCAAGCTGATCGAGGCGGGCGTCGACGTCGAGGTCCACCACCACGAGGTGGGCACCGCCGGCCAGGCCGAGATCGACATGCGGTTCACGACGCTGACGAAGATGGCCGACTCGATGATGACGTACAAGTACGTCATCAAGAACGTGTGTCAGCAGCACGGCTACATCGCCACGTTCATGCCCAAGCCGCTGTTCCAGGACAACGGCTCCGGCATGCACTGCCACCAGAGCCTGTGGAAGGACGGCAGCAACCTGTTCTTCGACGAGAATGGCTACGCGCTGCTCAGCGAGCAGGCGCGGTGGTACATCGGCGGCCTGCTCAAGCACGCGCCGGCGCTCCTCGCGTTCTGCGCGCCGACCACCAACTCGTACCGCCGCCTGGTGCCGGGCTACGAGGCGCCGATCAACCTGGTGTACTCGCAGCGGAACCGCTCCGCGTGCGTGCGCATCCCGGTGTACTCGACCAGCCCCAAGTCGAAGCGGATCGAGTTCCGCTCGCCGGACGCGACCGCCAACCCGTACCTCGCGTTCCCGGCGATGCTGATGGCTGGTCTGGACGGCATCAAGAACAAGATCGAGCCGCCCGAGCCGCTGGACAAGGACCTGTACGAGCTGGAGGGCGAGGAGAAGGCCAAGATCGCCAACGTCCCCGGCTCCCTGGGTGAGGTGCTGAACGCGCTGAAGGCGGACCACGGGTTCCTGCTGGACGGCGACGTGTTCACCCAGGACGTGATCGACACGTGGATCGACTACAAGTGGACGCGTGAGGTGGAGCCGGTGGCCCTCCGGCCGCATCCGTGGGAGTTCTACCTCTACCACGACGCGTAGGCGTCAGGCAGACTTCAGGCCATCGCGTCTGGGGCCCCGGCTTCGGCCGGGGCCCCTTCTTCATTCGGATCAGCCGATCACGAGCGGGAGGTACTCGACGTCGCCGCTGCCGGGCCGGTCGGGCTCGCTGCCGCCGAGCGCGAAGGCGATCGCCTCGGCGGCGCGCTGCGCCGCGTCGGCCTTGGTGGCGCCGCCCCCGCCGACGATGTTCAGCTCGGGCACGACGTAGTCCCAACGCCTGGTGTCGGAGTCGTAGAAGTACTCGACCCTGATGCGCGTCCTCACCATCACGCCATGCTGGGGGCTGCGGGCGGACAAAAAACGGACAGTGCAGCCCGGCGCAGGCGAGCGTCGACACCACTTCTGAGAGTCCGGCGATACGGACTGTGAGACCCGGTCGCCGGGACCATGCGGCCCATGTACGCACGTCACCGGCTCGACATCGGGCTCGCGGACCTGGTCCGCGCCGCCGCCGGGCGGCGCGGCCTGGCGCCGCTGCCGCCGGCGGGCGGCCTCGACTGCCTGTCCGTCCGGTCCGGCTTCCACCTCCTCCTCCGGGCGCTCGACCTCCCGCCTGGCGGCGAGGTCGTCTTCTCCGCGCTGACCCATCCCGACCTGCCCCGGCTGGTGGAGCACCACGGCCTGGTCGCGGTTCCCGCCGACCTGGACCTCGACACCCTGGCGCCGCGGCCCGCCTCGCTGGAGGCGGCGATCTCGCCGCGGACGCGCCTGGTGGTCGTCGCCCACCTGTTCGGGGGGCTGGTGGACCTGGCGCCGGCGGCGGAGCTGGCCCGCCGCGCGGGCGCGCTGCTGGTCGAGGACTGCGCCCAGGCATACGCCGGGCCCGGCCAGGAGCGCGATCCGCTGGCGGACGTGTCCATGCACAGCTTCGGTCTGCTCAAGACGGCGACCGCCGCCGGCGGGGCGCGCGTGCTCGTCAGGGACGAGCGCCTGCTCGCCCGCATGGCCGCCGTCCAGGCCGAGTGGCCGGCGCAGCCGGAGGGCGCGTACCGGGCGAAGGTCGCGCGCACCGCCGCGTTCGTCGCGGCCGGCCGGCCCGTGCCGTACCGCCTGCTGGCCGGCTGGCACCGCGTCACCGGGCGGAACCTGGACGCCTGGGTGAACGGCGCCGTCCGCTCGTTCCGGGCCGCGACCGGCGCCGAGCTGGCCGGCCGCCTGGAGCGGCGGCCGTGCGATTCGCTGCTGCGGACGATCGACCGGCGCCTCGCCACGTTCGACTCCGCCCGGCTGGCCAGGCGCGCGGCCGCCGGCGAGGCCGCGATGGCGCTGCTGCCGCCGGGCCTCCGCCACCCGGGCGACCGGATGCTGCGCCGCACCCACTGGCTGTTCCCCGTGGTGGCGGACGACCCCGACGCGCTGGTCGCCGAGGCGCGCGCGGCCGGCTTCGACGCGGCCCGCGCCGCGAGCAACCTCCACGCCGTGCCCGCGCCTCCCGGCCGGCCGGACCTGGCGCCGTCGGCCGCGGCCGGCATGCTCGCGGGGCTGGTCTACCTGCCGATGTACCCGGAGATCCCCGAGCGTGAGCGCCGGCGCCTGCTGACCGCGGTGCTGGGCGGACTCGGCGCCGCGCGGCCGGTGGGGGAGGCGTCGTGAGCGTGCGCGCCGACCCCACGTACGCCCTGCTGCGCCTGCTGTTCCGGACCGGACTCCGCGTCGTGCTCGGCGGCGACCTGACGGTGGCCGGCACCGAGCGGGTGCCGCGCGCGGGCGGCCTGCTCGTGTGCACCAACCACATCTCGACCCTGGACCCGGCGCTCGTGCCCGGCTGCCTGCCCCGGGACGACTCGTGGAGCCTGGGCAAGGCGGAGTACTTCGCCGGGCGGGGCTGGCGGCCCTGGCTGTTCCGCGCCTACCACGGGATCCCGATCGTCCGCCGCTCCGCGGACCGCGCCGCGCTGCGGCGGGCCGCCGCCGTGCTGCGGGGCGGCGGCGCCCTCTGCATCTACCCCGAGGGCACCCGGCGGGGGGCCGCCGGCATGCGGCGCCCGGAGCCCGGCGCCGGCTTCCTGGCGCTCCGCACCGGCGTGACCGTCCAGCCGGTGGCCGTCGCCGGCACGCAGGACGTGCTGGGACCGGGCGCGCGGCGGCCCCGCCGCGCGCCCGTGCGCCTCGTGTTCGGCGACCCGTTCACCCTGGCCGCCGAACACCCGGAGGGCCGCCGCGCCATGGCCCAGGACGGCTCGGACGCGATCATGCTGTCGGTGGCGGAGCTGCTGCCGCCGCCACTGCGCGGCGAGCTGGCGGACGTCGACGCCTGGCGAAGCCGGGTCGGGGACCTGCGGCGCCTGGTCGCGAAGAACGCTCCCCCCGTGGCGGAGGACAGGATGGGGGCACGCTGAGAGAGGGCCCCGCCGATGGCCCCGGACGCTATTCGAGCCGGAACCAGAGCACCTGGATGGCGTCGAGGTCGCCGGCCTCCTTGGCCGCCGCCTCGGCGGCCGCCGCGGCCTCCAGGGGCCCCTCGAACGGGCCGGCGCAGCGGCCGCCGTCGAGCGAGTAGTGCCAGCCGTCCGGCCGCTGGCGGACGGTGCAGTTGGGCACCGCGCCCGCCTCCGGCGCGCCGCCCCGCCGGTTGGGGCCGTACGGCCCGACGGCGAGGGCGAGCCGGACGACCTGGTCCAGGGTGACGGGCTCCAGGCCGCGGAAGAACCCGGGCAGGCCCGGCCGGCGCCAGAAGGCCCAGCGCCCGCTCCGGAAGTCGTAGTTGCCGGCGAGGTTGGGCTCGGTCTCGTGGTGGGTGAGCCAGAGCTCGATCGGCTTGCGGACGCGGGGTCCGATGGTGGCGACGGCGACCATGGCATCCTCGACGGGCTCCTGCTCGTCGAGCTCGACTGCGAGGTCGACGTCGCGAGCGCGCCGCTTCTGCCCCCGCAAACTCCCGAAAAGATAAAACTTCACCGAACCGCCCTGCCCATGCCTCCCGAGCATAGCTCGCGCAGGGCGACTGCCGTACGGCGGCCACCTCAGGGACGGGCGGCGACCGCTTCGCGGGTGGCCGGCGTACGGCACAGCACCGCGCCGACCTGGGCCACCACCCGCGCCGGGTGGTACAGAACGTCATCGGCGGTGAACCGGAGCAACGTCCAGCCGAGCGCATGGAGTGCGTTCTGGCGACGCAGGTCTCTTCGCACGGTTCGCGGATCCCAGTGATGACCGCCGTCGTATTCGATGCCGATCCGCGCCTCGACATATGCCAGGTCGAGCCGAGCGATGAGTACCCCTGACTCGTCGCGCACCGGGTGCTGCAGCACCGGCCGGGGCGCGCCGGCGCACGTCAGCGCGAGGCGGAGGCGCGTCTCCATGGGCGACTCGGCCCCGGAGGCGGCGAGGGCCAGCGCATCCTTTGCCCGCCGAGCGCCGTGCCAGCGGGACCTGCCATCGTGCAGGTACTCGACCACCGCATCGACGGTCACGCCGCGAGCCTGCAGCAGGGCGTCGACGGCGATGACGGAATCGACAAGCGGTCCGCGGCGGGCCAGGTCGAACGCAGTCCGGACCGGACCGGTAACCGGCACTCCGGCGACCACGATGACGTCGTGCGGCCGCAGCTGCGAGTACCGAACAGTAACGCCCGCGTGGCGTCCCATCCGGATCTCCCTCCCCACCGTGATCTCGACCGCCACGCGGTCTGCCGCGATGTCAGCGCCCAGCAGTAGCGCGGCGGCGGGGCCGCTGATCGCCGCCGCATCGGGCAAGAGGAGCCCGACCGCCTGGCATCGGACCAGAAGGGTGATCTCGATGCTCGCGGCGACGTAGACGTCCCGGTGCAGCCGTCGCCAGCGGCTGCCTTCGAGCTGCCGCTTCGTGAGCAGGCCAGAGCGCACCGCTTCCGAGCCCCGAAACGGCCCGATTGGCATCGGCATGAGATCAGAGTGACCCGATCGGGGCCGGTCGTCTGTAAAGATCCGGTTTGCCGTACGCCAGCCACCTTGAATGCGATGGTCGGCCTTCGCGAAGGTGGCTGGCGTACGGCAGCGAGCCGCTACATCCCCAGCATCGCCCGGGCGCGGAGGGCGATCGCGACGGCGACCCGGGTCTCCGGGTCGTCCAGGGACAGGGTCGTCAGCGTCTCGATGCGTTCGATGCGGTACGTCATCGAGTTGATGTGGATGCCCAGCGCCCTCGCCGCCGCCCGGCGCACCCACCTCGCCGCCACCAGCGCCTCCAGCGTCTCCAGCAGCGGCGTCTCCCGCGACTCCGCGTACTTCAGCAGCGGCCCCAGCACCTCGCTCACGAACGCCCGCAGCGCCTCCGCCGACTGCACCTCCAGCAGCAGACGGAACGCCCCCAGCGACCGGTACGACGTCACCCGCGTCTGCGCCCCCGCCCGCCGCGACAGCCGCAGGGCCTGCCGCGCCTCCACGTGCGACCGGGCCAGCTCCACCACCGACTTCGCCAGGTTGCCGATCCCCACCGACGCCGTCGCCGGGCGCAGCACGGGGCTGGTCGCCGTCAGCAGCGTCGCCGCCAGCCGCTCCGCCGCCGCCAGCTCCGGCACCGCCTCCTCCGGCACGATGACCACCGCGCTCGCCGACCGGACCACGGTCAGCGCCCCTGGCACCCGCCGCCGGACAAGGTCGCTGAGCACCGCGTCCAGCCGGTCCTGCCGGACGCGCGTCGCCATCTCGGCCTCCGAGCGCGGATCGTCCGGCTCCAGCACGATCACCCACGCCCGGCCGGGCAGCCGGTGCCCGAGCCGCTCCGCCTGCCGGGCCAGCCGCTCCGCCTCCTCGGCGTCCAGGCCCCCGGCCAGCACCTCCTCGACCAGGTCGCCGCGCAGCCGGCGCTCGACCTCCGCCGCCGCCCGCTCCTTGGACAGCTCGACCGCCAGCACCGTCGACCCGTGCTCCAGCGCCCGGCGCCGCCCGTCCTCGTCGACCGGCTCCTCGCCGACCACCACGGCGAGCACCCCGAGCAGGTCGGCCCCGGCGCGCACCGGCACCAGGTCGAACGGCCGGGCCGGCCGCCCGGCCGACACCCGGACCTCGCGCGCGCCCAGTGACAGCACCGCCGGCGGCAGCTGCAGGCGGGCGGGCAGCCGCTCGGCCGCCTCGCCCGTGCCGCGAATGCGGAAGCCGTCCGCCGAGTACAGCACGGCCCGGCCCCCGGCCAGCGCTCCCACCGCCTCCAGGATGGCCGGGATGCCGGCGCCCTCCAGCGACAGCCGGGTGAACCGCTCGTGGATGTCGTGCGAGCTCCGGATCTCGGTCAGCTGGGCCTCCAGGCGCCGCTGCATCTCGCTCCGCTCCAGGCTGCCCGCGACCTGGCCGGCGATCGCGCGCAGGAAGTCGATGTCGTCCTGCGTGAACTCGCGCCGCTCGACCGACTGCACGTTGAGGACGCCCACCAGCCGCGGCCCCGACTCGATCGGCACCGACAGCATCGACGTGAAGCGCTCCTCGTCCAGCCCGGGCACCCACTGCCAGTGCGGCTCCCGGGAGACGTCGAGCACCCGCGTCGGCTCGCGCGTCTCGGCCACCCATCCCGTCACGCCCTCGCCCACCTTCATCACGACGCGGCCGATCATCCGTTCGTTCAGGCCGTTCGTCGCCGTCAGCGTCAGGTCGCGGGCGCCCGGGTTGATCAGGTACAGGGAGCAGACGTCGATGTCGAGCGCCGAGGTGGTCTCGCGGATGATCAGCTCGACGAGCTCGTCGGAGTCCATCGTCGAGGCGGCCGACTGCGAGAGCCGCTGCAGGAACTCCAGCTCCCGCAGCGCCAGCCGGGGGTCGCGCTCGCGCGAAGCGTGCATCCGCACAGCCATACGTTAGGCGGAATGCCGCTTCGACGGCTCGTAGTGATCGCACGAACAGTGGCGTTTGGACTCGTGTGCACCGCACGAGCCGAGGCGCCGCCCGTCCGGTCCGGATGAACGGCGAGAACCGCGCTCCGAGGGTATGTGTCGGCTCGACCACGATCATCCGTTGTCGGCGGCCCGCGATTGCGCTATCGTGGCCGCGCGAACCGGGATGAGTGGCCGGCGGAGTCAGGGAGGGGCGGGCTGTGGACGACGGCTTCGAGGTGATCCCGGACCGGGTCAGCGCGGTGGCCCAGTCGTACGACGACCACGAGGAGACCCCGCTGGCGCTCGCCTTCAAGGTCGACGGCGCCAGCGCCGTGGACACCGGCGATCCGAGCCTCGACGGCGAGATTCACAGCGCGCTCCAGGGGTTCACCAACGGCCTGAAGCAGTTCAGCGAGAACCTCGCCCATGACTCGATCGCGCTGGACAAGACGGCTCAGGGCTACCTCACGGCGGACATGGACGTCGGCGCCTGGCTCGACCAGATCGGGACCTCGCTCAACGGCGCGGCTGGCGACCAGACGGTCTCCAACTTCGGCATCGGCGATCGGATCAACCCGAGCTGAGGTGCCTGGCCGGTGATCGGGTGTGAGAGGCATTTCGGCAACCCGGAGGGCATCAGGCAGCTCGCGGCCACGTTCCTGGAGACCGGGAACGGGCTGGACGAGCTGGTCGCCGAGCTGCGTCGCGACGTCGGCAACCTGGTCCCACAGGGCTGGTCGGGACAGGCCGCGACCGCCTTCAGCAACCACTCCCAGGCCGAGCTGAAGATCGCGGCGGAGGCCGCCCAGAAGTCGCACACGCTCGCCAGGGCGGCCGAGGCCCTGGCCGACGAGCTCGAGGCCGGCCTCGAGGCGCTGCGCATGGCGGAGCAGCAGGCCCTGCTCTCCGGCCTCAGGGTCTCCGAGACCTGCATCGTCGTGCCCACCGCCGGCTGGACCGCGAGCGCCATCCTGGCGAGGCAGGTGATACAGGAGATGGTGGAGGGCGCGCTGGAGTCCGCCGAGGCCGCTCGTCGGACCTTCCGAGCCGCGCTGGCCGAGAGCACGATCGAGCGGCTGTGGATCCGCCTGCCCGCCATCATCCCGTTCATCGCCATGATGGCGGAGGGCTTCGGCGGCGGCGGCGGCCGCCGGACCGGCCCCCGGACCGGGATCAGGCCCCGGAAGCCGCCGGTGGGCAGCCCGGGCGCGGCGGAGTGGCGCTACCAGCGCTACCTCGCGCGCAAGCGGGCGAGCGGCGAGAAGCCCAAGGACTTCGACCAGTGGAAGAAGGATCACTACGACCAGGTCGAGGCCGGCAACCGCCCAGGACGGCCAGGAGGCCCGGCGCAGCAGGCCACGCGCCAGCGCCTGGCCAAGGAGGAGGGCTGGACGAACACCGAGAAGGTCGGTGACGGCCCGCCAGGGCAGAAGGTCCAGCTCGGCCGGCGACCGGACGGGACGGCCAACGAGGTCGACATGGTCAAGACGGACGCGGCCGGCAACCGGCACTTCGGCGAGGTCGACCACATCCTCCCCAGCGGGCGGCCGCCGGCCGGTGCGATGGACAAGATCGAGTCGGAGGTGGGGGCGCTGAAGCCCGGCCAGACCCTCACCTGGTTCGACATGAACGACCCGTCGCGCCGCATTACCTACAATTACGGCGACAACGTGTGGATGCGGACCGCGCCTCCGAGCAGGCCGTGACGGCATGAGCGGCCTCATCACCGTCTGGTGTCGTGGCGAGGGATCGATCACGAGGCGAGAACTGGCGGCCGAGCTGGAGGACGCCGGGTTCCTGGACGACCCGGAGTTCGACCCGCCGCCGGACTCGGACGCATCGGCCGACCCTGAATGGGCGACGATGGAGGTGCGCTACGACCCCGAGCGCCGCCCGATCCTCCTCCGCGCCAAAGCCGTCACCGACGACTATGCGCACACGATCGTGGAGGAGATGGCCTCGCAGTTCGGCAGCGCCGAGTTGGAGTCGGCCGGCGTCACGGAGCACGTGCTCGCGGGCCGCCGGGTCGTCGACCTGGAGATCGACACCGGCGGACTCACCGACGACGGCTGGGAGGCGTGCGACCACCTCGAGGTCGCGATCGCGCAGCGCTGCGACGGCCTGGTGTACGTGGTCCGCGAGGGCATCTACGACGCCGACCTCCAGCCGATCCTGAAGATCACCTGATCGCGGGTCCAGGTCAGACCTGGGCGGCCTCCATCCCGTTCTCCGTGGCGCGGCGCCAGGCGCACTCCAGCCGCTCCGGCCCGAACCGCGATTTCGGGATGTAGTCGGCGGCCCCGCACTGCGTCGCCCCGCTCCCGTAGTCGGTGTCCCAGGTCGACAGCAGCAGCACCACCGGCGCGGGCGCGCGCGCCTGCGACCGGATGCGGCGCGTCGCCTCCATGCCGTCGATGCCCGGCAGGTTGACGTCCATCAGCACGAGGTCGGGGCAGAGCCGCCCGGCCACCTGGACCGCCTCCTCCCCGCTGCCGGCCTCGCCGATCGCCTCGAAGCCGTCACTGGCCTCGATCACAGCCCTGGCCGCCCTTCGAAAAGGGACCAGGTCGTCCACGATCAGTACGCGTACAGCCACCTTGACACCGAGGCTACTCAACGGTCCGTTCGGGGGTAACCGTGCCTGCACCACACGTGGTGGTGTGGGCAGCACAAGTTTATGCTGTGGGCCGGTGGCCATTCGGCTGTTGATCGGGGAAGACCACTACCTGGTCCGCGAGGGTGTCAGGCGCCTGCTCGAGTCCTCTGCTGAGGTGGACGTGGCGGCCGCCTGCATGGACCTGCCCTCGCTGGAGTCGGCCGTCGTCGAGTTCCAGCCCGACGTCGTGCTGACCGACATCCGCATGCCCCCGACGGACACCGACGAGGGCATCCGCCTCTCCGAGTGGCTGCGCGACACGCGGCCCATGACCGGCGTGGTCGTGCTCAGCCAGTACGCGGAGGCCGACTACGCGCTGGCCCTGTTCGAGCGGGGCTCGGCCGGCCGGGCGTACCTGCTCAAGGAGCGCGTCTTCGATCTCGGCCAGCTGCTGCACGCGATCCGCGAGGTGGCGCACGGGGGGTCGGTGATCGACCCCAAGGTGGTGGAGCAGCTCGTCGCCGCCCGCACCCGCGCCCAGGAGCCGCTGCTGGGATCGCTGACGCCAAGGGAGCGGCAGGTGCTCGCGGAGGTCGCGCAGGGCCGCAACAACGCGTCCATCGCCGCCGCGCTGTTCCTGACCGAGCGCGCGGTCGAGAAGCACATCAACTCGATCTTCTCCAAGCTGGCGCTGTCAGAGGCGCAGGACGTCCACCGGCGCGTGAAGGCCGTCCTCCTGTTCCTCGCCGCGGCGCCCGCGCCAGACGAGGAGCGCTGATGTGCCAGCACCACCGGCGAGGTGGTGCTGGCATCCTCGACTCCACCCCTGTGGCCACCTAGCCTGCAAGGTACGCCAGGCCGGAGCGTGCCCCCAGCGAGCACGGGACGCGTGAGTGGGAGATACTTGCAGGGGAAACGAGTCCGGCGCGCGAGGTGGGCGCCCGCTGCGCTCAGCTGACGTGCCGGCCGGACGTCGCCGGCCTCGGTGACGTTGTGTGGGGGAAACGGTCGTGTACTTCAGCGATGCCGCTGCGCCGTTGCGGCTCGTCGCGGTGCTCGAGGCGGTTGCGCTCGTGGCGCTGCTGGTTGCTGCGCTCTCGGGCCTCCGCGTGTCGCGACGGCAGGCCGGCCGCCTGGCCGCCATCGATTTCGTGCGCGCCACGTTCGCGCTGCCGCTAGCCCAGGGCGAGCGGCTGGAGGACCTGCTGCCGCAGGTGGTGGGCGCGCTGCACTACGCGTTCGCCCTCGACGCCGCCGAGATCTGGCAGGTCGAGGAGGACGGGCTGGTCCTGACCGCGTCGGAGCCGCCGCGCCTGGCGACGGTGCCGCGCGTGCCGCCCATCGAGCACGCGCTGGCGAGGGCCCCGGTCTCGGGAACGGCGTGGGTCGGGGCGTGGCTGCCGGAGATGCTCCAGGAGCGGCCGGACGCCGCCATGCGGGTGGCGCCGGTCGTCCAGGACGACCGGCTGCTGGGCCTGGTCGTCGTGGCCAGGGAACGCGGCGGCTGGCGCCTGGCCGGCGAGGCCGACATGACCCTGGAGGAGCTGGCCCGCGAGGTCGGCTACGCGATTCACAAGGCGGCGATGGACGCCGCCCTCCAGGAGTCCCTGCACCGACTGCAGCAGCAGGCCGACGACCTGTCCGCCTCCCGCGTGCGCATCGTCCTCGCGGCGGACGCCGAGCGCCGGCGCATCGAGCGCAACCTGCACGACGGCGCCCAGCAGTACCTGGTCGCGCTGGGCGTGAAGGTCCGCCTCCTCCAGCGGCTCCTGGAGCGCGACCCGGCCGGCGCCCGCGAGATCGGCGAGGAGCTGGCCGAGGACGTCGAGGTGTCCATCGAGGCGCTGCGCAACCTGGCCCGCGGCATCTACCCCATGCTCCTGGGCCGGGGCGGCCTGACGCCGGCGCTGGCCGAGGCCTGCCGCCGGGCCGGCATCACCGCGCGGCTGGAGGTCTCCCCCGGCCTGCCCAGGCAGTCGGCCGAGGTCGAGGCGGCCGTCTACTTCTGCTGCGTGGAGGCCCTCCAGAACGCCGCCCACCACGCCGGTCCCGGCGCCGGGGCGACCGTGCGCGTGTGGCAGTCGGACGGCGCGCTCCGCTTCGAGGTGGTGGACGACGGCGTCGGCTTCGCGGCTCGCCTGGTCGACGAGGGGGCGGGGCTCACCAACATGAGCGACCGGCTGGGCGCCCTGGGCGGATTCCTGGTGGTGGAGTCGGCGCCGGGCGACGGCACGCGCGTGCGCGGCGAGGTTCCCGTGCGGACGTCCGACGCGCGCCTCCAGGCATGATCTGTCGGTGAGCGTCAGCGTCGCCTCCCTCGGCATCCCGATCGTCATCGCGGTCCTGGCTCTCGTCGTGCTGGTCGTGGCCGCCGTGCTGGTCGCGCGCGCCATCCGGTCGGCCCCGGACCGCACGGCCCCGCCTGACGCGCCGCCCGGCGGCTTCGCCTGCCCGTTCTGCAAGCGCCCGTACGACCCGGCGCAGACGGGCGGCCGGTGCCCCGGCTGCGGCGCCGCGGCCCCCCGCCGCCGCTGACCCAATAAGGCCCAATCGCCTGAGATCCCCCAGGTCTACCGTGTCGCCATGAGGGAGTTCTCAGAGCATGGCAGCGGGCAGCTTCCCAGTCGGAAGCCGCCCCAAACGCCGGACAAGCCGACCGCGCCGCCGCCGCCGCATTCGGCCGCCCTGTACGACTTCTTCAGCACGCGGAAGTACCAGGGCCCCTGACCGATCACCTCGCCGTCTCGCCGAACGCACCGTGGCGGCCGCTGCCGGTTGCGAACCGGCGGGCGCCCTCCACCGCCTCGGCCGAGCCCAGCGACGCCAGGCCGTGGCGCAGCTCGTTGGCCATCGCCTCCGGCAGGTCGAGGCCGGACTGCTCGTACGCGGACAGGCGGTCGTTGCGCATGCACGCCTGCGGGAAGGCGGCGATCTCCGCCGCCAGCGCCTCGGCGGCCGCCCGGGCGCCGCCCGGGGCCGCCACCCGGTTGGCCAGGCCCATCGCCAGCGCCTCCTGGGCGCCGACCGGGCGGCCGGTCAGGACCAGGTCCAGCGCGCGGCTGAGGCCGATCAGGCGGGGCAGGCGAACGGTGCCGCCGTCGATCAGGGGCACGCCCCAGCGCCGGCAGAACACGCCCATCACCGCGTCGTCGGCAACCACGCGGAGGTCGCACCACAGGGCCAGCTCCAGGCCGCCGGCCACGGCGTGGCCCTCGACGGCCGCGATCACCGGCTTGCCCAGCACCATCCGGGAGGGGCCCATGGGCCCGTCGCCCTCGGCGTCGACGCGGTTGCCCCGGCCGTCCGCGATCGCCTTCAGGTCGGCGCCGGCGCAGAACGTGCCGCCCTCCCCCCACAGCACGGCGACCAGCGCCGACGCGTCCGCGTCGAACGCCTGGAAGGCCGCCACCAGCGCGTCGGCCGTGGGCCGGTCGACCGCGTTCCGCACCTCCGGCCGGCTCAGCACCACCGTGGTGACCGGGCCGGCTCGCTCCACCCTGACTGGCATGGAGGGCATCATCGCAAACGCCGGCCTGTACAGTTGCGGGCCATGAGCAGACTCGCCGCCGCCGTGTCGCCGGGCAGGTCGCTGGAGCCAGCGGTCGAGCGCGTCCGCCTCGCCGAGCGGGCCGGCTACGACTCCGTCTGGCTGTCCCAGCTGCCGACCGAGCGCGACACCTCGATCGTCCTCGCCGTCTACGCCGGCGCCACCGAGCGGGTCGGCCTGGGCTCGTTCGTCTTCCCGATCTACACGCGCCACCCCACCGCGATGGCCCAGATGGCGGCGACGCTGGACGAGGTGTCCGGCGGCCGCTTCCGGCTCGGCATCGGCATCAGCCACAAGGTCACGGTCGAGGGCATGTGGGGCCTGCGGCTGGAGCGGCCGGTCGAGGCGATGCGCGAGTACCTGACGATCGTGCGGGGGCTGCTGGCCGACGGGTCGGTCGGGGTCGACGGCGCCCAGTTCACCGCGCGCTCCGGCTACACGGCGCCCCGCCGCGCCGACCTGCCGATCGTGATCGCCGCCCTGGGCCCGCGCATGCTGGAGCTGGCCGGCGAGCTGGCGGACGGGGTCGCGCTCTGGATGTGCTCGCCCGGCTACATCGAGCGCGACGTGGTGCCGCATGTGCGCGCCGGCCGCGAGCGCGCGGGCAAGAGCCTGGACGGCTTCGAGATCGTGGCCGCGCTGGACGCCAGCGTGACGACGAACGTGGAGGGCGCGCGCGAGGTGTTCCGCGGCCGCTTCGAGCGCTACGCCAGCCTGCCCTACTACCGGAGCATGCTGGAGGCGAGCGGGTTCGCCGAGGAGCTGGCCCGCGGCGAGATCACCGACCCGATGCTGCACGACCTGGCCGGGATGGGCGACGAGGCCGCGGTGCGGGACACCGTCCGCCGCTACCGCGACGCCGGCTGCACGCTGCCGCTGGTCGGGCCGTTCACCCAGCACGAGGGCGCCGCCGGCTTCGAGGCGACGCTGCGGGCCGCGATCAGCTGACCACGCCGGCGGACGTCCGCGCCGTCCAGCGCCTGCTGCGCGAGGACCAGGGCCCGTTCCGGCCCAAGCCCGGCCTGCCGGTCCTGGACGAGCTGGTCGCCACCGTACTGTCGCAGCACACGTCGGACGTGAACTCGGAGCGCGCCTTCGCGTCGCTGAAGGCGCGGTTCCCGGCCTGGGCGGACGTGCTCGCGGCGCCGGCTGACGCGGTGGCCGACGCGATCCGGATCGGCGGCATCGCCGACCAGAAGGCGGTCCGCATCCAGCGCATCCTGGCCACGGTGGCCGCGCGCGAGGGCGCCCTGGACCTGTCCCGGCTGCACGAGCTGGACGACGCCGCGGTCGAGGCGTACCTGACGTCGCTGCCCGGGGTGGGGCCCAAGACGGCGGCGTGCGTGCTCCTCTTCTCGATGGGCAGGGCGGCCTTCCCGGTCGACACCCACGTGCACCGGGTGGCGATCCGGCTGGGCTGGCTGCGGGCGGGGACGAGCGCGGACCGGGCGCACGAGTCCCTGCGCGACCTGGTGCCGCCCGACATCCGCTACGACCTCCACCTCGCCCTGATCGCGCACGGCCGGACGGTCTGCCGCGCGCAGCGCCCCGCCTGCCCGACCTGCGTCCTGCGCGACCGGTGTGCGTTCGCAGGGGCGCGCGTGCCGGCGGTACAGTGAGGCCGAGGCAGATGGACATCGAGATCCCCGGCATCCACCACGTGACCGCGATCAGCGGCGACGCGTCCGGCAACGTGCGCTTCTACACCCACGCGCTCGGCATGCGGCTGGTCAAGAAGACCGTCAACCAGGACGACGTGGCCGCGTACCACCTCTTCTACGGCGACGAGACGGGCTCGCCCGGCACCGAGGTGACGTTCTTCGACTGGCCGCACAACCCGCCGACCGTGCCCGGCGCCGGCACGATCGCGCCGGTGGCGCTGCGGGTTCCCGGCGCCGACGCGCTGGCGTGGTGGGAGCGGCGCCTCGACGACCTGGAGATCGGGCACGAGCCCATCGAGGAGCGGGACGGACGCGGCGTGCTGGCCCTGGCCGACCCCGAGGGGCAGCGGCTGGAGCTGGTGGACGACGGCGGCAGGTCGGGCGGCCACCCGTGGGCGAAGGCGGCGGTTCCGCCCGAGCGGGCGATCACCGGGGTGCACGACGTGACCATCACGTCGGCCCATCCCGAGGCGACGGACGCGCTGCTGACCCGGCTGCTCGGGTTCCGCGCCGCGGGCGTCACCGAGCTGCCGGACGGGGCCGGGACGGTGACCGTGTACGAGACCGGGCAGGGCGGCCCCGGCGCGCAGGTGCGGGTGATCGCGCCGCGGTCGACGTCCCCGGGCTTCGCGGGCATCGGGGGCGTCCACCACGTGGCGTTCCGCACGCCGAACGACGAGACCCACCGGGAGTGGCGCGAGCGGATCGCGGCCGCCGGGGTGAGCGTGACCCCGGTGATCGACCGCTACTACTTCCGCTCGATCTACTTCCGGGAGCCGGGCGGCGCGCTGTTCGAGATCGCCACCGACGGACCCGGCTTCGCCTCGGACGAGCCGGTCGAGACGCTCGGCGAGCGCCTGGCGCTCCCCCCGTTCCTGGAGCCCCGCCGAGCGGAGATCGAAGCCAACCTGACCCCGATAGAGGTGTAGCCAGCAAGCCCCTCCCCCCTCGCGGGGGAGGAGGCCGAAGGCCGGAGGGGGGTCGCTCATGACAGCGCGGAGGGCGATCAGTCTGGAAAGCCACTCGTCCGCCGCAACGAGGACGTCTCGGAACGGAGACTGGTCTTCTCAGCCTGAGCGACCCCCCCTCCCGCCTTCGGCCTCCTCCCCCGCGAGGGGGGAGGGGCCGCTCGAGGCCCGCGCCGGCGGCGACCCCGCCGCTTCGCCGTGCTCGTACGCCCGCCACAGGGCCGAGTACGCGCCGCCGGCGCGCAGCAGCTCGGCGTGCGTGCCCAGCTCCACGAGCAGGCCCCGGTCGATGACCGCGATCCGGTCCGCGCGGGCGGCTGTCGGCAGCCGGTGGGCGATCAGCAGCGTCGTCCGGCCCCGGGCGGCGATGCCCATGGCCAGCGCCACGCGCGCCTCCGTGGCCAGGTCCAGGTTGGACGTCGCCTCGTCCAGCAGCAGCACGTCCGGGTCCACCAGCAGCGCCCTGGCCAGCGCCAGCAGCTGGCGCTGGCCGATGGACAGCGTCCGCCCCCGCTCCCCCACCACGTGCAGGTACCCACCCGGCAGCCGCGTGATGATCTCGTGCGCGCCCACCGCCCGCGCCGCCGCCTCCACCTCGGCGTCGCTCGCGCCGGGCCGGCCGTACGCGATGTTGTCCCGGATCGTGCCCGCGAACAGGAACGGCTCCTGCGGCACCACGCCCAGGTGCGCCCGGTAGCCGCCCATGTCGTACCGGCGGACGTCGACCCCGTCGACCGTCACCGCCCCGCCCGTCACGTCGTAGTAGCGCGCGACCAGCTTGAGGATGGTGGACTTGCCGGCCCCGGTCTCCCCCACGAACGCCATCGTCTCCCCCGGCGCGATCCGGAGGTCCACGCCGCGCAGCGCCTCGTCGTTCACGCCCGGGTACGCGAAGTGGACGCCGCGCAGCTCCACCTCGCCCCGGAGCTGCTCCGGCGGCTCCTGGGGCTCGGCGGCCTCCGGCGTGTCGGTCGGGACGCGCAGCAGCTCGCCGATGCGCGACAGCGCGACCGACGCCTGCTGGTAGCTGTCCATCACCTGCGAGAACTGCTGGATCGGGCTGAAGAACAGCCCCAGGTAGAGCAGGAACGCGATCAGGACGCCCTCGCTCAGCGAGCCCTGGGCGATCAGGACGCCGCCCACGGCCAGCACGATCGCGGTGCCCAGGTCGGACAGGAACGCGATGAACGGGAAGTACGTGGCCAGCGCCACCTGCGCCCGCAGCCGCGCCCGCATGTAGCCGCGCGACAGCCGGGCGAAGCGGTCGTCGTTGCGGCCCTCGCGGACGAACGCCTGGGCCACGCGCACCCCGGCGACGCCCTCCTGGAAGTCGGCGTTGACGATCGCCACCCGCTCCCGCGACTCCTGGTAGGCGCGGCCCGAGTAGCGGCGGAAGAGCGCGGTGGCGATCACCAGCGGCACGACGACGGTCAGCGTGGCGAGGCCCAGGCGCGGCTCCAGCAGCAGCAGCGCGATCGCGATGCTGACGCACGTGGCGATGCTGGCCAGCGCCGTCACCAGGCCGGTCTGGAGCAGGTTGGTCAGCGCCTCGACGTCGCTGGTCATGCGGGTCATGATCCGGCCGCCCAGCTCGCGGTCGTAGTAGGACAGCGACAGCCGCTGGAGATGGGCGAAGATCCGCACCCGCAGCGCGAACAGCACGCGCTCGCCCGTGCGGCCGGTCAGGAACGTCATCGCGATCGTGTCCGCCCAGTCCAGGACGGTCACGACCAGGAACGCGGCCGACGCGGCGAAGACCACGGCCTGGGCGCCCCGCATCACGCCGCCATCGATGCCCACCCGGATCAGCGACGGCCCCGCCACGGTGGCCACCGCATCCAGCACGACCAGCAGCAGGCCGAGCGCGAGCTGCCAGCGCCAGCGGCGCAGGAAGCGCCAGAACCGGAACTCGCGGCCGTCGTCGACCGCCGCCTGCTCCACGCCGATGTCCGGCTCGTCCACCACCGGCGGCAGCGCGGCGATGGCCGCGCGCAGCTCGTCGGACGGCTCCAGCGCCAGGGTCCAGTTGCCGCCCGGCCCACCGCCGCCGCCCGCCGCCGGCCGGTGCAGGCGGCCCACCGCCTCCATCGCGGCCACCTCGTCCACCTCGCCGTCGCGCTGCCAGAGCGAGGGCGTGATCCCGCCGACCTGGTCGTCCGCCGGCTCCGGGACCGCCGCGGCCCCCTCGCCGTCCAGCGTCTCCGGCCCGGCCAGCAGCAGCCGGTAGGAGAGCGAGCGCTCCAGGAGCTCCTCGTGGGTGCCGGCGTCGGCGATCCGTCCCTCCTCGACCAGGCAGATGCGGCCGGCCAGGCGCAGCGTCGAGCGCCGTCGGGCGACCAGGATGGTCGTCCGCCCGACCAGCAGCCGGCGCATGGTGGCGTGGATCTCCTCCTCGATCCGGGTGTCCACCGAGGAGGTGGCGTCGTCGAGGAGCAGGATGCGCGGGTCCGTCATCAGCGCCCTGGCCAGGGCCACGCGCTGACGCTGGCCGCCGGACAGCGTCAGCCCCTGCTCCCCGACCACGGTCTCGTAGCCGTCCGGCAGCGCCCGGATGAACTCGTCGGCCTCGGCCGCCCTGGCCGCCGTGACCACCTCTTCCAGGGTCGCGTCGGGCCTGCCGTACGCGATGTTCGCCCGCACGCTGGCAGAGAACAGGAAGCTGTCCTCGAACACGACGCCGATGTGCGCGCGCAGGGAGTCCAGCGTCACGTCCCTGACGTCCGTGCCGTCGATCCGGATGGCGCCCGCCTGGACGTCGTAGAAGCGGGGCAGCAGCATGGCCACCGTCGACTTGCCGGAGCCCGCGGTGCCGACCAGCGCGACGGTCTCGCCCGGCCGGACGGTCAGCGTGAAGCCGTCGAGCACCGGCTCCGAGCGCAGATAGCCGAACGTCACGCGGTCGAACTCGACCTCGCCGGCGCGAACGTCGAGCCGGCCGGCGTCGGGCTTCTCGCGGATGGCCGGCGTGGAGTCCAGCACCTCGAACAGCCGCTCCACGCTGGCCCGCCCCTG
>Ga0066903_100001152_pt1 | contig 18753 bp, 23 predicted proteins | sample PanSoiMetaGPlot1_FD_67491 | JGI IMG/M metagenome (GOLD analysis project Ga0066903, IMG submission 67491) | Tropical forest soil microbial communities from Panama analyzed to predict greenhouse gas emissions - Panama Soil - Plot 1 (version 2) | ecosystem: Environmental > Terrestrial > Soil >... | reverse complement strand
CTCGGGCGCTCGCGACTCTGTGAGCTTCGACTCGGCGAGCTTCGCGCGCAGCTCCTCGGCACGCTCGTCGGCCGCAGAGGACACCGGCCGGGAAGCCTCCTGCGAACGCCGCACGAGCCGGTAGGCGGCGATTCCGCCGACGACTCCTCCGACCCACGCGACCAGACGACGCACGGCGCCGATGCTACAGTGACCGCCGCTTCCTGCCCCGTCATCGCGCCGTTCCGTCCCGAGCGGCGCCGGCAGTCGGGGCCGACATCGAGACCATGGGAAGGGAGGACCTCGGGACGTGACGACTTACGAAATCCTGCTGATGCTGGACCCCGAGCAGGCGGAGGCTCGCCAGGGCGACGTCGTCGCGCGCGCGCGTGACCTCGTCGAGAAGAACGGGGGGGCATGGCACAGCCACGACGCCTGGGGCCGGCGCCGTCTCGCCTATCCGATCGCACACAGGGAGGAGGGCGTCTACCACCTCGTCGTCTTCGATGCGGAGGCGGCGACGCTCGAGGAGATCTCGCGCGTCCTCAAGATCGAGGACGCGGTCCTGCGCCACCTGGCGACGCGTCACATCGCCGGCTCGCGCACGAGCGCACCGCGCGACGATGCTGCCGCCTCGGCCGCCGCGCCCGTGGCGGAAGCCGTCCCTGAGGACGCGGCCGGAAGCACCGCCGGCGAAGCCGCCGGTGCCCGCACAGAAGAGCTCGGGGGCACGGTCGCGGAGGAGGGGTACGCTGACCCGAACACGAGTTCGGACGAGGCTGGAGACGGCTCCGACGAGGCCGACGACACCCAGCCGGAAGATTCCGGGGAGGAGTGAGGAGTACATGGCAGCGAACATCAACCGCGTCGTACTGGTCGGGAACCTGACGAGGGACCCGGAGCTGCGACACACGCCCGGCGGGACGCCCGTCTGCAGCCTGCGCGTCGCGGTCAACGACCGCAAACGCGACGAGTCGGGCAACTGGGTCGACGCGCCCAACTACTTCAGCATCTCCGTTTTCGGCAACCAGGCCGAGAACTGCGCGCAGTACCTGTCCAAGGGACGGCCCGTCGGCGTCGACGGCAAGCTCCGCTGGCGCGAGTGGCAGGCACAGGACGGCTCGAAGCGTGAGGCCGTAGAGGTCGTGGCCGACAGCGTCCAGTTCCTCGGCAGCCGCGGCGACGGCGACCTCGCCGGCGGCGGCAACCAGTTCGTGCCCGCGGGTGCGGCGGCGCAGCAGGAGACCGCCGACTTCCCGGCAGCGGCCGACGACGACATCCCGTTCTAGGAGAGGCATGGCCAGAGAGAAGACTCAGCAGCAGAGAAGGCGGCCCGGTGGCCCGCAGGGTCAGATCAGGCGGCGCAACTGCTTCTTCTGCAAGGAACACATCGCGGAGATCGACTACAAGAACGTCAACCAGCTGCGCCGCTACGTCTCCGAAAAGGGGAAGATCCGCAGCCGCCGCATCACCGGCGCCTGCCGCCGGCACCAGGTGCAGATCGCAACGGCCGTCAAGCGGGCGCGGGAGATGGCGCTGCTGCCGTACGTGGCCGAAGGCTCCGAGGAGCGCGGCGGCGGGCGACGCGAACGCGGCGACCGTGGCGACCGTGGCGACCGGGGGGAGCGCTGATGGAGGTCATCCTCCTCTCGGACGTGGACCACGTCGGCCTGCGCGGCGACGTGGTCTCGGTCGCGCGCGGCTACGCGCGCAACTACCTCCTCCCGAGGCGGCTCGCCGAGGAGGCTACGCCGGGACGCATGGCGGAGCTGCACAAGCGTGACGCCCAGAAAGCCCGCCACGAGGCGAAGACGGCCGACCAGGCGCGCGAGATCGCCGAGACGCTCTCGGGCGCGGTGCTGCGCTTCGAGGTCAAGGCCGGCCCGACCGGCTCCCTGTTCGGCTCGGTCACGCCGACCGACATCGCCGACGAGCTCTGGAACACCAAGAAGGTCCGCGTCGACCGGCGCAAGATCGAGAGCGATCCGATCAAGCGCATCGGCCGCTACGAGATCCCCATCGGACTGTTCGAGGACGTACGCATCGAGGTGAAGACCGAGGTCATCCCGGAGGGTGGCGAGCTGCCGTCCGACGAGGAGCTCGCAGAGATGGAGGCGGTCGAGCGCGCCGAGCAGGAGGCTGCGACTCCCGAGGAGTCCGTCGAGCTCGAGGAGATCCTCGCGGAGGTGGACGCCGCCGAAGCGGCCGAGGCCGAGGCGGGAGAAGCGGAAGCCACAGAGGCCGAGCCGACGGAAGCCGAGGAGGACGCAGAGCCCGACGCCGAGGCGGAGCCCGAGTGGCGGGCCGACGCCGACGCGGCCCTCGCCGAGGAGTAACCCGACAGCTTCCACAGCAGCCTCTTAGCGGCTGTGGAACTACACGGGAAGTTCCCGCTCCGAGCGCTTCTTCCATCCCCAGTCGTGCCATCCGGCACGCCTGCAATGCTGCCTGTTTCTCCTGCAAATGGCCGAAAAAGACCTGTTCACAAGGGACTTACCCCCAGCTGGAAACCCGGCGGGCGACCTGCTGGAATCGCCTCGCATGTCGCTTGCCGCCGCCCCGACGCCGGCCTCTGTCCCCGGCGCCGTCCCGCCTCAGAATCTCGAAGCGGAGGAGTCGGTGCTCGGCGCGATGATGATCTCGCCCGGCGCGATCGCCGCCGTCAGCGAGATCCTCGACGCGGGCGACTTCTACCGCGAGTCGCACGCGAAGATCTACCGCGCCGCGCTCCAGCTGTACGGCAAGAACGAGCCCGTCGACGCGATCACGCTCACGAACGAACTCGAGCAGCGCGGCGAGCTCGAGACGATCGGCGGCCGCGTCCGCCTCCACGAGCTCGCCCGGCTCGTGCCGGCGACCGCGAACGCCCGCCACTACGCGGAGATCGTCCGCGAGACCGCGACTCTCCGCGGCCTGATCCTCGCCGGCGGCCAGATCGCGCAGCTCGGCTGGGATCGCGAGGGCGAGCCGACAGAGCTCGTCGCGCAGGCCGAGCAGCTCGTCTTCGAGCTCGGGGAGCGCCGCGCCGAGGGCGAGCTCGTCCTCTTCAAGGACACGCTCGTCGAGACGTTCCAGCGGATCAGCCACCTGTACGAGTCCGGCGCCGAGGTGACGGGGCTCGCCAGCGGCTTCAAGGACCTCGACCGGATCACCGCCGGTTTCCAGCCCGCGAACCTCGTGATCCTCGCCGCCCGCCCGTCGATGGGAAAGAGTGCCCTCGCCCTCGAGTTCGCGAATCATGTCGCCGTCGACCTGCAGACGCCGTGCGCCTTCTTCAGCCTCGAGATGTCGCGGCAGGAAGTTGCACAGCGCCTGATCTGCTCGCGCGGAAAGGTCGATGCCCACCACATCCGCACCGGCAAGCTCTCGAAGGACGACTGGCCGCGCCTCGCGCAAGCGTGCGGCCAGCTCGAGTCGGCGCCGCTCTACGTCGACGACACACCGGCGCTCAGCCTGCTCGAGCTCCGCGCCCGCGCCCAGACGCTGAAGCGCCGCGAGCCGAACCTCGGTCTCGTCGTCGTCGACTACCTCCAGCTGATGACGACCGGCCGCAGCGAGGAGAGCCGCCTGCAAGAGGTGTCCTCGATCTCCCGCGGGCTGAAGGAGATCGCGAAGGACCTCGACATCCCGGTCGTCGCGCTCTCTCAGCTCAACCGCTCGCCCGAGCAGCGGCACGACAAGCGCCCGATGCTGTCCGACCTGCGCGAGTCGGGCTCGATCGAGCAGGACGCCGACCTCGTCATGTTCCTCTACCGCGAGGAGTACTACGAACGCGACGAGACGGACGACAGCAACAAGGGCGTGGCCGAGGTGATCGTCGCAAAGCACCGCAACGGCCCGACCGGCGACTTCAAGGTCGCCTTCATCAGCAAATACGCGAAGTTCGCACCCCTTGCCCACTAGCCTCACAGCGACGTGCCTGGGCTGCGGGCGGGAGTTTGCGACGGAGGAGGTCGTCCTCCTCGGCCAGACGTTCCCGGCCGAGCGCTACTGCGAGCTCTGCCGGGCCACCGAGGAAGTCGTGGACGAGCAGCGCCGCGCCGACCAGCGCTGGGCGCGTGTGCAGGTCCCATCGGCCTACGACGGCTGCACGTTCGAGAACTTCGAGCCCGTGCCCGACACACGCAACGCCCTCGCCGTCTGCCGGCAATGGACGAAGGAGTTCCGGGCGGGCACCGATCTGCATCAGGGTCTTCTCCTCCGCGGCAATCCGGGGGCCGGCAAGACGCACCTCGCGGTCGCGATCCTGCGCGAGGTCATCTGGAGCGACCGCGAGCCCAGGCCCACGGCGCTGTTCCTGAACGTCCCCGGCTGGCTGAACGCCCTCCGCGAGAGCTACGGCGACGGCGAGCCGCCGCCGAACCCCAGCGGATACGAGCTCGTCGTCCTCGACGACCTCGGCGCCGAGGACTGGTCGAGCTGGGCGCGCGACCGCATCTACAACCTCGTCAACCAGCGGGAACAGCAGCGTCGGCTCGTGATCGTGACGACGAACCACGAATGGCGAGAGCTGGCGGGCCGCGTCGGCGGCCCTACGGCGAGTCGGCTGCGCCGCCTGGCGCGCGAGGTCCACGTCGACGCCCGCGACGACTACCGCGAGCGCGCGGCGGCCTAGGCCGACGGCATACTTCACCGACGTGCCCGCCACCGTCATCGTGGGCGCGCAGTGGGGCGACGAAGGGAAGGGCAAGATCGTCGACCTGCTCGCCCAGCACTCCGACGTCGTCTGTCGTTACCAGGGCGGCCCGAATGCCGGCCACACGATCGTCGTCGGCGACGACACGTACAAGATCCGGGCTCTGCCGAGCGGGATCGTCCGCGGCAAGCCGTGCGTCGTCGGGAACGGCTGCGTCGTCGATCCGGAGGTGCTGATCGCAGAACTCGACGAGTTCGAAGGGCGAGGCCACCCGACCGACGAGGTCTACCTCTCGGGCAACGCCCACCTCATCATGCCGTGGCACCTCGCGATCGACCAGGCGAGCGAGCGGCGGCTGGGCCACCTCGCGATCGGCACCACGAAACGCGGCATCGGCCCCTGCTACGCCGACAAGGCGATGCGGCTCGGTATCCGGGTCCAGGACATCCTCGACCCGAAGATCCTCCGTCAGAAGATCGAGGTGGCGCTCGCGGAGAAGAACCTCTGGCTCGAGCGCGTCTACGAGACCGAGCCCTTCGACCTCGAGACCGTCGCAGCGCGGTACGAGGGCTACGCGCGACGGCTGCGCCCGTACGTCGCCGATACGTCGCTCTACGTGGACACGGCGTTGCGGGCGGGCAAGCACGTCCTCCTCGAGGGTGCACAGGCGACGCTGCTCGACCTCGACCACGGCACGTATCCCTTCGTGACGTCCTCGAATCCGGTAGCGGCGAGTGCGGCGACCGGGGTGGGGATCGGACCGCAGCGAATCGAACGCGTCGTCGGAGTCTCGAAGGCCTATGTGACCCGGGTGGGGGAAGGTCCATTCCCGTCCGAGATCGCCGGGCCGGAGCAGGAGCGCATGCGCGAACTCGGCGGCGAGTACGGAACGGTGACCGGTCGAGAGCGTCGCTGCGGCTGGCTCGACCTCGTCGCGCTCCGATATGCCGTGCGCGTGAACGGGATCGACCAGCTCGCGCTTACGAAGCTCGACGTCCTCTCCCACTTCTCCGAGCTGCCGGTCTGCGTGCGTTACCGGACCCGCGACGGGGCGGAGACGCGCGACTTCCCTGCGCACCAGAGCGACTTCCACGCGGCGGAACCGGTCTACGAGGTGCTCGAGGGATGGAACGAGCCGCTCGACAGCTGCTCCTCGGTCGCCGGGCTCCCGGACGCGGCGCGAGGCTACGTCGAGTTCGTCGAGCGGGAGCTGGAGGTCGAGGTGACGCTCGTCGGCACGGGCGCCGAGCGCTCGTCCGTCCTTACGCGGGCGTGACCGCGGCGGCGAACGCTCGCGCCTTCAGCTCGAACGGTCCGCGAGGGCTGCCGAGCTGCCGGGACAGCTCCTCGTACGCGCGCTGCCGCTGGTCCCCGTCGAGCGACGCAAGCCACAGTCCGGCCGGGCCCACCACACGGTCCAGCGCCTGCCAGAACTCGTCGAAGTCCCGGTAGCCCGCGGTCACGTCGAACTCGGCGGACTCGACCTCGCCGTGCGGCGCGAGCAGGTCGTTGATCTCCTGCGGCGTCCGGTAGCGGCGCGGCTCCGCCGCGCGCGTCCTGCCGATGGCCTCGGCTGTCCGGTCGATCGCGGCGAACATGTCGACCTCGGCGACGCCCCACATGCACACCGCAACGCGCCGCGCGACTCGCGCCATCTCGGCGATCGCCGCAGGTGCGTCGCTCATGAACGCGACTACGAGCTGGGCCAGCGCCACGTCGAACACACCTGTCCCGAACGGAAGCGACTCTGCCGGAGCCTCCTCGACCTCGAGGTTCGGGAACCGCTCGCGCAGCACGGTGACGAACTCGGGTGAAGGGTCCGCCGCGGCGACGACAGCGCCGCGGGAAAGCAGCTCCGCCGTGAGGGCGCCCGTGCCGGCGCCGACGTCGAGCACCCGGCCGCCAGAGCCGACGCCCGCGAAATCGGAAAACGGCTTGGCCAGAGAGACCGAGTAGCGGCCCATGAAGTCGTCGTAGGCGTCGCCGTCGACGCGGAAGGCGCTGCTGCTCACCGCGCGAGCGTAGCGAGGTCGGCCGGAGTGTTCACGTTCGCCAGCAGCCGCTCGTCGAGCGCGAGCCGCGCCGTGTCGAGACCGTCGAGCACGGTGCGGAGGCGGCGCTCGCCGGTCTCGAAGGCGGGCAGCGCACTCCGCGCTACGGCACACGGGAGTGGTCCGGCCTGGGCAACTGCAGCGTCACGACAGGCTCCCGCCAACAGCTGGAGCGCGTCGCCGGTGAGCAGCGGCATGTCCACCGGCACGACGATCGCGACCTCATGCGCAGCCTGTCGCAAGCCGGCGGCGATCGCCGCCACCGGGCCTGTCCCCTCGTCGACGACCGCCGAAAACGGAAGGCCGCCGGCCCGGCCCACGGCGATCCTCTCGTCGGAGACCTCGCCGAGCAGTCGCCAGGCCCGCTCAGCCAGCGTCTCGCCTTCGAACCGAGCAAGCGCCTTGGGCGATCCGAAGCGGCTGCTCGCGCCGCCGACGAGCACAATGCCCGTCAGCCGGTGATTCGCCACGACTCCGTGTAGACGTTGACGGAGCCCCCGCGCACGAAGCCGCAGAGCGTGATGCCGCGATCGGCCGCGAGGTCGACGGCGAGGCTCGACGGCGCGCCGACCGCGACGAGAACGGGGCACCCGGCGACCGCAGCCTTCTGGACGAGCTCGAAAGACAGCCTGCCGCTCACGCAGAGCACGTTCCCGCCGAGCGGCAGCAGCTGCTTGCGGAAGGCCCAACCCACGACCTTGTCCAGCGCGTTGTGCCGGCCGACGTCTTCCCGCACGCACAGCGGCTCTCCCGCGGCGGAGAACAGACCGGTCGCGTGCAGGCCGCCGGTGGCGGCGAAGGCCGCCTGCGCCTCGCGGAGGCGCTCGGGCAGCGAGGCCACGAGCTCGAGCGACAGCCGCGGCCCCGATTCCACACGCGGGGCCTCCACCGCGACCGCCTCGAGCGCTCCCTTGCCACAGAGACCACACGAGGACGAGGTGTAGAAGCTGCGTTGGAGACGCCCCGGATCGAAGCCGGGCGCATCGACCTCCACCGCGTTCGCGGCGAGATCGTCGGGCAGCCGCGCCTCGCTCGGCCGTAGCCCTTCGGAGAGGCAGAAGCCGAGGGCGAGCTCCTCGTCATGGCCGGGCGTCCGCATCGTGACGGCGACCGGCCGGCCGCCAATCCGAATCTCCAGCGGCTCCTCGACGGCGACCCGGTCCGGCTCGGTCGTGCCCGCCGGAAGCCGGAGGACGTCGACCGCGGCGGCCGAGTAGGGCGGCGCGTCCATCAGGGGTGCAGCGTAACCCTGCGGGTAGGCGTCTTCGGCGTCTGCCGTCGAGCTCTCCGCCCGCAGTCGGCGCCGGGCGCGACCATGAGGCGGGTCCTGCGCGGGCGGGGACACTGCAAACGCGCGATTTCATACGATCCTCCGGTGAGGGTGCTGGTGGTCGGGTCGGGAGGTCGCGAGCACGCGCTCGCCTGGTCTCTCTCCCGCAGCGGCGACCTCGACGAGCTGCACGCCGCTCCCGGCAACCCCGGAATTGCGGCGCTCGCCCACTGCCATCCGGTGCGCGCGGACGACCAATCGGCGCTCGTGTCGCTCGCCCGGGAACTCCGCACCGACCTGGTTGTCGTCGGGCCTGAGGCGCCCCTCGTCGCCGGGCTCGCCGACGAGCTGCGCCATCGCGGGATCGGGGTCTTCGGCCCGAGCGCCGCCGCAGCGCGCATCGAAGGTTCCAAGTCGTTCGCGAAGGAGGTGATGGACGCGGCCGGCGTGCCGACTGCCCAGAGGCTGCCGATCGCACGGCCGCCGTGCGTCCTCAAGCTGGACGGGCTCGCGGCCGGCAAAGGAGTCTGGGTCTGCCGCAGCCAGGACGAGCTCGACTCGGCGCTCGAAGTCGCAGAGGCGTCAGGCCAGCCGTTCCACGTCGAGGAGCTGCTGGAGGGGCCAGAGCTGTCGCTCTTCGCTCTCGCCGCCGGCGAGAGCGCCGTCGGCTTCCCGCCGGCCCGCGACTACAAGCGGATCGGAGACGGTGACACCGGTTCGAACACCGGCGGTATGGGCTCGTTTTCGCCGCTCTCCGACGTTCCAGACGAGGATGCCGCCGAGATCCTCGAGACCGTCCACCTGCCGGTGCTTCGTGAGCTTGTGCTTCGCGACACACCGTTCCAGGGGCTTCTTTACGCAGGGCTGATGCGAACGGACGACGGCTTGCGCGTGATCGAGTTCAACTGCCGCTTCGGCGATCCTGAGACGCAGTCCCTCCTGCCCCGGCTCGACTGCGCACTGCTGCCGCTGCTCGCGGGTGACCTGTCGCAGCAGCCGGAGGTTGCGGATCGAGCAGCCGTCACGATCGTGCTCTCCGGCGGCGAGTACCCAGAGCGCGCCGACCAGGGCACGCCGATTGAGGGAATCGAGTCCGCCGAGGCGACCGGAGCACTCGTCTTCCATGCGGGAACGGCGCTGCACGACGGGCAGCTCGTCACGAACGGCGGACGCATCCTGAACGTCGTCGGAGTCGGCGAGACGGTCTCGGAGGCGCGTACCGCGGCCTACGAGGCGACGGCGCACATACATTTCGCCGGCATGCACTTCCGGAGGGACATCGCGGCAAATGTCTGAGGGGCCGCGCATCGGGATTCTCGTGGGGTCGGAGTCCGACCGGGAGCGGATGCAGGGCGCCACTGCGCTGCTCGACGAGGCAGGCGTCGGGTACGAGTTCGAGGTGCGATCGGCTCATCGCACGCCGGACGCCGTCGCCGAATACGCGCGAAGCGCCCGCGACCGCGGTCTCCAGGTGCTCATCTGCGGCGCCGGCCTTTCGGCCGCGTTACCGGGCGCGGTCGCCGCTCAGACGGACCTGCCGGTGATCGGAGTCCCGCTCCGCTCGAGTCTCAGCGTCCTCGACGGTCTCGATGCGCTGCTCGCGATCGCACAGATGCCGCCCGGCGTTCCGGTCGCAACGGTCGGCGTCGACAACGCGCGCAACGCCGCCGCGCTCGCAGTCCGCATCCTGAACGCCTGAAACCGGAGAGACGGCTCCGGCGGCCAAGCGCTCTAGACTGAAGCACGTGATCGCCCGCTACTCCCGCCCGGCCATGGCCAGGATCTGGTCGGACGAGGGGAAGCTCGCGACCTGGCTCGAGGTCGAGCTCGCGGCCACGGCAGCCTGGGCCGAGATCGGAGTCGTGCCCGAAGAGGCCGCCGCGCGCATCGCCGAGGCAGCCCCGCCAAGCTCAGAACGGGTGGCCGAGCTCGAAGCGACGCTGCACCACGACACGGCCGCCTTCGTCGACGCCGTCGCCGAGCAACTCGGCGATGAGGGCCGCTGGTTCCACTACGGCCTCACCTCCTCCGACGTGGTCGACACGGCGCTCTCGCTGCAGTTGCGGGAGGCCGGCGTGCTGATCCTCGCGGGCGTCGACCGCGCCTTCGCCGTCGTCACCGCCCGCGCCGATGAGCACCGCGAGACGCTGCAGATCGGGCGCACCCACGGCATCCATGCCGAGCCGACCACCTTCGGGCTCAAGCTCGCCGGCTGGGCCTTCGAGCTGGCGCGCGGCCGTGAGCGCGTCGCGCGGGCGCTCGAGGGGATGCGCGTCGGCAAGCTCTCGGGCGCCGTCGGCACCTACGCCGCGACCGATCCCGAGCTCGAGCGGCTCGCATGCGAGCGACTCGGCCTCGAGCCCGCGCCGACCTCGACCCAGATCCTCCAGCGCGACCGCCATGCCGAGCTCCTCGCGGCGCTCGCGGTCGTCGCTTCCTCTCTCGATGCCTTCGCGCTCGAGATCCGGCATCTCGCGCGTACCGAGGTCGGCGAGGTGCAGGAACCGTTCGGCCGCGGCCAGAAGGGCTCGTCGGCGATGCCCCACAAGCGGAATCCCGTCGTCGCCGAACGGATCTGCGGCCTCGCGCGGGTCGTCCGGGCGTGCTCGCTCGTCGGTCTCGAGAACGTCGCCCTCTGGCATGAGCGCGACATCTCCCACTCCTCGGCCGAGCGCGTCGCGATTCCCGATGCGTTCCTCGCGCTCGACTACATGCTCGACCGTTTCGCCTGGCTCGTCGAGGGCCTCATCGTGCGGCCCGAGCGGATGCGTCGCAACCTCGAGGCAAGCCACTTCCTCTTTTTCAGCCAGCGCGTGCTCAACGCGCTCGTCGAATCCGGCCTCGCACGGGACGACGCCTACCGGCTCGTCCAGCGCGCTGCGATGCGTGCGTGGGAGGAGGAGCTCGACTTCCGCGAGCTTTGCCGCGCCGACGACGAGATCGCATCGCGCGTCGACCTCGGTTCGGCCTTCGATCTAGGCGCGTACACGCGCCACACGGACACCGTCTTCGCCCGTCTCGAAGCTCTCAAGGAGGAGCCACTACATGCCTGAGACCCACATCGCGTCCGGGAAGGTCAGAGATATCTACGCCATCGACGACGAGCGTCTGCTGCTCGTCGCGTCCGACCGGATCTCGACCTTCGACGTCGTCCTGCCGACCGAGATCCCGGACAAGGGCCGCGTCTTGACCGGTCTCTCCGGCTACTGGTTCACGCTCCTCGGGCCGATCGCCCCGAACCACATGCTTGCCATCCGTGAGGACGGACGCTCGATGGAGTGCCGCCGGCTCGAGATGCTGTCGATCGAGTGCGTCGTGCGCGGCTACCTCGCCGGCTCCGGCTGGAAGGACTACCGCGCGAGCGGCGAGGTCTGCGGGCACCCGCTGCCGGAAGGTCTCCAGGAGTCGGACAAGCTGCCCGAGCCGATCTTCACTCCGGCCACGAAAGCGATGGAGGGCCACGACGAGAACATCACGCGCGAGCAAGCGGCCGAGCTGGTTGGCGCAGAGCGATTACGAGAGGTCGAGGCGGTCTCGCTTCGCCTCTACAAGGCGGCGGCGGACCACGCGTTGCGAGCCGGGATCATCATCGCCGACACGAAGTTCGAGATGGGATTCGACGCCGACGACAACCTCGTGCTCGGCGACGAGGCGCTGACGCCCGATTCGTCGCGGTTCTGGCCCGGCGACAAGTACGAGCCCGGCCGCGCACAGGACAGCTTCGACAAGCAGTACGTCCGTGACTACTGCGAGACGACCGGTTGGGACAAGACCGACCCGGGCCCGGAACTGCCCGACGATGTCGTGCAGGTCACCCGCAAGAAGTACCACGAGGCGTTCGAGCGGCTCACCACGATCCCGTTCCCCGCCTATCTCGACGACCCGAGCGTGGTGATCGGATGATCACCTCACCGAATGCTGCGCATTCGTCGGGGGCCCCGAAGTGAGGGCGACCGTCCTCGTCCGGCCGAAACCGGAGATCCTCGACCCGCAGGGCGATGCGGTCGGCTCGGCGCTCGGCCACCTCGGGTTCGAGGTGCGAGATGCGCGGGTCGGCAAGGTGATCGATCTCGATGTCGAGGCTGCCGACGAGGCGACGGCGAAGGCCGCAGTGGAGCAGATGTGCGAGCGGCTGCTCGCGAATCCGTTGATCGAGTCGTACGAGGTCGAGATCGTTGGCTAGTCCTCAGCCGAGAATCGGGGTCGTCACCTATCCGGGCTCGCAGGACGACCGCGACGCGCTCTGGGCGCTTGCGGCGCTCGACGCGGAGGCGGTGTTCGTCTGGCACGCGGAGCGCGAGCTCCCTGACGTCGACGCGGTCGTGCTGCCCGGCGGCTTCTCGTACGGCGACTATCTCCGCTGCGGGGCGATCGCCGGCTTCTCGCCGGCCACGGCCGCGGTGCGCGAGTTCGCCGATGCCCGCGGCCTCGTGCTCGGGATCTGCAACGGCTTTCAGATCCTCTGCGAAACGGGGCTGCTGCCCGGCGCATTGCTGCGGAACGAATCGCTCCGCTTCGTCTGCCGCGACGTATCGCTGATCGTCGAGCGCGACGACCTGCCCTTCACGAGACGCTGCACCGCCGGCCGGCGACTCGTGCTGCCCGTGAAGCACGGCGACGGCCGCTACCTGCCGCCGCCGGATCTCGATCCCGAGCAGATAGTGCTCCGCTACGTCGACAACCCGAACGGATCGGTCGGGGGCATCGCCGGCGTCTGTAACGAAGTGGGCAACGTCATGGGGCTCATGCCACACCCCGAGCATGCAGTCGATCCGTTGCTCGGCTCGGACGACGGCGCGCTCCTCCTCGCCTCGTTCGTCGACGCAGCCCGCGAACAGGTCCTCGCGACCATCTAGAACCCGAGCGCCTGAGCGAGCGCAGGGTGCTTGACGAGGGCGGCTTTCAGCCGTCCGATGTCTCGCTCTCGGAGGGTCACCGGCCCGCGCGTGCCTCCGCCGGCGCCCGCGTAGGAGAAGCGGACGAGCCGCTCCCCCTTCGCGGTCTCGAGCAGCTGGACCTTCGATGCGAACCGCTTGGTCCCCGCTTGTTGCGGAACGGTCAGCTCCTCCACGAGATCCGCAGGTCCCCACGGTGTCGCCGCCCTCGTCGCCATGACGACGACGGTAACCGGGAAGACGTGACGCGTTCGCGTCGCCTTCGCGGCAAGTCAGCGAACGAGCAAGCCGAAGACGTACCCGGCCGCGATCGACAACGCCGGCCCGAGCACCCAGCCCTGGAGAATCGAGAACAGCGTCGCGAGGTGAACCGTCTCGCGTCCACGGGCGAAGCCGGCACCTGCCATCGCCCCGACGAGCGCCTGGTTCATCGAGGTGAAGAAGCCGAAGGCGACCGCTGCGAGCACGACCGCGGCCTGCACGAGCTGGGCGGCCGTCGCCATGGCCCGGTCGACCTCGACGATCTCGAACGCGACCCGGCGCAGCAGCGGCTTCCCCCAGGTGAGCACACCGACCGCGATGGCGGCGCCACCGACCGCTCCCGCCTCGAGTGGGCTGAAGGTGCCGGTCCCCACGAGCGCACCGCTCGCGTTCGATACGTCGTTCGCGCCCATCGCGAACGCGGCGATCGCTCCCATCGCGACGAGAGCCGTCCCGATCCGCGCTCCCAGCCGGAGGCGGTCGAGGCCCAGTGTCAGGAGCAGACCGAGGAAGATCGCCGCGACCGGCGCCGCCGCCCACACGATGACGAGGCGGCCGATCGCGCCCCACTGGACGCCGACGCCGTTCGCGAGGCTCACGCCGATGATGGAGAAGACGAGGATCTGGATGGTCGACGTCGGCATGCGGAACCGGTTGTAGAACGTCGTGACCGCGAAGGCCACGCCGATCACCACCACTTGCTGGCTGACCGAGAGCGGCTGGTCCGTCAGGCCCGAGCCCACTCGTTGCTCTACCGCATGGCTCGCGAACGTCGCGCCGAGGAACGCGAGCGGCGCCATGAGGAGAAGGGCGTGCCAGGCGCCGATCGCACGCAGGGCGTGCGGCATCCCCATCACCGCGCCCGTGTAATGCGCGCCGATGCTCCATGCGAAGCCGATCGCGAGGACGATGAGGAGCGCGGTCACGGGCCGCCGACGTTATACGGCTTGTCGCCGCATACGCGAACGCGGTACGGTCCCGGCCATGGAAGCTCCGCACGGCCCCGGCTACGACGACTGGTTCGACGAGCCCGAGCCCCCGACTGAGACCCAGAGTGCCGCCAACCGCGGCGTCTACGAAGACGTCGAGGAAGTGTGGGTCCTGCCGGAGGAAGAGGAGGCAGGCTCCACGGGCCAACGCGAGATCGTCATCGCCGGGCGGAGGCTGACGATGACGCAGGTGGCGATCATCGCCCTCTCCATCCTCGCCATCATCTTCGCGATCCTCGCAGCCGCAGGGGTCTTCAGCGGAGCGAAGGCCACGGCGCCACCGGTCACCTCGCTGCCGAAGCACGTCACCGTGACTGTCCCGGCCACCACGCCGGCGAACACGACGCCGTCCGCGCAAGCGCCGACGCAGGCGCTCAAGCCCGGCGACACGGGAGCGCAGGTGAAGACGCTCCAGCAGGCCCTTGCCTCGCTCGGCTACTCGACGGGCACGCCCGACGGCGACTACGGGCCGGCGACGCAGGTGGCCGTGGAGAGGTTCCAGGTCGCGAAGGGTCTCGCCGAAGACGGCGTCGTCGGCCCGGCGACGCTCGCGGCGCTGCAGAAAGCGATGGCGGGGTCGGGCTAGAGCCTCAGGCGGGCGTGTGCAGCCCGTTTCGCTCCTGCGGGATCAGCAGCTCGAAGCGCGCTCCCCTCGGCCGCGGGTCGTAGACGAGGTCTCCTCCGTGCGCCTGCGCGTACGCGCGGGCGATTGCGAGACCGAGGCCGTGGCCCGCCTTGCCGCCGCCACCGCGCGCGAAGCGATCGAAGATCCGCCCCTCGAGGTCCTTCGGGACCCCGGGGCCTGCGTCCTCGACCGCCACGCGGAGGTGTCGGTCGCGCTGGTGCGCAACGATCCTGATCGGCGGCGCGCCGTACCGGACCGCGTTCGCAACGAGGTTCGAGACGACACGGTCGAGCACGAGCGGATCGACGACGGCGGCGAGGTTGTCCGGGATGTCGAGCTCGACCGCGTCCGATGCGGCAAGGGCGCCGTGGACGACATCGGCGAGGGCCGACTTCAGCACCAGTGGCCGCGGCTCGACGTTGATGGCACGCGCGTCGAGACGCGAGAGGTCGAGCAGCTCCTCGAGCAGGCTCCGCAGACGCTCGCCCTGCTCGACGCCGACCTGGAGCAGCTCCTCACGCAGCTCTTCGCTCAGGTTCCGGTCCCGCTCGGCCAGTGTCTTGACGACGCCGTACACGGAGGTCGCCGGTGTGCGCAGCTCATGCGAGGCGATGGCCACGAAGTTCAGCTTGAGTTGGTCGAGCTGGATCAGCTCCTCGTGCAGCTGCGCCCGCTCGATGGCGATCGCGACCCGCTCGGCGACGAGCTGGAGCAGCTCGACCTCGTCCGCGGTGAACTCCCTCGGCGTGAGCGTGCCGACGTGGAGGACGCCGAGCGATGTGCCCCGGACGAGCAGCGGAACGCCGACCATGCGCTTGAGCCGCTTCTGGCGCAGGATCGGGTTGTAGACCGGGTATTCGTCGACGTCGATCACCATCGTGCGGGCCTCGTCGGCGACCCGCCCGGCGAAGCCGGCGCCGATCGGGATCCGCATCCCGACCTCCTCCTCGATCCCGAGCGCCGCGCGCGCGACGAGCTCATCCGTCTCCTCGTCGAGCAGGAGGACGGCGCAGGTGTCGGCGCGCAGGATGTCACGGATCCTGGGCAGGAGGACGTTCAGGAGCTCGTTGACCTCGAGGTGCGCGAGGGCCACGTCGGTCACCGCCTGTACGTGCTCGATCCGCTCCCGCGCGGCGCGCTCGGCCTCGAAGAGGCGCGCATGCTCGATCGCGAGAGCAGCCCGGTCGGCCACGAGCTGGAGCAGCTCGACATCGTCCTCGTGGAAGGCGCGGTACCTGAGCGACCCGACGTGGAGGACGCCGCGCACTTCTCCCTCGACGACGAGCGGGACGCCGAGCATCGACTTGATGCCCTTCTCCCGCAGGAGCGGGTTGAGGACGTGAGCGTGGTCGACGTCGTCGAGGATCACCGGCTCCTTCTCGGCGGCGATCCGCCCGGCAAAGCCTCCACCGACCGGGACACGGACGCCCTGCTCTACCTCCTCCTCGAGTCCGAGAGCCGCGCGCGCGACGAGCTCATCGGTGTCCTCGTCGAGCAGGAGAATCGCGCACGTATCGACCTCCAGGATCTCCCGCGTGCGGGCGAGCAGCGCGCCCAGCAGATCGTCGAGCCGGAGGTGCGCGAGCGCGGCGTCCGTGACGGACTGCAGCCGCCGGACATGCTCCGAGGTGGAAGCCTCCGGCCACACAGGGCAGCTATTTCCGCAGAGCGGGAAAAGCTAAGCGCCGGCGCGTTCTCTGTCGACCGTGTGGCGGCGGGCAAGCACGGCCGCGGCGAGCGCGAGCCCGGCGGCGACCTCGGCCACGACGACTAAGTGTGAGCCGATCGGATCGGTGACGGCGTAGCCGTGCCCCAGCATGTGGATCGGCCTCACCGCAGCACGGCGAGCCAGCGGTTCGAGGCAGAAGGCCGCGGCCGCCACGAGCGCGCCGGCGATCGCGCGGCGCGTTCGCCACTGCTGGCCGAACCAGCCGAAGAGCGGCCCGGTGACGATCCCGCCGATGACGACGGGTGCATTGCTGAGGAAGAAGCCGTGCGTGTTGGCGAGCGTGTACTGCGCACCCTCCAGCGGGCTGTCGGTGAGCAGGAAGTAGCCGACGAGCGCGGCGAACGTGGAGCCGAGCCCGAGCAGGGCGGCCCGGATGGGATCGCGCTGCGTGGCGCCGGCGAGAAAGGCGAGCAGCAGCCATGGGGCCGAGAGGCTGGCCACGTCAGGTCCCCACGTGTGCACGATGCTGCCGGTGTACTGGGCACCGGCCCCGTAAGCGGCCGAGAGCACCAGTACAAGCGCGACGGTGAGTCCGGACCTAGCGCCCACTGCGGTCGATCAGCTCGATGCGGTAGCCGTCCGGATCCTGGACGAAGCAGAGCAGCGAGCCGCCTTCGCGGACCCGATACGGCTCGCGCTCGGCCTCGATGCCCTGCTGTTTCAGCTCCGCGAGCGAATGCTCGAGGTCGTCGACGCTGACGGCAATGTGGCCGTAGCCGGTGCCGAGGTCGTAGGTGCGGCCGTCGTGGTTGAAGGTCAGCTCGAGCACCGCATCCTGGTCGCCGATGCCGAAGAAGTAGTTCGTCGCCTCGGTCTCGCCGTTGCGGACGATGTCCATGTCGCGCTCGAAGCGGAAGCCGAGTGCCTCGTAGAAGGCGCGGCTCTTCTCCGGATCGGTGATCCGAACCATGGTGTGCAGGAAGTCAGCCATGCCTGGATCCTACGGCCAGGTGACCAGCCGGCAACGGCACGTCGGCGACGATGCACACAGATCTTTCGCCTCGAGGAACTCCGTGTCAGGCGGCTTCGCGCGCCTCGGCTCGACCGGCACGCAGCCAGGCCAGGCGAACGGAGCCGGTGGCCAGGGCGACGCCGACGAGAATGAGCGCGAGAGAGCCGAACGCAACCGCTCCGAAGCTCTCGCCGAGGAAGATCGCCCCGTAGGCGAGCGCGATCGGCGGCACGAGGTAGGTCACGAGGGTCGCGTAGTTCGCGCCCGCGCGCTGGATCAGCGCGAAGAAGAGGAGGTACGCGATCGCGGTGCCGACGAAGCCGAGCACGAGAATCGCCGCGACCGTCTCCCCGTGCCACATCTCCGCCGGCGCCTGGATGATCCCGGCGGGTAGCACGGCGATCGTCGACACGACGGTCGAGGCCAGGGCAACCACGAGCGGCGGCGTCCCGCGGAGGTAGCGGCCCGCGAGCAAGGTCCCGATCGCGTAGCAGAGGGCCATGCCTGCGACGGCAAGCGCGCCGAGGAGCTTGCCGTGCGGCTGCTCGCCGATGAGCAGGGCAACTCCGACGAAGCCGATCCCCAGGCCGACGAGTCGGAGACCTCCGACCCGTTCCTCACGGAAGAAGGCGAAGGCGAGCAGCGCGTTGAAGATCGGGACCGCTCCCTGGATGATCGACGCGAGCCCGGAGTCGATCCGCTTTTCGCCCCAGGAGAGCAGCCAGAAGGGCACCGCAGTGTTCACGAGTCCGATCACGACGAGCCATTGCCACCTGCGCCGAATCTCGGCGAGCGTCGCCTGGGGCCCGAGGCGCACCATCGCGATCGCCGCCAGCAGGAGTGCGGCCGAGCCGAGGCGCCCGAGGATCAGCGTCGCCGGCGTGAGCTCTCGGTCGGCGATCTTGATCAGCATGAACGACGCGCCCCAGATGAGCGCGAGCACCGTAAGGATGACGACCGGGCGACGCACCTACTTCTGAACGGAACGTAGCCCGGTCGCGTGAGATTCCGCCGACGCTCGATCAGCCTTACGTCAGGTGAAGTACCTCCCGTTCTGCTCCGTCCCGACGGCCGGATCGCCCGCGCCGCCCTGCTCGAGCGTCGGGTTGTACTGACCCTCGGCCAGGGAGGTGTACGTGATGCCGGAGCCGTCGTTGGAAGCGACGAAGCTGATCCGCGCCGGCCCCGGAACGTAGTGGCCCTCGAACGTGAAGGTCTCGTCGCGGAGATCGACAGCGCTACCGCCTCCGTCCCAGACGACGTCGAAGCTGACGCGCGAAGGGATCGGCGTAGCGCCGCCGACCGCGTTGAAGAAGTCGTGGTAATCGCCGATCTTCAACGCCTCGACGCGGAAGCGCGCCCGCCC
>Ga0066903_100001151_pt1 | contig 18755 bp, 15 predicted proteins | sample PanSoiMetaGPlot1_FD_67491 | JGI IMG/M metagenome (GOLD analysis project Ga0066903, IMG submission 67491) | Tropical forest soil microbial communities from Panama analyzed to predict greenhouse gas emissions - Panama Soil - Plot 1 (version 2) | ecosystem: Environmental > Terrestrial > Soil >... | reverse complement strand
GCAGACCCAAGGCAAGGGTGGCCAGCCGCAGCAGCAGTTGCCGCAGACCCAAGGCAAGGGTGGCCAGCCGCAGCAGCAGTTGCCGCAGACCCAAGGCAAGGGTGGCCAGCCGCAGCAGCAATTGCCGCAGACCCAAGGCAAGGGTGGCCAGCCGCAGCAGCAGTTGCCGCAGACCCAAGGCAAGGGTGGCCAGCCGCAGCAGCAGTTGCCGCAGACCCAAGGCAAGGGTGGCCAGCCGCAACAGCTACCGCAGACCGAAGGCAGGGGCGCTCAGCCGAAGCAGTTGCCGCCGCAGCCTGAAGGCAGGGGTGCCCAGCCGAAGCAACTGCCGCAGGGCCAGCCGAAGCAACCACCGCAGACCGAAGGCAGAGGAGCGCAGCCCCAGCGGCCGCCGCAGGCCCAGCCAAGGCAATTGCCTCAGACCGAAGGCAGAGGAGCGCAGCCCCAGCCGCCGCCGCAGGCCCAGCCGAGGCAGCTGCCGCAGGCCCAGCCAAGGCAATTGCCTCAGACCGAAGGCAGAGGAGCGCAGCCCCAGCGGCCGCCGCAGGCCCAGCCAAGGCAGTTGCCTCAGACCGAAGGCAGAGGAGCGCAGCCCCAGCCGCCGCCGCAGGCCCAGCCGAGGCAGCCGCCGCAGGCCCAGCCGAGGCAGCCGCCGCAGGCCCAGCCAAGGCAATTGCCTCAGACCGAAGGCAGAGGAGCGCAGCCCCAGCGGCCGCCGCAGGCCCAGCCGAAGCAGCCGCCGCAGAATCGCGGTGGCCCGCCCGGCGGTCCTGGCGGGCAACAGCGCGAGCGCTGAGGCGCAGCAAACGCCAAAAGCACAACGGGCGGCCCGCGGGCCGCCCGTCTTGCACGGTGACTGAGCGTTTGGTCCTTAGATCACATATTGCCGCAGCGGCGGATAGCCGTTGAAGCCGACCGACGAGTAGGTCGTCGTGTAGGCGCCGGCGGCCTCGATCAGAACCTTGTCGCCAATCGTAAGCGAGACCGGCAGCGGGTAGGGGTTCTTCTCGTACAGCACATCGACCGAATCGCAGGTCGGCCCGGCAATGACGCAGGGCGCCGTCTCGTCGCGGTCGCGCGGCGTGCGGATCGGATAGCGGATCGATTCGTCGATCGTCTCGGCGAGCCCGTGGAACTTGCCGATATCGAGGTAGACCCAGCGCACCTCGTCTTCCGGGCTGCGCTTGGCGATCAGCACCACCTCTGCCTCGATGACGCCAGCATTGCCGACCAAGCCGCGGCCCGGCTCGACGATCGTCTCCGGGATGGCATTACCGAAATGCTTGCGTAGCGCGCGGAAGATCGCCTTGCCATAGGATTCAAGCTTGGGCGTCTTGCGCACATATTTGGCCGGGAAACCGCCCCCGAGATTGACCATGGTGAGTGCGATGCCGCGCTCCGCGCAGCCGCGGAAGATCGCCGCGGTTGAGGCGAGCGCGCGGTCCCAGGCTTCCACGTTGTGCTGTTGCGAGCCAACGTGAAATGAAACGCCGTAGGGCACAAGGCCAAGCTTGTGGGCGAGTTCGAGGATGTCGGTGGCGTATTCCGGCTCGCAGCCGAACTTGCGCGAGAGCGGCCATTCCGAGCCGGACCCGTCGCAATGGATGCGACAGATCACCCGCGCTCCGGGGGCGGCGCGTGCGACTTTTTCGACCTCGGCGTCGCAATCGACCGCGAACAGCGTCACCCCGAGTTGGAACGCCCTGGCGACCTCGCTCTCCTTCTTGATTGTATTGCCGTAGGAGATGCGTTCGGGCGCTGCGCCGGCGGCGAGTACGGCCTCGGTTTCGCTCGCCGAGGCGACGTCGAAGCAGGAACCCTGCTCGGCCAGAAGCTTGAGGATTTCCGGGGCCGGATTGGCCTTCACGGCATAGAAGACCTTGGTGTCAGGGAGGGCCTTCGCGAACGCCAGGTAGTTCTCGCGGATGACGTCGAGGTCGACCACGAGGCAGGGCCCCTCATCCTTGCGGCGCTTGAGGAATTCACGAATACGTGCGGTCATCGCAACGTTGCTCCCCGATCCGGATGGCGGCGCAGCCGCCAGGTGAACCTCCTGTGACGCTTGCGGCCCGCGCCATGCGAGCCCATACGGCGTCACCTCGATTGCTGCCTTGGTCCGGATGAGGGAGTGACCCGTTCCGCACTGCTGGCAAAGAAGGACAAGCCTTTTCAGTCAACCGGCATTCGCGCCGGGATCCAAAAAAGCCCGCTCCGTCGTTGCTTTAAGCCGCGTTCCCCGTTGAGAGCGGGGTGCACCGGTTTCGCCTCCGGCTGCCGATCGCATGAGCAAGGAAGTGAGACCACTTCCTTAGGCGGCTGTCCGGCCTCTTGTCCGGATGCCCACCGACCGACACACGGCCACAGGCACGTGCGAAATTGGGCGTCGAAAAAGCTAAGCGATCTGGTTCCGAGTCGCAAGCATTTTGCTTTGTACTGGCTGCAGAATCACTCGCGGACTCGCGGTTCGTTGACATTCCGTCAATGCGTCGCCGCTCAATGGGTTCAGTGCTGCGGGCAAAAAAAGCGGCGCGGCATTGGCGCCGCACCGAAATCTCCGTGCGATCTGCGTGTGCGCGCCAGGCCGGGTTCCCGCGCCTATTCCTGGTTTCTTCAGTGCATCACGCGACCAGCACGTTTTTGAACTGCCACGGATCGCTGGGATCAACGTCCTCCGGGAACAGGGCGCCGCGCCCATCGAGCGGGGTCCAGTCCGTGTAACGTCCGACCACCGGCCCGAGATAGGGCCGCTGGACCTCGAGGCAGCGGCGGAAGTCCATCTCGTCGGCCTCGACGATGCCGCGCTCGGGGTTCTCCAGCATCCAGACGATGCCGGCGAGCACGGCCGAAGTCACCTGCAGGCCGGTCGCGTTCTGGTAGGGGGCGAGCCGCCGGGTTTCCTCGATCGAGAGCTGGGACCCATACCAGTAGGCGTTCTTGGCATGGCCGTAGAGCAGCACGCCCAGCTCGTCGATGCCGTCGACGATGTCGTCCTCGGACAGGATGTGCCACTCCTTCTGCGGCTTCCACTGCGCGCCCGCCATCTCGTGCAGCGACAGCACGGCGTCGTCGCACGGGTGGTAGGCGTAGTGGCAGGTCGGCCGGTAAACCACCCGGCCGTTCTCGCGCAGCGTGAAGTAGTCCGCGATCGAGATCGACTCGTTGTGCGTCACCAGGAAGCCGAGCTGAGACTGCGCGGTCGGGGTCCAGGAGCGGACCCGGGTGCCCGCGCCCGGGCGCTTGAGGTAGATCGCCGCGTCGCAGCCGAACTCATGACCGGCCGCGCCCGGCGGCATGGTCTTCTCGTGCGTGCCCCAGCCGAGCTCGGAGGGCTGCAGGCCCTCGGCGCAGAATCCCTCAACCGACCAGGTGTTCACGAACTTGCCGAACGGCTTGGGGTCACGGGCACGCTGGGTGTCGCGCTCGGCGATGTGGATGCCCTTGACGCCGACGCGCTGCATCAGCCGCGCCCATTCGTCGCGGGTTCGCGGCTCGGCAAAGTCGAGCTTGACCTCGCCGGCGATGTCGAGCAGCGCCTGCTTGACCATCCACGAGACCATGCCGGGGTTGGCGCCGCAGCAGCTCACCGCGGTGATTCCGCCAGTCCGGCGCCGCCGCAGGTCGAGGATGCCCTCGCGCAGGGCGTAGTTCGAGCGCTGCGAGATCGACCGCTTGCTGTCCGTGTAGAGACCCGGCCACGGCTCGACCACCGTGTCGATGTAAAAGGCATCGAGGTCCTTGGCGAGCTCCATCAGATCGACCGACGAGGTGTCGACCGACAGGTTGACGACCAAGCCGCGCCCCGGCCCTGCCTTGAGCAGCGGGGTGAGCACGTCGCGGTAGTTCTCACGCGTGATGGCGAGATGCATGAAGCGGATCTGGCGCTCGTCGAGCAAGTGGCGGTCGCGGTCATCGGGCGCGATCACCACGAACTTCGAGCGGTCGAACGCGATGTGGCGCTCGATGAGCGGGAGCGTTCCCTTGCCGATCGAGCCGAAGCCGATCATCACGATCGGGCCGTCGAAACGGGCGTGGAGCTGGTTCATGTTACTGTCCTCCGAGATGCGAGGTTAGGTCGAGTGGTGGTTACGCGGCGCGCGGCAGCGGTTCATTCGACCGCAACACTGCAACGAGCTTGGCGAGCCCCGGCTTGGGCGGCTTGCGCCCGGTCGCGGTGACGAGGCCGCGTGCGCCCTCGAGCGCGCCCGGTTGCAGTTCGCACGCCAGGAACCGGTGCGCGTCGTAGCGGCCGGGCAGCCACAGATTGGCGGTCTTCTCGCTCGAGAAGCCGAACCGGCCGTAATAGGGCGCATCGCCGACCAGCAGCACGGCGCGATGGCCGAGGCTGCTGGCGTCGTCAAGGGCGCGCCGCACGAGCGCGCTGCCGATGCCGCGCCGTCGATAGTCTGGGTGCACGGTGAGCGGACCGAGCAGCAGCGCCGGCCGGGCAATGCCGGCCGAGACGTTCCAGAGCCGGACGGTGCCGACGACGCGGCCGCGGTCGCAAGCCACCAGAGCGAGCCCCGCCGCCGGCAGCCGGCCCTCGCGCAGGCGCTCGGAGACCTTGCCGAAACGGGCGTCACCGTAGCCCAGGTCGAGCAGCGCTTCGCGCGGCGCTGCGTCTTTGGTCAATTCCTTGCGAATCGTGATCATGGCCATGTCCCACCCCGGAGTCCGGGAGTTGCTGTCCAGATGGGAGGGAGCCGACTCGCGTCGGCTCCCGGCGATGTCAGATGTGGTAGGTCTTCAGCGGCGGGAAGCCGTTGAAGGCCACCGAGGAATAGGTCGCCGTGTAGGCGCCGGTGCCCTCGATCAGGAGCTTGTCGCCGATCTCCAGGCTGAACGGCAGCACATACGGCTCCTTCTCGTACATCACGTCGGCGGAGTCGCAGGTCGGGCCGGCCAGTACGCAGGGGCCGCTCTCGTCGCCGTCGCGCGGCGTGCGGATCGCGTAGCGGATCGACTCGTCCATGGTTTCGGCCAGGCCGCCGAACTTGCCGATGTCGAGATAGACCCAGCGGACGTCGTCGTTCTCGCTCTTGCGGGAGACGAGCACCACTTCGGTCTCGATCATGCCGGCGTTGCCGACCATGCCGCGGCCGGGCTCGATGATGGTCTCCGGAATCGCGTTGCCGAAGTGCCGGCGCAGCGCGCGGAAGATCGCCGAGCCGTAGGTCTTCACCGTCGGCACGTTCTTCAGGTACTTGGTGGGGAAGCCGCCGCCGAGATTGACCATCGACAGCGACAGTCCGCGCGAGCCGCACTCGCGGAACACCGCCGCCGCCGAGGCGAGCGCGCGGTCCCAGGCATGCGGGTTGCGTTGCTGCGAGCCGACGTGGAACGACACGCCCGAGGCCTGGAGTCCCAGCCGATGGGCATGTTCCAGCACGTCCGCTGCCATGGCGGGCTCGCAGCCGAACTTGCGCGACAACGGCCACTCCGCGCCGACGCAGTCGGAGAGGATGCGGCAGAACACGCGCGAGCCGGGGGCGGCACGCGCGATCTTCTCAACCTCGGCAACGCAGTCGACCGCATAGAGGCGGACGCCGAGCGCGAAGGCGCGCGCGATGTCGCGCTCCTTCTTGATGGTGTTGCCGTAGGAGATGCGGTCCGCGGTGGCGCCAGCTGCCAGCACCATCTCAATCTCGGCGACCGAGGCGGTGTCGAAGCAGGAGCCGAGCTTGGCGAGCAGCGTCAGCACTTCCGGCGCCGGGTTCGCCTTCACGGCATAGAACACGCGCGAATCCGGCAACGCCTTGGCGAAAGCCAGGTAGTTGTCGCGGACGAGCTCTAGATCGACGACGAGGCACGGACCGTCCTCGCGGCGGTTACGCAGGAAATCGCGGATGCGCGCAGTCATGGCGCTTTCCCCAATAGCCTTCATGGGCGGAAAACCGCCCGTGTGATGCCGGTCTTGAGTTCGCGGCCGTCGCGCGATGGGGACGCGTCGGTCCGCGAGTGCTCTCGACCCGCTTCAGCTGCCTTGGATTGGAATGGGGAGTCCCCGTTCCGCACGGCCGGCAATGATGAACAAGCCTCTACGGTGACCCGCGCCGACTGGTGGAAGGCCGGCAGAGACCAAGAAGCCCGCTCCGTCGTTGCTTTAAGCCGCGTCCCCCGTGGAGAGCGGGGTGCGCCGGTTTCGCCTCCGGCTGCCGGTCAAGTGGTTTCGGAGCTCAGGCGACCGCGGACTTCAAGTCTTGCGACCGTCGTCTCAGGTCTCGCTCCGGGCGGCTGTCCGGCCTCTTGTCCGGATGCCCACCGACCGACACACGGCCACAGGCACGTGCGAAATTGGGCAACTCCGCAAGTAAGTGCGTTTTCCGTCGGATGCAAGTAATTTTTTATCGCCGCGAGATTTTTTTGGCGCGGCGCTGATCAGCCGCGCGTCGTGAACGGTTCGACCTTCTGCGCGGCGCGGATGAACTGCACCATCACCACGATGCCGAGCGCGACGAAGATGACATCGAGCACCACCGCGGCGGTCGGTCCCAGGCCCACCATGTTCGCGAGCGCCCAGCTGCCCGCAAAGGCGGCGCCGAACACCTCGGCACCGATGAGGATTGCGGCGCTCACGACCGTGAGCACGTGAATCCAGACAATCCGGCGGCCGCTCTGCTGGGTATCGCTCATCACTTGAGTCCTTGTTGGCGGGCGCAATCTCTCCGAAACGGGCGGCGGGATCAAGCGCCTGCTGCTCAGGTCCGGCCTGCGGCCGGCCCGAAACGACGGGATTGCCCGTTAGCCCATGCCCTTCCTCGGGTCGTAGGGCTTCTTCTCCCGCCACTTGCGCATCAGGTCCTCGAGCTCGGCGTCCCCGTCCTCAGGCAGCACGATGCGCACCGTCGCGAACAGATCGCCGGTCCTATCCTTCGCGGGGAAGCCCTTGCCCTTGAGCCGGAAGGTGCGCCCGGCGCTGGTGCCCGGCGGGATCGCAAGCTCGACCGCCCCGTCGAGCGTGGGCACGCGAACCTTGCCGCCGAGCACGGCCTCATAGAGCGCGACTGGCAGCTCGAGTCGCAGGTCGGCACCGGCGCGCTCGAACAGCGGATGCGGCGCTACCGCCACGGTAATCAGCACGTCGCCGGCGCGGCCGCGCGGACCGGCGAGCCCCTGGCCCTTGAGCCGAATTTGCTGGCCCTCGGCAAGCCCGGCCGGGATCATCACCTCGACCTCCTTGCCGGTCGGCAACTGCACGCGGCGCCTGGTGCCCTTGGCGGCCTCCGACAGCGTGATCGTGACCGCGGCGGCGATGTCGCCGCCGTGCACTGGAGCCTCCTCCTGCTCGAAGGGGGAGCCGCCCGGCCGCGCGCCTCGTGCCGCGCCTGAGAACACGTCCTTGAGGAGATCCTCGAAACCGCCGAACCGGCCCCCGCTGTCGGCACGACCGCTGCGGCGCTGGAACCCCCCGGGTCCGAAGGTGAACGTCTCGAACACGCTCTCGCGGTCGAAACCAGCGCCCGGCCCGGCGCCGAAGCCTTCGAAGCCGCGGAAGCGCGGCTTGCCCTCGGCATCGATCTCGCCGCGGTCGAAGGCCTTGCGCTTCTCGGCGTCGCCGACGATCTCGTAGGCGGCGTTGATCTCGGCGAAGCGGGATGCCGCCTTGGGGTCGTGCTTGTTGGCGTCCGGGTGGTGCTTCTTGGCGAGCTTGCGGAACGCGCTCTTGATGTCCGCGGCGCTCGCGCTCTTGGACACGCCCAGGACCTCATAGGGGTCGCGCATCCTCAAAGCCTCCGGAAATGCTCGTCTCGATATTCAGGCATGGTCCCCATTATGGCAAAATGTGGGGAGCCGCGAGGCCACGCGCAACGCCTTGGCAGCGCGACACGATCGGACTCAATCCTGCTAGACTGCCAGCCGCCGAACCGGCTTCCGGCTGCCCGAGATTTAACCGCCAGGGAGAAGACGCCATGTTTGCCCAGATCAACCACGTCGCCATCAACAGCCCCAACTGGCCGATGATGGCGCGGTTCTACGAGGCGGTGTTCGGCCTGCAGGCGTCCGAGAAACGCAAGAGCCGGCCGGTCAGCGGCGCCAATATCGGCGACGGCTATGTCGGCCTCAACATCAATCCGGTGCGCGACGGCTATGTCGGCGGGCTCGATCATTTCGGCATGACAGTTAACGAGGTCGAGGAGGTGATGGAGCGCGCGCGCCGCAAGTTTCCCGAAGCGAGCATCGTCAAGCGGCCCTCGACCCGCCCGTTCGCGGCCTACAGCGCGCACGATCCCGACGGCAACGTGTTTGACCTCGCCGAGAAGAACAAAAGCAAGCTCGACGGCGTCTACGCGGATCGGGCCGATCAGAGTGGCGAGGCGAGGGTGCCCGACCGCTACATCAACAAATACGCGATCCGCACCATGCACCCGGAGAAGTGTGCCGACTTCTACATGGAGGTGCTCGAGCTCGAACCGCTCAACCGCAAGACCACGGCGCCAGGCTATCACCTGACCGACGGCCGCGTGATGCTGTCGCTCTTGCCCTGGTCGATCCCGGTGTTCGAGGGGATGGCGATCAAGCGTCCCGGCCCCGACCATTTCGGCTTCAAGGTCGAGAGCATCGACGCGCTCAAGCAGAGCATCACGGACGTGGTCGGCGGCTGCACCTATCTCGCGCCGATGCCGCTCGGCGGCGCCAAGGAGGCGGACGTGCGCAAGACGTTCTTGGCCGCGAGCGCGACCGGCAAATACCAGTTGGCGGATCCCGGCGGCGTCTGGATCGACGTTACCGACGAATAAGGTTGTACCCTTGATTACTGATCGCGCTGCGGGCTCCGTCACCTCTCCCCGCCTGCGGGGAGAGGTGAAGCCGCGGTATGCTCAGCGTGCCAATTGATAAGGCGATAGCTGCGGCACTCGCGTTCAGGTGCGCTGCCACGGCTTGAGGCTGCGCACCTCCCAGCGGCCCTTGTCGGGACGGCAGGCTTCGCCCTGCAGCCACGATTCGGTGCCGTCGCGCACATAGCTCGCGAGGAAGTCGTGGCAGGTGAGGCCGTCGTGGCTGTAGGTCGAGGCGATCGCGGTGATGGTTCCGCGCGCGCCGGTGCGTGGGTTCTCCCAGGGCACGCTCGTGTCCTTGCCGCCGCGGCTCAAAAGCTCGGTGGCGGCGGCACGGGCGACAGCGAGGTCATGTTCGGGCGGCAAGCTGGCGGCCGCGATCGCAGGCCGCGGCGATCTCGCTGGTTCCGGATCGGCCGTGCTTTTGCCTAGCGACTCGAGCTGGTAGGAGCAGCCTCCGGCTGCGAACGCCAGCGACAGCGCGAGGAGCCTTGCCGGAATGCGCTCGAACGGGCGGCGCCGTAGGCGCGCCGCAGGCGTTCCTCTATAAGGGGCCGACCGCAACCGGGGATCAAACACCTACGGAATACTCCCCCATGTCCAGCTCGGCGCCGATACAAGACCCGAATGGGTTAACGAGTGGTGAGTTCACCGAGGCTGACGAGCCGCTGCGGCTGTTCGCCGCCTGGTTCGAAGAGGCCAATCGGACAGAGGCGACGCTTGCCGAGGCCATGACTCTCGCTACCGTTGACGCCGAGGGGATGCCGAATGCCCGGATGGTGCTGTTGAAAGGCTTCGACGAGCGCGGGTTTGTATTCTACAGCAATCTCGACAGTCAAAAAGGGCAGGAATTGGACCGTGCTCCCAAAGGCGCCCTACTGTTCCATTGGAAGTCACTCAACCGGCAGGTGCGGCTGCGTGGTGCTGTCGAGCTCGTCGAGGATGCAATCGCCGACGCCTATTTTGCCACGCGTCCGCGGCTCGCGCAGATCGGGGCCTGGGCCAGCAAGCAGTCGGCTCCGCTCGAGAGCCGGCTGGCGTTCGAGAAGGCGATCGCCGTCACGATGGCGAAATTCGCGGTCGGTACCATTCCGCGTCCGCCGAACTGGGTCGGCTACCGGCTGGTCCCCCTCATCATCGAGTTTTGGCAGGATCGGCCCTACCGGCTGCACGACCGCGTCGAGTTCAGCCGCAGCGCGCCAGGCGCCCCTTGGAGCAAGACGCGGCTCTATCCATGAGCTAGGGTTCGTCCATGGCGATCCATGACAACCAGCCGCGCCGCGCGCTGCTCCTCACCGGGGCAAGCCGCGGCATCGGGCACGCGACCGTGAAGCGCTTCTCGGCCGCCGGCTGGCGCGTGATCACCTGCTCGCGCCACGCCTTCCCGGAGAATTGCCCGTGGGAGGCGGGGCCGGAGGATCACATCCAGGTCGACCTCGCCGATTCCGCCGGCACGCTCGAGGCGATCGACGAAATCAAGGCGCGGCTCGACCACAGCGAGCTGCACGCGCTCGTCAACAACGCGGCGATCTCGCCCAAGGCCGTGGGCGGCAAAAGGCTCTCCTCGATCGACACCACGCTCGACGTCTGGGATCACGTGTTCCGGGTGAACTTCTTTGCCCCGATCATGCTGGCGCGTGGGCTGGTCAACGAGCTCAAGGCCGCCAAGGGTTCGGTCGTCAACGTCACCTCGATCGCCGGCTCGCGCGTGCACCCGTTTGCCGGCGCCGCCTATGCGACCTCGAAGGCGGCGCTCGCGGCGCTCACCCGCGAGATGGCCGCCGATTTCGGCCCGCTCGGCATCCGCGTCAACGCGATCGCGCCGGGCGAGATCGACACCGCGATCTTGTCGCCGGGCACCGACGAAATCGTGGCGCACCAGATCCCGATGCACCGGCTCGGCACCCCCGACGAGGTCGCCAAGATCATCTACGTGTTGTGCACCGAGACCTCGTCCTACGTGAACGGCGCCGAGATCCACATCAACGGCGGCCAGCACGTGTGATCGACTCTCCAGCTTCGAGCATCGATTGCAGCCGACGACCGTCATCCTGAGGTGCGAGCGGCGCAGACTCTCGCCTGCGCCCGAGCCTCGAAGGATGGACGGCCCCGCTCGTGTCGAAATACGGGCCGTCGCCCTTCGAGGCTCGCACGCAGCCAAGCCTGTGCAAGTTGTCTAGACTTGCCTACGTGCTCGCACCTCAGGGTGACGGCCGTAGAGAGTGCACGCGGTGAAATCATCCGCGCTTGCGAAGTTCCAAATCCGGCAGCTTCTGCTTTACGCGGGAAATGTCCTGCCACGGATCCTGCTTGAGGCCGGCGAGGCGCTTCGTCAGGTTCAGCACCGTGAATTGATTGCCACCAGTGGTGCGGCCAAGCTCCTGCCAGGTCACCGGTGCCGACACCGGCGCGCCCGCGCGCGCCCGCGTCGAATAGGCGGCGACCGAGGTCTGCTCGAGCGAGTTGCGCAGATAGTCGACGAAAATCTTTCCGCCGCGGATCGACTTCGTCATCTTGGCGACGTAGCGGTTCGGATCGTCCGCGGCCATTGCCTGCGCGAAGGCCTGCACGAAGGTCTTGGTCGTGTCCCAGTCCGTGCCCACGATCGGCACCACCACGTGCAGGCCCTTGCCGCCCGACAGCTTCACGAAGCTTTCGAGCTTGATGGCGGCAAGCCGCGCGCGCACTTCGCGCGCCGCCTGCACGATGTCCTTCCAGCCGACGCCCTCGCCGGGATCGAGATCGAACACGATGCGGTCGCAGAGATCGAGACGGTCGATCAGGGAGCCGCGCACGTGGACTTCGAGCACGCCCGCCTGCACCAGCGAGAGGAGGCCGTCGAGCCCCTCGACCGCGATGACCTGCCGGCGCTTTGTGTCGGTCACGATGCGCAGGTTCTGCTCGGTCAGGCCCGCCGAGGCGTGCTTCTGGAAGAAGCACTCGCCCTTGGTGCCCTCGGGGCAGCGCACCAGCGCGAGCGGGCGGCCGACCACATGCGGCGCCATGACGTCCCAGACCGTGCGGTAGTAGTCGGCGAGATCCTGCTTGGTGACCCCTACATCCACCCAGTAGACCCGGTCCGGATGAGTAAAGCGCACGTCACCTTCCTTCCAGGGCTTGGCCGTGCTCCTGCGCGCGCCGCCGGTTTTCGCAGTGCGGGGTGCCGGCATGGCGCTGCGCTTCGATGATCTTGCGGCGCCCTTCGACTTTGTGACCATGGTCTTCGACGCCTCCGCTGCGACCTTCGCTTTGCTTTCGGGCTGCGACGGATCGCCGGCGTCCGCCGGCACCTCGCGCACCACTTCCTTGGCCGGCTTGTCCTCGCGAACGCCCTTGAACGCCGCCTGCCGCAGCAGGCCGTCGTGGGTCCAGCCGCGGAAGTGCGCCTCGATGACGAGCGTTGGCTTGACCCAGAGGATGTCGCGCCGCCGCCGCAGCGTCGCCGGCATCTGGTCGTATGGGGGCTTGTCGATCTCCAGCGCGTGCAGCCGCTTCCACAGGTCCTGCGCGACCGCATGGGTATAGCCGGTGCCGATGCGGCCGGCATAGATCAGCCGGCCCTTGCTGTAATGGCCGACCGCGAGCGCGCCGATCGCGCGCTGCATCGCAGTCGAGGGCGAATAGCCGCCGACCACGAATTCCTGCGCGTTCGAGCATTTGGTCTTGATGAAAGCCTCGGAGCGTCCCGACCGGTAGGGCGTGTCAGCGCGCTTCGAGACGATGCCTTCGAGTGACATGCGGCAGGCCTGTTCGAGCACCAGCGAGCCCTCCTGGTCGAAGTGCTCGCTGTAGCGGATCGGCGCTGTGCGGGTCCGCGCGGCGCCGAGCAGGCGCTTGAGCGCGGCCTTGCGTTCGACGAGCGCCAGCTTCGTCAGGTCGTGCCCGTCGAGATGCAGCAGGTCGAATACATAGTAGACGAAGTGCTCGCGGTCCTTGGCCTTGAGCGCCTCCTGCAGCTTCGAGAAGTTGGAAACGCCACGCTCGTCTTCGACCACGACTTCGCCGTCAATAAGCGCGGTCTGCCCGGGCAGCTTGCCGACCGCAGCAGCGATGTTCGGGAACTTGTCGGTCCAGTCGAGGCCCTTGCGGGTGAGCAGGCGGACCTTGCCCTGATCGAGCCGCGCCTGGATGCGATAGCCGTCGAACTTGATTTCGTGAATCCATCCCGGCCCGGTCGGCGCCTCGGTGCGCAGCGTGGCGAGCGACGGCGGCACGAAATCCGGAAGCCGCGCCGAGCCGGGCCTCGTGTCGGTCTTGCTGCCGCGCTTGCGGCTGCTGTTGCTGGCGCCACTACGCGCGGCCGCGGCGCGGCGCGGGCTGCGTTTGCGGCCTGGCCGGGCCGCCGTGTTGCGGCGGGTGTCGGCGGCCTTCACGTTGTCCTCGACGCTCCGCTTCGAATGCCACACCCGCTTCCTGCCCTTGCCCTGTGCGATGTCCTCGATCGAGCGGCCGCTCACGACCGACAGCGGCATCTCCTCCAGGATGTCGCGGTCGTTCGGACCGCGGGCCGCCTCGTCGGTCGCCTTGATCAGGAGCCAATTCGTCTTCTTCTCGCCCGGGCGGCCGCGCATGCGCACGAGATGCCAGCGGCCGTAGAGTTTCCTGCCCTGGAGGATGAAGTCGAGGCGGCCTTTCTTGAGGCCCTCGTGCGGGTCGCTTTCCGGCGTCCAGGTGCCGCGGTCCCAGATCAGCACGGTGCCGCCGCCATATTCGCCCTCTGGGATCGTGCCCTCGAAGGTGTTGTACTCGACCGGGTGATCCTCGACCTGCACGGCGAGCCGCTTCTCGCCGGGAACGAGGCTCGGACCGCGCGTCACCGCCCAGCTCTTCATCACGCCGTCGAGCTCGAGCCGCAGGTCGTAGTGCAGGCGCCGCGCGGCGTGCTTTTGGATGACGAACAGGTGTCCTTTGCCGCGCGCGAGGCGGCCACGCGGCTCCGGCGTGACTGAGAACGTCCGCTTCTTTCGGTAGACCTCGAGCCCCATCGGTCAGCTCGCGCGCTTGAGCTTGCGGCGCGCCGTGCGGCGTGGCGCGGTGCGCTTGTGCGTTGCCTTGGTCCGCCGGCGTCGGGCGGAAGAGCCGCCGCGTCGCTCGGACTGTACGCTGCGCCGCAGTGCATCCATCAGGTTGATGACGTTGCTCGGCTGCGGCGATGGAGCCGGCGGCGGCTCCTTGCCGGCCTTCTTGGCCGCGATCAGCTTCTTGAGCGCAGTCTCGTAGCGATCCTCGAACTTCGACGGATCGAACTTCGCCTTCTTGGTCTCGAGGATGTGCTTCGCCAAAGTGAGCATGTCCTTCGGCACCTTGACGTCAGGAATATCGTCGAAATAGTCGTGCTGGTCACGCACTTCGTTGCGGTAGCGCAACAGCGTTCCGGCGATGCCCTCGCCGCGCGGCTCCAGCATCAAGAGCCGCTCGCGGCGGTAGAGCACGACACGGGCAAGCCCGACCAGGCCCTCCGCCTCCATCGCCTCGCGAATGACGGCGAACGCCTCGGTGCCGACCTCGTCGGTGGGCACGAGGTAATAGGTCTCATCGAGATAGATTTCGTCCACCTCGTCGCGCGCGACGAAATTCTCGATGTCGATCGTATGCGTGCTTTCCAGCGCCACCTGGTCGAGTTCCTCCTCTTCCAGGAGGACGTAGTCGTCGCGCCCAACCTTGTAGCCCTTGACCCGGTCCTCCTTCGGCACCTCTTCGCCGGTCTCGGCGTCGAGCACGTCGTAACGCACGCGATTGCCGGTCTCGCGATTGATGATGTTGAAGCGGACGCGTTCGCTGGTGGTCGTGGCGGGAAACAGCGCCACCGCGCACGAGACCAGCGAAAGCTTGAGATAACCTTTCCAATTGGGACGCGGCGCCATGACTCACTCCACGCGCAACCCGTCAACGGCCAACGCTGCTGGCGGGCCGGAAGTTCCACGCCGGGGCAATGGAGGATGGACCTGCGCTGCCGCTCAGGCCGATCGCACGGTCGAGCGGGTTCGTAATGCTACGAATCCGCGCCGAGCCGCTTGCGCAGCTCGTTCTGCAAGTCGTTGACCTTGCGCGGAGCGTCATCAGTTCGCTTTCGAGCCAGAGCACACGGCCGGACAGATCGGCGGACGCGACCAGCACGATCGAGGGCGCTTCGCCCTCCTCGCCGAAGGCCACGCCCACCTCGTCGTCGGTCCGCCATTGTACCCGGGCGCGCAAGGTCTCATCCTTGCTGGGGACGTAGAGCTCGACAACCTCGGGCAACGTGGCATTCTCCGAGACCTTGAGCTTGGCCCCGAGTCCGGAGAAGTCGCGCACCAGACAGTCGAAGCTCGAGCGTCCCTTGTTGAAGAAGACGCGTCCCTGCAGCAAGCTCTTCTGGCGCACGCGCGAGCGGCGCTCCTTCGCGGCGGCCCTCATCGACTCGGTGCTCCCGGGCTCATTGCGGTTTGCGTCGAAACCTCAAACTAGCCGTTGCTGATTACCGCATCGTTCACACCGCATTAGCAGGGTCTTTACGATCGCGAGGGAATGCGGCCGAGGGGCTGGCGATCATTGAGGGCTTTTCCCAATCCGGGGAAACGGGCGCAGCCTTGACTGATCCTCGGCCCGGCCTGATCCACCGATGCGCGGTCCTCTCGCGCAACGAACCTGCCATTTGCTATGGCAATGCCATGCCAGCACGCATGCGCGCCGACCGCCTGCTCGTCGAGCGGGGCCTGTTCGAGAGCCGCGCCCAGGCGCAGGCTGCCATTGCGGCCGGACGGGTGACGGCAGACGGCGTGCCGGTCGTCAGACCGTCGGACGCGATCGCGACCGACGCGGCTCTGAACGCCGCGCCGGCGCATCCGTGGGCCTCGCGTGGGGGCGTGAAGCTTGCTGCCGCGCTCGACCATTTCGGCTTCGATCCCGCCGGCCTCGTGTGTCTCGACGTCGGCGCCTCGACCGGCGGCTTCACCGATGTCCTGCTCGCGCGCGACGCGCGCCGTGTCTACGCGGTCGACGTCGGGCGCGGCCAGCTCAACGTGCGCCTGGCAGCGCAGCCCCAGGTGGTCTCGCTCGAGGCAACCGACGTCCGCCACCTCACGCCGGCGATGTTGACCGAACCGCCCGACGCCGTCGTGGTTGACGTGAGCTTCATCTCGCTCAAGCTCGTGCTCCCCGCCGCCCTCGCGCTCGCGCGCACGCCGGCGTGGCTCGTCGCACTGATCAAACCACAGTTCGAAGCCGGACGCGCGCGCGTCAAGCGCGGGATCGTGCGCGATCCGCAGATTCACGCGGCGGTCTGCGAGGATATCGCTGCCGTCGTGGCTGGGCTCGGTTGGGCCGTCGCAGGTCTCCTGCCATCGCCGATCACCGGCGGCGACGGCAATCGCGAGTTCCTCATCGGGGCGCGGCGCTAGCCAATGTGAACCCCTGAGACGCCATGTGGCGGGCAGCTGCCGTGGCTTTGTCAGATCAGCGGTGTTATCGAAGATCGCGTGCGACCCTGAAGCCGATAAAGGTGGCGCGGCTGGCTGGATCGTACGCCGCTCGCGCGGCGGAGCGGAGCAGACCCGGTCGGTTGCGCCATGAACCGCCACGAATGACACGTTCAGCGCAAGGGCCGCTTTTCGTTGCCGATCCGTCCGTCGGCGCGCTGCGGTAGCTATCCTCGTAGCAATCCTCGGTCCATTCCCAAACGTTCCCATGCACCTGGTACAAATTCCAGGCGTTGGGCTTGAACATGTCGACTTCTACAGTGCGCTCGCGATACTGTCCCTGCGAACCTCCGCCCTTGTACACTGGCGTTTTCCCGTCATAGTTCGCCTGGTCCGTTGTTATCGCCGTGCCCCACCAGAAGGGCGTAACCGTCGTGGCGCGCGTCACGTATTCACGTTCGGCTTCGGTGAGCAACCGATAGGTCTTGCCGGTCTTGGCCGACAGCCATTTCAGATAATCCTTCGTGTCATTCCAGGACACATCGATGACCGGACGCCGTCCTCGGTCCCATTTGTTGTCGTCCGCACGACGGCATGCTCCCTCCTGAACGCACGCATCCCACTCTGCGAACGTCACGGCAAACTGACCCACAGCGAACGGTCGTTCAAGATTCACCCTCCGCACCGGCAACTCGTTCTGGCTCGCCTCCGGGTCTGTGGAGGAGCCCCTGCTGAAATCGCCCTTGGGAACGGCGACCAGCCAGGGACAGAGGTCGCAATCCTGAAAGGGCTTGCCCACTTCGCGGATTTCGGGGGTGGACCTGAGGATGGCATAGTGGGCGTCCATGATGTTGCAATTCGGACGCTGACCGCACAAGCGCTTGCTCTGCTCGCTCGAGAATTGAGCGAGAGCGCGTTTGAAGTCTTCGTCAGCTCTTGGCGGTGTTCCGAACGTCGTGCTGCCGTCAGCGTTCAGCCTGAAGCGTCGAAGCCACGCAAAAGGTTGCTCCGGCTTCAAATTGATCTTCTCGCCTGGGATCAGGCCGCGCTCACCGAGATAGAAGGGGTAGATCGTGCAGGCCGCGCTCGACGAGCGAGGCTGCCGCAAGCCAACGTAGATCGAATGAAATCCTACCCATGGACCTCCGTAGAACAGTTTCGCATGCAGGGCGTTTCTAGGTAGAACCTGGAGGCCAGCGGCGGGCTTTTCTGGCTGCGGCGCGGTCCCCGTTGCGGGGTCTTCCGGCCCATATCCGACATCGAGGTAGCGCTGCCCCACGAGCCATGTCTTCGCCACCGGGTCGGACGCGTCGAATGGTTCAGCGTCCGGCAATGGCTTCTCCGTCTCAAAATCAATAATCTCTCCCTCAGCGCGTACATGCAGCACGGGTTCGTTGGTGCCACACGATTGCGCAACGATAAAAACCGCGAACCACCGCCGGACGACGTTCTTGTCTTCCGACGACGTCCCCTGACCCTGCCTCCAGATCTGGCTGGTCAGTCGTTCGATTTCGCTGTTCAGCTCGCTGATGGTCTTCTCGAGCTCCTTCACCTTGCCTGTGAGCTCGTTCACCTGGACTGTAAGGTCGTCGATCGTCTTGTTGCTCTTGCTGGTTTCGACCTTCGGTAGGAGAAACACTAATATGAGGGCCAGGAATACCAGCGCCCCGAGCGCAGTCATGAACATGTCGATGAACCGCATCTCGACCGGAGAGCTCTCATCGCCCCCGTGGGGTTTGGTCCAGCGCGATCTCACTGGCGTGGGGTCCGACGCAGCGTGAACTGATAGTCGGCTGCGGCCGACTCGCGGAGCTCTTTGCTGGCCGCGGCCAAGGCCTCGGCAGCAGACCGATTGGCGCCGGCGGCCGAAGCCGATTCGCCGCTCGCCGACGCCAACGCGGTGGCGGCCATACCCATCGCGTTAGCGGCGTTCTCGAGCGTCACCGGCAGCTGAGCGACACTGTCCAATTGCTGCGAGATCTTATCAAGGGCAGCTAGCACTTCTTGCTCGTTTCGGGTGAAGGGAAGCGGGATGCTCAGGAGGTGGGCCGCGCAAAGCTCGTCAAGGCGGTGGAGCAGTTCCTGGTCCCAGTTCTTCAACGCGCTGGTGCAGAGATAGGCGACCAGCGCCGCGGCGAGCGCGAGGATCGTCGTCTCGAATGCCGCCGACAGACCCGGGATAACCTCCTGCGACAACCGCTTGGCCAGTTCGGCCTCGATGAGCGTGGTGCCGCCGCTCAGCGCATCCTTGAAGCCGCCAATCGCAGCGGCCATACCGCTCGCCGTGCCGATGAAGCCGAGCACGGGCAAAATCCAGGCATAGACATGCAGTGGAACGTAGGGGGCATTCAAGGCGCCGGTGTCGAGCGCGGCTGCGGTCGGAATGCCTTCATGCAGGCTCGGCGCGTCGCCGCGCGCCTTGCACTCCATGATCAGATCAAGCCGGCGAAGCGCACGCGGCGGGCGCGCCGAGTTGGCCGTCATCGGCGTGTACTGTTCCGGCATCGTGCTGGCGAGCTCGTGAGTGAAGATTCCGATGGCGGCTCGTTCGAGGTCGATGCGCCATTTCCTGATGGCGAGCTCA
>Ga0066903_100001150_pt1 | contig 18756 bp, 16 predicted proteins | sample PanSoiMetaGPlot1_FD_67491 | JGI IMG/M metagenome (GOLD analysis project Ga0066903, IMG submission 67491) | Tropical forest soil microbial communities from Panama analyzed to predict greenhouse gas emissions - Panama Soil - Plot 1 (version 2) | ecosystem: Environmental > Terrestrial > Soil >... | reverse complement strand
GGCCTTGGCCCGCGGGCGCGCGCCTTCTAGGCGGAAACCACAGGGGTGTCAAATAGCGCTGCCCCGATCTCCCCGATGCCCAGGCGTCCGAGCGCGGCGGCAAGCGCCGGCGGCGCTTCCCGGCCGGAGGTGAAGATCGCGCGCGCCGGCGGCACGCCGCCCGCGGCGGCTGCGCCGGCCGCCGCCGGGCCGATCAGGTCGACGACGCGGCGGGCGATGGCCGGTGCGGGATCGAGAAAGCGGACCGGCCAGGGGCTGAGCCGCTCGAGCCGGTCGATCAGCAGGGGATAGTGCGTGCAGGCGAGCACGATCGTATCGGTGCGGCTCCCACCGCTTTCTACGAAGCACGGCGCGATCTCCGCCGCGACCGCCGCGTCGGTGACCGGCTCGCCGCGCAACTCGTCCTCGGCGAGCGCGGCAAGGCGCGCCGAGCCGATCAGGGTCACGGCGCAGCCGTCCGCGAACTCGCGGATCAGACCGTGGGTATATTCGCGCTTCACCGTGGCCTCCGTGCCCAGCACCGAGACGAGGCGGGTCACCGATGCCGCGCAGGCGGGCTTGATCGCCGGCACGGTGCCGACGAACGGCACGCCGAAGCGGCCGCGCAGGCTGGGCAGCACCAGCGTGGAGGCGGTATTGCACGCGATCACCACCAGGTCGGGTGCATAGGCACTGATCAGGCGCTCCATCACGGCGACCACGCGGGCGACGAGGGCCGTCTCCTCGATCCGGGCGTAGGGGAATACGGCATCGTCGGCCGCATAGACGAACCGCGCGTCCGGCCGCACCTTTACGACCTCGCGATAGACGGTGAGGCCACCGAGGCCGGAATCGAACACCAGGATGGTCGGACGGTCGAGAGCGCGGGGCATGGATCTGGATCGATGAAGGTCGCGTGGAGCCGGATGCGGGTAGGACCAGGTCAGGTATCAAGCCAACGACAGCAGAAGCGGCAAGCCGTTGCCCCTCCATTACGCTGTCCTCGCCCATCGCCATTTGGCCCACCGGCCGGCCGGAATTGTGGCCGGAAAGGCTTAAGACCAGCTTGGCGGCTCGTGGAAAGCGTCATTCCGGAGCGACCGGTCGCATCCGCCGTCACATGGCCGTCGCTTGCACCGGCAAGCCGTGCGGGCGAAGATCGCCGGCAGCCTTGCTGTCGCACCCGCAACCATCCTTTCGCCACCGGCGTTTGGTTGAAGGATCGAACGTGCGTGCGAGCGGCGGATCGAGGAGGAAATGCTGCACTTGGCAAAGCGGGCGGCTGCCGCCGTGCTTCCCATGCTTCTGTGTGCCGCGGCGGCGGCCGCGAGCCCGGCCACCCTGGAACGGCGCGCGGTGGTGCGCTCAGGGCCGGGCACCGCGTACCGGGCAATCGCCACGCTGGCGCCCGGCAGCGCCGTCGAGGCGGGTGGCTGCGGCGCCCGGTGGTGTCGGGTCGCCTGGGCCGGCGGCCGCGGCTACGTGGCGCGTGCCGCACTGGCGCCGGGCGGAACTCCCGGGGTCGAAGCCACCGCGCCCGCAACGACCTATTACGGCGACGACTATCCGGGCTTCGACTATCCCGGCTACGTCGCGGCGCCGACCGTCACCGCCGTTGCGCCGCGCTGGCATCGCGACCGCCGACGGCTCGGATGGCATCACCGCCGTCCGCCGGGACCGGCCTGGGCCGGCTATCCGCCCCAGCCGGCGACCGGCGCCATGGGCGCGAAGACCTTCGAGCGGGGCGGCGCCTTCGCCCGGCCAGCCCCCGTGTTGACAGGCCCCGCCATGTTGCCGCCGACGACTCCAGGGGGCGCGCGCCCGCCGGCCACCATCTCCGGCGCACGCCCGATGCTCGGGGTGACGGCGCCGCCGGCTTCCGCCGCCAAGGCCGCCGTGCCGCCGTCGGCGGCCGCCCGCGCTCCTGCCGCCGGCGAGAAATAGCGCTCTCGAGCGGCCCGCCCTCATGCCTTGCCGCCGAACACCCGGGCAAAGATCGTGTCGACGTGCTTCAAGTGATAGGCGAGGTCGAAGCAGGCCTCGAGCTCGGAATCGGGAATCAGACGAGTCACTTCTGGGTCGGCCTTCAACAGGTTCAGGAAGTCGCCTTCGCCGCGCCAGGCCTTCATGGCGTTGCGCTGCACCAGCCGGTAGGCGTCCTCGCGCGTGGCGCCTTTCTGGGTCAGTGCCAGCAGCACCCGCTGGGAATGCACGAGCCCGCCCTGGCGCTCGAGGTTGCGCCGCATGTTCTCCGGATAGACCACGAGCTTGTCGATTATGCCGGCGAGGCGGCCGAGCGCGAAGTCGAGGGTGACGGTGGCGTCCGGGCCGATCATCCGCTCCACCGAGGAGTGCGAGATGTCGCGCTCGTGCCACAGCGCGACATCCTCCAGCGCCGGGATCGCGTAGGCGCGCACCATGCGCGCCAAGCCGGTCAGGTTCTCGCTCAGCACCGGATTGCGCTTGTGCGGCATGGCGGAGGAGCCCTTCTGGCCCTCGGAGAAGAATTCCTCCGCCTCCAGGACCTCGCTGCGCTGCAGGTGGCGGATTTCGGTCGCCAGCCGCTCGACCGAGGAGGCGACCACGGCGAGCGTCGCGAAGTACATCGCGTGGCGGTCGCGCGGGATGACCTGGGTCGAGATCGGCTCGACGGTAAGCCCCATGGCCTTCGCCACGTGCGCCTCCACCCGCGGGTCGACCTGCGCGAAGGTGCCGACCGCACCGGAGATGGCGCAGGTCGCGACCTCCCGCCGTGCGGCGAGGAGGCGGGCGCGGGCGCGGTCGAACTCCGCATACGCATAGGCGAGCTTGAGCCCGAAGGTCGTCGGCTCGGCATGGATGCCGTGCGAGCGGCCGACCGTGGGCGTGAGCTTGTGCTCAAAGGCCCGGCGCTTGAGCGCCGCCAGCAGCCGCTCCACGTCGGCGATCAGGAGGTCGGCGGCGCGCGTGAGCTGGACGTTGAAGCAGGTGTCGAGCACGTCGGAGGACGTCATGCCGGCGTGGACGAAGCGCGCCTCCGACCCGACGATCTCGGCCAGATGGGTGAGAAATGCGACGACGTCGTGCTTGACTTCGCGCTCGATCGCGTCGATACGCGCCACGTCGAACGTCGCGTCCTTGCCTTTCTCGCGGATCGTCCTCGCCGCGCTCGCTGGGATGAGGCCGAGCTCCGCCATGGCATCGGCCGCGTGCGCCTCGATCTCGAACCAGATGCGGAAACGGGTCTGCGGGTCCCAGATGGCGGCCATTTCCGGCCGGGTATAACGCGGGATCATCGCGAGCCTCGGTAAGATCCAGTTGGCCGCGCTCTATCAGGAGGGATCCATTCAGGGCAAGACCGTCGTCATTACCGGTGCCACGTCGGGCATCGGGGCGATCGCGGCGCGGCGGCTCGCGCAGATGGGCGCCCGCCTCGTCCTGGTGGCGCGCAATCGCCGGCGCGGCGAGAAGGCGCTGGCCGAGCTTGCCGGCCTCGCGCCCGGGGTTGCCCACGGCATCCACTATGCAAATCTGTCGCGCCTTGCCGAGATGAAGCGGGTCGGCGCCGAGATCGCGGCGGCGGAACCGCGCATCGACGTGCTGATCAACAATGCGGGCAGCCTGTTCGCCACCCGGCGGGTGACCGAGGACGGCCTGGAGCGCACCTTCGCCACCAACCACATGGCCTACTTCGTGCTCACTCACTGCCTGCGCGAGCGGCTCATCGCGGCGGCGCCGGCGCGCATCGTGAACACCGCCTCCGATGCGCACCTGCGCGAGCGGCTCGACTTCGCCGACCTTCAGTCCGCCGCCGGCTATCGCTTCCGCGCCGCCTATGGCCGCTCCAAGCTCGCCAACATCCTGTTCACGCGCGAGCTCGCGCGCCGGCTCGCCGGCACCGGCGTGACCGCCAATTGCCTGCACCCGGGCTTCGTCGCCACCGGCCTCGGCCAGCGCGACAGCCCGCTCCTCGGGATCGCCGTGCGCATCGTCATGCGGCTTCGGGCGGAGCCGGCGGAAAGCGGGGCCGAGACCATCGTTTACCTGGCAAGCTCGCCGGAGGTGGCCGAGGTCAGCGGCCGGTATTTTGCCCGATGCCGGCCCGCAACGCCCAGCCGCGAGGCGCAGGACGATGCGCCCGCCCGGCGGCTGTGGGACGAGAGCGCCCGCCTGGCCGGCCTGGAAATACCCGGGAGCTAAGGGCTCGGCCGATCCCGCTCGGTCCCCCCGAGAAGCGCCGGCCAAGCCGTGCCATTGCATTATGTTGCGGCCGAATTCGCGACTTGCGGACGGGCTTGATTACGCTGCCTTTACCCACATTCGATAAAAGTCGCTCGAATTGGCTCGCATGGGGTTGACGCGATGCTCGATCGCATTTCGGTTAACATCTTGTTAAAGCTCATCATCGCCGTACTGGCTGTGCCGCTGGTGGGGATCCTGGCATCCAGCGCCCGGGATTCCTGGAGCAGGCTGACCACGGCGAAGCGGATCGCTGCCGTCTCGGACGCCTCGATCCACATGTTCACGGCGTTGCACAACCTCCGGGTGGACCGCGCGTCCTCAGCCCGCGACCTCATCGCCCACAAGCAGTTTGCTGCGGTGAACCCACAGGTGCGGCAGGCGCGGGAAGCGGAAATGCCCGCCTTGAAATCCGCCCTGACCGCGTTGGCAGCGATCGATTTTCCCGAGCGGCTGGAGGTCGTCGCCCGGCTCGGCGAGACCATCAAGCGGCTTGCCGCGATGCACGAGGAATCGGCCGCCGCCTACCTGCGGCCGAAGGCGGAGCGGCGGGAGGGACTCGCTAAGGATCTGACCAATGAGATCAGTGGCCTGCTTGAGATGCTCGGCAAGGTGTCATCGCAGCTGACCACATCGGTGAAGCTCGAGGATGCCTTCGTGGATCATTTGATGCAGCTCAAGCAGCTTGGCTGGGTGGCGCGCAACGAGGGAGGCGACGCCTCGTTCATCGTCTCCAACGCGCTGTCCGGGCAGCCGATCCCGCCCGATGCCCTCGTTCAATACGCGGTCCACGTGGGCAAGCTCGAAGCCGCGTGGGCGGCTCTCGAGGACCTCGCGGCCGGGTTGCCGTTGCCGGCCCGTATCACGACGGCGCTGGAGGGAGCCAAGCGGGAGTTTTTCGCGCGTGACTTCGTCGAGACGCGGGCGGGCATTCTCAAGGCGCTGGTCGCCGGGGAACGACCCAACATGACCCTCGAGCAATGGGTGCCGCTCACGGTATCGAAGCTCGGTTCGGTTCTGCGAGTGGCGGAGGCGGCGCTGGATGCCGCCAGGGACCACGCGGAGCGGCAACATTCGCGCGCACTAGGGAGCCTGACGGCAGAACTTGCGCTGCTGGTGGCGGCGGTGATCCTGGCGGCCGCATTGATGTTCCTGGTCTCGCGGCGGGTGACCACCCCGCTGCAGACCATCCGGGAGGGCATGCTGAAGCTGGCGGGCGGAGACCTGTCCGCGCAGGTGTCGTTCGCCGGCCGCAACGATGAGATCGGGGCGCTGGGCAATGCCATGCAGGCGTTCAAGATCAGCATGAGCGAGGCTGACCGCCTGCGCACCGAGCGCAACGATATCGAGGCGCAGGCGGCGGTCCGCCGCAAGGCGGATATGCAAACGCTTGCCGACAACTTCCAGGCCGCCGTCGGCAATATCGTCGATACGGTCTCGTCCGCGTCGACCAGGCTCGAGGCGGCTGCCGGCACCCTTACCGGCACCGCCGAGACCACCCAGCGGCTGGCCGGCGTCGTGACGTCGGCCTCGGAGGAAGCGTCAGCCAACGTCCAGTCGGTGGCAACCGCCGCCGAGGAGATGGCGGGCTCGGTGAACGAGATCGCCCGTCAGGTCCAGGAATCGAGCACGATCGCCAGCGAGGCGGTGCAGCAGGCGGAGAAGACCGACGCGCGCATCACCGAATTGTCCAAAGCGGCAACCCGGATCGGCGACGTGGTCAAGCTCATTACAGCGATCGCCGAGCAGACCAATCTGCTGGCGCTCAACGCGACCATCGAGGCGGCGCGCGCTGGCGAGGCGGGCAGGGGATTTGCGGTAGTCGCCCAGGAGGTCAAGGCTCTCGCCGCGCAGACCGCCAAGGCGACCGGCGAAATCGGGACGCAAATTGCAAGCATGCAGTCGGCGACGCAGGAATCGGTTGTCGCGATCAAGGAGATCAGCGGCACGATCGGCCGCATCGCCGAGATCGCTACGGCCATCGCTACGGCGATCGAGGAGCAGGGCGCCGCCACGCAGGAAATTTCCCGCAACGTTCATCAAGCGGCGCGAGGGACCTCGCAAGTGGCGAGCAATATCGCCGACCTCGACCGCGGCGCGCGCGAGACCGGATCGGCTTCCTCTCAGGTCCTCGGCTCGGCGCAGTCGCTCGCGCGCGAAAGCGGGCAGCTCAGGGTCGAGGTCGAGAAGTTCATTAAGACGGTCGCGGCCGCATAGCGCTGGTTCTTCCGCGAACCGGCGGCGACGGGCGACCTCAAGCGGCCTCCCGCGCCAGGACGGCCGCGTTGCGGACCCAGCTTCGGACCTTGCGGGCAGGCGCGATTACGCGACCTTTAACCATCCCACGATAAAACTCGTTCGAAATCGACTTAAAATGGTGCGGTGCGATGCTCAACCGGATTTCGGTAAACGTTCTGTTAAAGTCCGTCATTGGCGTGTTGGCCTTGGCGCTGGTGAGCCTGTTGGCATCGGGGGCGCAGGATTCGTGGCGTCAGCTGGCCACGGCGAACCGGATCTCTGCGGCCGTAGACGCCTCGACCTCCCTGTTCACGGCACTGCACAATCTTCGTGTGGACCGCGCGATGTCCTATCGCGATCTCATCGCCGACAAGCAGTTCACGTCGATGAGCCCGCAGCTGCGACAGACCCGTGACGCGGAAATGCCGGCCTTGAAGTCCGCCCTGACCGCGTTGGGAGCGGTCGATTTCCCTAGGCGGCCGGAGGTCGTCGCCAGTCTCGGCCAGAGCATCAAGAAGCTTACCGCGTTGCACGAGGAATCGGCCGCCGCCTTCCTGCGGCCGAAAGCGGAGCGCCGGCAAGGACTCGCCCAGGACCTGACCAAGGAGGCCGATGGCCTCATCGAGATGCTTGGCCAGCTGTCGTCACAAGTGACCACGTTGGTGAAGCTCGAGGATGCATTCATCGATCAGTTGCTGCAGCTCAAGCAGCTTGCGTGGGTGGCGCGCAACGAGGGCGGCGACGCCGCGGCCATCGTCTCCAACACGCTGGCCGGGCGACCGCTGCCGGCTGACGTGCTTCTTCAATATACGTCCCATGTGAGCAAGGTCGAAACCACATGGGCGGCGGTCGAGGATCTCGCGGCCGGATTGCCGCTGCCAGCTCGCGTCGCAGCGGCTCTGGAAAAGGCCAAGCGGGAGTTTTTCGCCCGCGACTTCACCGACATGCGGACGAACATTCTGAACACGCTGATTACCGGCAAGCGACCCGATATTACGGCCGAGCAATGGCTGCCACTGGCGGTGGCGAAGTCCGCTTTGTTCCTGGGCGTGGCGGATGCGGCGCTGGATGCCGCCAGGGACCAGGCGGTGCACGAGCGTTCGAGCGCGATGTGGAAGCTCGGGGTTCAGCTTGGCGCGTTGGCGGCAGCGATGATGCTGACGGCCGCGATGATGCTCCTGGTCTCGCGGCGGGTGACCGGGCCGCTGCAGACGATCCGCCAGGGCATGCTCAAACTGGCGGGCGGAGACGTGTCGGTGGAGGTAACGTTCGCCGGGCGCAACGATGAGATCGGGGCGCTGGGCAATGCCATGCAGGCGTTCAAGGCCGGCATGATCGAGGCCGACCGCCTGCGCGCCGAGCGCAACGAAATCCAGGCGCAAGCCGCCGAGCGCCGCCGGGCCGATATGCAGCGGCTGGCCGATGATTTCCAGGCCGCCATCGGCAGCATCGTCAAGGCGGTGTTGTCGGCGTCGACCGAGCTCGAAGCCGCCGCCGGCACCCTCACCGGCACTGCCGAGACCACCCAGCGGCTGGCCGGCGTGGTGACGTCGGCCTCGGAGGAAGCGTCGAGCAACGTCCAATCGGTGGCGACCGCCGCCGAGGAGATGGCAGGCTCCGTCAACGAGATCGCCCGTCAGGTGCAGGAATCGAGCACGATCGCCAGCGAAGCCGTGCAGCAGGCGGAGAAGACCGACACGCGCATCACGGAATTGTCCAAGGCAGCAGGCCGGATCGGCGACGTCGTCAAGCTGATCACGGCGATCGCCGAGCAGACCAATCTGCTGGCGCTCAACGCGACCATCGAAGCCGCGCGCGCCGGCGAGGCGGGCAGGGGGTTTGCGGTGGTCGCCCAGGAGGTCAAGGCGCTCGCGGCGCAGACCGCCAAGGCGACCGGCGAGATTGGAGCGCAGATTGCGAGCATGCAGTCGGCGACGCAGGACTCGGTCGTTGCCATCAAGGAGATCAGCGGCACGATCGGCCGCATCGCCGAGATCGCCACCACGATCGCCACCGCAATCGAGGAGCAGGGCGCGGCGACGCAGGAGATTTCCCGCAACGTCCATCGGGCCGCGCAAGGGACCGCACAGGTGGCGGCCAATATCGGCGACGTCAATCGCGGAGCGAGCGAGACCGGAACGGCTTCCTCGCAGGTCCTCGGCTCGGCACAGTCGCTCGCGCGTGAGAGCTCGCGGCTCACGGTCGAGGTCGAGAAGTTCATCCACACGGTCGCGGCCGCATAGCGTTCGTTCGCCCGGGCGCGCCCCGCGACGGCCAGCGTCAGGCGGCCTCGCCGCGCGCGAGCGCGGCTGCGTTGCGGATCGCCGCAATGTTCGCCCGATAGGCGTCCGGGTTGCCGCCCTTGAACACGGCGGAGCCGGCCACCAGCACGTTGGCGCCGGCCGCCGCGACGTCTCCCGCGTGCTGCGGCGTTACGCCGCCGTCGATCTCGATCTCGATCGGCCGCCCGGCCGCCATGGCGCGGATGTTGCGGAGCTTGTCGAGCGCGCCCGGGATGAAAGCCTGGCCGCCGAAGCCGGGATTGACCGACATCACGAGGATGAGGTCGGCCAGGTCGAGCACGTGCTCGACCGCCGCTTCCGGCGTCGCCGGGTTGAGCGACACGCCCGCCTTCTTGCCGAGCGCGCGGATCGCCTGCAGCGAGCGGTGCAGGTGCGGCCCGGCCTCCGCGTGGACCGTGATGATGTCGGAGCCGGCCTCGGCGAAAGCCTCCAGGTAGGGATCGCACGGCGCGATCATCAGGTGCACGTCGAGCACTTTCTTGGTGTGCGGCCGGATCGCCTTCACCACGCCCGGCCCGATGCTGATGTTGGGCACGAAGTGGCCGTCCATGACGTCCACGTGAATCCAGTCGGCGCCGGCGCGATCGACGGCGCGCACCTCCTCGCCGAGCCGGGCGAAGTCGGCGGCGAGAATGGACGGCGCGATGACGAGCGGGCGAGCCATGCCGGCTCGCCTAACACGACGGCCCCCGAGCGGCAACGAGGGCCCGGCGGCCATCCGGGAATCGGGCAGCGTTGACGGAAAATGATCGCCGTCCACTGTGACCTGGATCACACTTTTTCACGGTGATCTCGGTCACACTCCCTTCCCAGGGCGGCGGGGCGCCGCCTCGCATCACGGGGAAGTGACCGTGACCGGCAGTCCTGTTGGATCGACGATTGGAGATGCGGTCATGCGAAATTCACTCAAGGTACTGATCGGGCCACTGATCGGGGCGAGCATGCTGACACTGGGCATGGCGGGAGCCGTCCATGCCGGCGAGGCCCAGTCGGAAACCGCGGCCGCGTACTATAAGGCCGCCATCCAGGGCAGCGCCGACGCGCAGGCCAATCTCGGCGCGCTCTACGCCAGCGGCAGCGGCGTTCAGCGATCGGACGCGAGCGCCTTCCAATGGTTCCTGCGCGCGGCCGAGCAGGGCCACCCCGAGGCACAATTGCGACTCGCCGAGGTATGGGCCGACGGCCGCGGCGTGCCGACAAACACTCCGCTTGCCTACAGGTGGGCGTATCTCGCCAACCTGAACGCGACCGACCCGAAGACCCAGGACCGGGCCTCCCGCCTGCTCGATCGCGTCTCCACCCAGATGACCGACGCGCAGATCGCCGAAGCCCGCCGCTGGGCGAGCGCCTGGACGGCGCAGCTGGAGAGCGTTCGCGACGTGCAGCCCGAGCCGGTCGCAAGGCCGGCTGCCGCCGATCGCGCTCAAGTCCAGCCGGAAGCGGCCCGCAGGGCCGCTACGTATCGCGGGCATTTCAAGCCGCCGCCGGGCTATCGCCCGAATTTCAAGAACGCCCGCATGGGGCGGCGCAGCGAGGCGGCTCATTCCGACGACGCCGACGCGCCCAAGGGCCGTTCGACCCAACGCTACCGCCGCATAAGCTTGATGTCGCTCGCGCGCCGGTTCGGCTTCTGATCAGGCCGCGCGCTTCGCTCCGCGAATTCCCGTGGAGAGAGTCGGGTGAAGGATGCCGGCCGCTCGGGCCCGGTTGCGGTCGCCCCCCGCGCCGGGCACAATTCGCGCCTTGCGCCGAAGGTTCGCCGCTCCCTCGGCGTGAACGACAAAAACCGCAAGGCAGTGCATGGCCCGAACCGACGCGATGGTGCTCGGCGCCGGTATCGTCGGCACGTCGATCGCGCTCCACCTGGCGCTGCGCGGCGCCAGCGTCGCGCTCATCGACCGGGGCGGACCCGGCGAGGCGACGTCCTACGGCAATACCGGCATCATCGGCAGCACGGTCTACCCGACCGCGTTCCCGCGCGGCTTTGCCCGCCTGCTGCGGATCGCGTCCAAGCGCGCGCCGGAGGCGAACTATCACCTGTCGAACCTCGCGCGGGTCCTGCCGTGGCTCATGGCGTACCGCGCGGCCTCGAGCCCGCAGCGGCTCCCCGAGACGGCGCGGCTCATTCGCCCGCTCATGGCGCGGGCGGTGGCCGAGCACGAGATCCTGATCGCCGAGGCCGGCGCCGGCCGCTACCTGCGCAAGCAGGGCATGATCACCCTCTACCGCACGGAGCGCGCCCTTGCTCGGCTGTGGACCGAGCTCGCGCTCGCGGTCGAGCTCGGCGTCACGATCAAGTTCTACGACGGCCAGCAGGTGCGCGCGCTCGAGCCGAATCTTGCGCCGGTGTTCCAGGCCGCCGTGCACTGGCTGGACAGCGTGAGCGTGACCGACCCGTTAGCCCTTACCCGCGCCTATGCGAAACGCTTCGACACCTTGGGCGGAATCGGGCTGCAAGGAGACGCGCGCACCCTGCATCGCGCCGCTGGCCGCTGGCGGGTCGACACTTCCGAAGGCCCGATCGATGCCGACCAGACGGTGATCGCGCTCGGGCCATGGGCGCCCGACGTGCTCCTCCCGCGCGGCATCAATCTGCCGCTCGCCGTCAAGCGCGGCTATCACCGCCACTTCCGGGCGCTTGGCAACGCCATGCTGGAGCGCCCGGTGATCGACGTGGAGAAAGGATACGCGCTGGCGCCGATGGAGCAGGGCATCCGTCTCACCACCGGGGCGGAGTTTGCCGACCGCGACGCGCGGCCGACGCCGGCGCAGCTTGGCCGCGTGCTGCCGATCGCGCAGGCGCTGCTTCCGCTGGGAGAACCGGTGGATCAGCAGCCCTGGATGGGCAGCCGGCCGTGCTTTGCCGATTCGCTTCCCGTGATCGGCCGTGCGCCCGGACATCCGGGCCTGTGGCTCGCCTTCGGCCACGGCCACGTGGGCTTGAGCCTCGCGGCCGTGACCGGGCGGCTGATCACCGAGATGATGAGGGGCAGCGTGCCGTTCTGTGATCCGGAGCCGTACGCCGCGGAGCGGTTCGGTTAAAGCATCCCCTCGTCATTGCCGGCCCTGACCCGGCAATCCATCGCGTTGAACCGATTCAAAGTTTTTGATGGGGGCGCGGGTCAAGCCCGCGCACGAGCGAAAAATGGCTTAGCGGCCGAACCGGTCGCGCCAGCTTGGCAGCGCATCCGGGAAGGGCAGGGCAGTTGCCTCGTAGACGGCGCGCGCCACCGCGCGCGCGAGCACGTTGGCGGCCACCATTCCGAGCTCGGACAGGCCGTGCAGCGGGTCGGCGAGCGGTCGGCGGCCGGTGGCGGCGGCGAACACCACGTCGCCGTCAAGCGGCGTGTGCACCGGATAGACCGCGCGCGCGAGCCCGGTCTGCGCCATCACGGCAAGCCGTCGCGCCTGGCCCTTGGTCAGTGCCGCGTCGGTCGCGATCACCGCGAGCGTCGTGCTGGTGGTGGCGCCGCCCTTGGTGCGGAAGTCGAGCGCATGCGGCGGAGGCTGCGCCGGCAGGCCGCGTCCTCCAAGCTCGCCGTCCTGCTCGAACGGCGCCGCCCAGAACCACGGCCCGTCGTCGATGACGGCGCTGCCGGCGGCGTTCACGGCGGCCAGCCCGCCGACGAGATGACCGCCGCGCGTCGCCGCCGATGCCGAGCCCAGGCCACCCTTGAGGTTGACGGTGGTGGCGCCGAGCCCGGCACCGACGCTGCCGAGGGCGAAATCCTCGCCGGCGCCGGCCGCCGCCGCGTAGCCGAGCTCGCGATAGGGCGGATAGCGGCCCCAGTCCTTGTCGCCGCCGCTCAAGAGATCGAACAGGATGGCGCCCGGAACGATCGGCACCCGCGCCTCGCGCACCGAAAACCCGCGGCCCTGCTCGCGCAGCCAGGCCTGCACGCCCGAGGCCGCGTCGAGCCCGAAGGCGGAGCCGCCGGAGAGCGCCAGCGCGTCGATGCGGTCCACCGTGTTGGCGGGATCGAGCAGCGCACCCTCGCGCGTGCCCGGGCCGCCGCCGCGCACGTCCATGGCGGCAACTGCCGGCTCGGTGAAGACCACGGCGGTCGCGCCGGAGCCGAGGCGGCGATCCTCGGCATGGCCGACGCGCACCCCCGCAACGTCGGTGATGAGGTTACGAGGCGGCACGCGCGTCCACCTGGTTGCGGGGCAGGAGGTCCGCCAGCACGGCGGCGAGGTGACGCTCGGCCGCCGCCACGGTCGCGGCATGCGCGAACAGCGCCCGATGCTCGGGCGTAAATTCCTCGGCCGGCCCGACCAGCAAGGTGCGCCGCCGCCCGTCCGGCAGCCCGCTCTCGTCGCGGTAGGCGCCCGTCATGTCGAGCTCGTTGCGCGTGCCGGGCCCGCCCGGCAACGCGACGATCGCATGGGGCGTGAAGACGTTGATATGGTTGCGCGCCGGAACGTTCCGCCAGTCGCCGGCGCGCGGCGGCAGCGGCGTCATGATTGCGATCTCGATGAACGGGTTCGGGTAGGCGCGCCCCTCGGGATCGCGGTTGGGCCGGTCGAACGGGCCCTCCGGCGCGCACGGGATGATGCCGATGCACGAGCCGGCGCGCGGCTCGACGGCCGTGAACCCTTCCGAGGCGGCCGCCATCACGCCGTAGCCGCCGCCCGTCAGCAGATGCGCGCCGAGCCCAGCCACCATGGCGCCGAGCTCGCGCGCCAAGCCGGCACGCTCCGGACCGATAGCGGTTCCCTGTCCGAACAGGCCGACGATCGGCAGCTTGCGCCGCATGGCTCCTCCTCGTGCTGAGCCGACCATGCAGGCTATCACCGTCGATCACATCCGGGCGATAGGCGTTGAGCCGGCTTGCACGACCGGCCTTGACGTCGCATGAGGGGCCATGGCTGCCGACGTCACCATCCTGGCTGCGCTTGCCGCCGGCGCGCTGAGCTTCCTGTCGCCGTGCGTGCTGCCACTGGTGCCGCCTTATCTGGTCTACCTGACCGGCACCTCGCTCGAGCGACTGGCGGATTCCGAGCCTCCGCCTTCGGTCCGGCGCGACACCGTCGTCGCCGCGCTCCTGTTCGTGCTCGGATTTGCCACCGTGTTCGTCGCGCTCGGCGCCGGCGCGAGCGTGGTCGGCGCCGTGCTGCGCCGCTACGCCAACGTGCTCGCGATCGTGGCCGGGCTCGCCATCATCGTCATGGGCCTGCATTTCCTCGGGCTCACCCGCATCGCCGCGCTGATGCGCGAGAAACGGCTTGACGTCGCAAAGCCGGTCGGATTGTGGGGCGCCTATGCGATGGGGCTCGCCTTTGCGTTCGGCTGGACACCCTGCATCGGGCCGATTCTCGCCGCCATCCTGGCGGTCGCCGCCTCGGAGGCGACGGTGACGAAGGGCGCCGGCCTGCTGGCCGTCTATTCCCTCGGCCTGGGCATTCCATTCCTGCTCGCGGCGGTCGCGGTCGAGCCCTTTGCGGCGTTCCTGGCGCGCTTCCGCACCCACCTCGGCACGGTCGAGAAGGTGATGGGCGGCCTGCTCGTGCTTACGGGGATCGCGTTTCTCACCGGATTCGTGACGGACGCAAGCTTCTGGCTGCTCGAGGCCTTTCCGATTCTCGGCCGGATTGGCTGAGCCGTCGCCCGCGCGGCGCCGCCAGCTTCGCCTACTGCGCCTCGCTGTAGGTGATCTTGCCGTGCGGATGCCGTCGCCGCGCATCACCAGCGCGTTGACGCCGTGCGCCCGCATCTGGCGCAGCGCGCAATCCCATCAGGCTTTGTTGGGGGCGGCGCGGTGAGCCGCGCCGGCCGCTACTCGATGTTTGTGGCCGTCACTCGATCTCGGTGTAGGTGATCTTGCCCTGTGGGTTCTTCTTCCAGACGTACATCACGTAATCGAGCCGGTTCACGTCGCCCTTCTTGTTGTAGGAAATCTCGCCGATCACGGTCTTGAACTTCTGGCCGGATTTCATCTGCTCGGCGACCTTCTTCGGGTCCAGCGACTTTGCCGCCTCAGCGGCCTGCTTGATGATCTCGACCGCCGCGTAGCTGTAGAGGGTGTACGATTCGGGCTCGAACTTCTTGGCGCGCAGCTTCTCCAGCACGGGCTTCGCCTCCGGACGGTTGCGCGGGTCGGGCCCGTAGGTCATCAGCGTGCCCTCGACGCCCGGGCCGCCCACGGAGGCGAACTCGTCGGAGGTGATGCCGTCACCGCCCATCAGCGGCGCCTTCACGCCCTGGTCGCGCATCTGCCGCACGATCAGGCCGCCTTCGGTGAACAGGCCGCCCCAATAGACGAGGTCGGCGCCGGACGCCTTGATCTTGGACACCAGGGCCGAGAAGTCCTTCTCGCCGAGATTGACGCCTTCGTAGAGCACTTCCTTGACGCCGCCGGCGTTGATCTTCTTCTTGGTCTCGTCGGCCAAGCCCTGCCCGTAGGTCGTCTTGTCGTGCACGATGGCGATCTTCTTGCCCTTAAAATTCTTCAGGATGTAGTCGCCGGCCACCGCTCCCTGCTGGTCGTCGCGGCCGCAAGTGCGGAAAATATTCCACATGCCGCGCTCGGTGATCTTGGGATTGGTGGCCGAGGGTGTGATCTCGACGATCCCGTTCTCCTGGTAGACCTCGGACGCCGGCATGGTGACGCCGGAATTGAAATGGCCGAGCACGAACTTGACGCCCTCGGCCGCGAACTTGTTGGCGACCGACACACCCTGCTTCGGATCCGACACGTCGTCGCCGTAGCTGAGCGTGATCTTCTGCCCGAGAATGCCGCCCGCCGCGTTGATGTCCTCCACGGCCTGGTCGACGCCGTTCTTGAGTTGGGCGCCGAACGACGCATTCGGGCCGGTCAGCGGGCCGCCGACCGCAAACTTGACCTGCGCCTGCGCGGTGCCCGCGAGGATGAGACTGGCGCCGAGAGCGAGGCCGAGCGCAAACCGCTTGTTCATGGGAGACCCCTGTTGGTTGTTGGAAACTCCGGCTAGTGCCGCCGATCTGAAGTTCCTACAGCGCCTATGTATCACGAACTTCGGAAGCGGGGCACTAGTCGCCGAGTCGCCCCGATTGAAGCGCCAGTCCGGGCAAAAGTCACCCGGATTTTGCGGCCTCTTCGGCCGTTGCGGCCGGACGCCGCGCCCACGAGAACGGGCCGGTGCGGACGTTGAGGAAGCCATATTGCGTCGCCATCTGGCGCGCGCGGGTCACGCGGTACCCGAGACCCGCGAGCAGGAGGGCGACCACGGTGTCGACCAGGTAGTAATGCGGCGAGACGAGCGTGCCCTCGAACAGAGCGTAGTGGAAGAAGCGCACCGCCGCGCCGAGGATCAGCATGTAGGCCAGGATATGCCACCACGGCCGCCAGGTCGCGGCGACCGCCCGCCCCGACAGCCAGGCGGCGCCGCCCCCCATGGCGACGGTGACGAGCAGGAAGGAGCCCAACGAGTCCTGTTCGTAGAAGAGCTCAGGAATGGACAGGTCCATCGCCGCCCTCAATGCCTCCCGCCCTCGAGGTAGGCGGCCTTGACCTCGGGGCGCTCGAGCAGCTCGCGGCCGGTCCCGGCAAGGGTGATCATCCCGTTGACCATCACGTAGCCGCGATGCGCCAGCTTGAGCGCGTGGAAGGCGTTCTGCTCGACCAGGAACACGGTGAGCTTCTCGCGCGCGTTCAGCGTGCGGATGGCGTCGAAAATCTGCCGCACGATCAGCGGCGCGAGCCCGAGCGAGGGCTCGTCCAGCATGAGCAGGCGCGGACGGCCCATCAGCGCGCGGGCGATCGCCAGCATCTGCTGCTCGCCGCCGGAGAGCGTGCCGCCACGTTGCGCGAGCCGCTCCTTGAGGCGCGGGAACAGGTTGAACACGCGCTCGAGGTCGGCGTCGAAATCGGCGTCGGCCGCCACCACGGTGCCCATCTGCAGGTTCTCCAGCACGGTCATGCGCGAGAAGATGCGGCGGCCTTCGGGCGCCTGGGCGATGCGCAGGTGCGCGATCTCGTGGGTCGGCATCGCGGTGATGTCGCGGCCCGCGAACAGGATGCGGCCGGCGCGCGCGCGCGGCTGGCCGCAGATCGTCATCATCAGGGTCGACTTGCCGGCGCCGTTGGCGCCGATCAGGGTGACGATCTCGCCCTCGTTGACGTCGAGGTCGACGCCGCGCAACGCGACGATGCGGCCGTAACCGGCGCTGACGCCGCGAATGCACAGCAGCGGCTCGGTCACAGCCCGACCTCCGCCTCGGCTCGTGCCACCTCCTCGTCCTCGACGCCGAGATAGGCGGCGATCACGCTCGGATCGTCGCGCACCGCGGCCGGCGTGCCGTCGGCGATCTTCACCCCGTAGTCGAGCACCACGACGTGGTCGGAGATTTCCATCACCACGCTCATGTCGTGCTCGATCAGGAGGACCGATGCGGCATGCTCGTCGCGGATCGACAGGATGAGCGCGTTGAGCTCGGTGCTCTCGCGCGGATTGAGGCCGGCGGCGGGCTCGTCCAGGCACAGCAGCACCGGATCGGTGCACATGGCGCGGGCGATCTCCAGCCGGCGCTGCGCCCCGTAGGGCAGCTCGCCGGCCGGGTCGTCGGCGCGCTCGGTGAGCCCGATCTTGTCGAGCCACAGGCGCGCCTTGGCGACCGCCGCCTTCTCGGCGCGGCCGTAGGCGGTCGGCCAGAACACGCCGAGAAACGTGAAGCCGGAGGCGACCATCAGGGGATTGTGCTGCGCCACCAGCAGGTTCTCGAACACGGTCATGCCCGGGAACAGGCGGATGTTCTGGAACGTGCGGGCGACCCTGGCCTGGCGCGCCACCAGGTAGTCGGGCATGCGCTCGAGCAAGAACAGCGCGCCGCCGGGACGCCGCAGGCTGCGCTCGCCGCGGCCGGTCATCGCCTCGAGCTCCGCCCACACGGCCGGATCGCCGTGCTGCAGCGCGATCCGGCCCTCGCTCGGCTTGTAGAACCCGGTGACGCAGTTGAACACCGTGGTCTTGCCGGCGCCGTTCGGCCCGATCAGCGCCGTGATGTCGCCGCGCCGCGCCGTGAACGACAGGTCGTGCACGGCGACAAGGCCGCCGAAGCGCATGGTCAGGTGCTCGACCTTGAGCACCGGATCCGCGCTCGCGCCCGTCATCCCCGCCCTTCCTTCACCAGCTCGGCGGAGATCGCCCGCCGCTCGCGGAACACCGCGGACGGCTCGCGGGTCGCGATCAGGCCGCGCGGCTTCCAGATCATGATCAGCACCATGGCGAAGCCGAACAGCAGCATGCGGTACTGGGTCGGGTCGAAGTCGTTGCCGAAAATGTCCTTGAGGAAGTCGAGCTCGCGCGTCATCTCGGTGCCGCCGATCATGACGATGGCCGCGATGGCGACGCCGAGCTGGCTGCCCATGCCGCCCAAGACCACGATGGAGAGGATGGTGGCCGATTCCAGGAACGTGAACGATTCGGGCGAGATGAACCCCTGGCGGGCGGCGAAGAACGAGCCGGCGAAGCCGGCGAACATGCCGCCCATGGCGAACGCCGTGAGCTTGGTGTTGGTGGTGTTGATGCCGAGCGACCGGCAGGCGATCTCGTCCTCGCGCAGGGCCTCCCAGGCGCGTCCGACCGGCAGCCGCCGCAGCCGCATCGTCACGTAGGCGGTGATCAGCGCCAGGCCGAGGATCACGTAGTAGAGGAAGATGGTGCGGTAAACCGGGCTGAACTCGAGGCCGAGCACGGCCGCGAAGCCCTCGTCCGAGGCGTTGAAGGGAAGGCCGAAGAAGGTCGGCCGCGGAATGCCGCTGATGCCCGCATAGCCGCTGGTGACCGGCACCCAGTTGATCAGGATGAGCCGGATGATCTCGCCGAAGGCGAGCGTCACGATGGCAAGGTAGTCGCCGCGCAGGCGCAGCACCGGAAAGCCCAGCAGGACGCCCCAGAACGCCGCCAGGCTGCCGGCGAGCGGCAGCAGGATCCAGAACGAGAAGCCGAAGGTCTTCGCCAGCAGCGCATAGGAATAGGCGCCGACCGCGTAGAACGCGACGTAGCCGAGATCGAGCAGACCGGCGAGCCCGACGACGAT
>Ga0066903_100001149_pt1 | contig 18760 bp, 14 predicted proteins | sample PanSoiMetaGPlot1_FD_67491 | JGI IMG/M metagenome (GOLD analysis project Ga0066903, IMG submission 67491) | Tropical forest soil microbial communities from Panama analyzed to predict greenhouse gas emissions - Panama Soil - Plot 1 (version 2) | ecosystem: Environmental > Terrestrial > Soil >... | reverse complement strand
ACCTACAGGGATATTGTCGTGGCGTTCCGGAATGGCGCGCCTGTCAAGATCAGCGACCTCGCTGACGTCATCGATGGACTCGAGAACACCAAGGTCGGGGCCTGGTACCAGGGTCAACCCTCGATCGTCATCGACGTGCAACGCCAACCCGGAGCCAACGTAATCGAAACGGTGCAGCGCATTCACGCGGAGCTGCCGCGTCTGCGCCGCGCGATGCCGGCCGGTGCGAACCTCACGGTGGTCAATGATCGCACGACGACGATCCGCGCCTCGATACATGACGTCCAGTTTACGCTCGTGCTCAGCGTTGCACTGGTGGTGCTGGTCGTTCTCATCTTTCTACGCACTATTCGAGCCACCATCATTGCCGGCGTGGCGCTACCGCTGTCGCTAATCGCAACGTTCGGAGTGATGTGGTTCGCCGGCTTTTCGCTCGACAACCTGTCGCTCATGGCGTTGACCATCGGCACGGGTTTCGTCGTCGACGACGCCATTGTCATGATTGAGAACATCGTCCGCCACATGGAGAACGGCGAGACCGCCTTGGATGCCGCCTTGCGCGGCGCGCGCGAAATTGGCTTTACGGTGATTTCACTCACTCTTTCGCTCATTGCCGTGTTCATTCCCCTGCTGTTCATGACAGGCCTTGTCGGCCGTATGTTCCGCGAATTCGCCCTCACTCTGACCATCGCGGTCGTTGCTTCGGCGGTTGTGTCGCTGACGCTCACGCCGATGATGTGCGCGCGACTGCTGAGGCCCGCCCGGGGGCCCGAGGGCCGTACCGCTCATGCGTTCGCTGCCCGCTTCCATGCGCTTACCGAACGCACGGTCGAGCTTTACCGGCGAACCCTCGAGTGGGTGCTGCAACGTCAGTCGGAAACGCTGGCCGTCACCTTGGCGACGCTTGCCGCCACCATCATGCTCTACATCGTCGTGCCAAAGGGCTTCCTGCCCCTGCAGGACACCGGACTGATCACCGCGGTCACGGAGGCCAGCACCGACGTGTCGTTCACTGAAATGCAGCGGCGGCAACAGCAGGTCGAAGACGCGATCCGCCGCGACCCGGATGTGACCGGCGTCGTATCCGTTATCGGCGTCAGCCCGATCAACGCAACGCCCAATGCCGGCCGTCTTTCCATCACGCTGAAGCCGCGCGACGACCGTCACTCACGCGTGGAGGAAATCGTCGCTCGGCTCAAGGATGCCGTTGCCGGAATTCCCGGCATGACGGTGTATTTCCAAGCCACGCAAGATGTTCAGATCTCTACACGTGCGAGCCGCGCGCAGTACCAGTACACATTGGTTGCCACCGACCGCAATGAATTGATCGAATGGGCGGACAAGCTGTTGCATGCCCTGCGCGGCCATCCGGCGCTGCGTGAGGTCGCGTCGGAAGCGCAGGAAGGTGGTCCGCGCGTCCAGATTGATGTCGACCGCGAGCAGGCCGGCCGGTTGGGCGTTTCGATGCAGAGCGTCACTGATACGCTCAACGATGCCTTCGGACAGCGTCAGATCTCCACGATTTATGGTCAGGCGAACCAATACCGCGTGATCCTGGAAGCGCAGCCCCGGTATCAGCAGGATCCCAACGCGCTTTCGAAGCTTTACGTCACGGGCGCCAGCACGTCGACCGGCACGGCGGCAACCGTCGGGAATACCGCGACCGGAACCACCAATACCAACATCACCGCCACGCCCAACGCCATTACCAGCAGCGCTCAGGTGCCGCTGTCGGCCTTCGCGCGTTTCGTGCCCTCGTCGGCGCCACTCGCGATCGCGCACCAGGAGCAGTTTCCTTCCGTCACAATCAGCTTCGACCTTGCGCCGGGATATGCGCTCTCTGATGCGGTCGCGGTTATCCGCACAGCTCAGCAGGATATCGGCATGCCGACATCCGTGACGGGCAGCTATTCCGGCGATGCCGCAGAGTTTGCGAAATCGCTGGCCGGCGAACCCTGGCTGATCCTTGCTGCGGCTATCGCCATCTACATCGTGCTCGGCGTGCTGTATGAAAGCTTCATTCACCCGCTCACGATCCTTTCGACCCTTCCGTCCGCCGGCGTCGGTGCGCTGCTGGCGCTTATGGTCTTTGGCTACGACCTCTCGGTGATCGCGCTCATCGGCATCGTGCTACTGATGGGCATCGTGAAAAAGAACGCAATTTTGATGATCGACTTCGCGATCGATGCGGAGCGTCACCAGGGGCTTTCGCCGGAGGAGTCCATCGTCCAGGCGGCGCTGCTGCGGTTTCGGCCGATCATGATGACGACGCTGGCAGCGCTGTTTGGCGCGCTGCCGCTGGCGCTCGAGGGCGGTACCGGCTCGGAGCTGCGCAATCCGCTCGGCGTCACCATCATCGGTGGCCTGCTGCTCTCGCAACTGCTGACGCTTTACACCACGCCGGTGATCTACCTTTACATGGAGCGCCTGCGTGCACGATTTGCGTCCGCTTCCCCGCCGGTGCGCCGCGCGGCTCGTCCCGCCCGGGGCCGGCCGTGAATTTCTCCTCCCCCTTCGTCCGCCGCCCGATCGGCACCACGCTGATGGCGATCGGGTTGTTCCTGGTCGGCGCAGTCGCCTACTTCTTCCTCCCAGTGGCCAGCCTGCCGAGCGTTGAATTTCCGACCATCAACATCACTGCGAGTCTGCCCGGCGCCGATCCCAATATCATGGCTGCAACGGTTGCCGCTCCGATCGAACGGAGAGTTGGTGAGATTTCGGGAGTCAGCGAACTGACTTCGGTGACTTCGCTGGGCCAATCGCGCATCACCGTGCAGTTTGATCTCAATCGAAGCATTGAGGGTGCCGCTCGCGATGTGCAGGCGGCGCTCAACGCTGCTCTCAGCGACCTGCCGACCGACATGCCGCAGCTTCCCACATTCCGCAAGGCCAACCCCGCGGCGGCGCCGATCTTGATCCTGGCGCTCACATCGAAAACCATGCACCCGAGCGAGATCTACGACGCGGCCGACAGCGTTATCGCGCAGCGCCTGTCGCAGGTGGACGGCGTCGCTGACGTCACGGTCGCCGGCTCTGAACAGCCGGCGATCCGCGTGCGTGTTGATCCAGCGCGGCTTTCGGCCATGGGTCTCGCAATGGAAGATGTACGGACCGCGATCTCCAATTCGAATGCGGCCGGTCCTGTTGGCACTTTCGACGGCACCAAACGTGGCACGACAATCGGCATCAATGACCAGCTGCGCGACGCAAGCGAATATGATCCGCTGGTTGTGAAAACCGTGAACGGGACGGTGATCCGCCTTTCGGATATCGCAAGCATCCGTCCGAGCGTACGCAATAGTCTCGCTGCCGGGTGGTACAACAGGGACCCCTCCGTCCTGCTCATCATTACCAAGCAGGGCAATGCCAACGTCATCGACACCGTCGACCGCATCTACGCGCTTCTACCCGAGCTCAGACAATGGGTCCCGGCCGGGCTCGACATCTCGGTATTGACCGATCGCACCCAGACAATCCGCGCCAGCGTGCACGACATGCAGTTGACGCTCGCCGCCACCATCGGCCTGGTGATGCTGGTGGTGTTTCTCTTTCTGCGGCGGGCGGCGCCGACGGCCGCCGCCGGCATTACCGTGCCACTTGCACTCTCCGGCACCTGCGCAGCGATGTGGCTGGCTGGCTTTTCCATCGACAACCTGTCGCTGATGGCGTTAGCCGTGAGTGTCGGGTTCGTGGTCGACGATGCCATCGTGATGATCGAGAATGCGTTCCGTCACCTCGAGCGTGGCGCCTCTCCCTTACGCGCCACGTTGAAAGGCGCGAAGCAGATCGGCTTTACCGTTGTATCGATATCAGTCTCGCTTATCGCCGCGTTCATTCCTCTGTTGTTCATGGGCGGCCTCGTCGGCCGGCTTTTCCGCGAATTTTCGGTGACGCTCGCTTTTGCGATCGCCATTTCGACCGTGGTGTCGCTGTCGGTGACGCCGATGATCTGCGCGTATTTCGTGCGCCAACCGCCGAGCCGAAACGCCACCTGGTTGGATCGCCGGGTTGAAGGCCTGCTGTCACGCATGATCCGTTTCTACGACCGCACGCTATCATTCGCGCTCGACCACCGTGCACTGATGCTGATCGTATTTGCCGTGACGATCGTTCTTACTGTAGGTCTCTACGTCAAAGTGCCGAAAGGTTACTTTCCGCAGGATGACACCGGCCTCATCTTCGGGGGCACCGAGGCCTCGACCGATATCTCATTCGAGGCGATGAAGCAGCTGCAGCAGAAGGCAATGGATATAGTGCTGGCAGATCCGGCGGTTGCGGGGCTCGGATCTTCGGTCGGCGCCAATCCGTTCAACGCTTCGGTCAATCGCGGACGCCTGTACATCAGCCTCAAGCCGCTCAACGAGCGAGGCAACCTGACCACGCTGCAGGTTATCGGAAGGCTGCGCGCCAAGCTTAACGAAATTCCCGGTGTTCGAGTCTTCATGTTCCCGGCACAGGATTTGCGGGTCGGCGGACGTCAAAGCGACGCGCAATATCAATTCACGCTATGGAGCGCCGACATCGATGAACTGCAGAAATGGGTGCCACGCGTCATGGATCGTGTGAAGCAGTTGCGGGGCATCGTCGATGTGACCAGTGACCGTGAGCAGGGCGGCTTACAGGCCAACGTCGTTATCGACCGGGCCGCCGCTGCGCGTTTCGGTGTGCGCGTCCAGGACATCGATAATGCACTCAACAACGCCTTCTCGCAGCGGCAAATTTCGACCATTTTCGGCCCGCGTAACCAATATCGCGTCATTCTGGAAGTCGAACCCTTGTATCGAAGAGATCCGACTGACCTCTCCCGCGTCTACGTTGCCGGGACAAAAGATACGCAGGTGCCGCTGTCGGCCGTGACGACGATAGAGCGCGGTATCGCGCCACTTGTCGTCAATCACCAGGGGCAATTTCCTTCGGTGACCATCACTTACAACTTGGCGCCGAACATTCCCATAGAAGATGCCACTTTATCGATCGAGCAGGCGGTTGCCGAAATGCATCTTCCGGACACCATCCACGCCGACTTCGCCGGGGACGTGCAGGCCTTTAAGAGAGCCGTAGGCGCACAGCCTTTGCTTCTGCTGGCCGCATTAATCGCGGTCTACATCGTGCTCGGCGTCTTGTACGAGAGCCTCGCGCATCCGTTGACCATTATTTCGACCTTGCCGTCGGCGGGTTTGGGTGCACTGCTTGCCTTGGAGATATCAAGTACCGAGCTATCGGTGATCGCCTTCATAGGCATCATCCTGCTGATTGGCATCGTCAAGAAGAACGGCATCATGATGGTGGACTTTGCGCTCGACGGAGAGCGGAGACTCGGGTTGTCTCCGCGGCAGGCCATTCACAACGCGTGTCTCGAACGGTTCCGCCCAATCCTGATGACGACGCTCTCCGCCATGCTCGGTGCCGTGCCACTTGTCATCGCCATTGGTCCGGGCTCAGAACTGCGCCGGCCGCTCGGCATCACCATTATCGGCGGGCTCTTGGTGTCGCAGGTTCTCACGCTCTACACCACGCCGGTCATCTATCTGCTGCTCGACCGGCTGCACCGCAGGCTGGGTGGGGCGAACTTTACCTTCGTGCGCCGCCGCAGCCCGCCGCTGCAGCCCGCGGAGTAAAAATCAGCTTTTGGCCGTTTCAAATCGAATCGTCACGGCCGGGCTTGTTCCGGCCACGACAGTAACGGGTATCAACCTCAACGGATTTTGCGCCATTTCAAACACCCAGATAGCGGTGCTGCACATCGGGCACGCCGGCAAGCTCTGGTGAAGTGCCCTTCCAGACCACGCGCCCGCGTTCGATCAGGAAATGCCGGTCGGCGACGCGCAAGAGCGCACCAACATTCTTGTCGATCACCAGGACCGATAGGCCTGAGTCCTTCAGCCTGGCAAGGCACCGCCAGATTTCGGCACGGATCAGGGGCGCCAGGCCTTCGGTTGCTTCATCGAGAATAAGCAGACGCGGATTGGTCATCAGCGCGCGGCCAATCGCCAGCATTTGCTGCTCGCCGCCGGAAAGCTGATTGCCCATGCTGGCCTCGCGCTCGGCGAGCCGGGGAAACAGCTCGTATACCTTGGCGAGCGTCCAAACCTCTCCGTCACGCTTGACCGCCGTCGCCACCAGATTTTCGCGTACGGACAGGTTCGGGAAAATCTGCCGACCCTCCGGGACGAGGCCGATGCCGCGCTGAGCGATTTTGTACGCCGGCAGACTCCTGATCTCCTCGCCCATGAATCGGATAGCGCCTGCTCGCGCGGGTGTAAGTCCCATGATCGAGCGCACAGTAGTGGTCTTGCCCATGCCATTGCGGCCCATCAAGGTGACCATCTCGCCGGGCGCGACGGCCAGCGAGACGCCGAACAAGACCTGGCTCAGACCGTAGCAGGTCTCGATGCCGTCCAGTGCGAGCACGGGTTCAGCCATGCACGGCCTCCTGCTCGCCAAGATAAGCGTCGCGGACCTGAGGATTGCTGCGAATATCTTCTGGCTTTCCGGAAGCGATCAGCCGGCCATAGACCAGGACCGCGATACGGTCGGCCAGCGCGAAGACCGCCTCCATGTCATGCTCGACCAGGAGTATTGTCAGTTCCTTCTTGAGCTCGCGAAGCGTGGTGACCATACGCGCCGATTCTTCAGGCCCGAGTCCAGCCATCGGTTCGTCAAGCAGCAGCATGCGTGGCCCTGACGCGAGCGCCATCGCTAGTTCTAGCTGGCGATGTTCGCCGTGGCTGAGTGCCGATGCGGGCCAGTCCGCCCGGGCGCCCAAGCCGACGCGGGTAAGCGCCGCGCGCGCTGGATCACGCAACTCCGGCTCGTGCCGCGCGTTTCGCCAGAAATGAAAAGAGTGGCCGGCATGCGCCTGCACCGCCAGCGCCACGTTGTCGAGCACACTCAAATCCAGGAAAAGCGACGTGATCTGGAACGAGCGGGCAAGCCCCAGCGCGCTGCGCGCGTGCATAGGCACCGAGGTAATCTCCCTGCCGGCAAAATAAATACGCCCCGAGTCGGGCACGAGCTGGCCGCTGAGCTGCGCGATCAGCGTGGTTTTGCCCGCCCCGTTCGGGCCGATCACCGCGAGCAATTCGCCTTCGGGGATGCCAAACGTGAGATCGTCGGTGGCAACGATGCCACCGAATCGCTTGGCAAGGCTCTCGACACGGAGCAAATCACCCATGCTGCACCTTTCGGCGCACCTTGCCGAGCAACCCGTCGATGCCGCCGCGTGCGAACAGCACGACCAGCAGCAGGAGCGGCCCGAGGATGATTTGCCAGTATTCGGTGATGCCGGAGAGAACCTCCTCCAGCACCAGCAGCGCTACCGCGCCGAACAAGGGGCCGAAAATCGAGCCCATCCCGCCGAGGACCACCATGATGATCAAGTCGCCGGAGCGCGTCCAATACATCATCGCCGGGCTGACGAAATCGGTGTGATTGGCGAGCAAGGCTCCGGCGAGCCCGCACAGCGTGCCCGCGATGACGAAGCAGACGAGCTTATAGCGATAGGTCGGAAAGCCGATAGCGCGCATGCGAGTGTCGTTCGATCGCGCGCCCTGGATCGTCATCCCGAAACGCGAATTGACGATACGCCAGACGAGATACATTGAAGCGACAAGCAGCGTGACACAGAGGTAATAGAATTGCGTCTTGTTCGACAGGTTCAGCGGTTGGAAGAACTGGCTCCGCTTCTCGATCGTCAGGCCATCGTCGCCGCCATAGCGGGCAAGGCCTGCGACGATGTAGTAGGCCATTTGTGCAAACGCCAAGGTAATCATGATGAAATAGACGCCGCGTGTGCGCAGGCTGAGCGCACCGATCACCAGCGCGAACAACGCTGAAACCAGGAGCGCAATCGGCCACTGCACGAAGCCGCTCGTAATGCCCTCGAAGGCCAGTATTCCAACGGCATAACCCCCGATGCCGAGATAGGCGGCATGGCCGAAGCTCATCATCCCCCCATAGCCAAGGATCAAGTTGAGGCTGACGGCTGCAATCGACAAGATCACGATGCGCGTGAACAGCGTGAGCAGGAACCGGCTGCCGGTCAGCTCGACATAGAGCGGCAACAGCAAGAGCGCGATCAGTATCGCTACGCCAACAGCCGTATTCAGGTTGAATTTTGCGGTCATTTGCCGCTCGCCGGAAATAGGCCTTCGGGCCGCATCACCAGCACGATCGCCATCAGCAGGTAGATCAGCATCGAGGAAAGAGCCGGCGCCGCGGTTGCAGCCGTTTCCTTGCTGAAGGCGAGCCGCAGCAGATCAGTAAAATAGGCGCGTCCCAACGTGTCGATAAGGCCGACCATGATGGCGGCGACAAATGCGCCGCGGATTGAGCCTATGCCCCCGATGACCGTGATAACGAAGGCTAGAATGAGAATGTTCTCGCCCATTCCAATCTGCACGGTCAAAATCGGCGCTTGCATTAATCCGGCAAGACCGGCGAGCGCGGCGCCGAGGCCGAAGACAAGGGTGAACAGCAGCTTGATGTTCACGCCGAGCGCACCGACCATTTCGCGGTTCGAAGCGCCGGCGCGAATGAGCATGCCGATGCGGGTACGCATGACGAGCCAGTAGAGAAACGCCGCAACGACCAGCGACACCACGATGATGGAAAGCTTATATGCGGAGTAATCAACACCGGGTAGGATACGAATCGAAGTGTTGAGCCACGACGGCAGCGGCAGGCTCATGCCGCCCGCGCCCCAAATAAGCCGCACGAGTTCATCGAAAAACAGGATGAGACCGAAGGTTGCGAGGACGTGGTCGAGATGATCACGCCCGTAGAGCCGCCGCATGGCGATGACTTCCACTGCCATACCGACCAAAAGCGTGGCGCCGAGCGCCATTACGGCGCCCAGCACAAAACTGCCGGTCCAGGCCGCGAATGTTGCGGCGAAATAGGCGCCGAGCATGTACAGCGAACCGTGCGCCAGGTTCACCAGATCCATGATGCCGAAGACGAGCGTCAATCCGGCCGCCAGCATGAACAGCAGGAGGCCGAATTGCAGCCCGTTGAGGCATTGTTCGATGAAAAGCGTCATCACACGCCAATCGTGAACATAGTCGTGGCCGGCAAGCAAACAGCGGCAGCGCCGAGGCGCCGCCGCCGTCACGCATCAGCGCACGATCATTTCATTTGGCACTGAGTAACGAAACGATCCTGGTTGTCTTCCACGATCGTTGCGACGGTCTTGAGCACGTAGTTGCCATCCTGATCCTTCACTGGCTCCTGCAAATAGAAGTTCTGGATTGGGATGTGATTGGTGTTGAATCTGAATTTTCCGCGCACCGACTTGAAGTCGGCCTTCTCGAGCGCCTTCTGCACCGCTACTTTGTCGGTAAGGTTGCCTTTGGTCGCCGCCACCGCCGACGCAATCAAGTTTGCAGCGTCATAGCTCTGGGCACCATAGAATGACGGACGCAGCCCCGGGTACTTCTTGATGTAGTCGGCGACAAATTTCTTGTTCGCGTCGTTGGGCAGATCGTTCACCCATTGCTGCGCACCGGGCACGCCCAGCGCGAGATCCTTCTGCAACGGCAGCGAGAGTTCGTCGATGGTGAACGCAGTGTAAAGCGGAATCTGGCCCTTAAGACCAGACTGCGCATACTGGCTCAGGAATTGCACGCCGGCCTTGCCCGGATAAAATACAAAGATCGCGTCAGGCTTTTCCGCCTTGGCCTTGGCGAGTTCGGCGGAGAAATCGAGCTGGTCCGGCCACTTGGTCAGTTCCTGCCCGACGATCTTGCCTTTGAAGGTCGACGCCACGCCCCCGAGCATGTCCTTGCCGGCTGCGTAGTTCGGGCCGATCAGAAACGCGGTCTTTACCCCTTTCTGATTCATGTAATGACCCATTGCCTGCGGCGTCTGGTCGTTCTGCCACGAGGTGGAGAAGATGAAGGGCGAGCACTGCTCGCCGGCGATTTGATGCGGACCGGCATTCGAGGTGATTAGGAATGTCTTGGAGTCGACGGCAGATTTCATCGACGCGAGCAAAACGTTCGACCAGATATAGCCGACGAGGAAATCGACCTTGTCGGACTCGATCAGCTTGTCGGTCTTCTGTTTTCCAACCTCCGGCTTGAAGCCGTCGTCCTCGTAGATGACCTCGACCGGCAGGCCGCCCATCTTGCGGCCCATGTGATCGAGCGCGAGCTCGAACGAATTGCGCATGTCGTTGCCGATAACGGCGACTGGGCCGCTGAACGTGCTGATGAACCCGATCTTGACTGATTTTTGCTGGGCCGACGCGGGGCCCGCTGCGAGCAGCAGCGCCGCGGTCGCGACCAAGAGTTGTTTACGCATGGATATCCTCCCAGGGGCTTTTATTCATTTTGATACTCTAATGTAGCGGTAGAGCCGCCAAAAGGTCCACCGGCGTGCAGCAAACGAACTATATTTCAGTTTCGCAGGGAAAACGCGCAGGCATTTCGGCCCTGCCCGTGCACGACCAGCCATTGACCGGCGCGACGAACGACCGGCAGTCTACCGCCCGCCCACTCCGGGCCATTTGACGGGAATTCGACTTTTGCCCAAGGCGCTGGAAAAAACCTATGACGGCATCATCATCGGCGCCGGGCATCACGGCCTGATCCTCGGCACCTATCTCGCCCGCGCCGGCCTGAGCATCCTTTTGGCTGAGCGGCGCCTCACCTATGGCGGTGGCCTTTGTACGCGCGAGGTGACGCTGCCCGGGTTCTATCACAACCTTCATTCGATCAATCACTTCCACATCAGCGAGGCTCCTTGGTTCAAAGACCTGAATCTGGACGAACGCGTGATCTACATCACGCCGCGCTACGAATTTGGCCAGGCGCACCACGATGGCTCTGCGCTCGTCCTTGGCCGCGATCTGGAGGAATCGGTCGCCAATATTTCGCGCTTCTCCAAAAAAGATGCCGCGACTTTCCGCGAATGGAATCGTAAGGCCGAGAAGATCACCGCGGAAATCTTCCTGCCGGAACGCTACGCCGAACCATTGTCAAAAGGCGAGCGCGAGACACTCTTGTCGCGGACGGCGCTGGGACGCGAATTCCTCGAGGTGTCGAATCGTCAGCCGCTCGATGTCGTACGCGAACTGTTCGAGAACGAGCACGTGCGCCTCCTTTTTCTCTTTAAGGTATCGCTGTTCGGGACATGGCTCGTCGATACGTTATCGAAGACATCTCCAATGGGTTCGGTGATCCGCGCCTTCGATCTCGAAAGCGGTTACCAACTGTGCCAAGGCGGCTCATTCAACCTCGCCCGCGGATTGATGGAGGCATTCATCGCCGCCGGCGGCGCGTTCCAGCCCCAGGTCAACATCGACCGTATCGTCATCGAAAATGGCCGCGCCTCAGGCATCGAACTCGCCGATGGCCGCACCGTGCGCGCCAGGCAATTTGTTGCTTCTACGCTCGACGTGCACCAGACCTTCGAAGCACTCGTGGGCCGCGATCAACTGCCAGCTACGTTTCTCAAAAAGCTCGACGGCTTCCGTTACACCGCCTGGAGCCTATTCGGTCTACATCTTGCGTTGAACGAAAGCCCGCGTTTCTCGGCTGAAAAATTTGATCCCAACATCAATCGGTCGCTCAAATGGAGCATCGGCGCAGAGACGATGGAGGATCTGTTCTCGGCGCATCAGGACGTGCAGGCCGGCCGGATACCAAGCATCGTTCAATTCGGATCTGGCCCCTTGAGCTTGCTCGATCCAACCCAGGCCCCGCCGGGCAAGCACACGACGTATTGCTGGCACGTCATGCCGCTCAACCCGGAACTCGGCAACCAAAGCTACGAAAGCTTCAAGGAGGAGTTTTCTGACAGAATGGTCGAGTGTTTCGCGCGCTACTGCCCGAACATGACCAACAAGAATATCCTCGGGCGCTACGTGTATACCGGCCGCGAGTACGTGCAGGAAATGATCAACATGCGCGGCGGCGATATCTTCATGGGCGCCTTCAACGCCGAACAGGTAATGTACAATCATTTCGGCTATCGTTCGCCGATTCCGAACCTGTACAACGCAGGATCCGCCGGACACCCGGGCGGTGCGATTTCGGGGGGTGCCGGCTACATCACGGCAGGAGTCATCGCGACCGACCTTGGCCTCAAGCCGTGGTGGACCCCATGGGATGCGCGCGAGGCGCTTGAGCAATTGCCGCGGCTGGAGAGAGGCGCGGCATGAGCGTTGAGCTGCAGGGCGTCGTGTTTCCAGGACTTGAGGATCGTGTCGTCATCGTCACGGGCGCCGGGCAAGGCATCGGTCGGGTATTCGCAAAATCGTTCGCCATGGCGGGAGCGCGCGCCGTCATCGCCGAATTGAATGAAAAGAAGGCCGCGGCGGTCGCCGGGGAAATCATGGAGGCCGGCGGCCAAGCCCTAGCAGTCACGACCGATGTTGCCGACCCTGCCTCGATCGAGGAGATGATCAGGATTGTCGAGGACGCATACGGCCGCATCGATGTCCTGGTCAACAATGCGGGAATTTTCTCCACCCTGGAAATGCGTCCCTTTGACCAGATTCCGCTCGACGAGTGGGAGCGCGTGCTGCGCGTCAACTTGACCGGACCGTTTCTCTGCGCGCGGGCAGTGCTGCCCGCCATGCGACGGGACAAATGGGGTCGCATCATCAATATCGCATCGGGCGCGGTGCGGCTCGGACGGCCGAACTATCTTCACTACATTGCGGCCAAGGCAGCGATTGCCGGGATGAGCCTGTCCATGGCACGCGAACTCGGGCCCGATGGCATCACAGTGAACGCCATTCTGCCGGGCGCGACTTTTACTGAAATCGAGCGTAAGACAGTCACGCCGGCGCAGAAGGAACGCATCATTTCCATGCAGTGCGTGCCGCGCGCCGAGGTGCCGGAGGACCTGGTTGGTGCCGCGCTGTTTCTCGCATCAGATGCATCGTCCTTCGTCACCGGCCAGAGCATAAATCTCGATGGCGGGGTGACCGGTTCATGATCCCGACTGTTGCAATCATCGCTCCAGGCAGCATGGGCGCCGCCATCGGCCAGCGCCTGACCGAGAACAAGGTGACCGTGCTGACCTCGTTAACAGGCCGCACCGAGGCAAGCGCCAGGCGTGCGCGTGAAGCCGGCATGCAACCGGTCGAGGAGCGCACTCTTGCGGAAGCTGATTTCCTGCTCTCGATCGTGCCTCCCGGCGAGGCGTTGGCGCTGGCGCAGCGGCTTGCGCGAATGCTCACCGCCGCCAACAAGAAGCCGATTTACGTAGAGTGCAACGCGGTCAGTCCTCCAACAATGCTAAAGATAGCGGACGTGATCGCATCGACCGGTAGTCCCTTCGTTGGCGCCGGGATTATCGGCCCACCGCCAAAGCCGGGGAGCGCCAACACAAAGATTTACGCATCGGGCCCGGCCGCCAACGAGTTGAACAGGCTTAACGACTACGGGCTGATCGTGCGCGTTCTTGAGGGGCCTCTGACCGCCGCATCGGCGCTAAAAATGTCCTATGCGGGCATTACCAAGGGCTTCACCGCGCTTGGCGCTGCGATGATGCTCGCGGCAACGCGTGGTGATTCGGCGCAGGCACTCAAAACTGAGCTCGCCGAAAGCCGCCCGGATCTCCTTCGCTATCTTTCGAACCAGGTTCCCGCGATGTATTCCAAGGCCTATCGCTGGGTGGCCGAGCTCGACGAAATCGCATCCTTTGTCGGCACCGACCACGCCGAACACGAAATGCTGGCGGCGGCGGCAAGGCTCTACGATCGTCTTGCCGATGACGTCGACAAAGGCAAAAAGGAAATCGGCGCGCTCGACCGATTTCTCAAATCATGACGACCGAAGCTCCCATCCTTTCCGAAACGCGCGCCGGCTATCGCGTCATCACTCTCAACCGGCCCGACAAGCTCAATGCCTTCAATGAGGCAATGCACAGGGCCCTCCGCCAAGCGATCGAGGATGCGGAAGCCGACGAGAACTGCCGCGCTTTGCTGATCACCGGTGCGGGACGCGGCTTTTGCACCGGCCAGGATTTGAGCGACCGACTGGCGAAGCCGGGCGAAGCCATTGTCCTCGGCGGCGCCCTGGAAGCGCACTATAATCCCCTGGTGCGCAAGTTGCGCGTCCTGCGCTTTCCGGTCATCGCAGCGGTTAATGGCGTGGCCGCAGGCGCCGGCTGCAACATCGCGCTTGCCTGCGATATCGTGATTGCCAGCCTGAAGGCGACCTTCATCCAGTCTTTCGCGCGTGTCGGCCTCGTACCGGATTCAGGCGGTACTTGGTTTCTGCCGCGCCTGGTTGGAGACGCGCGTGCCCGCGGGCTCGCTTTGCTTGCGCAGGACCTGCCCGCTGAGAAAGCAGCGAGCTGGGGGCTGATCTGGCGCGCGGTGGAAGATGAGGTGCTGATGCACGAAGCAACCCGGATCTGCGAGCATCTTGCGATGGCGCCGACGCAAGGGCTCTCGCTGATCAAGCAGGCGCTCAATGCATCGCGAGGAAACACGCTCGATGCGCAGCTTGATCTCGAACGGGATTTTCAGCGCGTCGCAAGCCTGACGCCGGACTACGCCGAAGGCGTGCGTGCCTTCATGGAAAAGCGCAAGCCTAAATTTACGGGCCGCAAGAAGTGACGTCGATAAAGAATAAACCAGCCTTGCAGGTTGGCGTGGCCGGCCTCGGCGCCGTCGGTCTCGATGTTGCAAAGCGCCTGATCGCCGGTATTCCGGGCCTCTCGCTCGCTGCCGTTGCGGTGCGCGATCCCGAGAAGGCACGGCGCGCTTTGCCGCAAGTCGGCGACATCGTCCCCATCCGCAAGGCGACCGAGCTCGCCAATGATTGCGACATCGTCGTTGAATGTCTGCCGCCATTGCTGTTCCGCGAAGTCGCCATCAGTGTAATCGACAAGAAACGTATTTTCATGCCGCTTTCGGTTGCGCAACTCCTGGAAAACGCAGACCTGATTGAACGCGCCCGACAAATCGGTGCACGTATTCTCGTGCCGACCGGCGCCCTCATCGGTCTTGACGCCGTGCGCGCGGCGGCCGAGGGCACCATTCATTCAGTCAAAATGGTGACGCGCAAACCGCCAGCCGGACTCGAGGGCGCGCCCTACCTCGTTGAACGCAAAATGTCGGTCAGCGGCTTGAAAGAGCCATTGCAGGTCTTCAGCGGCAGCGCCCGCGAAGGCGCGCGCGGGTTTCCGACCAATGTCAACGTAGCCGCGGCGCTCAGTCTTGCCGGCGTCGGTCCTGACAGGACGCAGCTGGAGATCTGGGCCGATCCAGGCGTTTCGCGGAATACTCATACCATCACGGTCGATTCCGACACGGCACGCTTCACGATGACCATCGAGAATATTCCGTCGGAAAACCCGCGCACCGGCAAGAGCGTGGCTCCTTCCACCGTTGCCGCGTTACGGGGGCTGGTCTCCGAATTGAAAGTTGGCACCTGAGCTCAGACGCGCAGGAATATCTTTCGGCGATACAGAAAGCCCGCGAGCGCAATGGCGAACACAAGTCCGAGCAGGTGCGCGGCGAAGACGCCGGTTCCCGGGGTTACTGCCTGGTCGAGCCAAATCTTCACGTCTCGTCCAACAAGGCGCAAGGCGAACGGCTCGAAGCCCGCGATACCGTTAATGAAATAGAGAGCAATGGCGTTGGCGCCGATCCAGACGAAAATCGTCGCCCAGACCTTCCACTTCCAGACGTCGATAACCTGGTGCAGGACGCCGAGCATGATGGCGCTGTATCCACCGGTTATCAGCACGAATGAAGACGTCCAGATCGACTTGATCACCGGGAACTGCAGCCCCCACAGGTAGCCGGCGACGACCATCGCCGCGCCGGCGCCGATCAACCCGGCCGACTTCTCCGGTGGTGTGAAACGTTTGTCTTTCAGCCAAAGTCCGGCGAGCACGCCAAGCAGGCAGGTGCCTACCGCTGGGAGTGTGCTGAGCAGGCCTTCGGGATCGCGCGTCCTGTCCCAAAGCCGGCCCGGCAAATAGTTGGCGTCGATCCAGTCGGCGAGGTTCGCGTCGCGACTGAATAACCCGGCGCCCACACCGGGCACGGGAACGAATGTCATCAGCGCCCAATAGCCGCCGAGCAAGGCCACAAGTGCGATAACAAGCCCGCGAGGGCCGGTATTTAGGAACAGGATCGAAGCAAACAGATAGCAGATCGCAATCCTCTGCAGCACGCCAACAAAACGGATATCGCTCCAGATGCCGCCATAGATAATCACGCCGAGGACATAAAGCACGGCCGCGCGGCGCAGCACGCGCAGATGAGCCCGCATCATCCCTTCATGCTCGACCAAACGCGGCAGCGCCAACACGATCGAGACGCCGGTCACGAAAATGAACAGCGGAAAAATGAAATCGTAGAACGTAAGGCCTTCCCATTCGACATGCTTCAATTGCGCGCCGAGGAAATTGCCGAACGTACTCAACGCCGGCCCCTTGTCACGCAACATCCGCTCAAGGGTCCAAATCGCGCCATCTGCACCGATGATCCAGAAGATGCTGAATCCGCGCAGTGCATCGACCGACACGACGCGGTTAGTTTGCAGAGCGAACGGCACTTCTGCGTAGCGCATCGGGCACGCCGTATGCAGTTGCGTAAAGGCAATATCCGGACAGAATCGGGCCGGAAAGAGAATCGTTGCGCCAAGGTAGTCTCCCGCTCCGGCAGACTCACGTCAAAAGCCAGTGAGGTCGCCGGGGCGAGAGGGGCAAGAGGGGCAAGAGCCGTGAGAGAAGATCCCTAGTGCGGCATCGCCGCTATTGTCACCGGGGCATCGCATCGGCCGACGGGTTCCTGGACTCGAAAATAGTTCCGTCCGACAAACGACTGATCATAGTGATGCCAGGCGGTACCATGGTCAAACGCCTGCACGCCGGCGAGGGTGACCGCGAAAACCGAGCTTTCCATGTCGCGTTGCTGCGCATCGAGATTCTGCGGCAAACGCGAACTGGCATAGTCGACATAGTAGACCCGGCGCACGCAGGAAAGGTCCTTTACGGCGTCCAACGCCGCCTTCGCGGTCATCAAGTGGTCGGCGTGGTCGTTCGGGTTGATGCGGGTATCTATCTCTGCAACATTGACCTGGGCAAGCGCAGCCTTTGCGCGTTCGAAAGAGATGATCGCGCGTATGGTGGCAACCAGATCGTCCCACCCGTAATAGGTAGTCGACCCGTCGACCGCCCTCAGAACGTTACTCTCGCCGCTGGCCAGGCGCTTGAGAGACTGGAATCCGGTTACGGGATAGCCCGCACCGGAAGCGTTACCATCGGGTACGCGCAAGAAATATCCCACCGTGTTGCGGTAGCTCACCCGGTAGATCGCGTGCCCATTGAACATCATCGGGGCGGCACTGCGCTCGCCGGGTGCGCCTTCGGCATCAGCCATGAAACGGATGGCGGTCTCCGCCCCGTTTTCGCGCGCCAGATAAAATGGATGCTTGCGCCCGCCCAAACCGGCCCCGAGTCCGGCATCACCGGCAGTGAGATGCACGAAGACCGTCTTGGCGGCGCTCTTGATCACGTCCTGGAAGGCTGACGGATTCATGAAGAGCTGCCAGTCATCCTCATGGGCCGCAAAATAGAAGGACACCTTGTCAGGCCGCTTCGCGTCGTCGGCCTGCACCGGCGCGCTCGCCAGTACGGCGCCGACCACGCAGGTGGCTGCTATTTGTCTCCAAATCGACATTGCCCGGTACCCCTTTAGGCGCCTCCAATATCCGGCTCCTAAGATATGAATTTGACGGCAGTAGAGGAAGTGTCGCGGTAAAACCTTACTGCATCAGCCTTAAGGCCGCGCGTTTGACAAACCAGAACCGCAGTTTATCGTTTGTATACAAATAATTAGCTGGTCAACCTTGATCCCCAGCCGAGCGCCTGCCGGAAGGTTTGCCGCATGAAGCCAGCACCCTTCGTCCACCACGTGCCGAAGACACTCGATGAAGCGCTGAGGATTTTGACCGAAGTCGCGCCGCGGGATGGCCGCGTGCTGGCAGGCGGACAAAGCCTTGTGCCGATCATGGCTTTTCGGCTCGCCAAGCCGGCACACCTCGTCGACATCAACGAGGTCGCCGGGCTAGACAAGATCGCGGGCGACGACACGACGCTGACGATCGGGGCTCGCGTCCGCCACGCCGCCTTTCACAGACCGGTCATTGACAATCCATTGGGCCCCTTGCTGAGCATGGTTGCGCGGCATATCGCGCACTATCCGATTCGCATGCGCGGCACCTTCTGCGGCAGCCTGGCCCATGCTGATCCCGCTTCCGAATGGTGCCTGGTTGCGGCAACCCTCGACGCCTCGCTCGTCGCCAGGAGCACCCGTGGTGAACGTGTGATCGCTGCGAGGGATTTTTTTGCTGGGATAATGTCGACGACACTCGCTGACGATGAGCTGCTCGTGGAAGCAAGACTCGGTTTGCTGGCGAAGGATGCCAGGTTCGGGTTCAATGAGTTCAGCCGCCGCGCCGGTGACTTTGCCATGGCCGCTTCGCTCGTCACGTATCGGCTCGATGCAGGCAAGATCACCGATGCGCGTGTTGGCGTCGGCGGTGCAGAATCGTTTCCCCGACGCATCGCGGACGCCGAGGCCTCTCTCAACGGCAAGGTCCCCAGTGACACGACCTTTCGTGCTGCCGCCGAAATTGCAGCGCAGGTGATCGATCCACTGGAAGACCATCAAACCAATGCTGACTACCGGCGCGACCTGGTGCGCGCCGTTGTGCGGCGAGCATTGGAACAAAGCCTATGATCGTCGACCCATCCTCCATCCATTGCCACGCAAGCGCTAATCCAT
>Ga0066903_100001148_pt1 | contig 18768 bp, 31 predicted proteins | sample PanSoiMetaGPlot1_FD_67491 | JGI IMG/M metagenome (GOLD analysis project Ga0066903, IMG submission 67491) | Tropical forest soil microbial communities from Panama analyzed to predict greenhouse gas emissions - Panama Soil - Plot 1 (version 2) | ecosystem: Environmental > Terrestrial > Soil >... | reverse complement strand
GCCATCGAGGGCAACACCTCAACCTCCAACAACTCGAACGGCGGCCAGGTCATGCGCCGCACCCGCTCGAGGTCAGGACAAGGCACCATCTTCGTCAGGGTGAAAGAACCGTGACATGCCCATCGACCCGGTCGCCGTCGGCGCGTTCCTCTCCGGTGTCGCCGCGGTGATCTCGTCGGCCTACGCCATCCGCGGCGTCCACCGCCGCGACGACGAGGAATGCGACAAGCGCATCGCCGCCATGCGCGAGGGCCTCGAGCTTGGCCGCAAGCATGACCAATAGGCTGCCCTACTGGGCCGCCGGCGCCGGGCTACTCCTGGCGGCTGGTTCGGGGTTTCTCGCCTCGACCGCGCTCGGCGTCGGCGCCCAGGCCCCACCCACCAAGACCGTCACCGTCAACATCCCCGAGGCGGGCGGCTGCATTAGCGGCTACACGCCGGGCATCCTGGTCCTGAACGCGCCCGGCGGCCAGGTCAAGGTGTACACATGCCTGGCCAAGTGAACCACCGCCGCCTGCTGGTCTTCCTCGGCTTCCTCGGCGTCATCGCACTGGCCGGCCTGGCCGCCGGTGTCACGCTGGCCACGCTCGGCTACTCGTCCGCCGGCCCGTTCTCGGTCGCGGCCGCCTGTGTTGGCGTCATCGGCACCCTGGCCGCCGAGGAACGCGCCCGCTCAGAGTAAGCCGCACATGCGCGCCGTCGTCGGCCAAGGCCAGAAGCCGCGCGTGCGCCAGGCGCGCTCGGCCACCCACATCTGCTGAAGCGGCGGCCACAGGTGCGCGTAGCCGCCGTAGCGGCGGATCATGTCGCGCCCGTACGACCACATGAACTGGCGGTCCATCTGCAAGCCGCCCCAATAGGGGTCGCCGGTGTCGCGCCAGCTGCCCTCGTAGCGGTGAATGCATTGCCAAGCCTGGTAATGCGGCGGCCTCGAGCTCTGGCCGGCGCCGGCCAACGAGAACGCGACCGCGACCGCGGCAACGATGCTCATAGGTGCCCTCCTGCAACTGGCGGCGGGCGCAACCGCTGCCCGCCTGGTTGTCGGAAGGGCGGGACGCTAACAGGTTGACAAGCCCCCGACGCTGGGGCATATTGGGGACATGAGTAGGCACACAGGCGAATACGCCGTCGCCGTCAAGGTCCATGTGTCACGCGCCACCGCGCTCGCCATCCACGACATCGCCAAGCAAGAGGACCGCTCGGTCAACTGGCTGATCCGCAAGTGGATCGGCGACGCGCTCGAGCAAGCAGGCCACCCCCACGCCAGGAGGGAACCACACCCATGACCACACCCGCGCACAAGCGCTTCAAGACCGCGTACGGCCCCATCGCCGACGCCGTCGCCCGCGCCAACATCAACCAAGAGGACCGCGAGAAGATCGCCGACGCGCTCACCGACGCGCTCTCCGGCGGCCGCGACCCGCTCGCCGGCGCCGAGGAATGGGACAACGAGGTGCACTGGATGCTGCCCGACAGCGACCCCCGCCTCGACCTTGAGCCGGAGGACCAACCAGGTTGATCTTCCTCTGGGCCGCCCTCGTCATCTTCGTCGCCGTCATGCTGGCCGGCCTGGCCGCCAGCATTGTGCGCGTGGGCGCGCTCGCCGATCAGCCAATGGACGAAGCCAAGGCGGCCGCCAAGCTGCGCCCGACAGGCAACGTCACCATCATTGAGGATGAAAGCGCGTCGGGGCGACCCAAGCCGTCCGCGCAGACGGCCCCCACCGCCCCGACGCAACCCCATGAGTGACGGCACCCGGCGCGTCAACCGCGGCCGCGGCCACTCCTACGTCATGGACGGCGACAAGGCCGACGGCATCACCGGCATCCTCCGCAACGGCATCCCCAAGCCCCAATTCATCAAGTCGGCCGTCGACAAGACCGCCGGCTACACGCTCGACTACTGGGACGAGCTAGCCGAGCTACCACCCTCCGAGCGGCTCAAGCGCATGCTGCGCGCCCAATGGGACTACCTCAAGTCCGCCGGCGAGCGCGGCACCGACGTCCACACCATCGCCCACAAGCTCGCCACCGGCGAAGAGGTCGACGTGCCCGACACGCTCACCGGCCACGTCGACGCCTACCTCGAGTTCACCAGGGACTGGGAGCCGCTCGAGCTTCTCACCGAGACCGTCGTCGGCAACCGCCAACACCGCTACATGGGCACCCTCGACACCGTCGCCAAGCTCGCCGACGGCAAGACCTGGCTGCTCGACTGGAAGACCGCCGCGTCTGGCATCTGGCCCGAGTCCGCGCTGCAGCTGGCCGCCTACCGACACGCCGAGTTCTACCTCGACGCCCAGGCCAACGAGCAACCCATGCCCGACGTCGACCGCACCGGCTGCGTCTGGTTGCGCGCCGACGGCTACGACCTGATCCCGGTCAAGAGCGGCCCCGACGTGCTGCGCGTCTTCCTGTACGCGCAACAGGTCGCCCACTTCGTCGACGAGCCGCGCGAGGCGTTCATCGGCGACGCCATCAGCGCGCCGGCGCGCGCGTGATCGCTGCCCTCTACGTCGACGCCGCCCGCAACGCGTCCGCCGCGTTCGCATGAGCATCGTCCCCTACATCAGCAGGCCGCCGGCGTTTGACGCCGACTGGCTCGCCGACCCGGCCGAGATCGCCGCCAGGGTCGGCAACACCGAGTTCGTCCCGCAAGCGTTGCGCGGCAACATCCCAGCTATCACTGCCGCGCTGCTCTACGGCGCCGAGATCGGCCTCGGCCCCATGGCCTCCCTGTCGGGCATCGTCATCATCAACGGCCAGCCACGCCTCTACGCCGAGAAACAACGCGCGCTCATCCTCGCCCAAGGCCACGACATCTGGGTAGAAGAGTCGACCATCTCGAAATGCACCATCGTCGGCCAACGCAAAGGCTCGAGCCAGGCCTCGCGCGTCACCTGGACAATGGACGACGCCCGGCGAGCCAACCTGGCCGGCAAACAGTCCTACCGCCTCTACCCGCGACAGATGCTGCTCGCCCGCGCCTCGGCCGAGCTCGCCACCGCCATCTTCCCCGACGTCATCGGCGGCTTGAAAGCGGTGGAGGAAACCGACGACAATGACACCGCAGGGGGAGCCGCCGCCACCGCGGAGCCGGAGCCGACACCTCGCAAGACGCGCCGACGCGCGTCCGTATCGGCGCCGGCGTCAACACCGGCGGCGGCGGCACCCCCCACACCCACACCCATCCCCGTCCCCGGCGATACTCCCACAGGGGTCGCCGTTCTCTCCCCCACGACGGCCCCCAGCCCCGGCAACATCCCCTTCGACCAAATCACCGACAACCAACGCACCAAGCTGCACGCCATGTTCCGCGAGCGCGGCGTCGAGAACCGCGACGAAAGGCTCGCCTACTGCTCACAGGTCGTCGAGCACGCCGTACCGTCCATGTCGATGCTCACCCAAGGCGAGGCGCGCAAGCTGATCGACCACCTCGAGGCCAACTGGCCGCTCGGCGACATCCCCATCCTGTGATCCTCGTTGTCGCCGACCTGGTCATCCTGGGCGCGCTGATCGTCAACGCGGCCGCCATCATCATCCTGAGCCAGCCAACCCGCCGGCGATGAACACCGCCCAGCGCTGGTGGCTCATACACACCCCCGAGGGGCGCGAGATGCTCGACGGCATCAAGCCCGACCGCCGCACCCGGCTCATGGCCGCCTGCTGCGAATACACAGGCCTCCCACCGGGCGGCCTGCTCGAGCACGTCGCCGGCATCGAGCGCATGCTCGACGAGCAAAGGCGGCGCCATGGAACTTGACTGGTTTAACCCAGCCCATATGCGCGAGCAACTTAACGACTACGAGTGCTGGTGCGGCATCACCGGCGCCACGCTTGACATTCCGGCCACCCCGCCAAACTTCGCCGAGCTTCGATGCATCAACGGCCACCGCGGCCTCAAAGGGCCGCTATGGGTCGCAGGACCAAAACTGCCAGCCGCCGCCAAACGCAGCCGCCGCTACAAGCGGCGGCCAAGACACGACGAGGACTATTGCATCCTCTGCCTACGCACCCGCGCCATGCTGCCCGACGGCGTCGAGCTCGAGGACCATCACGCCATCGACCGCGCCACGCTTATCGACGCCGGCAAGCTTGCCGACCAACCCGACCAACTGGGCTACATCTGCTCAACACCATGCAAAGGCATCGAACTAGCGCTCCGAGCCTACTTCGATCACGTTGTCGATGCCCGACAACTGGATTGACGTCCCCGGCTGGGACCGCTTCCAGCACTACAGCGGCCGCCGCCCTCTCTGGATCAAGAACTACACCGAGCTTCTACACAAGGACGAATATCTCGAACTAACTATGCCCCAACGTGGACTACTACACGGCATCTGGCTCGCCTACGCTGACAACAACGGCCTGTTGAAAACTGACCGCTTACATCAAGTTCTTGACGACTTCAGAACGGATTCAAGGTCCTTACTAGCGCTTGAACAAGCGGGTTTCATTGAAATCTTGCTAGCAAAACCTCTCTCTCTAATCTCTTTAGAACACACGCGCGCGCGCGAGGCGGCGCCCAGAGGTGTAGTTCAGGCTCGCCACTGGATCGAGAATGGCGCCGCCCGAGAGATCCCAACCGACCGCCTCGCCGAGGTCCTCGCCGACGAGTTCAGAATCGACGATGCCAGCGCCATCGCCGACCTGGTGGCGCTGGCCCGCGAGCGCAACCCATGAGCCGAGGCCACGACCGCGAGCGCCAAGTCCGCAACTGGCTCCGCGACCAGGACTGGGTAGTGGTGCGCGCCGCCGGCTCATTCGGCGCCGGCGACCTGGTGGCCGGCCGACACGACCAACCAACCCGGCTGGTCGAGGTCAAGTCGACAGCAGGCGGACCCTACGAGCGCTTCGGCCCCGACCAGCGCAACATGCTCATCGACATCGCCGGCCAAGCCGGCTGGCATGCCTGGCTCGCATGGTGGCCGCCTCGAGGCCAACTGGTGTGGATACCGTCGGACCATTGGCCGGCCGGCCAGGGCCGCGGTACGATCCGAGCCGATGCCCGCTAAGAACCGCCGGCAGCAGCGCGCCCTCTACGCCAAGTTCGGCGCCCCCTGGGTCAAGCGCCATCACTTCAACAAGCTGGCCAAGCCCAAGCGCAAACGGTGAACTGGCGTACCGTGACCGTTGGAGAAGTAGCGCTTGTTGCCATTGCTGTCATCGTGCTGCTGGCGCTGCTGCATGGCTGGGGCTGAAAACCCCTGCAAAGGGGGCGGTTTTTTGGCTGAGGGGCCGGCGACACCCCGCGCCACTGACGATTTTCGTCCCTCCTAGGCGATGCCTTGGCAGGCAACAACAAGACCGCGCTATGACCGCGAGCACAACCTAAGACGCGCGAGAGTCGCCGAGCTTGTCCTCGCCGGCGGCGCGCGCTGCGCCCGCTGCGGCGATCTCATCCAGCCCGGCGAGGCCTGGGACATGGGCCACGTCGACGGCGACCCGCATCGCTACTCGGGGCCGGAGCATCGCCGCTGTAACCGGGCGACGGCCTCGAGGCTGTGGCGGCCGGCGCCGGTCGAGCTCGAGCCGGAGCGTGAGGGCCTCGACGCCAGGGATGAGCGCTGGGCGGTGCCCTGGCTGAAGGGGTTGCGTCGCGTCCCTGTCGACGCGACCTGGCCGCGCTACATGACCGTTCCGCATCCGCGCGCCGTGGGGAGCCTTGGCCCGCAGTTCATCCGCTGGGCGGAGCGGCGGTCGGGTCGGCGGCTGCGCTGGTGGCAGCGGCTGGCCGCGACCCGGCTGCTCGAGGTCGACGGGGCCGGCCTGCTGGTGTGGGAGTTCGCGCTCATGTCCGTTGCGCGCCAGTGCGGCAAGTCGTGGCTGCTCAGGGAGCTATGCCTGTGGCGTATCCATCAGGGCGACAGGTTCGGCGAGCCGCAGGACGTCATGCACACGGGCAAGGACGTGGCCATCTGCAAGGAGGTGCAGCGGCCGGCCAGGTTGTGGGCGCGCGCGCGGCCTGGCGAGTACAAGGTGCGGGAGGTGAACGGCCAGGAGGAAATCGCCTGGCTCGCCGATGGGTCGCGCTGGATGCTCAGGGCGAAGGAGGCGGTGTACGGGTACTCGGTCTCGTTCGCCGCCGCCGACGAGGCCTGGAAGGTCAGGGCCTATTCGATTGAAGAGGGCTTGGTGCCGACGATGGTCGAGCGGTTGCAGCCCCAGCTGCTGCTGGTCTCGACGGCGCACCGGTTGGCGACGACGTTGATGCTGTCGCGCCGGCTGGCCGCGCTGGGCGCGCTCGAGTCGGGCGACGGCGATCTCCTGGTCGAGTGGTCGGCGCCGGAGCGCGCGGCGATTGACGACTTGGACGGCTGGCGGGCGGCGTCGCCGATCTGGACGCCGAAGCGTGAGCGGCTGATTGGTAAGCAGCTGGCGGCGCTCAAGGCGGGCGAGATCGAGGACCCGGAGGAACCCGACCCGGAGGCGTCGTTTCGCGCCCAGTGGCTGAACCAGTGGCCGCGCCGCCTCGTCGAGCCGCCCGGCGACCTGGAAGACCTGCTGCCGTCGGGGCTGTGGGCCGGCCTGGGCCAAGGCGGCCTCGACGGTGGCGGGCCGGTGTACGTCGGCCTCGAGGACGATTTCGGCCGCGGCGCCGGCGTGGCGGCGGTGGCCCGGCTCGACGACGGCCGGCTCGAGGTCGACGGCTGGACGTGTACGGACTGGGACCAGGCGGTTGCCGATGTTGTGCGGCTGGCGTGGGCGCGCGAGGTGGCCGAGGTGCACGTGGGCGCGTCGATGCTCGACCGGCTGCCGGCCGACGGATCGTTGGCCGGCGTCCGCCCGGCGCTGTCCAAGCAAACCTCGGCGGGGCTGTCGCTTGTGCGCGATCTGGCGGTGTCGCGGCGACTCGTCCATGACCTGACGACCGTCGAGCTCGACGAGGTGCTCGCGCAAACCCAGGTGCGCGAGTCGCCGGTGGGGTTACAGATCGCCCGCGGCCATCGCGCGCTGGTCAAGGCGCTGGCGTGGGCGGTCGGGGCGGCGCATAAGCCGTCCAAGACGCCGGCCGTGTATTGACATCTCCCCGAAATGACCCATGCTGGGGCTATGAAGCTGGTTTTTCAGATCGCGGGCGGCATCCTGCTGGCCCCGTTGCTCGCCGTGGCGGCCGTCGCGGGGCTGGTCATGTTCGCCGCCTATCCGATAGGCGCGCTCTTCGTCGCGGCGATCATCGTCGTGGCCTGGAGATTGGGGCCGATTCGCCGTTAGACTCGGCGCATGCGCGGCCTGTTCACTCGGTCGATTCGCCCGCCTGACGACATCACCCCGAATCCCAACCCGCCGGCCTCGGTGCCGCCGTCGACGGTCGGCCCCGACCAGCTGGTCAGACCCGGCAACCCTCAGGGCGTCGTCATCGACGCGACCGTCCCGCCGACGACGCCGCCGCCGCCGCAGATCCTGGCGTCGGCCTGGTCGGGCTGGCCGGCGGAGTGGTGGCCGCCGGCGTGGGGCGCGTCCATCATGGCGCTGACCGACACCGCCTGGGCCTGTGTCGACAAGAACGCGAGCGCGTTGGCGTCGATGCCGCCCTACCTGGTCGGCGCGGCGCCCAGCCTGACCACCGACTGGCTACGCAACCCGCAACCCGACACGTACACGTCCTGGGAAGAGTTCTGCAAGCAACTCTTCTGGGACTACCAGGCCGCCGGCGAAGCGTACGTCTTAGCTACGTCGTTTTACTCGACCGGCTGGCCGGCCCGCTTCCACGTCGTCCCGCCCTGGTTGGTCACCGCCGAGATGGGCAACGACGGCATGCGCCACTACCGCATCGGCGGCGACGAGGTCGGCGGCAACGAGCTTCTGCATCTGCGCTACCAGTCCTCGGTAGCCGACCCGCATGGGCATGGGCCGCTCGAGGCCGGCCGCACCAAGGTCATTGCCGCCAGCATGCTGGCCCAGTACGGCGCCGGCCTGGCCCAGTCGGGCGGCATCCCACCGTCGATCCTCACCCATCCCGACCTGGTCTCGCCCGAGCAAGCGGCCACCCTGAAAGCGAATTGGGTGGCGGCCCGCCAGTCGGCGCTCGGCGAGCCGGCCGTCCTGTCGGGCGGCCTGACCTGGCAGGCCACGGCCGTCAACCCGCGCGACATGGCGCTCCTCGAGTTGCTCGAGTTCAACGAGTCGCGCATCGCCGTCCTTTTGGGGGTGCCACCGTTCCTGATGGGCCTGGCCAGCGCCGGCGGGTCGCATAGCCTCACCTACTCGAACGTCACCAGCCTGTTCGACTACCACTGGCGCGACGGCCTCAGGCCGATGGCGACGGCGGTCATGGCCGGCCTGTCGGGCTGGCTGCTGCCACGCTCGACCACGGTCGAGCTCAACTCCGACAAGTACACCCAGGCGGCCGCCTACGAGCGCGCCCAGACCTACCAGATCCTGCATGGCATCCAGGACGCATCCGGGCCGGTGCTGACCGTCGAGGAAATCCGCCAGGCCGAGCGCATCCAGACCACGCCTCAGCCGGAAGGGGTGCTGCAATGACCATCGAGTACCGGGCCGCCGAGCTTGTCGGCGTGTCCTACCCCAAGCGCCAGATCGACGTTGTCGTCATGCCCTACGAGACCCCCACCCAGGTCGCCCACGCCGGCCGGCTCATCACCGAGGTGGTATCGCGTGGCGCCTACGGGGCCGGCATCGCCGGCCGCAAGGACATCCGCGTCAACCGCGACCACGACGTCACGCGCACCTGTGGGCGCGCGATCAGGTTTCACCCGTCGCGCCAGGACGGCCTCGTCGCTGAGCTACGCATGTCCAAGACCGAGCTAGGCGAGGAAACGCTCACCCTGGCCGATGAGGGCCTGCTCGACGCCTCGGCCGGCTTCTCGCTGCTGCATGACGCGGCCGGCAAGATGGCCGCCAACGCCGAGGTGTGGGAGGCCCGCGACCGCCGCCGCCTCAACCACCTGTATCTCCACCATGTCGCCCTGACGCCGGAGCCGGCCTACGAGACCGCCAACGTGCTCGCGGTGCGCTCCGGGCCGGCGCTGCCCGAACGGGCAGCCGAAGGGGAACGACCCAACCTCGAGCGGCTCGAGGTGCTCCGCCTCGTCGAGGTTGCCGCCGACATGGACCGCCGCTATGGTCTCGGCCAGCACTGACGCCGGGGCCTGGTAGCTACCGCTAGAGCGGGCCGGCTCTAAAGAACGGCGAGTGTCACGCGCGCGAGACCGCAAACCCTCTCGCATGGAAGGACACCCGCATGGCCCCAGCAACAGACGCGATGCTCGGCCGCTACGTCGCCGAGCTTGAAGAGCGCCAGGCGTTCATCGACGGCATCGTCTCGTCGGCCGGTGACGGCGACCTGACCGACGAGAAGCTCGAGCTAGTCACCGAGGCGCGCAACCGCATCGGCACCATCAACCGGCTCATGTTGCCGCTCGAGGAATCGCGGCGCATCGCCGTCGAGTCGGCCGCCCGCCTGGCCGAGCTCGGCCCGGTGCTGGCCGGCAGCCCGGCCCCGACCGCGCCCGAGTACCGCTCGGCCGGCGAGTACATCATGGACCGCTGGCGGGCCGGCATCGGCCACGGCGACGCCCGCGACCGCGTCGAGATGTTCCACCGCGCCGCCGCCCACCAGACCACCGGCGACAACCCCGGCCTCATCCCGACGCCGATCCTGGCGCCGGTGGTGTCGTTCATCGACTCCAACCGGCCACTGGTCACCCGGCTTGGCCCCAGGCAGCTGCCCGGCCAGACCTGGTCCAGGCCCAAGGTCACCCAGCACACCACCGTGGGCACCCAGTCGGCAGAGAAGGCCGAGCTTGTCTCGCAGAAGATGACCATTTCCAAGCTGACGGCCACCGCGGTCACCTACGGCGGCTACGTGAACGTGTCGCGGCAGGACATCGACTTCACCCAGCCCGGCATCATGGACATCGTCATCTCCGACCTGGCCGCCGTGTACGCCGTCCAGACCGAGGCCGCCGCGTTCACCACCTTCGACGCGGCCGCCCAGGCCGGTGTCGCCATCGCCACCGGGGCGGCCACCGCCGCCGGGGTGCAAACGTCGCTTTGGGACGCCGCCTCGAAGATCTACACGGCGACCAAGGGCGCCGGCCAGGTCTTCGCCATCTGCGGCCCCGACATGCTGCCAATCCTGGGGCCGGTCTTCCCGCCCTACAACCCGACCAACGCCGCCAGCCCCGGCTTGGCCGCCGGCGACTTCGGCACCGGGCTGGTCGGCAGCATCACCGGCATCCCGCTGTACGTGTCGCCCGGCTGCGGCACCCTGCGCATCCTCGTCTTCTCAACGGCGGCGGCCGAGGTATACGAGGACCGCATCGGCTCCCTGTCCGTCGTCGAGCCGTCCGTCCTCGGCGTCCAGGTCGCCTACGCCGGCTACTTCACACCCATGACCATCGAGGGCAACGGCATCGTCAAGATCGTCAAGACGCCATGAGCAACCTCGACGTGATGACCAAGGATGAGCTACTGGCCTACGGCCAATCGCTTGGCATCAGCCCCATGAACGCCAATATGACCAAGGACGAGGTCAGGGCGGCCATCGACGCCTACGAGGCCGGCCAGGGCGGTGGCAACCAGGGCGGCAACGGCGGCGACGGCCCCGACATCGGCCTGCAGACGACCACGACCAGCACCAAGGACTGGCTCAACCGGGCGCTGACCAATCCGATCCCCGGCACCAGCAACGCCACCGACTACATGGGCCGCGCGGTGGTCACGGGCAACAAGGACTACATGGGAAGGTCATTGGTGCCCTGATGGCCTACGCGACCGTCGCCGAGTTACAGGGGCTGCTGAAGATCAGCGCCCCGACGACGACGCAGACGGCCGCGATGCAACGAGTCCTTGACGCGGCGGCGGAGGAAATCGACTGGGAGCTCGGCTACACGGCCACCAGCCCGGCGCCCAGCCCTCCGCCGCCGCTCGTTATCGAGGTCAACCTCGAGCGGGCCGTCGAGCATTGGCGGCAAACCCAATCACCCTTCGGTGTGGTCGGCATCGCCGCCGAGTCGACGCCCATCGTCACCGCCCGCAACACCTGGTACCGCCACCACCTGAAGCTGGCCCCCCTCAAGACGAGCTACGGCGTTGCATGACGCTCGCCGGCATCATGGGCGACATCGCAACGGCGCTCGAGCCGATCAGCGCCCAGATACCAGGCCTGCAGGTGTACCCCTACCTGCTCGCCAACCCCACGCCGCCGGCGCTCGACATCTACCCCGGCGCCCCCTTCCAGACCGGGGCCGGCTTCGGCGTCGGCTCATCACAGGTCTGGTTCACCATCCGCGCCCGCGTGTCGACCGCCGACCAGGAATCGGCCATGCTGCTGCTGCTCAGGCTGATGGACCCCAACGATGCCGCCTCGGTCGAGGCGGCCATCGCCGACCAGGCGGCCATGACCCCCGAAGGAGTGTCGGAGTTCCGCGAGTACCTCGAGGACACCGACGGCAACGGCCGCCTGCTCGGCTGTGAATGGAGAGTGAGCGTGTTCCTATGACCACGTACAAAGTCACCGGCCCGGTCGCCTTTGACGACCACCAGCCCGGCGAAGAGTTCGAGGCCGAATACGACGACGATCTCGAGAGCCGCGCCGTCGAGCGCGGCAGCATCACCATCGTCAAAGGCACTCGCAAGACCAAGAAGGAGGACACCCCAGAATGAGCAAGCGCGTTGCGTTCAAGGACTCGGTCAAGGTCGACCTGGTCGACCTGTCCAACTTCGCTCGCTCGGTGCGGTTTAACTCGGCCCAGGAGCGCATCGACGTGTCGGGCTTCAACGCCACCGGCTCCAACGAGTACCTGGCCGGCACCACCGAGCAAACAGTCACCATCGAGTTCTACGGCTCCTACGGCACCGGCGAGGTACACCAGACCCTGTATCCGCTACACAAGAACCGCACTACTTGCGTGATTCACTGGCGGCCCGATGGCACCACGCCCATCGGCCCGGCCAACCCGGAACTGACCGGCGTGTGCCAGATCCTGACCTACGGGCCGGGCGCGACGCGCGGCGATGCCGACACCTATGAGGTCGAGTTTTCGGCCGCCGATCCGGCCGGCCTCTCATTCGTCACCGCCTAGTGGCCACAGCCGAAACGCTCAGGGTGAAGGGCTATCGCGAGTTCATGCGGGCAACCGTTCGCGCGGACCGCGAGTCCAAGGCCTACATTCGCCAGGCGTTCAAGGACGCCGGCGAATCGGTGCGCGCCGACGCCGCCCGGCGCATGACGGAGTACGACTCCCGCTCGGCGGCCGGCTACCGGGTCGCTGTCCGCCAGCGCGGCGTTGCCGTTAACCAGTCGCTCCGCAAGACGACCGGCGACCGGCCCGACTACGGCGCCCTGCAGATGCGCAAGGCGCTGCTGCCCGCCCTGCAGGCCAACGGCGACGAGCTCAACCGCGATCTCGAGCTTGCCCTGGCCCGCGTCGAGCGGCATTTCGAGGCCAGGCCATGACCGACTGGCTGACCATCACCGGGGTGCCGCCCTGGGACGGCCGCTACGAGTTCGACATCGCCGACCGCGAGCTAACCACCCGCGAGTGGGGCTGGCTGAAACGGCTGGCCGGCTACATGCCGCTCACCATCCAAGACGGCTTCGACGGTGCCGACCCGGAGCTATTCGCCGTCTTCGCCGTTATCGCGCTACACCGCAACGGCAAGATCCAGGCGGCCGACGTGGCCGATACCTACGACCGTTTCGCCGACGCGCCCTTCGGCATGACCATCCTGCTTGAGTCAGACGACGCCGAGGAAGAAGAGCCGGCCCCTTTAGGAAACTCGCCCGCGAGCGCGCCCACTTCTGGGGACGATTCGCCGACGAGTTCGGAGACATTGGACGGGAGCCAATCGCCCTCTGGAACGCCCGCATCGGCTATTTCGGAGTGGCCCCTAGCGAGGTCGGGGAACTGACCCCCGCCCAGCTGCTGGGCTGCGCCGAGCTTTTCGAGGCCATACACCAGGCAGCCAATGGCTAGACGCATAGAAGTCGAGATCATCGGCGACTCGCGCTCGCTCGAGCGCGCTTTCGGCCGCTCGGCGCGCTCGGCCACCGTCTTCGAGGCGCGCATGCGCGGCGTGTCGCGCGGCCTCTCGAGCGGCTTCAAGACGCTCGCCGGCGCGGTCGGCGTCGCGTTCACCTTTGACGCATTCGTCAAGGGCGTCGAGCATTCCCTCAACGCCGCCGAGGATCTGAACAAGGCGTTGCGCAGAACGCGCACCATCTTCGGCGCGGCCAGCAAGACCGTCATCGCCTGGTCCAAGACCACCGCCGACGCTTTCGGCATCGACCAGGCCGCCGCCCTCAAGGCGGCCAGCGCCTACGGCATCTACTTCGACCGGCTCGGCAAGGGCCGCCAGGTGTCGGCCGAGATGAGCAAGGCGCTAGTGGAGCGGGCCGCCGACGTCGCCTCGTTCTTCAACATCGACCGCGCCACGGTGCTGACCGGCTTTCAGCGAGCGCTGGTCGGCCAGGCGCGCGGCGTCAAACAGTGGGGCATCAACATCAGCAACGCCAGGGTGCAAGCCGAGGCCTACAGCAGCGGCATCGCCCACGCGGGCGCCAAGCTGACCGAGAACCAGAAGGTGCTCGCGCGCAACAACATCCTGCTGCGCGACTCCGCACCCGCCCAAGGCAACGCAACCCAGCGCGCAAAAGACTGGGAGAACGTCCAAGCCCGGCTCAAGGCGACGCTCGAGGACACCGCCGCCGCCATCGGCGAGAAGCTGCTGCCCAAGTTCAGGCGCTTCGCCAACCGCTTCGAGAACTGGCTCAGCAACGCCGACAACCAGAAGACGCTCATCGACAACATCACCAGCGCCATCAGCGCGCTGGGCACCGCCGCCGAGGCGGCCGCCGCCGGATTCAAAGAGCTCCGCGACGCCCAGTCATGGATGGACAAGCACCACCTCCACTGGCTGAACTACGCGCTGACCACCCCGGTACCCCTGCAGGTACGCGACGCCATCAACTATTTGCAGCGCAAGGGGGCGCCGTCGCCGTCGCGCATGCCGGGCCGGCAGGTGCCCGGCTGGGCCTACATGGACAAGACCATCCGCACCGGCCCGCACACCGGCGTTGACGTAAGCGTCATCGGCGCCAATAACCAGTTTTGGCAGCGCTGGGGCAAGAAACCGCCCGGCACCGGCGGCGCCGGCGCCGGCGGCGGCTCGAGGGGCTGGACGTGGGGCAACCTGACTGGCGCCCAGCAGGCCGCCATGCGCAACACCTGGTTCGACAACATGGTCGCCCGCCAACTCGACCGTGTGCAAGACCTGGGGCTGCGCAAGCAAATGGCCCGCCTCGCTGCTATCGCCGCCGAGGTCAGGGCGCAAATCGCCATCACCAAGGACAAGACCCGCCGGCTGGCGCTCGAGGATCAGCTACTCGGCATCTACCGGCAGCAAAAGCAGGTGCAAGCTGACATCACCGACCAGATTAAGCAGGCCAACCAGGCGCTCAAGGACCGGGCCGACGCCATCAAGTCGGCCATCCTCGACCGCCTGCAGCGCCAGCAGCAAAACGTGGAGAACAAGCGCGCCCTGCAAGACGCCAGGGAGCAACTCCGCATCGCGCTGCAGCTGGGCGGCCCCAAGGGCATTCAGGCCGCCCGCCGCGCGCTCGCCGACGCCAAGATGGCCGCACTCATCACCCGCGCTGAGGGCGCGCGCCCCAGCCTGACCAGGGGCGGCCAGTTCGCGCTCGGCAACATCATCACCATCAACATCCACGGCGTCACCGACCCAGACAAGGTCGCCAAGGCGGTCATCGCCGCCATGAAACGCCGCGGCCGCCACACCACCAACCAGACGCGCGGACCAACCGCCGGGGTGGCCGGCTGACGTGGCCGGCATCAGCCTCGCCCCCGCCGATACGGCCCTGACCGCGTCGCCGACCTGGGAGCGCATCGACACCGCCTACAACGTCACCTCATTCACCGTCGACCGCGGCCGCCCCAACGAGATGGGCCGCACCGACACCGGCACCGCCCACATCGAGCTCATCGACAAGACCGGCGCCTTTGACCCCACCAACCTGGGCGGCCACTTCTTCGGGCGGCTCACCGCCGGCGTCCCCATGGGACCGCTGGTCCAGGCGCGCATCGAGCTACAAAACCCGCTCACCTCAGTGTGGACCACCCTCTTCAGAGGTTTCATCTCGTCGATCCAATGGGTGCCCTACCGGCGCGAGACCCACGCCAACGTGACCATCGACCTGGTCGACGGCCTCGCCTACCTGGCCGCCTGTGAGATGGCGCCCGACGGCTCATTTGGCGACGAGGTCTTCGAGGGCAACATCGTCTTCCACGAGAAATCGACGGGCAGCGTCGACGCCGTCCAGGGCCGCATCAACAAGGCGCTCGACCAGGCCCAGTGGCCGGCCGCCCTACGCGAGATCTTCACCGGCAACGTCTACCTGCAAGAGACCGTGTACGCGCCACGCTCAACGGTGCTCTCGGTCATCCAGGACGCCGCCGACGCCGAGTTCCCCGACGTCGCCAACGTGTACATCGGCGGCCCCCGCTCGCCCGGCAACCTCGTCTTCCACGGCCGGCTGGCCAGGTTCAACCCCGCCGACACGTCCTACAACATCCAGCGTTGGAACACCGGCGACGACGCCGCCGCCAACGCCGACACCGCCAACGTATGCCGGCTATCGCCGCCGCTGGTCGCCTCGCTCGACGACACGCTTTTGTACACGTCGGCGCTGGCCACCCCGCAGAACATCGACGACGGCGACATCCCCGGCCAGTACCTGACCAACCCCGCCGAGGCGGCCAAGAAGGGACTGCGGACCTGGTCGGCCGAGAACCTGGCCACCTTCGGCGGCGTGTCGACGACCGCCGAGGTCGAGGTGCTCAAGTTCGCCGACTACATCCGCGACAACTACCCCCAGCCCAAGGTCAGGGTTGGCCAGCTGACCATCAAGTCGCGCAACCCCTCGAGCGTCTACGCCGCGGCCACCTGGAACCTGATTTGCAAGGTTGACATCTCCGACATCGTCCACGTCAAGACGACCCACACCGGCGGCGGCGGCTTCGACACCGACTTCTACGTCGAGGGCATCCACTACACCGCCCGGCCCGGCCCTGCCTATCCGGGCACCCTGAGCGGCGTCGCCATCCCCTACGTCGAGCTCACCCTCGACGTGTCGCCGCGCGGCTACTACGACGTGAATCCGTTCTGATGTCGCCGCAAAAGAGCATCGTCATGCATGGGCGCGACCACCGAGAGGGCGGCCCCGACCCCATCCCCGGCATCGGCCCAGGCTCGAGCCTGGACACATCCGGGTTTGTTGTCGCCCAGGTGCCAGGCCTCAAGAAGCTGTGGGCCGGCTCGCATGGCGCCACCTCGAGCGGCGCCTCGAGCAAGACCACCGTGGCCTGCCCGCTCGCAAGCTCGAGCGGCCCCGCGCCTGTCGCCAACAAGTGGTACGACCACCTCATCACCCCGGTGGGTGCATCCAATAACACGCTACTGACCAACGGCGGTGTCGTCGTCCACCCGCTCGTTGCCGGCGCAACCATCAACGGTGTCCAGTTCTACCGCGGCTCCGGTGGCATCGCCGGCGCGCACGTCGACCTGTGGACGGCCGCCGGCACCCTGCTCACTGGGGCCGACAACCTGGCCAGCGGCGTCGGCTGGAACGAGATTTATTTCGCCACCCCGTACACCATGGCGCTCGGCACCGACTACATCGTCAGCTGGTACGCGGGCGGCACCGGCCTCGGCGGCCGCTTCGTAATGACGACGCCGCGCAACTGGGCGAGCTCGCCGCTCGCCGTCGCCGGCGTCTGCAACTCGAGCCTGGCCCCGGCGTCGGCCCGGCGCGCGTTGAACACCAACCCGGCCACCGCGCCGACGACCGGCGACACCAATGAGTTCGCCGTTGGCCCGATCATCAACTACGCGCCGGCAGCCCCCCAACCCCTGTACGTCGTCGCCACCGCCGCCGCCGGCACCGCCGCCGGCGTGTATATCGTCCGTTGCGAGGTCGGCGCCGGTGTTATCGACATCTACTGGAGCGCGGCGAACGTCACCGTGGCCGCCCACCTGGTCGCCGTGGGCGCCGACCCCGGTACCAGTACGGCACCGATTCCGATGGCCACTTACAACGCGCTCAAAGCGACGTACGCCACCTACGGCAGCCTGCTGACGACGTATCCGACCTACGCGAAAATCCTGACCGGATAGAAGGGGTGAGTTGATGCCATCGACACCGACCTATGCGCTGCGCTATCCGGCCAACACCGACCCGCCGAACGTGCCGCTCGACATGCAGAACCTGGCCACCGACATCGAGACGAAGATCGCGCCTGGCACGGCAACCGGGCAGATACCCGTCTGGGACAACACCGCGAAAACGTGGACGGGCGCGCAGATCGGTGCCGGTACGACGTTTCCCGCCAGCCCGTACGACGGGCAGGAATACTTTTACGTGGCCGACGCGACAAACGGGATCGTGTGGCGGTTCCGGTACCGGGCTGCCAGCGCGAGCACGTACAAGTGGGAATTCGTCGGTGGGTCGCCGCTGACCGCCGAAATCGCTACGGCTGAAACGATGGCTGGGACCGCAACATGGACTGACCTAGCAACGGCAGGCCCACTGGTCGCGCTGCCACGCACAGGCGATTATCTGATTCAGTGGAATGCCGCCTGCCAATGCGACACGGCAGGAACGATTCTCTACGTGGCTCCGCTACTTGTCAGCGCTGGGCCATTCACTAACGACGCAACAGATTTCCATACTGCCGTGGCGGGAACACGCAGCACGGTCGGCAAGATCATTCGCCGTTCTTTCGCTTCTACCGGAAACGTCAAGCTTCAATATTCATCGTCTGCTGGCGGCACGCTGACTTTCCTGAAACGCAACCTGACCGTGTGGCCGATCCGGGTGAGCTGATGGGCGACTGGTGGGAACACGCGTACAAGGGCGGGCCGATGGTCAAAGTGGACGGATTCCCACGCCCGCTGTATCCGCCCGATGCGAACAAGCACGGCAAGAAACCCTCGGCGAACGGCCCCGACGTCAAGGCCTACAAGCGCACCGTGTCCCGGCTCGGCCGCTGGCCCTGGCAGCCCTTCGACGAGGCCTACTCCAACGGCTTCGCCCACGGCACCGGCCCCAACGTCATCAACACCGGCGTCGCCGGCGTCCAGCGCCAGCAGGACATCGACGACTCCGGCTGGTTGGGCAAGGCCACCTTTAACACGTTGCGCTCGGCGCGCGTCCCCGAGGGCAAGCCCAACGCCGGCGAGATGGCCATGGACCAGACCGCCATCAACCTCATCAACCAGGCGTTCAAGCAGTTCGCCGGCCATGAGCCGCCGCCGAGCTCGACCGGCACCATCCGCCAGGCGGCGCTCAAGCTGGCGGTGTCCCAGATCGGCGTCAAGGAGTCGCCGCCCGACTCCAATCAGGTCAAGTACACGTCCTGGTACGGCATGGTCGGCCCCTGGTGCGCGATGTTTGTGACCTGGTGCTTCGAGACCAATAGCCGCGGCAACTCGCCATCGTTCCTGAAGGGGTCGCGCTGGGCCTACGTGCCCTACATCGTCGCCGACGCTCGCGCCGGCCGCAACGGGCTGCAGACGACCGGCGACCCCATCCCCGGCGACCTGGCCTGCTACGACTGGGGCTGGGACGGCGAATACGATCACATCGGTATCTTCGAGCGCTGGACAAGCTCCGGCGCCTTTGACGCCATCGAGGGCAACACCTCAACCTCCAACAACTCGAACGGCGGCCAGGTCATGCGCCGCACCCGCTCGAGGTCAGGACAAGGCACCATCTTCGTCAGGG
>Ga0066903_100001147_pt1 | contig 18770 bp, 15 predicted proteins | sample PanSoiMetaGPlot1_FD_67491 | JGI IMG/M metagenome (GOLD analysis project Ga0066903, IMG submission 67491) | Tropical forest soil microbial communities from Panama analyzed to predict greenhouse gas emissions - Panama Soil - Plot 1 (version 2) | ecosystem: Environmental > Terrestrial > Soil >... | reverse complement strand
TTGCCATCCGACCAGGCCTCCAGGCAGACGTTGAACACCACCGCCGTTCGCTTGCCGTCGGGCCACACCCAGTTCGGCTGCTTCATCATGTTGGGCCGCACTCCCGCCGTTCACGGGCTTCCTCATATCAATTAGCTGTAGGCTGGGCAAAGTGAAGTATACCTACCTCGACCTCTCGCCACGCCTGTCGCGTTGGGCGTATTTGCGCCATGCATGCTGCGCAGGAGCCCGCCATCGGGCCGGCCGAAGGCCGGACCCGTTGGCTTTGCCCACCCCGCGGGTTTCATGTTAGGAACTCGGCCTGAGAAAAGCTCGGACCTGATCCTCTGAGGAGCGCCTGCATGCGCGTCGGATCGATCGTAATCGATACTGCCCGTCCTGTCGCAGTGCAGCCGTGGTACGAGGTCGTGCAGCAGACGCTCAAGCGCAACGACGTGAAACTCGTCACCTATGTGCCGGACAAGGTGTTCACCCCCCTCATCAAGAACCTCCACGCCGACCAAGATTTTCTGACTTTCCCGGCCGCGCGTGAGGAAGAGGCGCTCGGTATCGTGGCCGGCGCCTGGATGGGCGGCCGGCGCGGGGCGGTGCTGATGCAGACCTCCGGGTTTGGAACCATTCCCAACGTCCTGGCCTCGCTGGTCGTGCCCTACCAGGTACCGGCCATCATGTTCGTGTCCGAGCGCGGCACGCTGGGCGAATTCAACCTTGGCCAGGCGCTGGTGTGCCGCACCATGCGACCCGTGCTCGAATCGCTCGCGGTACAGACTCATACCATCGCGCGTGATGACGAACTGGAATTCATCGTCGACCGCTCGATCAAGCAGGCACTAGCAACCCAGGCCGCCGTCGCCTTCATCCTCTCGCCGCTCCTCACCGGCGGCAAAGTGTTCGAAGCCTGACGTCTCGGCGGAGATTTCCCCGATGCGCAGCGCCGTCGCCAGCTACGACAATGCCAAGGTGGTCAACCGTTTCGAATTGACGAAGCGTCTGGTGGCGAAGCTCAGGAACGAGGAAGCCGTGATCGGCGGCATCGGCAATACCAATTTCGACCTGTGGTCGGCCGGACACCGTCCGCAGAATTTCTACATGCTTGGAAGCATGGGGCTGGCGATCCCGATCGCGTTCGGCGTTGCGCTGGCGCAGCCAAAGCGTCACGTCATCGCGCTCGAAGGTGATGGCTCGCTGCTGATGCAACTGGGCTGCCTCACTACCATCGCGGCGCAGAAACCCGCCAACTTGACGATCGTCATCATGGACAACGGCCTCTACCAGATCACCGGAGGCCAGCGCACTCCTGCGGCCGGGACCGCAGATTATGTGGCGCTCGCCCGCGCAGCAGGCTTGAGCAAATGCGCCTGGGCCGGCGACGAGGAGGATTTCGAGAAACTGATCGATGTCGCGCTAGCCGAGGGAGGCCCGACCTTCATCGCGGCCCGCATTGATGACAAGCCTGGCGTCGGCACCACCGATCGTGACCCCGTTCAGATCCGCGAACGTTTCATGATCGGGCTCGGCGTGCGGAAAAAAGTGTAGATGTAGCCTGGATTGAGCGAAGCGAAATCCGGGGCAGTCCGACCCGGATTTCGCTTCGCTCAATCCAGGCTATGGATTGCTGCGCTATTTCCCTCCACGTCTTCGGGGAGGGTGGCCGAGCGAAGCGAGGGCGGGTGGGGTGACAGACGCAAGGCTTTGCCGCGGATCAGGCCCCACCCCGCCCTCCCCGAAGACGGGGAGGGCGAAGTTCACGCCGCAACCCGCACGTATTCGAAGTCACCCGGCTTGTTGTCGATGCCGACTTTGGGAGGCGCGATCCAGCCGGCGAACTGTCCCGGCTCACGGACCGGCTTCATCAATTCGGAGATGAAATCGCCGTCATCCGTCGACGGCAGCCATTGGTCTTTACGTTGCGCCCACGTAGCCGGGTCGATGAGCTCGCCGTCCGGCGTCGCATAGGCATTGCGAAACTCGCCGATCTGGCGGTGGAACGCGACGTGGGGGAGCCGGAGGCGGAAGGCGACACCGGTTTTTTCGATGATCTTGTTCCAGCGCCCGACGCTCTTGGCGCAATCTTGCGCATAGTCGTCGCGCAGGCGCATGTTCAGCGCGGTCAGGGCCGGTTCGTTCACGGACTTTATTTGACTGTCGACGAGCTTGAGCACTGGATAAGTCGCGCTTTCAAGCCGATGATCGTCATCGATCCTGGTCTCGTGGAAACGCCCCTTGAGGCTGGCGTTGAATGAATTCGCCGCGTTGGTAGAGACTTCCGAGCCGAACAGGTCGAGCGAAAGCGTGTAGTGCAGATTGAGCTTCTTTTGAATGGTGGGCAGGTCGATCACCCCGAAGGCGCGCACTTTGCCGATGTCCGTCGGATCATCGATACCGGCCGCCATCATCGCCTCGCACGTCTGTTGGATGATGCGGCCGATCCCGGTTTCGCCCACGAACATGTGGTGGGCTTCCTCGGTGAGCATGAACCGACAGGTGCGCGACAGCGGATCGAAGCCCGATTGCGCCAGGCTTTCGAGTTGCATTTTACCGTCGCGATCCGTGAAGGTGGTAAACATGAAGAACGACAGCCAGTCGGGCGTTTGTTCGTTGAAAGCGCCGAGCATGCGGGGCGCGTCGGTGCTGCCGGCGCGTCGGCGCAGCAACTCCTCCGCTTCTTCGCGGCCATCGCGACCAAAAAATTTGTGCAGGAGATAGACCATGGCCCATAAATGGCGGCCTTCCTCCACATTGACCTGGAACAGGTTGCGCAGGTCGTAGAGCGAGGGCGCCGTCTTGCCCAAATGGCGCTGTTGTTCGACGGAAGCAGGCTCCGTATCGCCCTGGATGACGATGAGACGGCGCAGCATCGCGCGATACTCACCGGGCACGTCCTGCCACGCCGGCTCTCCGCAGTGGCCTCCAAACGGAATGGTGCGGTTGTCCTCCCGGGACGCCAGCAAAATCCCCCAGCGATATTCGGGCATCCTCACATAATCGAATTTGGCCCAACCCTTCGGGTCCACCGAGACCGCGGTGCGCAGATAGACCAGCGCCTCCTGAAAGCCATCCGGCCCCATGTCCTGCCACCAGTTGAGATAACCGGGATGCCAGCCTTCGAGCGCCCGTAAAATGCGACGATCCTCCGCGAGGCCGACATTGTTCGGAATCTTGCTCGAGTAATCGACGACGTCCATGGAATGCTCCTCTTCTTCTTAATTTTCACTCATACCCGCTTGGTGTCGAATTCCGGTTTGCGGCCTGTGCCGTAGCGGGACAGCGCGCCGGCTTCGCCGGTCGCATTCGGCCGCTGGAATATCCAGTTCTGCCACGCCGTAAGGCGGGCAAAGATTTTGGTTTCCATGGTCTCTGGGCCGCCGAAGCGCAGATTGGCCTCAAGCCCCGTCAGGCCGTCCGGCGAGAAGCTGGCGCGCTCCTCGAGAAAGAGGCGGATTTCATCCTCCCAATCGATATCCTCGAGTGCGAAGGTGACGAGGCCAAGCGCTTCAGCTGTCTCGGCGTCGAGCATCTCGCCGACTGCCCGGCCGGCCTTGTCGCGTGCCTCGGGCTCGCCAAGAAAACGCGTGCTCAGCCGCGTGAGGCCGTTACTCATGGCAAGCGCGCCCGACAGATTGACATCTGTAAGCGCAATCGCAGCCGGCGGCCGGTTATCCCCTTCGGGCTCGCCGATCAGCATGTAGGAACGGTCCGCCGCGAATATAATCTCGGCCAGCGAGCCGCCAAAGCACGAGCCAGGCTCAATGACCGCGACCAGCGAGCGCGAGGTGAGATCGATGCGTTTGAGCACGCGTTTCCATTTGAGGCGAATTTCCCGTCCCAGCCAGTGCCGGTTTTGCCGGTCGAGAAAGATGTCGTAGTCAAGGACGGTGCGTAGATCGCCCTCGGATTTGAATACGACCGCGGTCACGTCAAGTTCGTTCAGCCGAATGTCGAGTATGGCGTCGTCTAGTTCACGCGCGAGTTGAAGCGGCCAGAACGATGCGCCTTGACCTATCATTTCCTCGGCAGAGGCAGGACACGGCCGATCGGGACCGCGCAGCGTGACGGTGGCAATGCGCGCGGCGCGATCAAACGCAACCGACACGTATCCGTACTCGCGGCAATCCGCCATGATGCTGCGCTTCATTGGCGTCAGCGCGATGCCGGACGTGCCGGCTGTTTCGGTTGGCGCGGCTGCATCGGCGAATTCCTGCGCGCGCGCCGCAATGACCGGCTCAAGCTGCGAGTTTGGCGTTGCTTCATCGACAAGACGCCATTCGACCGCGCGCTTGCCCTTTATGCCCTCCTCGGTGGTGCAGAAAAAATCCGCGCGGTCGCGGCGTACCTTGCGCTTGTCGGTGATGCGGGTGAGCCCGCCGGTCCCCGGCAACACGGCGAGCAGCGGCAGCTCGGGCAGCGAAACCGACGATGATCCGTCGTCGACCAGGATGATATGGTCGGTCGCAAGCGCAAGCTCATAGCCGCCGCCGGCGGCGGTCCCGTTGATCACACAGATGGTGTGCAGGCCGGAGGCAGCGCTGGCGTCTTCGATGGCGTTGCGGGTTTCGTTGGTGAACTTGCAGAAATTGACCTTATGGGCATGGCTCGCGCACGCCAGCATCCTGATATTGGCGCCAGCGCAGAAGACGCGGGGCTTGCCGGACCGCAGCAGCACCACGCGAACCTCGGGGTGCTCGAACCGAAGGCGCTCGAAAGCGTCGGCCAGTTCGATGTCGACGCCAAGATCATATGAGTTGAGCTTGAGATCGTAACCCGCAAACAATCCGCCCTTCTCGTCGACGTCCATCACGAGAGTCGCGACTTTGCCGTCGACGTTCAGCTTCCAATGGCGATAGCGCGACGGATCGGTGATGAAATCGATCCGCGTCAGTCCGTTTGCGAGTTGTTGTCCGCTCTCGGCCATTCGCTACTCAGACCTACATCTGCAACCGTCGGGTAAAATCGACAATCGCCGCCATGGTGGCGTGCGGCGCCTCGCGATGAGGAACGTGCCGGATTCCGTCAAGGATCACGGCTTCCACCGGGCAGTAGCATTCCTCCTTGGCCATTTCGATCTGTCGAAGCGTGCCATACTGGTCGTCCATGCCCTGAATGATAAGGATAGGAACCCGAATATAGGCGAGTTCTTCGCTGATTTCCCAGTTGCGAAACCCCGGATCGAGCCATGGTCCGCTCCAGCTGTAGAATGCATTGTCGGGATTTTGATGCCACTTGCCAAGTTTTGCACGCAGGTCGGTGGTCTCATAGGCCTCGCGCACGCGGGTGATTTCGGCGATCCCGAACTCCTCTGTGAAGAAATGCGGGGCCAGCAGAACCAAACCGCGGACCCGGTGATCCTGTATGCTGCCCGCATAAATCGCGGCGATCGACGCCCCGTCGCTGTGGCCGAGCAGGACACCGCGTTGAAAGCCAATGGCGTCGAGCACGCGCGGCAGCACATCGCGCGCCTCCTCATGCATGAAGGTCACGCGCCGCGGCATCAGGGATGGACTGGAGCGGGCGTATCCAGCGCGGGAATAAGCAAACACACCAAAGCCGGTCGCTTCTGTAAGCCCCGTCGGGAAATCGCCCCATAGGCCGGCAGAGCCCAATCCGTCATGCAGCAGGACGAAGGTCGCGGTCTCGTCCGGACGCGGTCCAACCATTCTGTATTCGAGGCGGCTCGCCCCGATTTCGATGAAGCCGTCATCGGCCAATTTCATGTTGTGCCTCATCTCCAATCATATGGAGGTGCCGTAGGGTGGGCAAAGCGAATCGTGCGCACCACGAGTCTGGTGGGCACGGCGCGCCGAAGCGCGCGCGCCTTTGCCCACCCTACAGATGATCCAGTCGATCGAAATCGGCGCTAAATCCCGAGATACCGGTGCTGAACATCTGGGGCGGCGGCGAGGTCGCGCGATGTTCCCGACCAGGTGACCCGGCCGCGCTCAATGATGTAATGGCGATCGGCGATCTCGACCAGAGTCTCGACGTTCTTGTCGATTACCAGGATCGATTGGCCCGCCCTCTTCAGCGTCATAAGGCACCGCCATATTTCCTCGCGGATCAACGGCGCCAATCCCTCGGTCGCCTCGTCCAGGATGAGGAGCCGTGGATTGGTCATGAGGGCGCGGCCGATCGCCAGCATCTGCTGCTCGCCCCCGGATAGCTGCCGCCCCATGGTCGCGGCCCGCTCGGCGAGCGGTGGGAACATCGCCTCGACTTTCCCGAGCGTCCACGAGGTTGCGCCGCGGCGGTTGGAGGCAGTGGCAAGCAGATTTTCGCGCGTCGTGAGGTTGGGGAATACCTGGCGGCCTTCGGGCACTAACCCGATGCCATGCTGGGCGACCCGATAGGGCGGCGAGCGGCTGATATCGATACCGTCGAACCGGATCGCTCCCGCGATCGCGGGCGTCAGCCCCATGATGGAGCGCACCGTCGTGGTCTTACCCATCCCGTTGCGGCCCATAAGGCTCACCATTTCGCCGGCCGCGATGGTGAGCGAAATCCTGAACAGCACCTGGCTGCGGCCATAGCGCGTCTCGATATTCTCGACTTCAAGGAGCGCCCGGTCAGCCATTGTGGCGCGCCTTGTGACTGCCGAGATAGGCTTGGCGCACTCCAGCGTCCGCCCTGATTTCATCGGGCGTGCCGCACGCAACGATCCTGCCGTCAACCAGCACCGTGATACGGTCCGCCAACCGGAACACCGCGTCCATGTCGTGTTCGATCAGCAGAATCGTCTGTTTCCCCTTAAGCTCGCCCAGGAGCGCAATCATGCGGGCGCATTCCTCCGGCCCCATTCCGGCCATGGGCTCATCGAGCATGAGCATGTGCGGGGTGGTGGCCAACGCTATGGCGATCTCAAGTTGCCTATGCTCGCCATGGCTGAGATTTGCGCATATGACATCGGCGCGGCTTTCAAGCCCGACGCGGGCGAGCGCAGCCCGCGCCGGCTTGCGCAATTCCGCCTCTCTGCGGGCTGATCGCCAGAAGTGAAACGAATGACCCGCGTGGGCCTGGACCGCGAGAGCGACGTTGTCGAGCACGGTGAAATCGAGAAACAGGGAGGTGATCTGAAACGAGCGCGCGAGACCGAGCGTGCTTCGCCGGTGAGTGGGCAGATGCGTAACGTCGCGTCCATTGAAGAGAATGCGCCCCGTGTCGGGTCTGATTTCGCCGGCAAGCTGGCCGATCAGAGTCGACTTGCCAGCGCCGTTCGGGCCGATGATGGCGTGCAGTTCGCCAACCATAATATCGAGCGAGACGTCGTCGCAAGCGAGGACGCCGCCGAACCGCTTGGTCAGGTCGCGAATCTGCAACATCGGATCAGGCATGCCGCAGGCTTGCCAAGACGCCGTCGATACCGCCGTGGGCATATACGACGACGAACAGCAGCAACGGACCAACGACGATTTGCCAGTACTCGGTCAACCGCGAAAGCCCCTCTTCCAGCACCAGGAGCATAACGGCCCCAATCAGCGGGCCAAACAGCGAGCCGATGCCGCCGAGCACGATCATCACGATGAGATCCCCTGAGCGCGTCCAATGCATCGCCGCGGGGCTGATAAAATCGGTGTGATTGGCAAGCAGTGCGCCCGCAAGTCCGCACATCATGCCGGCGATAACGAAGCCGGTTAGCTGGTAGCGAAAGACCGGAAATCCGATGGCCCGCATGCGCCGCTCGTTCGATCGCGAACCCCGGATCACCATGCCGAACCGCGAATTGACGAGCCGCGAGACGAGCCAGATTGCCGCGAGCAGCAGCGCAAGGCACAGATAATAGAACTGCACCTTGCCGGAAAGGTCGATCAGGCCGGCGAACTGGCTGCGGCGATAGATGGTGAGTCCGTCGTCACCGCCATAGCGATCGAGGCCGACCGCCACGTAGTAGATCATCTGGGCGAAGGCGAGCGTGATCATGATGAAATAAACCCCGCGCGTACGCAGGCACAGCGCACCGACCACGAGCGCGAACAACGCGCACACCGCGAGCACCAGCGGCCACTGCGCGAATCCGGACGTTATGCCTTCCTTGGCCAGGATGCCGACCACATAACCGCCCAGGCCCAGATAGGCGGCGTGACCGAAACTGACCATTCCGCCATAACCGAGAATGAGATTGAGGCTGGTGGCGGCGAGGGCCAGGATGATGATGCGGGTGAACAGGGTGAGCGGGAAGAACTGACCGGTGGTAGCCACATAGACCGGCAGCAAGGCAAGAAACACGAGCAGTGCGCCGATCACCAAACTACGGACGGTAAAAAACGCGCTCATCTGCCATCTGCCGGAAAGAAGCCTTGAGGCCGCAAAACCAGAACGGCGGCCATCAGCAGATAGATCAGCATGGACGACAACGCGGGAGCGAGCGCCGAGGCGGCCGCGGGGGTCATGACCAGGCGGAAAAATTCGGGCAGGAAGGCACGGCCGACCGTATCGACCAGGCCAACGAAAATCGCCGCGATGAACGCGCCCCGGATCGAGCCGATGCCGCCGATGATGATGACCACAAGGGCGACGATCAGAATGTTCTCGCCCATACCGATCTGCACGGTCAGGATGGGCGCCTGGATCAGGCCCGCGAGCGCCGCGAGCGCCGCCCCTACGCCGAACACGAACGTGTAGAGCAATCGGATGTTGATGCCGAGTGCGCTGACCATCTCGCGGTTCGACGCTCCGGCGCGGATCAGCATGCCGACTCGCGTGCGCATGACCACGATGTAGAGGAAGAACGCGACCACCAGCGCCACCATGATGACGGCGAGACGATACGCCGGGTAGTAAACGTCCGGAAGAATCTCGATCGACGTGCTGAGATATGGCGGCAGCGCCAGGTTCATACCGGCCGGCCCCCATATGAGGCGCACAAGCTCATTGAAGAACAGGATTAACCCAAATGTGCCGAGCACATGGTCGAGATGGTCGCGGCCGTAGAGCTTGCGGATCGCGATCACCTCGGCCGCCATCCCGACCGCGAGGGTCGCCGCCAATGCCAGCACGGCGCTAAGCACGAAGCTCTGCGTAAGCGCCGCGAAGGTGGCGGCGAAATAGGCGCCGAGCATATAAAATGACCCATGCGCCAGATTGACGAAGTCCATGATGCCGAACACGAGCGTCAGCCCGGCGGCAAGCAGGAACAGCAGCAATCCGAATTGCAGTCCGTTCAGGCACTGTTCGAAGAGGAGAATCACTTCATCGTGCACTTGTCGTGGAATACGTCCTGATCGTCTTTGACAATCGTGGCGACGGTCTTGAGCACTGGCATTCCGTCGGGTCCTTTGACGACGTCCTGTAGATAGAAATTCTGTATCGGGAAGTGGTTGTTGCCGTAGCGGAACGACCCCCGAACCGATGCAAAGTCGGCCTTTTCCATCGCCTTGATCATGTCCGCCTTCCTGGCGACGTCGCCCTTGACGGCAGCGACCGCGCTGTTGACGAGGAGCGCGGCGTCGTAAGACTGGGCGCCATAGAAGGAAGGTGAAGCCTTGTGTTTCGCCTTGTAGTCGGCGACGAATTTCTTGTTGGCGTCGTTGGGTAGATCATTGACCCATTCTTGCGCGCCAGGGATACCGAGTGCGTTCTCGCCCTGCCGGGGCAACGTCGTCTCGTCGATGGTGAACGCCGTATAGAGCGGAATCTGGTTCTTGAGGCCTGCCTGAACGTATTGATTGAGGAACTGTACACCGGCCGCCCCCGGATAAAATACGAACATGGCGTCGGGCTTGGCGGCACGCCCCTTGGAAAGTTCGGCCGAAAAATCGAGTTGATCGGGCCATCGCGTATATTCCTCGCCGACGATCTTGCCCTTGAAGGTCGCCTTGACGCCGGCCATCATATCCTTGCCGGCGGCATAATTCGGACCGACCAGATAGGCACTTTTTACGCCCTTCTGATTCATGTACAGGCCGATCGCTGCCGGCGTCTGATCGTTCTGCCACGAGGTGGAGAAGAAATATGGCGAGCACAACTCGCCGGCGATCTGCGAGGGCCCCGCATTTGAGCTGATCATGATGGTCTTTGAGTCGATTGCCGGCTTGAGCGATGCAAGGAGTACGTTCGACCAGATATAACCGACGATGAAATCGACATGATCGGATTCGATCAGCTTGTCGGTCTTCTGCTTGCCGACTTCCGGCTTCTGCTGATCATCCTCATAGATGACCTCGACTGGAAGGCCGCCCACCTTGCGGCCCAGATGGTCGAGCGCGAGTTCGAAGGAATTTCGCATGTCGTTGCCGATCACCGCGGGCGGACCGCTGAATGTGCTGATAAACCCGATCTTGACGCTCTTCTGCTGTGCCAACGCAGGAACGCCCAGGCACGCAATCAGGGCGCTGATCGCGACGACAGACTTGCGCATGCTCATCTCCATTTGAAACGCCGAGGCCCTGAAGCACTTAGAGCCTCATCCCGAGGAGTGCCCTTTAGGGCGCGGCCGGTCCTTAATTGTTCCTCACGCTCTCACACCAAGTTCGTCGATCCAATGACTTTATCGATCCGGCGCCTCGGCGCGCAACTTGAACCGTTGAATCTTGCCGGTCGCGGTTTTGGGCAGATCGTTGCGGAATTCGATCCAACGTGGAAATTTGTAAGGTGCAAGCTGTTTCCGACAATGGTCCTGTAGCGCCCGGACCGATCTGTCGCTGGCCGTTACGGAAGGTTTTAAAACCACGAACGCCTTTGGCTTGATCAGCCGATCCTCGTCGGGCCAGGCCACCACGGCAGCTTCGAGCACGTCCGGATGGGTCAACAGCGCCCCCTCGACCTCGAACGGAGCCACATACATGCCGCCGACCTTGAGCATATCGTCGCGCCGCCCGCAATAAACGTAATAGCCGTCCTTGTCCTCGATGTACTTGTCGCCGGAGCGCGTCCATTCGCCAAGGAACGTGGTGCGCGACTGGGCGCGGTTGTTCCAATACATGATGGCGCTGGTCGGACCGCGCACCTGCAACTCACCGAGTTGGCCGGGCCTGACCGTCGCGCCGTCATCGTCGACGAGGCGAATATCGTAGCCGGGCACCGGCTTGCCGGTGGTGCCATAGCGCACATCGCCGATCCGGTTCGACAGGAAGATATGGAGCATTTCGGTCGAGCCCAGCCCGTCGAGGATATCGACGCCATATCGTTCGCTCCACCGCCGCCCCACATCCACCGGCAGCGCCTCGCCTGCCGAGACGCAAATGCGCAGGTTGAGTTCGTCACGAGAGGGTGCGGCCGCGCTCGCCAGGAACGCCGCGTAGAAGGTCGGCACCCCGAAGAACACGGTCACCGGATGCCGGCGTAGCAATTCCGCGACGGCATCCGGCGTCGGCCGGCCCGGCATCAAAACCGCGGTGGCGCCAAACACCATCGGGAACGTCATGGCATTGCCGAGGCCGTAGGCAAAAAACAGTTTTCCCACCGAATAGATGAGATCGTTTTCCGTCAGGCCGAGCACCGGTCCGCCATAAAGATCGGCAGTGAGCCGCAGGTTGGCGTGCACATGCACGGCCCCCTTGGGCCGGCCCGTGGACCCGGACGTATAGAGCCAGAAGCACATGTCGTCGCGCGTGGTGGGCGCCGTATAATCCGGACCGGACGCGCTCTCCAGCAGGTCTTCGAGCCGGCTATGGCCATGGCCGTCGGCGCCGGACACGATCACGGTTGCAAGATCCGGGCACGACCCGATGAGGTTGGCGAACCGCGGATAAAGCTCTTCGGATACGACCAGCAGTTTTGCCCGGCTGTCCGTGAGCATGAATCGGTAGTCGTTCTCGTGGAGCAGGGTATTCACCGGAACGGCGACAACACCCGCTTTGACGGCGCCGAGGAACGCCGTCGGCCAATCGATCGTATCGGTCAGGCACAGCAGAATGCGGTCTTCCCGCACAATGTCGAACTTGCGCAGGACATGACCGAATCGTAAGACGCGCTCGGCAAGCTGCCCGTAAGTCCAGCTTCCGCGGGGATCGATGAAGGCGGGCTTGTCGGCCCGCCCCGCCGCCAGGTTGCGGTGCAACATGTCGTCAGCGAAATTGTAAATGCGCGGAATGGCTTCGGCCACGCTGACGGCCAAAGATGATGCCGAGGTCTCACCCATATTCCCCACCGGTGTTTCTTATGACATGCCTTGGGCACGCAAGCATAGGACACCCACATAATACCTCAACAGGAGCCTACCATATGAAGCCAAGCTTGCAGCCGGGTGTTTCGATGATGCGCCGCATCCAGGTGGAAAAGGAAAAGACAATCGGATTCATGGATGAGGAGGGGCGCGTCTATGCGACGCCTTACCTGGTCGGCGATATTGAGTACATCTGCCGCAATCTCATCCTGGAGCATGCCGATCCGAACGAAGATTCGGTCGGCATGGAAGTGGCAATCAAGCATCTTGCCCCTACTTTGCCGGGTTCGACCGTCGAGTTCACCGCCACGGTGACTGTGATCGAAGGCCGCAAGGTGACTTTCGCGGTGACCGCGAAGGACGAGATCGATACCATCAGCTCCGGTTCGCATGCGCGCTTCGTGGTCGACAGGGCAAAGACGATCGAGCGCCTGAAGGCGAAGGCGGCGAAGCTGCGATCGGCATAGAGGTGTCCGTGCAGAGACCGCGTGACGAAAAGACGGTTTCGACCTATTGCTACCAGTGCGTGGCCGGCCCAGACCTGATGACGGTGCGCGTCGAAGACGGCGTTGCGACGGAAATCAATCCCAATTTCACTGCTGCGCAGGTGCATCCGGCCGGTGGCAAGATCTGCGTGAAAGCCTTCGGCCTGGTGCAGAAGACCTACACGCCCGATCGCATCCTTCATCCGATGAAACGGACCAACCCAAAAAAAGGCCGCGGCGAGGACCCCGGCTTTGTCCGCATCTCCTGGGACGAGGCGCTCACTCTGGTCGCCGACAAGCTCAATGGGGTGCGCGCTGCCGGGCCGATCGACCCGAAGGGGTTTCCGCGGCTCGCCGCGAGCTTCGGCGGCGGCGGCACGCCGACCGCCTACATGGGGACACTGCCGGCCTATCTTGCCGCGTGGGGCCCGGTCGATATGAGCTTCGGCTCGGGCCAGGGCGTGAAGTGCTATCACTCGGAGCACCTCTATGGCGAGCTGTGGCACCGGGCTTTCACGGTATCGCCTGATACGCCGCTGACCGAATACCTCGTCTCGTTCGGCGCCAACGTGGAGGCGTCGGGCGGGGTCTGCGGCGTCAAGCGTCATGCCGACGCCCGCAAGCGCGGCATGAAGCGCGCGCAGATCGAGCCGCATCTGTCCGTCACTGGCGCATGCTCGGCGGAATGGATTCCGATCAAGCCGAAAACCGACTCCGCATTTCTGTTCGCCATGATCCACGTGCTGCTGCACGCCCATCCGCGCGAGAAACTAGATATTCCGTTTCTCAAACATCGCACGTCGTCGCCCTACCTGGTCGGGCCTCACGGATTTTTCCTACGCGATCCGCAATCCCATAAGCCGCTGGTAATCGACACCGTTACTGGTCAGGCGGCACCGTTTGATACGCCCGGCATTAACCCGGCGCTGGAAGGTGCGCTGCCAAGCAATGGCATCGAAGTCGGTCCGGACGACGAAACAACAGTCCATCAAGCAGCAGACGTGCGGCCCGCATTCGCGCATCTGGTTGACCACGTGAAAGACTACACGCCCGAATGGGCGAGCCAGATCTGCGATGTTCCGGCCGCTCGGATCAGGCGTGTTGCCGACGAATTCCTCGCCCATGCGCGCGTCGGCCAGACGATCGAGATCGAAGGCGTCACTTTGCCGTTCCGGCCTGTCGCGATCGCGCTCGGCAAGACTGTGAACAACGGCTGGGGCGGGTATGAATGCTGCTGGGCGCGTACGCTGCTGGCCTGCCTCGTAGGTGCGCTCGAAGTTCCGGGCGGCACGCTCGGCACCACGGTGCGGCTTAACCGTCCGGCAGATAATCGCTGGTCGAGCGTGAAGCCCGGCAGGGATGGGTTCATGGATTATCCGATGAACCCAACCGGCAAAGACGACTGGATTGCCGGCCCCACCGCGCGAAGCGCCCATCGCACGCTGGTGCCGTTGGTGGCGAATTCCGCCTGGAGCCAGGCGCTTGGCCCGACCCATCTCGCCTGGATGATGCAGAACAAAGACTTCGAAAAGCTGCCCACCGCATTGCCGCCGGACGTGTGGCTCGTCTACCGCACCAATCCGGCCATTTCGTTCTGGGACACCAGGTCAGTCAGCGCTGCGATGGCCAAGTTCCCGTTCACGGTATGCTTCGCGTTCACGCACGACGAAACCAACCATATGGCGGATGTGCTGCTGCCCGATTGCACCGACCTCGAAGGCCTGCAGTTGCTGCGCATCGGCGGCACCAAATATGTCGAGCAGTTCTGGGATTTTCAGGGCTTCGCGCTGCGCGATCAGGCGGTGCCGCCGCAAGGTGAGGCAAAGGACTTCACCTGGATTGCCACCGAGCTCGCCCGCCGCACCGGTCTCCTGGAGGCCTACAACGAGGCGATCAACCGCGGCGCGGCAGGCGTGAGGCTTTCCGGCGAAAACTACGATTTCTCGTTGGACCCTGCGGTGCCGCACAGCGTTGAGGCGATCTGGGATGCCTCCTGCCGCGCCGCCACTGCGGAGCTGACCGATGGGGCCGAAACCCACGGGCTCGCATGGTTCCGCAAGCATGGCTTCCGGGTCAAACCGTTCTCGCGCCTGCAATGGTACCTCTATCCGAAACTTGCCGACGTTGGTCTGCGCTTCGAGCAGCCCTATCAGGAGCGCCTGTTTCGGATCGGCAAGGAACTTGGCCGGCGACTGCATGAACGCGGTATCAACTGGTGGGACCGCCAACTCGAGGAATATCAGCCGCTGCCGCGCTGGCGCGATCTCTCGGCGCTGTGGGAGAATGCGCTCGGCAGGCACTACGGGGTACGCATCGAGAACTATCCGTTCTGGCTGATCACCGCCCGCAGCATGCAGTATTCCTGGGGCGGCAACGTCGGCATCCAGCTGATGCGCGAAGTCGCCGAGAACGTCGCCGGCCATGGCGGCGTGGTAATGAACGCCACGGCCGCCGCGAAGCTCGGCATCGCCGACAGTGATCTCGTCGAGGTGCGCTCGCCGCTCAACAGCACCAAGGGCCGCGTCGTGCTGTGTGAAGGCATCCGGCCGGACACATTGCTGATCATCGGCCAGTTCGACCATTGGGCGACGCCGTATGCCAAGGATTTCGGCGCCCCGAACATGAATGCGCTCGTGCCCATGCTGCTCGACCTCACCGATGCCACCGGATCGGGCGCCGATCTCGTCCGGGTACAGATCACGCGGCTTGAGGGCGCAAGGTCAGGAGCGGCAGCGTGAACGCGTTTGGCGCTGCGCCTCTTCTCCCTCTCCCCGCTTGCGGGGAGAGGGTTGGGGTGACGGGGCCTTTCCATACGCTCAGACTCGTGGAGAGGCCCCCTCACCCTCCCTCGCTTCGCTCGGTCGACCTCTCCCCGCAAGCGGGGAGAGGTGAAGACCGCGCCACGTCCGCCAGGGAGCGGCTCGGAGACCGTGCGGCTCGGATGTGCGCCCCTGCATGGGCTGTGTCCGCGAGCCCTCCCCAGAAAAAGGGGAGCAACGGTAGGAACTCCCCGTCATGACCAGCTGGGGCATGCTGGCAGATCTCGAGCGGTGCGTCGGCTGTCAGACGTGTACGGCCGCGTGTCGTCACGCCAACGCCACCTCGCCGGCTGTGCAATGGCGCAAGGTGCTGGATGTGGAGGCGGGCATATTTCCGGAGGTGACCCGCACCTTTGTGCCAGTCGGATGCCAGCACTGCGCCGATCCACCGTGTGTGCATGTGTGTCCGACTAGCGCAACCCGCCAGCGGCGCGATGGAATCGTCACCATCGATTACGAACTCTGCATCGGCTGCGCCTATTGCGAGGTCGCCTGCCCGTACCAGGCGCGTTTCCTGGTGCACCAGCCCCGCTATGCCTATGTGGCCGGCGCCATGCGCAATGAGACCGAGCGATATGACGAGGCGCGCCTTGGCGTGGCGCAGAAATGCACTTTTTGCGTCGACCGTATAGATTTCGGTTTAGAGCACGGCCTGACGCCCGGCATCGACCCTGCCGCAACGCCGGCCTGTGTCAATGCCTGCATCGCGGATGCGCTGCATTTCGGCGACCTCGATGATCCGGCGAGCAACGTGTCGCAGCTGTTGGCCGAACACCAGCATTTCCGCATGCACGAAGAACTCGGAACCGCGCCTAATTTCTTTTATCTCTACAGCAAGGCGGAGGAGGGGGCTCTTTCTCCCTCCCCCCTTGTGGGGGAGGGTCGGGGTGGGGGGTCGAGAAGTTATGGCCCAGAAGTGTCCTACTCATCGACCCCTACCTCCGACCCCTCCGCACAAGGGGGAGGGGAGAAGAAAAGCCGCATCCGGACCAAGGGCGTCGAGCCGTGGCACCAACCCCATTGGGACTGGAAGGCGGCGGCCAATTTCTTGTGCGGCGGCGCCGGCGCGGGGCTGTTTGTGTTCGCGGCGGCCGATACTCTCAGCGGCGTCCCGGCATGGCCGGTCGGCCTTATTGCGCTCGCGCTTGTCTGCATCGGTCTTGCGATATTGATGTTCAAGATCGGACGGCCGCTGCGCTTCATCTACGTGCTGCTGCAGCCGCGACGCTCCTGGATGACGCGCGAGGCGGTGGCGGTGGCGGCGTTCTTTCCGGTCGCCCTGCTCGCGCTCTGGTTCAATCATTCGTTGCTTACAGCAATTGCGGCCGGGCTTGGCCTCGCGTTCCTGTTCTGCCAGGCCATGATCCTGAAAGCCGCCAAGGGCGTGCCGATCTGGCGCGCCCACAATGTCGTGCCGTTCTTGATCTCGACCGGAATGGCGGAAGGCGGCGGCTTGTTCCTTTGTGCTGCCGCGGCACTGCCGCTGCTGGAGCCGAGCATTTTCCCGGCTGCCGCCTTCGTAGCCATGCTGGCCGCCGCGCGCGCATGGGAATGGCATTGCTATTTCGTCCGCCTGAGGAAAGACGGCGCGCCGGCACGCTCGCTCGAACTTCTCGGCGCATGCCGCGGCTGGTTTCTGGTGCTGGGATTCATCGCGCCCGCAACTCTCATTGTGCTTGGCTTCGCGCTGTTGGAGATTGCAGGGGTGTTGTTCGGCGTTGCCGGCATTCTGGTTTTCGCTGCCGGCTGGGCGTTGAAATTCATCATGATCACCCGCGCAGCCTATAATCAGGGATTCGCCCTCAACCACACTCCTGTTCGCGGTCCCGGCCTGCCGGGGGGAGCCGTCAAACCTGGATGGGCATAATGACCACGCCTCGAACCTTGCACGACGCCGCCCCGGAAACGCAGCTGTTCATGTTCGATCGTGAAGCCGAAACCATGGCGCGTGCAAATCTCGCCGCACTGCAATTGCGGCGGCTCAGAAAATCGCTGACTCATGCCTATCAGAAGGTTCCGCCGGTTCGGCGCAAGTTCGCGGCTGCGGGGGTCGCGCCGGAGAATCTGGGTTCTCTCGCCGACATCGCGCATTTTCCATTCACCGAGAAAGCCGACCTGCGCGACAGTTATCCGTTCGGCCTGTTCGCGGTGCCGCGCGAGCAGTTGCTCCGCCTTCATGCATCGTCCGGAACCACTGGCAGGCCGACCGTCGTCGGCTACACCCGGGCCGACCTCGATCTGTGGTCGGACCTGATGGCGCGCACGCTGGCCTGCGCGGGCGCACGGCCGGGCGACATCGTTCACAACGCGTACGGTTATGGTCTGTTCACCGGCGGGCTCGGCGCCCATTACGGGGCCGAGCGCCTCGGCTGCACTGTCGTTCCGATCTCGGGCGGCGGCACCGAGCGGCAGGTGATGCTGATGCGGGATTTCGGCGCTGCCATTCTATGCGCAACGCCCTCCTACGCGCTCAACATCGCCGAAGTGGCGACCGGCATGGGCGTCGATGTCGCCATGTTGCCGCTGCGATTGGGCGTGTTCGGGGCCGAGCCGTGGAGCGAACCGATGCGGCGCGGTCTTGAAGTCCGTCTAGGCATCAAGGCGATCGACATCTACGGCCTGTCGGAAATTCTGGGGCCGGGCGTCGCGGCCGAGTGCTACCTGGCGCAGAACGGATTGCACGGGTGGGAGGATCACTTCCTGTTCGAGATCATCGATCCGGAGACCCTGAAGCCGCTTCCCATGGGCGAGACTGGCGAACTTGTTATCACCACACTCACCAAGGAAGCGCTGCCGATGGTGCGCTATCGCACGCGCGATATCACCCGGCTGTCGGACGAGCCCTGCGCCTGCGGACGCACCCATGTGCGCATCATGCGCGTCACCGGCCGCGACGACGACATGCTGATCATCCGCGGCATCAACGTCTATCCGTCGCAGGTGGAGGCCGTGCTGGTCGGCTTCCCGGGACTCGCGCCGCATTACCAGATCGTCCTGACGCGCGAAGGGCCACTCGACGCCATGACGGTCGAGGTGGAGCGCACGCCTGACACGCCGGGCGACCCGCCGGCCTGTGCAAATCAAGCCGGAGCCGTGCAGCATCACCTCAAGTCGATGATCGGGGTGACCTGCACGGTCGTCGTCAAAGCGCCGGGCGAAGTCCCGCGCTCGCAAGGCAAGGCGGTGCGGGTCAAGGATGAGCGGAAGCCGCGCACGTAAGAGGCGGTGTACAGTCAATTTTCAGGATGACGTCTCATCCGCCCCGACGGGGGCCAAAAGGGTCGGCGACTGGTCCGCTCTACTCACCCATTTTCGCCGCGATTTCCTTTGCCATGGCGAGTCCGCGGCTGTTGAGCGAATAGTGGCTGCCTT
>Ga0066903_100001145_pt1 | contig 18778 bp, 16 predicted proteins | sample PanSoiMetaGPlot1_FD_67491 | JGI IMG/M metagenome (GOLD analysis project Ga0066903, IMG submission 67491) | Tropical forest soil microbial communities from Panama analyzed to predict greenhouse gas emissions - Panama Soil - Plot 1 (version 2) | ecosystem: Environmental > Terrestrial > Soil >... | reverse complement strand
CTCGACCCGGCTGGACACGTTCGCGAGCACGCGCACGCGCCTGCCGTCCCGCGTGGCCGCGGGCAGGTCCCGCTCCGCGGCGGCGCGGCGGAGGGCGTCGGCGCGAGTCTGGAGGTCGCGCTCGGCGGCCGCGATCTCTTCCTCGGGTGGCGCGGCCACGAACCGGCCCCGGCCGCCGTCGACCAGGACCGGCGTCCCGTCCTCGATCCCCGCCAGATCCGCGCCCAGGCCGACGACCATGGGCAGGCCGAGCGAGCGCGCGACGATCGCGGCGTGCGAGGTGACCCCACCGGCGCCCAGGGCCACCCCGGCGACCGAGGCGTCCAGCTCTGCCACGTCGGCTGGCCCGAGGTCCGTCGCGACGAGCACGGTGCGGCCCGCCGCCGCCGGACGGTCCACCGCCGGCGCTCCCACGGCGAGCCTCGCCGCGCGCCGCCCGACGCTGCCCAGGTCGTCGGCGCGCAGCGCGAACGTCGGGTCGTCGAGCTCGCGCAGCGGCGCCGCCAGCGCGTCGGCGGCCTCGACCAGCGCCGCGGGCGCGGGCCGGCCCGCCGCGACCGCCTGCTCGACCGCCTCCAGGAGGGCCGGGTCGCGCGCCAGCAGCGCGCCGGTGGCGACGATCTCCGACTCCTGGCCCGTGAGCCGCGTGGCCAGGGCGTCCAGCTGCCCGGCGGCCGCCTCCAGGGCTGCCAGCGCGCGCTCCCGCTCCCCCTCGCGGGCCTCCTCGGGTACGGTCTCCCCCGCGTCCGGCAGCGGCGCGTCCAGCCGGTGGGTCAGGCCGAACGCCATGCCCGGCGCGGCGGGCACACCGCGCAGGAGGCGCTGCGGGCCGCTGGACCTGCCCATCCACCGATGATGCGCCGGCGCTCGTTCTCCCCGTCGCCGGTGAGGTGCGCGGATGCCCATGGACTCGCACGTGCCGCACGTGTCAAGCTCCCTGGCGGGCTGGGCTGGCGGAGCGGCAGGGCAGTGCATGCCGCGAGGAGGGTTCGCTCCCCGGCCCAGCCGTCTGCGGGTTCCGGGGAGACCTTACCCTGGTGGCCGTGACGGTTCGCCTCTTCTGCACCCAGAGCCAGGCGCTCGCCGAGGTTCCTCCGAGCGATCAAGTCAACATCTACGTCTGCGGGATCACGCCCTACGACTCCACGCACCTGGGTCACGTGGCGACGTTCCTCACGTACGACGTGCTGGCGCGGCGCCTGATGGACCTGGGCCGCAACGTCCTGCTGGTTCGCAACATCACTGACCTCGACGATCCGATCCTGGGCAGGGTCGAGCAGCTCGGCACCGAGTACTGGACGCTGGTCGAGGCCGAGATCGCGCAGTTCTCCGCGGATATGAAGGCGCTCAACGCGCTGCCGGCGATGGAGCCGCGGGTGTCGCACGCGCTGCCGGACGTCATCGCGGCCATCCAGGAGCTGCTGCGCAGCGGGTCCGCTTACAGGGAGGGCGACGTGGTCTACTTCGACGTCGCGCAGGCCCCCGAGTTCGGCAGGGTCTCGTGCTACTCGCAGGAGCTGATGCTGCACCTGGCCCGGGAACGGGGCGGCGACCCCGATCGTCCGGGCAAGCGCAACCCGCTCGACTTCGTCCTCTGGCAGCCGTCGCGGCCGGGCGAGCCCGAGTACGAGTCGCCCTTCGGCACCGGGCGTCCGGGATGGCACATCGGGTGCTCGGTGATGTCGCGCCAGGCGTTCGGCAGCCGCGTGGACATCCACGGCGGCGGCACCGACCTGATCTTCCCCCACCACGAGTCGGAGCAGGCGCAGAACGACTGCCTGGAGGGCGGCACGTCCGTCCGCCTCTGGGTGCACACGCAGCCGGTGGCCTATCACGGCGAGAAGATGTCGAAGTCGCTGGGCAACATCGTCCTGGCCCGCGACCTCCTGAAGGCAGCCGATCCACGGGCGGTCCGGCTGGCGGTGCAGGCACGCTACCACCATCGCTACGGGTACGAGTGGCGGGACGAGGACCTCTACGCGGGCGTCGAGCTGCTGACCAAGCTGCTGCTCGCCGTGCGGCGCCCGAGCGGGCCGGACCCGCGGCCGTACGCCGAAGCGGTACGGGACCGGCTGGACGACGACCTGGACGTGCCGGGCGCGGTGCGGCAGATCCGGCGGCTGGTGGACGCGACGCTGGAGGACGGCGGGTCCTCACCGGAGACCGGCCGGGTCCTGGCCGAGCTGTCCGGGCTGATCGGCGTTCCCGTCGATGCCGAATGAAGACCTTCGAGGGGCTGTTCCACGAGCTGACGGACAAGGCAGAGCGGGGCCAGAGCTCGTCGAGGACGGTCGCGGCGCTCCGCGCGGGCACCCACGAGATCGGCAAGAAGGTCGTGGAGGAGGCCAGCGAGGTGTGGATGGCCGCCGAGCACGAGGGGCGCGAGCGCACCGCCGAGGAGATCGCGCAGCTGCTCTACCACGTGCAGGTGCTGATGCTGGCGACCGGCCTGCGGCTCGAGGACGTGTACCGCTACCTGTAGTACCTGTAGTACCTGCTCCGGGCGGCTACGATGCCGGCGTGCAGGACGCGGAGGGCGGCGTGCGCGTTGCCGGCGCGATCGCGGAGTCGCTCGCCGAGCTCGGCGTGACTCACGCGTTCGGCCTGCTGGGCAGCGGCAACTTCGAGCTCACGCTGGGGCTGGTCGAGCGCGGCGTCCAGTTCGTTGCCGCGCGGCACGAGGGCGCCGCGATCGTGATGGCGGACGCCTACGCGCGCCTGACCGGGCACGTCGGCGTGTGCACGGTGCACCAGGGGCCGGGCGTCACCAACACCGCGACCGGCCTGACGGAGGCGGCCAAGAGCCGGACGCCGCTGCTCCTCCTGGCCGCCGACGCCCCGGGCGCGGCGGTCCGCTCCAACTTCCGCATCGACCAGGCCGGGCTCGCCGCAGCCCTGGGAGCGGCCCACGCGCGGCTGGAGTCGGCCGAGACGGCGGTCGGAGACGTGGTGCGCGCGTGGGGGCGCGCCCGGGCGGAGCGGCGGCCGGTGCTCCTCAGCCTGCCGATCGACCTGCAGGCCGCGCGGACGCGGCCGGCGCCGCTGCCCGAGCTGCCGCTGCCGGTCGTGGCGCCGCCGCCCGACCCCGCCGCGGTCGACGAGGTCGCCGGCCTGCTCGCCGCGGCCGAGCGCCCGCTGCTCATCGCCGGGCGCGGCGCGGTCCTGGCCGGCGCCCGGGAAGCGATCGAGGCGCTCGGCGACGCGGCCGGCACGCTCCTCGCGACCTCGGCGGTCGGCAACGGCCTGTTCGCGGGCAGCGCATGGTCGCTCGGCATCTCGGGCGGCTTCGCGACCCCGCTGGCCAGCGAGCTGATCCGGTCCTCGGACGTCGTGGTCGCCTTCGGCGCAACGCTCAACATGTGGACCACGCGGCACGGCCGGCTCCTCTCCCCCGCCGCCCGCGTGGCGCAGGTGGACGTGGAGGCGGACGCGATCGGCGCGCACCACCGTGTCGACGTCGGCCTGGTGGGCGACGCGGCGGACGCGGCCCGGGCGATTCTGGCGGCGCTCGGGGGGCGGTCACGCTCGGGCTGGCGGACGCCGGAGCTGCGAGCGGAGATCGCGCGCCGGCGCTGGCGCGACGAGACCTACGCGGACGCGAGCGACGGTGAGCGGCTCGACCCGCGCACGCTGGCCCGCGCGCTGGACGACCGGCTGCCCGACGAACGGCTGATCGCGGTCGACAGCGGCCATTTCATGGGCTGGCTGCCCATGTACTGCCGCGTGCCGGACGAGCGCGGCTTCGTCATGACGCAGGCGTTCCAGGCGGTGGGTCTGGGACTGGCGACGGCGGTGGGCGCCGCGGTCGCCCGCCCGGACCGGCTCACGGTGGCGGCGCTGGGCGACGGCGGGACGCTGATGGCGCTGCAGGAACTGGAGACGGTGGCGCGGCTGGGCCTGCCGATGGTGGTGGTGGTGTTCAACGACGCGGCGTACGGCGCAGAGGTGCACCACTTCGGTCCGGATGGCTTCCCGGTGGACCTGGTGCGGTTCCCGGACACGGACTTCGCGGCCCTGGCGCGGGCGGCGGGGGCGGAGGGATCGACGGTCCGGACGGTCGGTGACCTGGACGTGCTGGCGCGCTGGCTCGACGACCGGCGGCGGCCGCTGGTGCTGGACGTGAAGGTGGTGCCGACCGTCGTCGCCGACTGGCTGGCGGAGGCGTTCGGCCACTGATTGCGCGGCCCCCCGGCCGGCGGCGCGCTCGCCGGCACGGTTCGCCCATAGTCTGCGGTATGGACGTAGACGGACGAGTGGTGGTGGTGACCGGCGGCGGCGGCGGCATCGGCTCCGCGCTGTGCCGGCGCTTCGCGGCCGACGGCGCGAAGGCGATCGTCGTGGCGGACCTGAAGGGGGAGGCCGCCGAGGCCGTGGCCGCCGAGGTCGGCGGGACGGCTGTCGCCGCCGACGTGACGGTGGAGACGGACGTCCAGGCGCTGGTCGCCGGCGCTCTCGCGGCGCACGGCCGGGTGGACGTCTACTGCTCGAACGCGGGTGTCGGCCTGGGTGGCGGGCCCGAGGCGCCGGACGACGTCTGGGAACGCAGCTTCGCGGTCCACGCCATGGCGCACATCTACGCGGCCCGGGCAGTCCTGCCCGGCATGCTGGAGCGCGGCGAGGGCTGCTTCCTGGGCACGATCTCGGCCGCCGGCCTCCTCAACCACGTCTTCTCGGCGCCCTACGCGGTCAGCAAGGCGGCTGGACTGTCGTTCCTGGAGTGGCTCAGCATCGCCTACGGCGACGAGGGCATCCTGGTGTCCGCACTGTGCCCGCAGGGCGTCAGAACGGCGATGCTGGGCAGCGAAGCCGAGCGGACGTCCTTTCTCCACGCGGGCGCGCTCGAGCCCGACGAGGTTGCCGGCGCGGTGGTCGACGGGCTGCGCGAGGAGCGCTTCCTGATCCTGCCCCACCCCGAAGTCGCCGAGTACTTCCGGCGCAAGGCGTCCGACTACGACCGGTGGCTGCGCGGCATGCGCCGCCTGCGCGAACGCGTCCGCGGCCAGATCACCTAGAAACGGGAGGGGGAGGGCCGACGCCCTCCCCCAAAGCCCTCCCCCATGGGCCCTCCGAGCCTCAGGTCAGCGTGCGCTCCAGCATGGCGCGGGGTTCTGCGGGTTCCGCATCCGCCGCGACGTTTGGCAGGCATGAAGGATGCCCGCCGTCCTGGAATCGGCTCCACGACCTTCGGCTTTGGCTGTCGATGTCAGGATTCAGCGAGTCCGCGGCGCTCGCTACCAGGCCGGGCCGGTGCCTTGACCCCTCGCTCGGTGCAAGGTCAATCACCGCCACGGACGTGTCGTCGCCAGCCGCGTACCGTTCACTCGCCATCGTCGTCTCCCCCACTCCCGCCACGCCCTGCCCTTCATCGGCAGTTGTATCATGCAACCGATGTAGTCTGCAACCATCGCGCTGCCGAGGCGCCTCGGGCGGCGGCGCGGGCTGGAGTACGATCTGAGGAGTTCCGGCCCGGCGGGGGCCAGGGCGGAGAGGGGATGTCGACCTCCCACGATACGTTCCGACTGCTGTACGAGGTCGCCGTGGCTACCAGCGGCGTCCTGGAGCCAGAGCGACTGGCCCAGCTCGCGGTGGAGCGGTCGCGCCAGCTCACCGGTGCCGACTCCACGCTCCTGTTCTGGTGGGTGCCCGAGCGCGAGCTGCTGGTTCTCATGGCCTGCGACCCTCCCGGCTCGGCGCCCCACGGCTGCACCCGGGGCCGGGGCGACGGCGCGGTGGGCATTGCGTTCGAGACCGGCAGCCCGCAGGTGATCGAGGACTACACGACCTGGCCGGAGGCGCTGCCGTCGGCGGCCGATCGCGGCATCGGGGCCGCCATGGCGGTGCCGCTGTTCGTGGGCGGCCGCGGCGAGGGCGTGATCTGCGTCCGGCGCTGCGTGCCCACGCGCTGGTCCGAGCGGCAGCTGGAGACGCTCTCGCTGCTCGCCAGCCTGGTGGCGCCGGCCATGACGGCCGCCCGCATCCACGCCGACCTGGAGGCGTCGGAGGAGAGCTTCCGGGCCGTCTATGCCGACGCGCAGGACCAGCTGCTCGCGCTGGTACGCGAGTTCGGCGTCCACCGCACGGACCCCACCGGGGGCGGCGAGCCGGTCTCGATGAGCGAGCACCAGGCCCTGATGGAGCTCAGCTCCGGCGAGGAGCTGTCGCAGACCGCCCTGGCTGTCCGGCTGCGGCTCGAGAAGAGCACCATCAGCCGCCTGGCCGTGCAGATGGAGGGCCGCGGCTGGCTCGAGCGCAACCGGGACACCGCGGACGCGCGCCTGGTCCGGCTGCGTCTCACCCCCCGTGGACGAGCGCTCGCGCGCGACCTGTCCGCGTTTCGCGCGAGCAAGCTGCAGGGCATGCTCAGCGCGATCCCGGAGGCGGACCGCGAGTCGGTCCTGCAGGCGCTCAAGGTGGTGATCCGCGCCCTCAACCGGGGCCCGGTCCGGGACGAGGACGAGGCCAGCGGCGCGGGCTGAATCCAGGCCGCCCTGAGCGCTTCGGCAGGTCGAATTCCGCCGCCGCCGCTACGCCGCCAGGCCGCGCTGCCGGTCCACGTCGCGGACGGCCGGCGGCGCCGTCACGAGCTGGTGCGCCAGCATCCCGAGCAGGAGCAGCGCGCCCAGGAGCCCCACGCTGGCCAGCGCGCCCGCCGCGACCGGCTGGCCGTCCCGCAGGGCCCGCGCGGCGTCGACGACGCCCTGGAGGCTCACCAGGGCCCAGGAGAGCCCCACGAGCCACGCGGCCCGCACCTCGCGCCGTCCCGCCGACCACCACTGGACCAGCGCCACCAGCAGCGGCACGAAGTTCCACAGCGAGTTCTTCGGCGCCGCCACCACGCCGTAGCACAGCAGCAGCGCGAACGCCCCTGCCCACGACCGGTCGCGCCGGCTCACGACGAGCGCCGCGACCACGCCGCCCAGGAGGACGCACACGCCGACCATCGCCGCGGTGACCTGGACGCCGGGCAGCGGCAGGCGGCTCAGCAAGCCGTTGATCGACTGGTTGCTCCAGAACGGGTCCGGCCCCAGCATCGCCAGCATGCCGCCCCGCGCCGGCCAGACGCCGGCGATTGCGTTGGGCAGCACCGCCAGGCCCAGCGCCGCCGCAATGGTCAGCAGCAGCGGCCGCACGCCACCGCGGCCGCGGGTCACGAAGGCGAGGGCGGTCGCCCCCGGGTAGAGCTTCACGGCTGTCGTCGTGGCGATGGCGGCACCGGGCCGCACGCCCCGGGCGGCCAGCGCCAGCAGCGGCAGGAGGTACAGGTTGACCTGGCCGAAGTAGAGCGTGCCCACGACCGGGGCGAACAGGGCGGCCGCCGTGGCCAGGCCGATCAGCTGGGCGGGCGTGGCCCGCCGCAGCGGTGACAGGAGCAGGGCGACCCCCAGCCACAGCGCGCCGAGGCTTCCGGCCGTGAAGACGGCGGCCGCGAGACCCGGCGGGAGCGCGGCGAGCGGCCGCGCCAGCTCGGCGAGGAGCAGCGGGTACGAGTACGCTCCCCCCACCACCGAGTGCACGCCGGCCGAGGTCAGCGCGTGGCTCATGAGGTTCGGGTCGTACGGACTGGCGCCGCGTGCGAGCAGCCGGCCCGCGGCCCAGTAGTCGTAGAAGTCGTTGAAGAGGCCGTCCAGGTTCGGCCGGCCCCGTGCGGCCACCACGGCCAGGGCCACGCCGAGCGCCGCTGCCGCCAGCACGCACGACAGGGCCCCCGAGAGGATTCCGGCCCGGGTCAGCAGGCGGTCGGCCCGCTCCGGGCTCGTCACGTCAGCGTCCACATAGTCAATACGCGGCTGCACCCGCAGCCGCTACCGACGTTACGTGGGCCGGCCCGCCGGAGTCAGGGCCTGGTTGCGAGGCGGGCTACGAGCGAGCGGAGCTGGCCGATCTCGTACGGCTTCGAGATGTAGTCGTCGAAGCCCTCCTCGCGGCACCGCTCGGAGTCGCCCGCCATCGCGTACGCCGTGACGGCCACAACCGGCAGGGCCGGATGGCTGGCCTTGATCAGGCGCATCGCCTGGTGGCCGTCGACGCGCGGCATCTCGAGGTCCATCAGCACGACGTCGAACGGCTCGGTGTCGGCAGCGGCCGCCGCCTCGCCGCCGTCCGCGGCCACGACGACGCGGTAGCCCTGCCGTTCCAGCACTTTGCGCCCCAGCACCTGCATGCGGGGGTCGTCGTCCACCAGGAGCACCGAGGTCATGGAGCCGCCTCCTCAGCCGGCGGCGCGGCGAGCGCCAACGAGGCGGCCGCTCCCGCCGCCACCGGCAGTCGAAACCAGAATCGGCTGCCGACTCCGACCTCGGAGTCGACTCCGATCGAGCCGCCGTGGAGCTGGACCAGGCGCTGGGCGATCGACAGGCCGAGTCCGGTCCCCTCGAGACCGCCTCCGCTCTCGACCTGCGAGAACTCGTCGAACACGTACTCCAGCGCCGGCGGCGGGATGCCGATGCCCGTGTCGAGCACCGACACCTCCACCTCCTTCGGCAGCGCCAGCAGGCGAATGGTCACGCCGCCCTCGCGCGTGAACTTGAGCGCGTTCGAGACCAGGTTCGTCACGATCTGTCGGAACCGCAGCGGGTCGGCCAGCACCGGCGGATCGCCGCCCACGATCGCGACCCGCAGCTCCAGCGCCTTCTCGTGCGCGAGCGGGCGGAGCGCGGACGCGACGTCGGTGAGCAGCGAGCCGAGGCGGATCGGCTCGCGGTCCAGCCGCATGCGGCCGGCCTCGATCCGCGACAGGTCCAGGATGTCGTTGATCACGTCCAGCAGCAAGCGGCCGGCGCTCGCGATCTCGTTCACGTCGCCGCGCTGATCCTGGTTCAGGCGTCCCGACCCTCCCTCCAGCAGGAGCTCGGAGAAGCCGATGATGGCCGAGAGCGGCGTGCGGAGCTCGTGGCTCATCCGCGCCAGGAACTGCGACTTGAGCTGGTTGGCGCGCTCGAGTTCGGCGTTCGTGTCGCTGAGGCGGTCCATGAACGCCTCCCGCTCGGTGTCGTGGCGCGCCTTCTCCAGCACGGACGTCGCGTGCTGCGACATCTGGAGCAACTGGCTCTCGTTCAGCGAGTGGAAGTCCGGGCTGCCCTCCAGCCGGCAGACGGCGAGGCAGCCGAGCACGCGGTCGCCGGCGGTCACGGGGACCAGCAGGCTCGGCCCGAGGCCTCGGCGGTCGACGTCGTGACCGTCGCCGATCAGCTCGACGAGCATCCCCCGGCTGGCGGCCAGGGCGGGCTTGCGGGGCTCGATCAGGCGCGCGGCGAGGTGCTGGAGCGCGGGATCGCTCAGGTCGGCGGACGCGTCGTGGGCGACCAGGTCCATCCGCCTGGTCTCCGGGTCCCACACGCCGAGTGCGCTGAAGTCGGCCACCACGAGCTCCCTGGCCCGGCTCGCGATGATCTGGAGCGCGCGGAGGCCGCGCTCGGCGTGCACGGCGCGAGCGGCCTCGTTGAGCCGCGTCAGCGACTCCATGCGGCTCCGGTAGCTGGCGGACTGCTGCGCGCGGTGGACCAGCGACCAGCCCACGACGAGGCCGACGAACAGCATCACGGCCAGGATGCCCGCGATGGTGAGCATCGTCATGCGCAGCCGCTCGGCCGCCCCGAGCGCGACCGACCGTGGCACGTCGGCGACCACGACCCAGCCGAAGCCGGGCACCGGGGCGTACGCCGCCAGCTCCTGGACGCCGTCATGCGTCATCGGTGCCTGACCCGGGTGTCCGAGCAGGGCGCCGCGCATCATCGCGTCGCCGGCTGGCCACGAGGTGACGCTGCCCGGCTCCAGCCCCGGCTCCGCCAGCACGAACCCCGCGCTGTCGACGAGGCAGACGCCAGTGCCGTTCGACGCCTGGAACTCGTCCACGAACTCCTGTATCTGCTGGAGGCCGAAGAGGGCGACGACGTATCCGTACAGGACCGGCGCCGCGCCGGGCCTGCTGGTGACCGGCGTCGCGATCGCCACGGAGTCGAGGCTCTGGCGCGCGGCCGTGGAGGAGAGGCCGGAGACGAACGGCGAGTTCTGGGCGCGCACGCCCCGGTACCAGTCGTCGCCGGTCAGGTACTTCCCGACCAGGTCGTTCCGCTGCGGGGCGATGGAGACGAGCTGGCCTTGCGGGTCGGTCACGAACGCGGTGTCCACGTCGCCCTGGACGCGGATGAAGTCGCTGAGGCCGGCGCCGATGCCGGCCATGTCGTAGTGGTTGGGGCCGCCCTGCATCGCGGGCGCCATCGTCTGCTTTGCGAAGGTGTCGACCTGGACGGCGACGGCCTCGAAGCGCTGGTGGATGAACACGGCGCTGGTCTGGGCGGAGCCGGCCGCCCCGTTCTCCGCCTGGGCGACCGCCGAGCTGGTCGAGATCGCGATCGCGGAGTAGATGAGCAGCGCGATCGGCACCCCGGTGATCACAAAGAAGAACACGACGGCCGAGCGGCGTGAGAGCAGCCTCACGACCGCTGCGACCACGGCGGGGTGGGATACAGCACCGGGATGTCCGCCACCCCCGGCGGGTAGACGGTGTGATGCCGGCTCCGCTGGATCTGCTGCACCACCATCGGCTTGTACACGTTGGCGCCCCGGCTGTCGAACTTCAAGCGTCCGTAGAACGTCATGAGGTCCAGGCTCGCCAGCGCGTTCCGCACCGCCAGGGGGTCGAGCGAGCCGGCGGTCTCGAGCGCCCGCTGGAGCGCCAGCCCGGCCGCGGTCCCCTGCGCCGTCTGGTACGGCGGCTCGTCGAGCGTCCGGAACATGCTCCGGTACGCCGCGACGTACTCCGCCGCCGAGAGGTACATCTGGTGCGGATAGGACACCTGCGGGGTCCACTGCGCGCCCGCCAGGACGTAGTCGGCGTCGGGACCGAGGTCGGCGATGAACTCCGGCGTGGACGGACCGACCGAGTAGGCGAAGATCCGGGCGTTCAGCGCGAGCGCCCTGGCCGCGCGGTGGATGGCGACCGCCTCCTCCAGGTGACCGGAGTTGATCAGGATGTCCGGTTTCAGCGCGGCGGCCTTCGCGACCAGCGCGGTCACTTCCGTCGCACCGGCCGGGTACTGCTGGCTGAGCACCAGCTGAAAGCCGCCTGCCGGCACGCGGGCCCTTACGGAGTCGGCCACCTCCTGCGAGAACCGGTCGTCCGCGAACAGCAGCGCGATCGTCCGCGGCCGCGGCGACAGCTTCGCGGCCATCTCGAGGACGCCGGCGAAGTACTGGTCGGTGAGGCTCATCACGCCGAACGTGTAGCGGTACCCATGGCTGAAGATCGACTGGGCGGCGCCCGTTCCCTCCACCAGGGGGATGCGGTCCTGCTCGGCCACCGCCGCGACCGCGGCCGTCGTATCGCTGCCGTACGGTCCCAGCAGGAACTGTATGCCGCCGTCCTTGACCAGGCCGGCGGCCAGGGACGCCGCCACCTCCGGCTTGCTCTGGTCGTCCTGTGTGACCAGCTGGACGCGGTGCCGAACGCCGCCGACCAGCACCCCGCCCTGGGCGTTCACCCAGCTCGCCCACATCTCATAGCCCTGCTGCGTGAGCTGCCCTTCCTGGGACAGCGAGCCGCTCAGTGAAATGGCCGCCCCGACGAGGATGTCGCTGCCGGCCATGACGGGTGCCGACACGTCCGCACCGCAGGCGGCGGCCAGGAACAGGAGCCAGGCGAGCGCCAGGCCCCACCTCCCCGCGGTTCGGGATGCCCACCTATCGACGCCCAATCTCGGCCTCCGGGGCACCATAGCAGCACTCGGCGCCGGCCCGCGCCTACGCCTGCTTCTCGAGCTCCTTCAGCAGGCGCGCGATCTCCAGCGCGTTGGTCGTCCCGTAGTTGCTGAAGCAGTTGTTCATCAGCACGTGGGTCTGCTTCGTCTTCCGCGCGGTATCGCGGATCGCGGGGACCCAGTCGCCCAGCTCGTCCTCGTCGTACAGGTAGCGGAAGCGCTCGGCGGGCGTGATGTCGCGCTTCTCCCAGGTCTCCGCGTTCCGGCCGTGGAAGCGGAAGACCGCGAGGTCCGGCGAGGTCGCGGCCACCACCGGCGGCACCGAGCTCTTGAAGCCCTGCGGCTCGTCGACCACCACGTACGGGATCGCGTGGTCGGTGAGGAAGCGCAGCGTGCGCTCGGCGTTCCGTTCGTTGAACCAGGATCCGGTCCGGAACTCGACCGCGATCGGCAGCCCGCCGAGGCGCTGGCGAGCCTGCAGGATGTGGTCGCGCGTCTCGTTGGACGGGAACACCCAGCGCGGGAACTGGAGGAACACCGCGCCGAGCCGGCCGCTCTCGACCAGCGGCTCGATCCCGCGCCGAAAGTACGCCCACAGCTCGTCCGTCAGCTCCGCGGGCAGATCCTTCGGGTAGAGGCGCGCCTTCTCCCGCAGCGGCTCGGGGAGCTCCTCGCGGATCGGCTTGGGCAGCCGCTTCGTCTCGGACGGCTGGCCGGTCATGAGCGCGTGCGCCTTGATGTCGAACACGAAGTGGTCGGGCGTGCGCTCCACCCAGCGCTGCGACATGGCCTCCTGCGGCAGCGCGTAGTACGTGGCGTCGACCTCGACGACCGAAAAGCGGCTGGCGTAGTAGCGGAGGCGCTCCTCGGCCGAGCTGGCGCCCTCCGGGTAGAAGACGCCGGCCGCGGTCATGGTCGGGTCGGTCCACGAGGCCGTGCCGGTCCGGACCACGCGGCCGTCGTCCACGCGGATCGGCAGCGCCGCCTCGTCGGCGATCGCCTGCGCGCGGCGGCCCGCGACCTCGGCGCCCGGATCGTGCGGATCCATGTCGAGTGGAGGCTACCGCACGTGGCCTCGCCGTGACGTGTCGGGCGTCGCAGCGACGTTTGGGAGTGCGGGACCGGCGAGGGAGGGCCGGCGGGCTAGCATCGGCTCACTTCTGGGCGGCAACTGGGACGAAAGCGGGCCAACGCCGACTCTGCCGTAGGTCGGCCACCTCATCGCGCTGCAATGACGTGGCGCCGGTACGGCAACGCGGGGCCGAGGCCAATCGTCCCTCCCCCCGCGACGGGGGAGGGACGGGCCGACTACGGCCGGCCGGTGCCCGGGAGCTTGGCCTTCGGCGGCGCGGCGGGCACGCCGAAGCGGGCCTCCCACGACGGCGCCGGGTACATCCCCTGCGCGGTGGCCAGCTCCGGCGGGTAGACCGTCTCCAGCTGGCCGTTCAGCACCTGCTGCACGAGCACGTTGTGGAACGTGTTCTGGCCCTGCGCGTCGAACTTGAGCCGGCCGTAGAACGTGTTGACGTCCAGGCTGGCCAGCGCCGCCCGCACCTTCTCCGGGTCGAGGCTGTTCGCGTGCATCATCGCCATCGACAGGGCCAGGCCCGCGGCCGTCGCGTCGGCAATCACCCAGCCCGGCGGCCGGTCGGTCAGGTACTTCTTCCGGAAGGCCGACACGAACTCCGCGGTGGTCGGCCCGTAGTCGGCCTTGAACTTGACCGCCGGGTCCCACGGCGACCCGGTGACGGCGAAGTCGGCCACGGCGCCGAGCGCCTGCACGAATTCGGGCTGGCCCGGCCCGACCGCGTAGCTGTAGACCCTGGCGTCCAGGGCGAGGTCCTTGGCCGCCTTGTGGGCCGCCACGGCCTCGAGGAAGTGGCCCGAGTTGAAGAAGATGTCCGGCTTCGTCGCCTTGGCGCCCTGGACCAGGTTGTACAGGTTCGTGGTGCCGGCGGGGTACTTCTGCAAGTAGACGACCTTGATGCCCTTCGCGGTGGCGTAGTCGATCGTGCCCTGGGTGATCAGCAGTGACGAGGGGTCGTCCGCCGTGAGGACGGCGATGCTCGCCGGCTTCGGGTTCCCCGCCAGCTCCCAGTCGAGCACCGCGGCCGGGAACTGGTCGGCCGGCGCGAGGACGCCGAACGTGTAGTGGAATCCCTGCATGAACACCTGCCGGGCGGCGGCGCTCGGCGCCACCATCGGCACCCGGTGCTTCTCCGCGACCGCGGCGACGGCCCCGGCGGGCGGCGAGCCGTAGGGCCCGAGCAGGAACTGCGCGCCCTGCGTGGTGAGCATCTGTTCCGCCAGCTGCGCCGAGACCAGCGGCTTGCTCTGGTCGTCACCGTAGATGAGGCGGACCTTGTGGCGGACGCCCTGGACCTCGATGCCGCCCTGGCTGTTCGTCCAGTCGGCCCAGAGTTCGTAGCCCTGCTTGGTCAGCGGTCCCTCGACGTTGTAGTCGCCGGTGGCGGCGTTCGGAATGCCGATGACGATGTCCGGGCCGGTCGGCGGCGGCTGCGTCGTCGTCGACATGCTGCAGGCCGCACCGAGGAGCAGCCCGATCAGCACCTGTATGCCGAGACGGGCACGAATGCCCTCTACCCTCCCCATAAGGGGCAAATCCTATTCGGTTCGGTGGGTCGACCGCAACCGACAGGCGTTCACCCGGCCGGGCGACGGAGCCCCAGCAGGTCGAGCGTCAGCCCCCCGGCGCGCAGCCGCGCCATCACCTGGTCCTCCCTGGCGACCCGCGCTCGAGACGCCTCCAGCACCTCGTTCAGGCGCTCGGAACGGACGACCACCACGCCGTCCGCGTCGGCCACGACGACGTCCCCGGGGCGCACCAGCACGCCGCCCACCACCACGGGCTGGCCCACGCGTCCCGGCTCGTGCTTCACCGTGCGGGCGATCGACCGGCCCCGCGCGAAGACCGGGAAGCGAAGCCGCTCCAGCGCGTCCGAGTCGCGCACGCCGCCGTCGATGACCAGGCCCAGTACGCCGCGTGCCTGGGCGCCGACCGCCAGGACCTCGCCGCAGTAGCCCGCCAGGTGCGCGTGCGCGTCGACGACCAGCACGACGCCGGGCTCGGCCGCCTCCAGGGCAAGATGGACGGCGAGGTTGTCGCCGGGCGAGCACTGGACGGGCAGCGCGGGGCCGCAGACGCGAGCGCCCGGCCACACCGAGGCGATCGCGGGGTCGATGGCTCCCTCGGCGCCGGCGGCCTCGTACACGGTCGCCGAGCCGAGGCGCAGCAGCTCCTCGCGCAGGTCGGTCTCCAGGGTCAGCACCAACGTGCGAACGCCATGCCGCAGCCCGTGCCGGCCGGGCTGCGGTACGTCGGCACGTAGTCGAGCACCTCCAGGTCGAGGTGCTCGGTCGCGCCCGCCACCACGACCCAGTTGCGGATCTCCGACGTGCCGGACACCAGCTCGGCCTGCGGCACGGACGTGATCTGATCCGCTGCCCGCGACCGGAACGCCCCCAGGATCCGGTGGTCGAGCTCCTCGTCGATCACGAAGTGGCTGAGCCCGCCCGAGGCGACCACGGCCACCCGCGTGTCCGAATCCCACGACTCCACCGCCCGCCGCAGCGCCTGCCCGAACGCGTAGCACCGGCCCGCGGTCGGCTGGTTGGGTGGGAAGTACGTGTTGACCAGTACGGGCACCATCGGCACCACGTGGTCGCGCATGATCCGGATCTTCACGAAGTTGAACGCGTGGCCGATCGAGCGGCCCTGCGGCTGCTCGCGGAGCTGCGCGACGTCGAAGCCCTCCACCATCATCCGCTCGACCACGTGTCGGCCCAGCTCGGGCACGCAGCGGTACACCTCGCGATGCTCGCCGTAGTTCGCCCAGCGGGCCGGGCGGAGCGACGGCGGCAGCTCCTCCTCGGGCTTCGGGATGCTCTCGACGGTCTCGCCCCAGTACACCGCGAGCGTCGGCATGCCGTCGTCGAGGAACATCTCGCGCTGGTCGTCGCCGACGATGAGCACGACGTCCGGCGCCACGGTCGCCAGCGTCGCGGCCAGCGCGTCGATGCCCGCGTCACAGCGATCGTGCTTCTCCTGCCAGATGGACTCGTCCAGCTGCGCGTCCAGGTGCTCGCCGCGACGCGCCTCGATGAGCCCGTCGTAGTCGTACACGACGCCCCGATAGTGGAGCTGTTTGTTCTGCCGGTCGCGCTCGGCGTGCAGGCGCCACAGCTCGCTCGGGGTGCTCAGCTGCGGGCTGTGCGAAGCGGCGATGCCGGCCACGATCGTTGCCATTCGCTCAACCTCCAGGAGTACGGGAAGCCGCGGTGCGCGGCGCGGTCGTGCCGAGCAGGCGGGCCGGGTTCTCGACCGCCATCGTGCGCACGTCGTCCTCGGAGAACCCGACGGCCAGCAGGCGGTCCGCGAAGTCGGCCAGGCCGTCGGCGACTGGCGGATTGGCGGCCTGGCCCAGGTCGGTCGAGATGACGGACCCCTCCGGCCCGGTCGCGCGCAGGTTCGCGAACACGGTCTCCCAGGTCGTCTTGCCGGTGAACGCGGTCGTGTAGCAGTGCTCCACCAGCGCGCCCAGGCCCACCAGTTCGACCTGGTCGTCCGCGCTCAGGGCCACGCTCGGGAACTCGGCGTGCGTGACGAGGACCGACCCGATCCCGGCCTCGCGGCCGCGCCGCGCCAGCGCGAAGATCTCGTCACGGCCGACGTGGCCGGTGGCCAGCACCATGTCGTACGCCGCCACCACCTCCAGGCACTGTTCCACCGCACCGGTCAGTCGGCCCGCTGCGTCCAGCAGCGAGATGGGCGCCGGGTAGTCCGGGCGCGCCATCAGCCGCTCGTGGAACGCCCCCCAGGCGGGCGCCGGCGAGTCCGGCCGCCTCCCCGTCCACTCGTTCGCCGCGTCGACCGTCGGCATCCAGACCACACGGGCGCCCAGGCGTGCGGCCACCTCCAGCGCGGCCGGGTTGAGGCCGCCGACGGAGTGGTTGAGCGTGATCGCGCCGGCCACCCGCACGTCGGGCACGACACGGTTCACCGTGGCCGCCTGCACCGCCGTGGGAATGTAGTGCGACTTGATCACGAAGCCGCCGAGGGCGTGTCGCTGGAACTCGCGTGCCAGGTCGATGTCGTCGACGCGCCGCGGGATCACGTCAGGACCGACGTGGACGTGCAGGTCGATCGCGCCGCGGATCGCCGCCCAGCCCGCCTCGGACGGCGGTCGCTCGAGTTCAGTCATCGCGCGCGGCGTTCAGCACCACGGACAGGCCCATGCTAGGGACGGCAGGCGGCCGTGTCCAACAGGATTCTTCGATCGCGGGCATCGGTCGAGCCGATCGTGAGGCACCTCACTGTGGGTGGTCGCGCAGCCACGCGACGTACTCCGCGATGCCGCGCTCCACGCCGTATTCCGACGCGTAGCCAGTGTCCTCCCGGAGGCGCGCGACGTCCATGTAGGCATCGGGCGCGTCGGCATGCGGCGCGTGAGACGGCAGCGTCACCGCCGCTCCGGGGACCGCGCGCCGGACCGCCTCCGCGATCGCGCCGTTCGTCACGGCACGCCCCGCACCGACGTTGTAGACGCGGTGCCGGAGGTGCGCGGCGCGGTGCAGGAGGGTGATCGCGCTCGCGCAGTCCCGGACGTAGAGCAGGTCGACCGTATCCTCGGCGTACGGCGTTCTCGCGCCCCGGGAGTCGAGGTCGGGCTGCGTCCCCGAGACGGCCGCGTGGCAGAGCCTGCTGGGGAGGTTCGACATGCTGCGGTAGAGCGGACCGTAGATCGTCGCGAGTCGCAGCACGCGGACGTCGAGGGCGGTCCGGTCGGCGAAGTGCAGGGCCAGGATCTCGATGGCCTTCTTCATCGCGGACGTGTACGAGTCCGACTCGACGGGCAGCGGCCGGTCCTCGCGCCACGGCCCCGCGCCGGAGCCGTGGTACACGGCGACGGAGCTCGCCACCGAGACGCGGGCAACCCCCTGCTGACGCGCGGCCTCGAGGACGTTGACCAGGCCCTGCGTCGCCGACCAGTACTGCTCCGCGGGATCGGGGCCCAGAGCAGCCGGGGCCGCCAGGTGGACGATTCCGGTCACGTGGTGCTTGCGCAGGACGTCCAGCAGCGCCAGGCCGCGCACCAGGTCGACCGGCTCCGCGTAGAGCGCGTGCAGACGCGTGCCCACCTCCGTCTGCAGGAAGTCGGGCAGACGCCAGGTGCGGAAGTGCATCAGGACGACTTCCTCGCCCGCGTCGATGAACGCGCGGGCGGTGTGGAGGCCGATGAAGCCCATGCCGCCGGTGATCAGGATCACCTCACTCCCGCCCGGCGCTATCCGCCCTTCTGGAGCTGGAAGTAGCGGTGGCGCCGGCGCGCCTCGTCCAATCGGCTGCCCGACTCGATCTCCTGGCGGATCCGGTCCTCCGCCTCCGCGATGTCGCGCGCGGCCGCGAGGACGTCGTCCAGCCGGCTCTGCGGGATCACCACCACGCCGTCTGCGTCGCCGACCAGCATGTCGCCGGGCTCGACGCGCACGTCGCCGAGCGAGACCGCCACCTGGTACCCGTCCGACTGCACGCGCCCGCGTCCCGTCCGCATGCACACGCCTCGACTGAAGATGGGATAGCCGAGCTCGAGGCTGCGGGACGCGTCCCGGCACACGCCGTGGATCACCGTGCCTGCCAGCCCCCTGCGGTGCGCCATGATCGTCAGGATGTCGCCCCACACGGTGCCGTCGAGGCGGCCGCCGTTGTCGAGGACGACCACGCTGCCCTCGGGCACGTCGTCGATGTAGTCACCGACCGTCCCGGCCACGGAGGCGACCGGGACGGTGCGAGCGGTGAACGCGCGGCCGACCATCCGGAAGCCGCGGTCCAGCGGCGCGATGCCGTACGTCTGGCCCGGGATCGAGAGCCGGTCCATGGCGTCGCTCAGCGTGCTGGTGGAGTGTCGTCTGCATTCCTCGACGTGCGCGTCCAACTGCTCAGCTTGCTCCTGCGATGACCCCACGGAGGGCCCTCCCCCCAGTGACGGGGAGAGGGCCGGTGGGGGAGGTAATCGACTGAGGGGCTACTTGGCCTGGCAGGTCCCGATCGCGGACAGCTTGTC
>Ga0066903_100001144_pt1 | contig 18780 bp, 11 predicted proteins | sample PanSoiMetaGPlot1_FD_67491 | JGI IMG/M metagenome (GOLD analysis project Ga0066903, IMG submission 67491) | Tropical forest soil microbial communities from Panama analyzed to predict greenhouse gas emissions - Panama Soil - Plot 1 (version 2) | ecosystem: Environmental > Terrestrial > Soil >... | reverse complement strand
AGTCGTCCACTACCGAAGATCCCAATTTCGCGTTGGCCTATGCCAGGTCAGCTGAAGCTTATTCCGCGCTTGGCTATGGTGACGATGCTTCGCGGGCATCACAGAAGGCCGTAGAGCTCAGTGAAAATCTCGGACCACAAGAAAAATATCGGATCAAAGCGATTGATGCCCGGATTTCCAACAACGTCACCGAGGCAATCAAGGCATATGAGTCCCTCAACAAAGTGGCTCCGGCGGATTCCGAAGTCGGGTTCAATCTCGCCGAGCTGTACCAATCGGCTGGGGCAACAGATAAGGCACGAGAGCTTTATGGGAAGCTGCTCGAACGCGATCCTAAGTACGTAAACGCATTGCTCGGCATGGGGCGTGCTCAGATAGCCAGTGGCGATGCGCAAAGCGGTCTGGACTACTTGAATCGTGCATTCAGCCTTAGCGTGCAACTCGACAATGACGAACAGAAAGCTGCGGTTCTGCAATCGATAGGTGCCGCATACCGCGATCTGAACAAGCCTGATGAGGCGTTGCGGAACCTTCAGGAGTCGCTCGACATTCGTCGCCGCTTGGGTGACAAGGGAGGAATCGCGGCAAGTCTAACTTCAATTGCCAGGGTCCAATCGGAACTGATGGGTAAGACGGACGAGGCTCTCAAGAGCTATCAACAGGCCCTGCAATTGAACCGCGAAATCGGGCAAAAGAGAGGAGTAGGCGATACTCTTCTCGCCCTTGGAGTCATGTTCGAACGACGTGGGCAATATGAGGAGGCGCTCAAACATTATAAAGATGCCCTCGAGATTCAGCGTGAACTCGGAGATCTCAAGGCCGAATCACAATGCCTGAACAATATCGGCAGTCGCTATTACAACAGTGGTGACTACCAGGACGCGCTCACCTACTTCCAACAAGCGCTTGACCTGCGCGAGAAGCTGCAGGTAAATGCCGACCTTTCGGAAACGCTCCACAATCTTGGTGAGACATCCACCAGAATCGGTCAGTTTGACGAAGCGCTCACCTATTACATGCGTTCTTTGGACCTGGCTCGTAAGGCAGATGACAAGCTGGGTGTGGCAATTGAATCGCACAGCCTGGGCACATTGTTCGAGTACCAGGGACGATATGGGGCGGCCCTGAAATCCAAGCAAGAGGCTCTGAACATCGTGCGGACTCTGGACGACAAGTTCTGGCTGGCTGCCATCCTGAGCAGCTATGGTCACACTCTGGCTTCCGCTGGGCGAAACGACGAAGCACAGCAAACCCTCGATGAGGCGCTTAAATTATCCCGCGAGGTTAAAAGCGAACCTCTCATTGCCCAAACGCTCATATTTCAGGGTGACTTAGCCTATTTTCGTGGCAACGCCCAAGCGGCCTATCCTCTATATAGCCAGGCGCTCCAATCCGCCAGCCGCAGCCAGGACGTTTATCTGACATTGATGAGCAAAATCGATCTCGGAAAGGTGTCCATTGCGATGGGAAAGTCATCCGCAGCGATGACGTCTTTTAAAGACCTGCTGACACAGGTGGATGATCGCAGACTGCGATATCTATCCGCGCACTGCTCTCTGTATTTGGGAGAAGCTCTGTTCGCCGGCAGAGACTACAAACGCGCTCAGACCGAACTTGAATCAGCCGTGCGTAAGAGCCAGACCTTGGGTGCACAGACATTGCTGGCACAGAGTCATGGACTTCTCGCCAAGACCATGGGTGCGACCGGCGACCCAGCTGAAGCATCACGCCATCAGGATCAAGCGAAGAGAATTCTTGCAGAAATCAGCAAGGAAGCGCAGGTCAATACCCTCATGAGCCGGAGTGACCTTGCGCAAATCAGTGGCGATCACTGATATTCGAACAAACATTTGTTGCAAAAAAGAAGGCCAGCCATGACGGCTGGCCTTTCCTATCTTGGCTCCTTCCTACGGAGCTGAACATACATCCAGGCAGAAATAAGCACTGAAGTCGGGAATGTGTTTGTTGTCATCGGTGGTGTACGCGATATAAGTTCCCGACACCCCCGCTCCCGTAGGCGCTTTGATCTGCAGGTTCCAGGTTGTGTTGTTCTGGCTTCCTGAAGGAGCGTAAATCAGGCCCGTACATTGATTCGAGCAGCCAGCGTTCTTGAACTGACTCGTCACGTCAGTAGAACTGGCCAAGTTGCCCGAATTCAACTTCAGTACCTTGAGCTCCGGCATCAGGTTGCTAAGGAACCCACCGCCCTGCTGGTTCTGGCAATTAATCGGGTTGCCAAACACAGCCGCCTGGAATTTCAATCCGATCGTTGAACCGCTACCAAACACGGGGGCGTCCGTCGGATCAATGCTGAGCGGAGAAAATGGAGGTTGATAGCCACACGAAATACCATCACCATTCTGCTGCGACTGGATGGTGAACACCGTGCTGCCATTACCGCCAGTCCCGCTCTTGATCCGGGTCTCATCTTGCAGAATGCCCTGGGTCACCTGTAAATGCCCATCGTGATACGACTCGGGAGTCAATCCGAAAGGCTGCGGTCCCGGACTCGCCGGTGGAGTTGCAAAAGTCGACGTGGTTTGCTGCAACACAAACAAATCCAAATCCAGCAGCGAAATCCCTTGCCCGACATTCGGAGTTGTTTCAGCTTTGTAAGCCTCACAATATGGACTAAGCACATTGAGTGGAGGAGGTGGCGCCGTCTTCAGGCAGGCAAAACCATAGGTGCCGGTTGTGCCGACTTGGTCGTCGGTAACACCCTCATTGTTGGTGGGGTCGAAGTCGATTGAATAAAGGGTCACTTGTCCGCTAGCCGTCGGCGGAGTGAAGGTCGCGCCCGTCGTAAAAGTGTTGGGGCTGGTTTGAGTCGGATAGAAGCTCGGATACAGATTCGGAATGTTGAACGTGTGGGTTGGTGCTGCCGTGGTGAGCGTAGTCGTCCCGACGTTCTGAAGTTTCGGCTGACCTGGACTAAAGCTACCATTAATACACATTCCGAACGGAGTCGAAGCAAGTGTCAGGTTCGTGTCTGAGTTAGCGGTGATGTACTTGTTTTCGTTATTGCTGAACACAATCGGAAAGTGGGAAATGTCGTTGTTCGCCTGATCCGTAGCCCAGAATCCTGTTCCCAACGTGTCAACTGCTACGCTCTGCCAGTTTGACGTATTCTTTGGCTTTTTGCTGTAGTCGTACACCGTTGACAACGTGGCAACGCCCGGAGCCGACAATCGGTACAGAACAAGCTTAGGTCCCGCCGCCACAATCAGAGCAGTTGGGTTACCGTTCGTATCCGCCAGAATCTTGATGCCATGGTAGGCGAAGCCCGCGGGCAGCTTGAAATTCAGCAAATTGATGTTGAGCTTCTGAATGTTGTAGCTCACAGGTGGAGGCGTATTGGAAGGGTTGGTCACGAAGGTTAGTAGGAAAATGTTCAACCCTCCGGACGTGTAATAAAGATCGTTGTTGTAGCCGACGTATGGGGTCGAAGCTGTAGGTGTGGAGACGGCAATGCTCGTCACATCCAGCCACTCAGAACCTGCAACATCCACATTCGCGCCTAACAAAAATTGCGTGCCGAGATTGAAGTTTAGAAACCCACCCGTCTGTGTTGAACCTGGTCCTGGCTGAATGTACTGATCAATCTCGCCTGTTCCCATAGAGTGCCCGAGATAGATGCTGCTTTGAGCATCCATGGCGACGGACTTCCCTGCCAGTCCTCCCAAGCCTGATGTATCAGTCTTCACAATCACAGGATGAGGCGTACCAACATCGCTCAGTTGATACCGCTCCAGGGTGCTCGGAGGAACACCTGTGCCATAGCTGACGGTGATCGGTCGGAACATTGGCGTGATCGCACAACCTGCGGTGTTGTTCGTGCTTGCATCGGTGAGCGTATCAATGATCTGGAAGGTGGCGTTGTTCCCAGAACCGACCACGCGTATGAGTTGATATTTGCCATTGTTTTGCGCGACTAACATATCTCCAACCCTGAAGACATCCGCTGCTTGAGAGTTGAGCGCCATTCCCAGAACGAAGACGACGATTGTTACCCAGGCACCACAGTTTGCCTGGGGCTGCTTGCTGCGAGGCATAGTTGCCCCTCCCCTTTTTGATCGAAGGACCCGGAAGTTTTGTGATCTTCTGCTTTTCTTCGCGAACGGATAGTACTTACCGGCGAGGGAGGAAACTGCCGAAAAACCGGCACCGAAATTCTCGCCTCAGAGTCTACTATTGTCAATAATTTCCTGAGCAGACTCCTAGTCAGAAACGGGAAGCGTAGGTGAAGTTGGGTCCGCCGTTCTAGTCGCTATCCTGAGGGAATTTAACGACTTCGGCTTGCGTCCTTCTTCGGCGAACCGCATGACTTACGGTCACATCGTGACTAGCAGGACTTGGGCGGGCAGGTCCTCCCTGCGTCATCCGCAGGGAGTTCGGATCTCTTACTAAGAGCTAATTGAGTTCTATCCGGTTACACCTGCGGCCTTTGCTGACCTGCGCGCGCTCGGCGAGCTCTCATTGCACCCTACGATCCAAGTTCCCGTTCGCCGGATTTGACACCACCCATTCCCCCGCGCAGACGCTGCTGGGCTCGCCGCCACCCGCAAGACGCGTTCCCGGGATTTAGTGCCATCAGCGAGCGTGATCCCGAAGCTGAAAATGTCGTTGAGATGGTCGGCCTCCAACCCGCGCACCTGTTCCGGAGACGTGTAGCCCGCGGTGCCCATAACCAGCTCATCCGGAGGTCAGGTGGGCCCGAGAGTGCTTCCCGCGAGCCTAAGAGATTTGCTGATCGGAAGGGACCTCCCTCTCCGCCAGTTCTAACCGAGCTGTTCCATCCATCAGAACTCACCCAGTTTCACAAACTTTTTACAACTACACTGTTCCCAGCTTTACCGATTCTGCTTCTTACCGGTATATAGTTCCGAAATTCAGGTGGCCATGAAGAAAGTTTACGCTGCCACATTCGGTGTGTTTCTTTGCACCGCTACCCTCGCGGTAGGGCAGATGCGGGAGGTTGTGCTCGCGTTCCAACCATCGACAACCGCGGTCAATTACACGCTAGGCGCATCCCTGCATACGGTTCACGGCACCTTCCAACTGAAACGTGGGAAGATTCAATACAACCCGGGAAGCGGCGCGATAAGTGGTGAGATCGTCATTGATGCCACAACCGGTCAAAGTGGCAACGACGGGCGCGACCACAAGATGCATGAGGAGATTATCGAGAGCGCCAGGTATTCAGAGATCACGTTCCGGCCAGATCGTGTGGAAGGCAGTTTGGTCCCTGAAAAATCTTCTACGCTTCAGGTTCACGGCATGTTCGACGTTCACGGGGCCGAACACGAGATTACGCTGCCCGTCCAAGTGCAGATTGGCTCATCGCAGTGGAGTGTAGACACAAACTTCGAGATCCCCTATCTGAAGTGGGGCATGAAGAATCCGAGCAAGTTGCTGCTGCGAGTTGAACCAGAAGTGGCTATCACCATTCGCGCCACCGGCGCGTTAAATGGATCAGAACATCCGTGAACGGCAGACAGATCACAGGCTCTATGGCTTCACGACCTGAAGGTTGTTCTGTACCGAAAATATTCCCGATACGCCGTTCGCCCGGATATTGGCAATGTTCTTATCGGTCTCGTTGTCGACGACTCCTTCGAGGGTGACGCGGCCGGACTTCACGATAATCCGGATTGGTTTCTGCACACCTAGAGCGTACTTCTGCAGCGGTGCGTAGCCGTAGATTGCGCGGTACAACTGAAGCCGCAGACGATCATCCTGTGAGGACGGAGGCAGGACGTCAATCTGGTTATCAATGTGTTCGACACCTTCCACGCTCTTTACCGCAGCTTCCGCGTCCGACTTGAGGATTGGGCGTGTTACCTGGCCAAGCAGAGTGACGTCATAACCATCTACCTTGAAAGCAAGGTAGTCGAACACGTTTGTGTTCGGCATCATGAGGAGTTCATGACGTACTTCCTTGATGATGCGGTTTGTCGCCGCCGGCGAGGCTTGCCCACGCTGCTGATCGTTGGCGGGCGGTGGGGAGAGTTGCACAGGTGCTTGCGCCTTCGGTTCGCTCTGGGCAAAGCCGGAGCTCATCGCAATCATCAATACGAAAATAAGAGTTTTCATTGCTTGTCCTCCGCAGGGAGCTTATTTGAGATGTCACCGCGTGCCCGGGGGTCTGCTTCTCACTGAAACCATTCTGATGGTGAACGCTAGCTCGCAGTCTTGGTCTTTGCTGTGGTACTCACGGTATCAAGTTCCGTAATCGCACGGTAGGCTTGATCGATCGCAGTATCTGTATATGCATTCGCGCCCGCATCGGAATTTGCGATCGCGATCCTTCCTATTCGCTGACGACCGAGCACCCATGGTTCCTGCCCTTGAGGCCAATCAGGATCGAATAAGGAGTTTGGACCAAAGGCATATCCATGAGCCCAGCGATTGACAGTGATACCAGATATGTCGCGCGCGGGATCGAAACCTCCGTCAGCGAGCATACGTCCCAATTGATCGCGGATATTACGCTCAAAAGTTGGATACGGCGTACGCAACAACTCTGCGCGGCCCGCCCGATGCTGCTCTCGCTCGGAGAGGCCGGGTTTACAGGGCGTTCGGAGCATGAACAGAACCATCGGTTCCGAAGGGTCGCTTCCAAACTTGTAGTCGCCGAGGCTGACCGGGAAATCCAAGGCGGTGTAAGGGTGGTAGCTTCCGGGGGCCACGATGGCGTTCACCCCAAGTTTGTCGAAGGCCGTCCAGTTGCGGATGGCTGTGTGAGTGTAGACCAAGGGCGTTTTCACCAGATAAGAGAGTGCCTCTTTCTGCTTGTCGGGAACATCCGGGCAAATGTAAGGGATCATCCCGTTGTAGCAAGCGAGAACGCAAGCGGCGCCGTGGACCATTCGCAGCGTTCCGCGATTCATGTACGCGATGTCTACTTCCTTGGCGGAATCAACTGAACCACTGTGCGCCACATGAACAGCCGTGCTATTCAGGCGAATGCGAACCAGCGAAGACGCCTCATCCAAGCGCGCGTAGTCTGCTTTCGCGAGGACGATGTCCTCCATTGTGCTGCCTGGAATCGATCCCGGAATCAGCGACCGGACCAGCAGTCGTGCGATGGATGCATTGCCGTCGGGAAAATGAAAGATGTATGGGTCTTCCCTGTCACTATGCTCCAAGTCCATACCCTGAAAACCAGGGAAGCTGATGGAGCCATATTCATCTCCAGTGATGTAGCAAGTAAAGGCAGAGACAGCGTCGATGCCGACACCGAACATGTCATTGGTGTAGGTATGAAAGAAATACAAGACGTCGGGAGAAGCCTTACAGATCTTGGTTAAGTAGTCCGCATAGCTGACCTTGGCGAGTTTCGCTCTCTTCTCATCGCGAGAAAGACCGGGATAGTAATCCACCTTTTCGGTATAGAGGCGCTCGATGTCCCGCTTCGCATCAGAGGACATTGGCGTTTTGGCCATAAACTCTTTCCATGGAAGAACTCCCATACCCGCGACTAGTCGATCCACGCCAAAGGTTTCCTTATCGAAGAAAACTCCTGTGGCCAGCTTGCGCGAGGAATAAAGCTTTTGATCGTAAGCCTTGTAGAACTTGCTGATGTCGATCCCAAGTTCCTTCAGCAATCCCACGGCTATGGTGCTGTAACCGGAAGGAGTATCGATGGACTGAGTTCCCCCGTAAGCCAGCATCATTCGCCCACCAACCTGAAATTCGTTACGTTTGGCGTGGCCACCGAAATCGTCGTGATTGTCGAGGATCAAGATTCGAGCATTCGGACCTGCAGTCTTTCGGTAAAAATAGGCTGCGGCGAGGCCACTGATGCCCCCTCCCACGATCACGAGATCGTAGGTTTCACCGGTATCTTCCGGCTTGCCAGAACTGTCCCATGAATCGCCATCGCGCATTGCGTGGGCGTAAGTAAAGCTTCCGTCGTGGTTGCCACGCATGCCCATCAGGGCGGGCGGATAGTAAGCGGGAGATTGCGGACTGGAAGACTCTGCTTGCGCCATTGTCTCCATCCATGATGGAAGAGCGACGAGCGCGCTGGCGCCGAGAGCGACGCCATTCAGAAAGTCACGCCGCGTGATCGGACAATGCATCCCTAATTCTTTGTCTTTACTGTGTTCGCTGCTCATGATGGTTCCAGAGTGTCTGTTTGCGGAGGAGGAGATTATAGCCCTTGGAGTATGCCTGCTGTAAAAGCCCAGGGGTTGCGCGTGGCGGACGTTGGAGGCAAAAAACAACGGCGCCATGCGGGCGCCGTCGGGCATATCGAGGTTTGGTGAATTACCGGTTATCCATGGGCTTATAACGCTGCGGATACTCGGGGCCGATGTAGTCGGCTCGAGGGCGGATCAGGCGGTTATCTTCTAGTTGCTCCATCACATGGGCTGTCCAGCCGCTAATCCGAGAGACCGCAAACACAGGCGTGAACAGATCCACATCGATCCCAAGCGTGTGATATGTGGAGGCGGAGTAGAAGTCCACGTTTGCGTTGAGTTTCTTGTCCGCCTTAATGAACTTCTCAATGGCGTTCGAGAAGTCAAACCACTTGGTTTCGCCGCTTGACTTGCCAAGATCCTGCGACATCTTCCTCAGGTGAGTGGCACGGGGATCTTCAGTGTGGTAGACGCGATGGCCGAAACCGGGGATTTTCTTCTTCTGTGCCAACATTCCCTTGACGTACTCGACGGGATCTGCGCCTGACTGGTCGATGGCTTCGAGAATGTGGAACACGGCCTCGTTGGCGCCGCCGTGCAATGGACCTTTCAGGCAGCCGATGGCGGAAGTCATCGCAGAGTGCATGTCGGAGAGTGTGGCGGCTGTCACACGCGCAGCAAACGTCGACGCGTTCAGTTCGTGGTCGGCATGCAAGATGAGTGCGATGTCGAGCGCACGCTCAGCGGTTGCAGAAGGCGGGGTGCCATTCAACATCAGCAGGAAGTTCGCTGCGTGAGACAAAGAACGGTCGGGTTCAACGACAGGCTTCCCTTTCCGAATGCGATCATAGGCAGCAACAATCATGGCCACCTGCGAGGTCAGGCGGATTGCCTTGTGCAGGTTGGCTTCCTTGTCGTTGTTCTTTTCCTCCGGGTCGAAGAAAGAAAGCGTCGATACCATCGTCCGCAGGACGTCCATGGGGAGAGCGTGCTTCGGCACCAGTTGCAGGCGATGGATGATCGAACTATCTAGCTTGCGCTCCTCAGCCATCCGTTGGCGGAGGTCGCGTAGTTCAGAGCGGCTGGGAAGATGGCCGAACCAGAGCAGGTAGCATGTCTCTTCAAAGGTTGAGTTGTCGGCCAATTCATGAATATCGATGCCGCGATACGCCAAAACGCCCCGGTCCCCGTCTATGTAGCAGATGCTGGAGGTGGTCGCGACCACTCCCTCCAGGCCCTTGGGGGGGCTTGTGGTAGTCAGGCTGGACATGGTGCCTCGCTCGAACTCCTGGAATTAGATTGCAAACCGCACTGGAAGGTCGTAGGAAAGTGCCGTCGCAATTCATTTTATACGCCAAATGCGCCCAAGTTTCCAATGTGGTCGGCATCTGTGACAGATCGAAAAAGGTACGGTTCATATATCCCAGGATGGGCCGAAAAACGTGACGTTTCGCGTTTTCCGGGATGGGATGAAGCGCAGGTTCAGCCGAGAGACGGTAGACTAAAGAGTTTGCCCGTGCACGAAGTAATGTCCTATTCGAGGGAGTTGTTCATGAAACGGTTGTTGCTCTGGATTTCCCTATTTGTCTTGTTCTCCTCGTTGGCCAACGCTGACGAGGGTATGTGGCTTTATAACGCCTTTCCCAAAGACAAGGTTCAGACCAAGTATCATTTCGAACCGTCACAAGGTTGGCTTGATCATGTGAGGCTGTCATCCGTCCGTTTTAATAATGGGGGCTCGGGTTCGTTCGTTTCTGCTAATGGGCTTACCTTCACCAACCATCACGTGGGTGCAGAGTGCATTCAACAGCTATCCACTGGCGGCAAGGACTACATCAAGTCAGGGTTCTATGCCGCCACCCAAGCAGATGAGGCCAGGTGTCCAAGCCTGGAACTCAACCAATTAGTTTCGATTGAGGACGTAAGTGCCAGGGTGCACGATGCCGTTAAGCCGGGTATGTCATCAGCCGCATCCGGACAGGCCGAGCGCTCGGCGATGTCCTCGGTTGAAAAGGAATGTACTGCTTCGACGGGACTTCGTTGCGATGTGATCACGTTCTACTCCGGAGCCGTGTATCACCTCTATCGCTATAAGAAGTACACAGACGTCCGGCTCGTGTTTGCGCCGGAGTTTGACATGGCATTTTTTGGGGGCGATCCCGACAACTTTACTTATCCACGGTATGACTTGGACGTGACCTTTTTTCGGGTGTATGAGGACGGAAAACCCGCCCATATCGAGCACTTCTTGAAGTGGACCAATAAGGGAGTGAAAGATGGCGATCTGATCTTTGTTTCTGGGAATCCCGGGTCGACTGCTCGCCTGAAGACCATGTCGCAACTCGAGTATTTCCGCGACGTGGATTACCCGTCACGCTTCGAAAACTACAAGCGACGGATCAAACTGCTCCAGGGTTTTGCCTCGCAGTCAGAAGAAAATGCCCGCATCTCGAAGGAGGATCTCTTCTCTTATCAAAATGCTCTCAAGGCCTTTACCGGCTACCAACAAGCACTGCTAGACAAATCGGTCATGGAAAAGAAGAGCAGCGACGAAGAGAGGCTCCATTCGGATTTCGCTGCCGACAGCAAGAACGCGGGGAGCGACCCCTGGGCAAACATTGCACAGGCGATGAAGGTTCAGCGGGAGATTTATCTGCCGCTGACATATGTGGAACGCCTGCGAGGATACAACTCGGAACTCGCGCAGTTCGCGAGATGGATTGTGCGCGGGGCGACTGAAAGAACTCGTCCGAACGAGTTGCGCCAGAGAGAATTTCGAGACTCGGCGCTACCTTCTTTGGAACAGGAGCTATTTTCTGCTGCGCCTATCTATAAGAACTTCGAAATCGTCAAACTGACAGACTCGATCTCGCAGATGGAACAGTCATTGGGATCATCGAACGCTTCGCTTCAGGCTTCCCTTGGAGGAAAGAGCGCGGCAGATGCTGCGAGAGAGCTCATCACCAATAGCAAGCTCGATGACGTTGGTTATCGTCGCCAACTCTGGGAAGGAGGCAAAGCTGCAGTAGATGCCAGCACAGACCCTCTCATTGTCCTAATGCGAAATATCGATGACGAGGCCCGCGCGGTGCGCAAGAACTACGAAGATAACGTAGAAGCGGTCGAGCGGCGAGAGGGAGCGGCCATCGCTAAGGCGAGATTCGCACAGCACGGCTTTACCGATCCTCCGGACGCTACGTTCACGATCCGCTTGAGCTACGGTCAGGTAGGTGGTTACGAGGAAAACGGCGAGAAGATCCCATACTTCACACCCATCGGTGGCGCCTTCGAGCATGCGGAAAAGAACGGCAACAAACCTCCTTACCAGCTTCCGGATAGCTGGATGAAGGCCAAATCGAAGCTGAAGTTGAAGACTCCTTTGAATTTTGTATCGACGGCGGACATCATTGGTGGGAACTCAGGCAGCCCCACCATAGACCGGGCGGGCGAGCTGGTGGGAATCATTTTCGACGGTAATATTCAGTCGCTTGCTTGGAATTTTGCCTATACGGACACGCAGGCCCGCGCCGTAAGCGTCGATGCCCGCGGTATTCAGGAGGCATTGCGAACGGTCTACGGGGCCAGCCGCCTGGCCGACGAACTCACTAAAGGCACGGGCGGCTCAAAATAGCCTTCCTTCTGTTAGAGGTCCGTCTACTCAATGGGCGGACCTTTCTTTTTGCAAGATACCGCGGGTAGTGCGTTCCATTCTCCGTGACAAAACCAAAGGTACATGGAACTGCCGATACGGGTCTTCCATACTGCCTTCCCCGGTTACAATCGGGACGGATGGGTAGGATTGCTAGCCTCGTTGTCTGCATAGTCCTTGCCGGGTGCTGTCTCGCGGCAGACAGCCCGCAAAACCTGCCCGTAGTCCCTTGCGGAGAGGGCAACACAGCCATGCCCGGCTGCAATCCTTCCCCAAAAGAGCTTAAAGACGCAAAACGGGCCTTTGAGAAAGGTCTAGAGCTCCAGAAGAAGGACCACGCGCCGGAAGCTTACCAGTACTTCACGACTGCCGCGCGCCTGGCGCCCCGGAATGTGGACTACGTAACCATGCGTGAAATGGCGCGGCAGCAACTAGTCTCGGATCATCTGGAGCACGGAAACGACCAACTTCTGAAGGGCAAACAGGTTGAAGCATTGGCCGAATTCCGTGGGGCACTGGAGCTTGACCCCGACAACGAATTCGCGCAGCAGAGGATCAAAGAAGCGATTCACGAGTGGGCTCCGCAAAAATCGCTCGCGCCGATTACGGTGGTGGAATCCGAAGAATTACACATCAATCCCAAAGAGCTGCAAAATGAGTTTCACTATCGTGGCGACGCCAGGACCCTTCTTGAGCAGATAGCCAACTCGTATGGGCTGGTCGTTACCTTTGACGACTCCGTCATCACACGACAAGTTCGCTTCGATGTCGATGCGGTCAACTTCTACGATGCCATGAAGGTCGCCGCCGATGTCACCAAGACCTTCTGGGTACCCCTGACTGAAAAGCAGATCTTCATTGCCGCCGACACCGCGGAAAATCGCCGCAAGTTTGACGGGATGAGCATGCGCGTGTTTCAACTTGCGGCCGGCAACGATCCAAAAGCGCTCCAGGAACTGGTCGGCCTGATGCGCCTGATCTTTGAAATGCGGTTCGTGGTCCCGCAGCCGCAGCAGAACAAAATTGTGGTGAAGGCATCACAGCGCATGCTGGATGCGGCGACAGAGTTTATGGAGAACCTTGACCAGTCCCGGCCGCAGGTGATGCTCGATGTGAACGTATACGAGATCCACCACACTCTGACGCGTGCTCTCGGCATTCACATTCCGAATCAATTCAAGCTTTTCAATATTCCGGCGGGAGCGTTGCTGGCACTGGGTGGCGGGAACATTCAGGATCTGATCAATCAGTTGATCGCGGGCGGCGGCATCAACCAGGCTTCGTCCGACAGCATCTCGGCTCTCCTGGCCCAGTTACAAGGACAGCAGAATTCGATCTTTAGTCAGCCAGTGGCAACGTTTGGTGGTGGTATGACGCTGATGGGACTGACGCTTGATATGGCGTCCATCACCGCTTCGCTAAACGAGAGCACGGTGAAAACGCTAGAGCATTCTTACTTGCGGGCCGCACAGGGAGACCAGGCATCGCTGCTCGTCGGTTCCCGGTATCCGATCCTGAATGCCAGCTTTGCCCCCGTGTTCAATACTCCGGCCATTTCGCAAGTCATCCAGAACAACAGCTTTCAGGCAGCATTTCCATCGTTCAGCTATGAAGACATCGGCCTAACCTTAAAGGCCAAGCCCACGGTGAATGCGTCTCAGGATGTAAGCATTGACCTGCAATTGCAATTTCGCTCGCTGGGTGGCACGAGCCTGAACGGAGTGCCCATCATCTCGAATCGTGAGTACAACGCCAGTATTGTCTTGAAGGGCGGTGAACCGGCCGTGATAGCAGGGTCGGTATCCCAAAGTGAACAGCGTTCCCTTGCAGGCATTCCTGGACTGAGCAATATTCCCGGACTAAGCCACTTGGTTTCCACCAACAACAAGCAGGAAGATGACGACGAACTGCTCATTGTCGTCACCCCCCACGTCATGACAGAGGGTAAAGGCGGACCGTCAGAGGTCTGGCTAGCCTACTAGCCTCTAAAGCGGAATTCGATGACTAATCTTTCCCCTGCTTAGCCGCGTACTCGCTGATCATTTTCAGCACTTCGTATTGATTGACTCCGATGGGAACTCTCCGGCCGTTCACAAAGGCTGTTGGAGTAGCGGTGACCTCGAGGGACTTGCCGAGTTGGATCGAACGTTCGACGCGTCCCGCGGTTTCCGGCTTGTCGGCGCAGACAGCGATGTCGGTACCTTTCACGCCCGCGGCATCCGCGAAGCCCTTCAGTTTCTCGTCTGCATTCGAGCTGTTGATGTCGGCTTGAGCATCGTAGACGCTCTGGATGAATTTCCAAAAGGCATCGTTATTGGCTCGTCCGACGCAGTCTGCGTAATACGCGGCTTTTTGTGCCCATTCGTGCATGGGCAGCGGAAAATGCTGGAAGACCACGCGGACGTTCTTTTCCTCAGTTACCAGCTTGTCGATCGTAGGCTGAGCCTGCTTGCAGTGGGGGCATTGCAGGTCGCTGAACTCCACAATCGTCACTGGCGCGTCGGCAGGACCGCGAGAGGGTCCATTGATTCCCTTCTCCAACTTTTGTCTGTCTTCTGTAAAGGGGTGCTCGCCAAAGGGAATAATTTCTCCGGTAAGAGCGTGCTTGCCATCCGGCGTAACGTAAAGCTTGTTGCCCTGTTGTCCCTGCTGGTTGCTGATGACCACGTCGACTTCAGCCAAGCCCCCGGGAGCGGGTTTAATGGAAGCCACCTTCCATGACAGGGTCTCGTCATACCCAAACATCTGCTTCAGGAATGCGTTCACCGTGTCTTCTGTGGGAAGACTCGCAGCCGTGCCTTGGTGAGCTGCAGAGGATGTCGGGTGCGTGGGCGGAGTCGACTTTTGTTGCGCTGGCAACGAGCCGATGCATAGCAAGACAGAGCAGAGGAGCAGAAGTCTACGGGACATGCGTTCCTTTCTTTTTGGAGCCTGTAACAAGATGATTTTGTGCGGTCGAACCGATCCCGGCGAGTTCGAACTGTAATGATAAATGGTCTGGCACCATGCTCAAACGTCGGACTTCGCAGCAATGGGAAAGCGCCGGCCATAGCCGAAGGCCTTAGCAGAAATTTTGAGTCCCGGAGCCGCCTGTTGACGCTTGTATTCACTGCGCTCCACCATCCGGATGACTTTTCTCACGAGCGCTATGTCGAAACCGTGGTCTTTGGCGATTTGGTCAGCCGAGTGACCGTCTTCGACATAATCCTCGAGGATGGCGTCCAGAACTTCGTAAGGCGGCAAGCTGTCGCTGTCTTTCTGGTCCGGACGAAGCTCTGCCGAAGGCGGTTTATCGAGACTGCTCTGTGGTATTACCGGCTTGCGCGAGTTCACATAGTGGCTGAGGCGGTAGACGAGCGTTTTAGGGACGTCTGAGATCACGGCCAAGCCACCTACCATATCGCCGTAGAGGGTACAGTAGCCGACGCCTTGTTCGCTCTTGTTTCCGGTACTCAGAACCAGGGCGCCCAGTTTGTTCGAAAGAGCCATCAACAGCGTGCCGCGGGTTCGAGATTGTAAGTTTTCTTCGGTAACATCATCCGCACGTCCGGCAAACATCGGCTTCAATGCCTGGCGGTAGCCCGCAAAAATATCGGAGATTGGTAACAGCTCGTAGCGAATCCCAAGATTTGTAGCGAGGGCGCGGGCGTCGTCGACCGAACCTTGCGAGGAATACTGGCTCGGCATCGCGATGCCAATGACATTCTCCGGTCCTAAAGCGTCGACGGCGATGGCGGCTGTAAGCGCAGAATCGATACCACCGCTCAAGCCGATGAGGACTTGACGGAACCCGCACTTCCGCACGTAGTCGCGCGTACCTACGACCAACGCCGCATACACGGTTTCGTCTTCGCCTGCGATCTGGTCATGAAGTTCGCCAGTAAGTGTGTCGGAGTCGAAGAAAACGAGGTCTTCCTCAAACGACTTGCCGCGAGCGATTACGTTCCCGGAACGGTCGAGCACAAAACTTGAACCGTCGAATACTAGGCTGTCATTACCGCCCACTTGATTCACCATGGCAACCGGCACCTGGTAAGCGCGGGCGATCGTTCCCAGCATGTCTCGGCGAACCTTGCGCTTCCCCAACCAGAAGGGGGAGGCAGAAATATTCAACACAAAATTGCCGCCAGCGTGGACGAGAGCCTCGACAGGATCGAAGGTATACAGACGTTTATTCCAGTAGTGCTTGTCGTTCCAGGCATCCTCACAGATGGTGAGAGCCATCTGCTTGCCGCAAAACGGAAACAGCACCTGGCTCTTGGCGGGCGCGAAGTTCCGCATCTCATCGAAAACGTCATAAGTCGGCAGCAGCATCTTCGACTGCAGGAAGGCGATCTTTCCTTCTCGCAGGAGCGCGGCCGAATTCATGACGGACTTGCCGGTCTCTGCCTGGGCAGGAGTTGGCAGGCCACAGATCACGGCAATGCCGATGGTCTCGGCGGCGATTCTCTTGATGGCGTCTTGCGAGTGCGTTACGAATGACGTCCGTTCCACCAGGTCAAGAGGCGGATACCCGCAAACGGATAGCTCCGGGAAAAGGATCAGCCCGGCGCCTGCTTCGCGAGCACGACAAGAAAAGTCGATTATCTTTTGCGAATTCCCCTGGAAGTCACCAACGGTGGGATTGATCTGACCCAACGCAATCTTCACACCTTAAGTGTAAAGCCACTACTCGCGGGAGCCAAGGAGAGCGATCCTTCTGTAGCACGAGGATCTAATGGAATGTTGGTGTTAGCGTGTATTGCGCGTTGGGGTGACACTAGAAAATGTGATTACGTCGATGGCATCGCGGAAGGTTTCTACTTTTCGAGAACCGCGAAACGTGAGGACGCGCTGCGCAAATGAAAGTGCGCAGTCATCCTCCGATTCAGGGACGAAGTTATGATCCCGGAGCCGCTGGCATTTTTTGCGGACGGCTGTTGAAGAAACGCTCAAACCGTTGCCGGTACCTCCGGCACCCTTGCGTGGGGTGGGAGTTACTGCAAGTGCCAGGTCATATCCAGTCTGACGGGCATTTCGTTCTTCACCGGTATGGTCAGAAGCGTGGGGGGTCTATTTTGAAATCGGGTAACGTAGCGGGAATAGTTCCGGTGACTTTGATCTCGCTTCCCTGCTTGTTTAGCTGCAATGGCACTTGCTTGAACTGAGCGGTCTGTCCGGCGAATTGGATCTCGAGATCGGCGTGGATAGAGCTGGAATCAGCGTCAGTTTCGGGGAGGCGGGTACGCACCGTGATCATGGGGAACTGCGCGCCACGCGTTACCTGAACCATGTGGAGATCCCGGTTGCTGTCTCCAGAGTCGAAGGACTTTACCGGGACCGCGATCAAGAAATCGCATTGCCCCTCGTGGCAGACGCCCTTGCCGCGGGCAGCGTGGCTCACTCCGTCGATCTGATGCATTGGGTGAGAGACGTGGTACGTGAGGGTGGACTGTTGAAGAGTCCACTGGCTGTCGGCCAATGCGGAGGCCGCAAACAGCAAAAACAAAATCGCAGTCGGGATCTTGCTCCACATTGCTCGTTGGGAAATCCGACTCCTCTCAGAATTTTAACGAGACCGACAGAAGAGCGGCACCGTAGGCTCCCGCGGTGATGATAGCGACTGCGCCATGCGCGCTGGCAATTCCGTGGACTTTTTCTCCCTTGCTCTTCTCATTGAACGCCATAGCTCCGAGAATTGGGGTGAGAATCATTCCGGGACCGTGAATCCACGCCAACGCTTTATGTACCCGGATGGGACCACGAGTCGGAGTTCCTTGGATCTTCGGAGCGAAAATGGCAAAGGACGCAGTAGCGATATAGAGGCCAGCAGTAGTCGAACCCAAAACAGCGTGCACAGTGCGGTCGGTATTACTGGGGTTTTTGCCGCCGGCGCCGAAGCCAGTCACTACCGTCGCAATTAGAGGCGCGGTAGTGATCAGCCCTAGTTTTTGATGTGTCTTCAACATGTGGGAGCGTTTATCAAGACGGGCCTGCTCCTCCAAGCTTCCTTGGGTTTGAGCCTCGGGGAAGCCGAGGTCAGAAAGTGACGGCTGCGTGCTGGACGGAGCGTTGGGAAGATTACTGGATGGCGCTTCTGGCAGAGTACTGGCTTGTTCGGTTAAAGATATTTCCAGGGCCGGCGCAGGGGTACTGGTCACAGTCGTTTTTACAACTTTCGGACTAAAGCCTTGGGCCGTGATCGAGATCTCATAATCGCCGGAGGTAAGGTTGGGCACACTGAACGTGCCATCGGCGGTGCTCAGGGTATCGGTGGATTGATTCGTAGCCAGATTGCGTACTACCACTTTGGCACTGGCAACCGGTGCTCCGGTCGGACTAGTGACCTTGCAGGATAACGTTTCACCTTGGCACCAGGAAGAATCCAAGAGGATGAGTGGAAGTACCAGGGCTAAGACTGCTGTTAGAAGCTGCGCCGTCTTCGGGCTCATCCGACGCCTCCTCGAAATACTGGATGGTATAGGGACACAGATGCCACAGGCATGCAGGCAAGATGTATAGGGCTAATCCGCGGTCGGGGAATTATCAGTCCGCGCCCGAGATTTGATCAGGAAACCCTATTTAGTTCGGACCGGAAGGTGGACTTCCTCCCATATCCGGTGGAGCGGCAGGAGGGGCGGACGACGGGCCTGTCGGCTTCGGAGCGGCAGGATCGTCCGTGGGGAGGGATTCTCCGGGCCGGCGCAGACTGGGTGCGCTGGGCGGCCGATCGGGCGCTGATTCATCCTTGGCAACGGTCGGCTGCTCAATGGTGACTTCTTTCTCTGTACGCACCAGTTTGTCGCCGTTGACCTTCATGGTTTCGACGCGGACAACTTCATCGCCTACGAGGCGGACAAAATCGACGTCCGCTGGGGGGTCTCCGTAAATCCAGTCTTCGTATTCGACGTCGCCGTCTTTCTCACGAATTTTCTTGGGAGCGCGACCTTTGGCGTAGATCACCATTTCGCGATTCATCCCAACCAGCACCTGGTGGTTCTTGATCGC
>Ga0066903_100001143_pt1 | contig 18786 bp, 19 predicted proteins | sample PanSoiMetaGPlot1_FD_67491 | JGI IMG/M metagenome (GOLD analysis project Ga0066903, IMG submission 67491) | Tropical forest soil microbial communities from Panama analyzed to predict greenhouse gas emissions - Panama Soil - Plot 1 (version 2) | ecosystem: Environmental > Terrestrial > Soil >... | reverse complement strand
CTTGTCAACTTCTTGACTCCTCATTGAACCCCGCGAAACCCCGCGTTTCGCCGTCTCTCACTCCCGTTTTACTCCCGTTTTGAAATGACGCCCAAATGGGCCCAAACCTACGAAGGAATGTTCATGCAACCTCATATCCTTGTGTTGTCACTTGTCGCCCTCGCCTCGTTCACGATCAGCGCCGATCAACCGGATCCGCACTCGACGCCGGCGATCCGGCTTGCCTTCACTGCGATGACCGATCCCAGCGGTCTGGTTGATACCGCGCAAAAAGCCCGCATCGAGGTCGCGCAGGATCTCGCGAAGGACTTCAGCAAGCACGCACAGGCCGATCACGTCGCGGTCGTCGAGAGGGATGCGGACGTGACGATCACCATCGTGCATCGGCAGGTACGCGGCGGCCATGGCCTCGCGAGTCTCTATGCAAAGAATTTCGCCGGTGAAACGACGAAGGCCGAGTTGCGCGCCGGCACGTACACGACGGAGCTCGAGGCGAACACGACGCCCCGGCTCGCCCAACGCATCCGCGACTGGTTGAAAGAGAACGCGCGCCGACTGCAACCCTAACGCGACTTACGGAGGCATGCGGATCGGCGCGTTGCACGATCACGACTTCAAAGACGGGCATCGGATCGATTCCTCGCCGGTTAGAGCGTAAACGTCCCGCTGGTCGTGAAGGTATGGATCGTTTTCCCGCCGGCCGTTGTGATGGTGCCGCCACTGCCATTGAGCGCACCGGTGGGATACGCGAAGATGACGATCCCCGATCCCCCGTTGCCACCGTTGTTCGCCGTCGACCCGCCCGCGCCGCCGCCGCCCCCATTGCCCGTATTGGGCGCGCCCGCCTGGCCCGCCGCTGATCCTGCAACGGCCGAGACCACGAAATTCCCGTTGCTGGTCGAGGTATGAATCGTATTGCCGCCGACCGTCGTGATCGTGCCGCCCGTGGCCGTCATCGTGCCGGTTGGGTACGAAATGATGACCACGCCGGCCTGGCCCGCCGACGACGGCCCGCCGTCGCCCTGGCCGCCGCTGCCGCCCGCGCCATAACCCGTGGCCGCGCCGGGATATTCCACGCCGCCCGCCCCGTAGATCGCCATGGAGCCGCTAATCGAGCTCGCGAGACCCACACCGGGCGACGAGAGATACGCCGGGCCACCCGCGCCGCCCCCGGCGCCTGGGGTTTGGCCGGTGGCGCTGCCGCCGACGTAGCCCTGGCCTGCCGTCCCCGCGCCGCCGGCCCCGCTGGCATCCCCTCCGGATCCCCCGCCGGATCCGCCACTCGCGCCCGCCACGCCGTAGGCTCCGCCATGCCCGCCACCGGTTGCGGCGCTGTTCGTGGTTCCACCGTTCGATCCAATCGCGCCACCGGCGCCAATCGTCTGGGCATAGGTGCCGACCGTGATCGTCGCGCGCCCGGTCACGACGCCACCGCCGCCGCCACTCCCCGCTTGCAGAATGCCCGAGCCCGTCGTGTTCGTGCCGCCGCCGCCGCCGCCGCCACAAATGAGGTAGTCGTACGCGACCACGAAGCCGTTATACGCGCCGCCGTCCCCGCCGCGCGCGAACGTCGTGCTGCCGCCGATATTGAACATCGCGCCGGCGCCGCCGGCCGGATTCGTCGTGCCCGTCGCGACCCCGTTCGCCCCCGCAGCGCCCGCGCCGCCGCCCCCCGCCCCCGATCCGCCGCCCGCCCCGCCCGGTGCGTTATTGCCGCCGGAATGGCCGAGATAGGTGAAGGACTTCGCAAACGTCGGCGGGGTCTGGCTCACATAAGAGCCACCACTCGCGGATGTGTTGTCGTCCGCGGCGCCGCCGCCGCTGCCGCCGCTCGATCCGGCTGGTGTGTTCACGGTCCCGCCGCCGCCCCCACCCTCCGCCGCGATGACATCGATCCCGGACCGGACCGCGCTCGATGTCGAGCCGCTCGCGCCTTTGTTGCCGGCCACCGTCGCGCCCGCACCGCCGCCGCCGACCGTAACGGTCACGTTCCCCATCCCGGCGTACATCGGATATTGGCCGATGACGATCTGCCCGGCGCCACCACCGCCCGCGCCGCGATTCACCGCCGCCACCGATCGCCCGCCACCGCCCCCGCCCGCGACGATCAAATAATCGACATTGGCCCGGAGTATTTCGGCCGGCGTGAGCGTCCATTGCGCGCTGTAGACCGTACCTTGCTCACAGGTCAGCGTCACACCATTGATCACAAATCCACGCGTCGGTGCGCCAGTCGTGGATGTCGTGGACACGCCGGTGACTGTCTCGGTCAGCCCAATGCGGTCGCCCGGTTCGCGGCCGAGTGCCGCTGCCATGAGGGTGTCGCTCGTATTCCCGTAAATGGTCACAGATTTCGCAATGGAGACTTCGCCCTCCCATGTGCCGGAGGTCGCCCATGATGCGATCAACCGATCGGCCAGCCCTCGGACGGCTGTCGTATCGTTCTCATAGGGCAAATCTATCGCAAGCGTGCTCACGCCATAGGTGAGCTGATTACTGGTATCCTGAACCTGAATCACCTTCTGGTCATAGTCGAGGAGGCCCGTGCCGCGGCACTGCAGCTTCGTCAGATAGCACGGAACCGTCCCGGTGTTCGTGATCGTGAAGAAGGCCGCCGTCCCGCCGTAGAACACGGTCACCGTGACATTCGCCGTCAGACTGGTTCCGCTTCCATCGGGCGAGTCGTTCGCGACCCAATCCGTTCCAGAGACCGGCGTAATCATCGTGATGCCGGCAACGCTCTGCGCCCGTTGATCCGGATCGCGATAGGATCCAGTGATGTTCAGGACTTGAAGCGGATCGAGCTTCGGGACCGTATCCGACGAATAGAGCACCGAGGCCGCCGCGGTGACCGCTCGTGGATGACACGTCAACTGCACGTCATTGAAGACGTCCGCCATGTCAGTCACGACTTCCAGGCCGGCCTCAGTATTCGAGAATGTAGACGCATTGGTCGTATTGCTCGGCCGCGTAAATCGAGTCTGGAGCGTGAACACCCCACCGGTCGTCGTATCCCCTTTGACGAACAACTGCCCGAGCTCGCTGGCCGTGATGCGTTGCGCCTCGGAGAGCGCATTCGTGATATCGGATCCGCCAATGAATCCGTACGGGAACGTAGAGGCCCCAGTCGCAAAACTGGTCGCCTCGGGCGAGGTATTCGGCCCGGTGGCCTCCACCGCGGTCAGTAATTGCGTCAGGAGTTGATCGGATGTTTGTCCAGTCGATGTCCCCAGCCGAACATTCGTCTTCGACAGGATGCCCATGAAATCGACCGCCGAGCATTGTGTGATCCGCTCACGCTTCGATCCGGGCAACGGATCAATCACTTCGAGCCATCCGACAAATTTATAGTACCGAATGGAGTTGTGGAGGATGCTATAGCGGACCGGGATATGCCGTGCGAAACCAGTCCGGCAACTGGCGTGATTCGGCGAGTAGTAGCCGACCGTCGCAACCGAGTTGCCCTCAGAGTTGTTCAGCGCGAACTTCAGCGTGCCCGTCTCGGCGACAAACTGATCGGGCGTGGATGAGAAGATGCCGTAATGGGCTTCGATGGGTTGGCTCAACACCACATCGGACGTGACATCCGTCCATCCGGCCGCCGCATAATGCGCCGCGACTCGGGAGGAACTGAGCTCGGAGGCAAAGACGGCGATCTCGGCCAACGATCCAACCGGACCCACGATCCGCATCGTCGGGTTCGGGCTTGGCGTCCCAATGGCCGATCCAGTTGTGTCCGTGGCGCCGGACTGCACCCCATCGATGTAGATCTTGCCGTTCGGGTTGTTATAGCTAGCGACGATGTGATGCCAATGGCCATCGTTCAGGCCCGACCCGCGTGTCATATTGAGGATCGTGGTCCCCGTCCCCCAATTCTTGAGCTGCCAGCGCACGACGCCGTTCTCAAGCCGTAATGCCTGCGTCGCCGTGGCATTGCTGCTCGTCATCAGATCATCGCTCGTGGCAGCCGTCGTCTTCACCCAGACTTCAAAGGTAAACGGGGAAGCTTCGGCCCAGTAATGTCCCGATGTCGGGTTGACCGATCCCCATATACTCCCAATCGTCACGATGGAGGTATCGCCCTCGCGCAAGGGGCCAGTCATTTGATACGAAAACGATGAACTCCCTCCGAGTTCGCCCGCATTGAAACTGTTCTTGAGGGCGCTCGCCGTATTGCGCCAATTCACATCGCGGAATCGGAGGAACCAGCCGTACGACCCCTTATCGGCCGTGACCGTCGCCTCATAGGCGCGAAGCGCAACTTCAATCCGAGGGGTGGCATTGGCGACCGGCATTAGATCGCCTTCTGCAAGACGTCGCGGAGCGAGCGGGCGAGATCGCGTGGGGCCTCCCGATCGCGCTGGGCCAGGTCGCGCCGCAAGCCGGCGACTTCCTGGTGCAAGGCCGTCAGACGCCCGTCGGTGAGGCCGGCGCCGCCCGCCGCGAGGCCGGCATTATAGGCCTGCGTCTCTTTCACCGAGAGCACCCGTTCCCCTGGCGTCAGCATCGCGGGCACGGTATCGGTGCCCCGTGCGGGAAACGGCAGCAGTTTGCCTCTGGCGGCATAGACGATCCCGCCCGCTGCGAACCCGGTAAATTGGCCCTCGAGATACTGCCGCACCAGATCCTGAAGGAAGGATTCGAGGCGATCCTTGTTCACATAGCCGCTGCCGTTATAGCCGTAGCGTTGGCCGATGGCGCGAATTTCGGCATCCGTCAATCGGCGGCCGCCGTAATGCATCGCGACTTCCTGGATGCGTGCGACCGCCTCGGCTTCGGGGATCAACGTCGGCGCGGTGGGATACCCGGCAAACGGCCCCTCGGATTCGGTCGGCCCGAGCGTCACGCCGGGGACGGACGCCATCTTGCGGAGCAGTTCATCGAGGCCGGCGCTGACACTGTCGACCGAATCCTCGACCATCTTGAACTGATCCACGATCTTGACGCGCATGTCTTTGGACATGTCGGCGAGCTCGCGCGCTTTCAGAATCGCGCCCGTGATGCCCGATGGCGACCGGCCGTAGGTGACATGATCGACCGCATCCTCGACCTGACTGAAATCATTGATCATGCGCTCGGTATCGCCATGGACACTGTCGGCCATCGTGCGCGACATCCGCGGCACGGTCAGAATGGAACCGGTCAGGCTGCTCGTCGACGTGCCGGTAATCTTGTCGATCAGCTCTTGGAGCTTTTGCACGATCTTGTCGAATTCACTCACGATCGGTGCCGAGAATTTCAGCTGCGAGATATCGGTGACGGCATTACCGTTGTCATCGAGCAGCTGCCCGGTTTTGATCAATTGCTCGATCCACGGTTTCATGTTCTCCGGGATGTCGACGCCAAACTTGATCGAATCGTTGACGAGTTTGCTGATCTCGTCCTTCATGCCGGCGAGGACGCCATCGACATCCGCCCCATTCCGCGTCAGCGTATCGAAATCATTAATGATCGTTGTCGCCGCATCGTGCAGTCGTGCGGCCTGGAAGGATTGGCCGAGCGCCTCGAGCGAGATCCCGTACTTGTCGGCCAGGTCCTGCATTTTTTTGAAATCGGTTTCCTGGTTGCCCATCAGGCCGGCGAGCGCGGCGCCGACATCGCCGCTGACGAGTTTCATGTCGATTAACGATTGGATGCCCTTCTGCAACGAGTCGGGGATTTTATCGCCGGTTTTGGCGATGACGTCGATCAGACCCTTCAGACTGTCGTTCGCGTCCTTGCTGTTCTGATCAAACTTCTGGAAGGCATCGTTGAGTTCCTGAATCGCTGCGTTGTACTGCTGTGCGTTTTTGGCGTTCAGCAATTTATCGAGTGTCAGGCCGACGGTGTGCGCATGTTGATTGAGCGCATCAAGGCCGCCGGCCGCATCCACGAAGGCCTGGCGCAGCGGATTGATCTCCTTCTCGGTGCTGCTGAACAGGGCTTTGAGCCCGTAATACGCGCCGACGGCCGCGATCCCAATACCCGCCGTGGCCGCACCGAGGGCCACGGCGCCGCCAATCGCCGCACCGCCCGCGAGCGCGCCTGCCGCCACGCTCACGCCGGCCAGCGCCGCCGATGCCGCCGCAGCCTTGGCCGAGGCGCCACTCATCGCCGCGCCCAGGCCCGCGGCCGCGCCGGTCGCGCCGCCCAGGGCCGTGGTCGTTCCGGTGAGCACTGTCCCGACCTTGGACATCGCCGCATTGATGTTTTCGCTGAGCGCGCGGCCAAAATCGGTGCCCAGCTTCACGGCGATCGACTTCAACGCACCCCCGAGATCGCCGCCACCCTCGAAGGCGGCTTGCAGAATCCCTGGGATGGCCTCGAAAGTCTGCTTCAAATGATCGCCGAGCGTCACCACGGCGTCTTCGATCTCTTGAATATGCCGCTTCGCTTCGATCGACCCGTCCCGCATCGTCGGGCCGATTCCGGTGAACATCTTGTCGGCCGCGAGCTGGACATCGCCCATCTGCACCGAGATATCGCGCAGTACGAACGGCATGCCTTTGAGCCCGGCCACGACCGCCGCGGCGCCCTGTTCGCCGGTCCGTCGGAAATCCTCGATGTTGCTGATCGTGTCCTTGAGCGCCGCTTGTTCCTCTTTGTCGACCGTAATGATCGCCTCGATGTTCGCTTTCTGCGTCTTATAGACCTGCGTCAGGGTCTCGGCACTGATACCGCGCTGCAGGTCATAGCGGATCCCCTCGACCATGTCCTGATTGAGCGCCTCGACAGTGGCCTGTGCGGTGCGGCCGTGCGCGTTGTAGTCGTCGAGCGCCTTCTGATAGGCCCGCTGCGCCGCTTCGGCTTCTTTCGTGGTCTGCGTCAGGGCCGCTTGACTGGCTTGGACCTGGTTAATCGGCCCGACAAATTCCGTGGCGGAGGTCCGTGTCGCCTGAAGTTGCCGGATCAAGGCATCGAATTGATCGGCCGTGGTCGCGGTCGTCGCCGCCCAGGCGGCCTCGGCTTTTTCATGATCCTGGATCGCTTTCTGGTTGTCGGCGATCCCCGCCTGGACCTCGCCGATCTGGCGTTCGATATCACTCGCCGCCTGTTTCCACGGTCCGAACGGATCCGTGATCGCCTGCATCTTGACCATTGCCAGCTGCACACGCAGCGCCGCCGAGTCGACATGCAGCAAGCCGTTTTCCAAGGTGTCGAAGACGATGGCCGTCGCATGGAAGGCCTGGCCGATGCCGCCGGCCACATTGGTGGCGATCGGGAGCATCTTGGCGAGGACGATCACGACATCCTCGACCGCCGCCACGATGTGCTGGATGAGCGTTTCCTGCGTGCCCCCGAACGCCTGTTCGAGGATCGTCTTGACGCCGGTCAGCGCATCCATCAGGACGCCCGAGGTCGCGATACCGCGGCCCAAGTTGTCGGTAAAGTTGCTCCAGGAGGCCTCGGCCTGCGCGACGCGCTCGTCGAGGCCATCGGTTTGATCGCCGAGGCGAGTCGTCGCCGCGGAGACGGCATCGAGAATCGCCGCGCGACCCGCCTCGAGCTTCCCCGCCTCGGTCAGGGCATCCTTGGTCACACCGAGCGATTTGGCGTACTTTTCCTCAGCCGCCGCCGTGTCGATCTTGCCCGTGAGCAGTGCCAGCGCACGCGTCCGGCCGGTCAACATCGCGTCGTTCATCGTGTCGAGTGCCTGCTTGACGTCCGTCCCGGTCGCCTGCGCCAGCGCGAACGCGCCTTTGGCCAATAGGCCAAACTGCTCATCGGTGAGGTTCATGCCGGCCGCCAAATCCCGACTGGCGACCTGCATCAGATTGAAATCGCTGATCGTGCTATGCGTGCCAGTGCGTAGGGCGCCGGTCAAGGCCTCGGCGGTCGTGCCCGCCTGGTGCGCGAGGTGATCGAAATTGGTGGCGACGTCATCGACGGCGGCGCCCTTGAGCGCAATTTGTGGCAGAGCGGCGGCGAGGTCGAGGACGGTCTTCGTGATCCCGACGATGACATCGCCGATGACCTGGCCCAGCGAAAACGCGGCGACTGTCGCACTGAACGACTGCGTCAGACTATCGGTCTGTTTGGCGGCGTTGGCGGCCTCATCGGCAATCTGCTGCAGGCCGAGCGGCACCGCCTGACCCATGGCGCGTAATTTCTCGGCCGCTTCCGAGGCAATCGCGCCGACTTTCTGCAGTTCGGCCGCGGTCAATTTGCTCGAGCCGCCCAGCGCCTCAACCACCGCGATGGTCCGATTCGCCTCCGCGACGATCTTTTCGCCCGAGAAACTCGTGATCATCCGGTTGAATGAGGTCCCGACCTTGACCGCGCCGGTTGAGAGCACGGTCAGATCCTTTTCAGCCTGGCGGACCTTCGCTGAGAGATCGGAAAAATCCGCGACGAATTTCGCACTAATCGCCATGCGGGCTAATCCAGGTACGGGCGAGGTCTAGGAGTTCGTCGTAATACTCTTGCGAGAGTTCAAGCAGTTGATCCGGCGTCCAGTGCATCAGGCGGCAGAGGATGAGATCGGATCGGATTTCCTCTCGCCGCCCGTCCCGTTTTTTCGCGCCTCGCGTGCGGCCTCGACGGCCGCTTCGTGCCGCTCGATCGCCTGTTCGATTTCGGTATAGGTGGCACTCTCGAGGTTGCGGATCGACGCTTCACTGACCGGCACATGCCGGCCGCCGATGTCGACGAGCGACCAGTCGATCAGATATTCCACGACCTTGGAAAAGCCGACTTGTTCCGCATCGACTTCGGCGCGCTCGTTGAAATGCATGGTCTTGACCAGGCGGGCCGCGACCCGCCGACTCTCGCCGGCATTCAGCTCGCGTTTGACCTCGATCCAGTCGCCATCGCTGAGATCGATGCGCACCAGTTCCGGTTGAACGAAACGACAACGCGCCACGGTATCCTCACTTCTGCGTCACCTGCGCGGTCAGCGTCTGGGACGCGATGTGCAGCGAATCGGCGACGATCCGCCATTCGAGCGGCGCCGCGTGCTGACGCCGGACCCGAAACGTCAGCGGCTGCTGCTGGGCCGCATACGCATCGTGCGACACCACCGCCGCGGTGAGCGCACTGCCGGATTCGGTCGTCGTAATCGTCCACGAGCCGAGGACCGCGGCGGGCACGTACAGCCAGACCAGTTCGGCTGCCGGCCCGCGATAGGTCCACATTTAGAGCGTCCGCCCCCAGCTGCCGTTGGCCGAGAAATTCACGCTGACCGTAATGGCGCCGGCCACTGGCGTTTCCATCGAGACGTCCACCCAGGCCGGCCCATACCAGTACTTGGTCGGCGCGTCCGAGGACGGATAGAGATACATCCGGACGCCATCCGCGGAGCTGGCGCCCTGATAGGGCTTGCTTTCGGTGTCATCCCAGAAGCCTTTGAACGTCCCCTGTAAGTCTGGGAGGCCTTGCACATAGGTCTTGTTTGCATCCCCGAAGGATGTCACTTCGTACTTGTCCGTGGCTGAATTGGTCGTCCAGTCATTCAGCTTGATCACGTTGGTCGCCGTCCCCGACCCGCTCGTCGACATGTAGACGACGCCCTTTTTGCCCGCATAGGCTGCCATCGCTTAGATCCTCCCGGCCATCAGGCCACCCACACCGAGTGCACGAGCGTCGTGAGATCGGCGAGCACGATGCCCGCCCGATGGATCCAGGACGCCTCGGCCACGGTGGCCGGAAGAGCCGCGGCAATGCGCGCGCGACCTGCAGGATCTCGAAGCCAGAGACGGATCAACGCCGCCGCTTCGGTCGGGCTCGTGAAGGTCGGCACCAGATCGCCGAATACTTCCTGTACTTCGGCGCGCTCGTCGGAGAGATGAAAGGCGCCGCAGGCCGCCAGCTCATAGGCGCGCGGACTGAGCGACTCGCCACGCACCGGCCGCCGCTGGCTGTCACGCGAGCGATAGAGGTTGAGCCCGATCGCCGCCCGCCGATAGAGCGCCGCAGTGAAGTGATTGTCGATCGTCGGGCCTTTCACGTAGGCGAGCGTGCGCCGGCGCAGCCCGAGCCCTTTCCAGGAGCCATAGAGGCCGAGGTCGATCCCCGTCCAGTCGATCGCATTGAAAAAGGCGATTCGCTCCGGGAAGCCCGATCCGACAAAGACCACATCATGCCGTGGCACGGTATCGGCCACGGCCATCGCGCCGCCATGCGTTTCGGGATGCCAGGCGTGCGGGAGATAGCCGGCGTGCGGATTGACGGCGCGGAAGGCGGCGAGCATCGTCCGTTCATTCGTCCAGCAGCCATCCACCAGACGCGCCACCCGCAGCTCTTCGGCATGGTCGTACGGCGACTCGGTAAAGACGATGGCCACCCGTAGCCCCGCCCGTTTCATCATGAGGATGACGTCAGGATGAAAGAGCATGGCCGACACGATGACGACGACATCGACATCGCGGCGCATTGCCATTTCCAAGGCGCCGACACTCGCGTGATAGACGACATCGACTTTGTTCGGCTTCGGGAGGTCGGCGGTCTTGCGCAATTGCCGCCAGCGCACATGCAGAAACTTGCCGGCGATCGTGATCCGTTCGTCCAGGCGGTAGGGGATGACCTCGACGCCGTGCGCCTTCAGGCCATAGCGCAGACCGGCCTCGACATCCGCGGTCGACCAGGACGCGCCGGGATGCACCAGCAGAATCCGCAAGGGACGGCCGTTCATCGGACTACCTCGACGCCGCCGCCACGGGGCCGTTCGAGCACGGTCCGACAGGTCGGACAATGCGGCGTATGCACCGCCGAGAAATCCTCCCCGAAGCCGAACCAGGAACAGGCCCCGCAGCGCATGAGCGGCTGATGGGTGACATCGGCACCGCGCACTTCCGGCCGGGCGATAACCAGCACCTCATCGAGCCAGAACGGATCCGGCGTCTTCGCGAGGATCGCCTGCATCCAGTCAAAATCGTGTTCAGGATAGGGCTGGCCCTGGGCATTGCGGACTGGGTGCGGCCCGACCGCCGCGGCCGGCGCGGCGATACAGCAGCCACTGATATGGCTCCGCAGCATCCGCGGCGCATCCCAGAGCACTTGGCGCCAGGGCGCGAGGAATCGATAGAGGATCGGCCGCGCCGGATCCCGCGCGCAGATCGGCCGCAGGATGGCGAAGGCACCATCGATAAACACATCGTCATCACCGATCGTGAAGACATGCGAGGTGGTGATCCCGAACCGCTCCATCGCGATGTTGATTTGCGCCGTGCCCCAGCAATGCACGCCGGCATCCAGTGCGCATACCTCGAACCCGTCCCCAAAGTGACGGACCAGGCGCTCGACATCCGGGCGCGCGCCCTGCTCGTACGTATCGATTCCGACCAGGACACGATCACCCGGCACGCGCGCTTGACGCGCGATGGACTCGAGCGCGGCCTGCAGCGTCGGCCGGCCAAGCACGCCCATGACGACGGTAAAGGTCGGCGTCATTCGGTTTTGATCCAATACGCTTGTTCCTCGCCGACCCGCACGAGCGCCGGCGCGATCCGACGCTGTGCGCAGAAGTCATAGAGGGCGAGCCGACAGCCGCGCCAGAACCCGTAATCGTCTAGGACGATCACACCGAAGGGCGATACGCGGTCGTACCACTGCTGCAAACAGATGCGGACGCTCTCGTACCAGTCCGCATCGATGTGCAACAGGCTGATCATCGATGGACCGCCTGCGGGGAAACTCTCCGCGAATAACCCGCGCCGTAAATGAATCTGCGTCGTCGGCAACCCAGACAGTGCCAAGGCTTCGCAGACCCGATCGATCGTCGTCGCGTTGGCGCCCGTATACGGCGGCGCGAACGGCCCGTCGATGGCGGTCGGCGCCGGTAAACCGGTGAACGTGTCGTAACACCAGAGGTGCCGCGTCGTGCCAACTAAGCCCGCCGCGAGCACGGCCGCCGAGCCGCCGCTGGCCGTGCCGCACTCCACCACATCGCCGGCGATCCCCTCCGTCAGCCTGTCGGCCAGGAGCCCTTGCAGCGACTGCAGCCGGAGGCGATCCACGACCGTATAGGGCCCGATCGCGTCCAAGAGCGGATCGCCCGTCATAATACGGAGACCTCGAAGCCGGTTGCGCGGACGAGTGCGACTAACTTCGCCGTCAGTCGTTGCCGGGCGCGGATGATGACCGGAATCATGCGTTCGGGATCCGGGCCTTTCGGCATCCGGCCGCGATTTGAGCCGAGACGCGTCGAGCGTGGCGCCGTCCCATATTCGAAAAGGTGGCTATGCGGCGATCGACTGATCACGCGGCCAATCGTTTCCCCGCGGTTCGTTTCCAGCGTCACGCGTACCCCGGCGCGCAGATTCCCGGGCGGATACCACGGCGACGATCGGTGCGGGCCCGGGTGCAGATTGGTTGTGCGTTGGGGATAGTCGGCCTGAATCTGCGCGCCGGCCTGTTGTGCCGTCTCGCCAACGACCGCACTCGCCTCCATGGCCAGCGTCTCGGGTAGATTGTGTAACGCCCGCCGCAGCTCGTCGAGGCCGTGAAGCTCGAGCCGCGAGCTCATGGAATGATTTCCTCGCAGAGCAAGCGCATTTCGACGTTGTCCTCATCGATCGTTTGAAACCCGCGGACGAACAATTCCCGTGTCCCATACAGCAGCCGCGTGTCCAAACTAACCTGTGGGTGATAGCGCATCGTCACCTGATGCTGAATCGTCCGCGCGAGATCCCCAGCGCCAGGCGGTAACGGTTGAATCGCCGCCCAACACCCAGGCGGGACCAGGTCTTCAAAAAAGCCGTCATTGTCCGGCGACTTTTGCGGCCCGCGCGATAATGTGACCCACTTGTTAAGCCGGCCAACCCTCATAGAGTGCTCGCCAATGCGCATAATACGGATAGGTCGAGGTCGGCTCGATCCACGAAACGCGATCATCCCAGCAGGCCTGCGCCATGCGCAGCGCCTGCTCCGCATTCGGCTCGAGGCCTTCCCGATCGGCAGTGAGATAGCCGATATAGAGTCGGAGTCCCTGTTTGATGCGTTCCGGGATGCTGTCGATGCTGGGCCAACCGACGATGTAGGTCACCCGCACCCGGCCCGTCCAGCGATCGGCCTGCACCGTCGGCCAGACCTGATTCGGCGCGCGCGTGATCCGGCCCGGTTTGGTCGTGGTATCGACCAGATACAGCGAGGTATTCAAGGTTTGCAGCGCGCCGGTCGTGTCGTAGTACTCGACTGTGGTCACCGATTGCAGCGGCGCCGCCATGGGTAAGTACAGCATCTCGTAAAAATTCGAGACCGTGTACTGCCAGGTCTGCGTATACAGGCCGCGGTTCATGTAGTCTTCCGCCGCGCCGGTCGCCGCTTTGATGTAGCTGGTAAACAGCGCGTCGTCGTTGCTCTGCGTGAACCGCGTCTGCTGTTTCGCCTCCGAGACCGTGATCGGATCACGCAACGGCTCAACGGTCCGGACCCAGGACCACGAGGGCCGCCGATAGGTCATCGCGGCCCTCGTTTCCGCGGCCGGGACAAGGTCGCGGTCTCACTCGGCGGCTCGAGGGCGGCCGCGTCCTCATCCGAATCGGGCAGGATCACCGCCGCGCCCTCGGTCACCCAGGCCCGCATCGCCTCGGTCAACTCGATCACCGGAATGATCTGGCCGGGCTGAAACGGAAAATCCGGATGATCCGAGGGCCGCGTCTCGAGAAAGCGCAACCGCATATTTACCCTGCCGCCGGGACCTCATCGGTCGGCTCTGTGCGTTCGGCTTCTTCCCCTTCTTTGGATGTTTCGGGTTTCTCCCGTGTTTCGGGTTCCTCGATCTCCGGATCGTGGTCGATTTGCGCGCTGCCCCGCCAGGCGCCGCCGGCGTCTTCGACGGCGGCCTGGAGGGCATCGGTCGCGTCCGCGATCGCCATGCATTGCTCTTCGGTCCCGGTCACCTGGACACGAACGTAGACGTGCACCACGGCCATACTGCCTCCTATTACGCCGTGCCTTCCGCCGGCGAGAGCCACTCTTCCGAGGTCGAGGTCGGCTGCGTCACCGGGCGCATACCTTTCGCGCGCCACTGAATCGCGACGAGCGAGTCAATCGTGGTCGTCGTGCCGCGCACGACGGAGCACTTCAGAAACTGTTTGCCCGGCCGCAGGATCGTCACCATGAGCTGATTATTGGAGGCATTGCTGACGGCGGTCCCGGTGAGATCGTTGTAGCTGCCGCCGGACGTCGCCGATTGATTCACTTTGATCGAATTGTTCGCCGCCGGCGTCCCCAACCGGACAACGAACGTGATCCCATCAAAGAGGCCCATGTCATAGGCATTGCTGCTGATGGTCGTCGTGCCCGTCACCGTCGGCGCTTCCACGGTGACCTTGCAATTGTCCAGAAAAAACATCGGCGGTCTCCTCCGGCAACAGGCCCGAGGTGGATGGATCTCCACCTCGAGCCGATCAGGATTAGGGATGCACGGCGTATTTGACGGGATGCGTGCCGGCGTCGAGCAGATCGCCATCCGCGCGCGCGAAGGCGAGAAAAGCCGTCTGGCCGAGCACGGCGTAGAGCTCATCGAGCCGGCGCAGCTCGACTTCGCGGACATCGCGCACGATGTACTTGCTGAAATCGCCGAACAGGATCGACTTGACGCCGGTCGCCGGCGTGGTCATCGACTGATTGACGACATAGGGATAGCCGTTGATCGTGTTTGGCGCCCCATTGGCCAGGCCGGGCATCCAGATCGGCGCGCCGCCGGTATCACCGGAGTACTGCAGCACTTTGATCTTTTTGACCATCTTGAGCCCGCCGTCGTGGAACATCCACCGCGCATTGGGGCGATAGGCCGGATCGACCGAATGTTCGATGTCGATCATGTTGTCGTAGGACGCCGACGACACGCCCGACAGTGTCACGCCACTTGAGGTCGATGCCGTTACGATGCCATTCGGCTGGCTGCCGGTGCCGGTCGTGAAGTGATCGTTTTGGATACGTGCAATGCGGTTGCCGAGGGCTTCGCCGAGAAACGCCGCCGCATTGATCGAGGTATCCTGCAAAAATTCCATCGACGCCAGAACGTATTTGCTCGAGTACTTCCAGGCGTCGAGCACGAGCTGACCAAACGTCATTTCGAGCTCGTTGGACGTCGTGTTCTCACCAATGATCTCGCCTTTGTTCGACGTGTCATTCGTCGTCGGAATCGGCAAGGGGCCGCCGGTCGCCGTCCGAATGACCGTGGCGACGGACCGCACGCCGCCGAAGGCGAGCAACGCGACCTCGAGCGATCGCATCATCTCGTCAGGCACCGTATAGCCGCCGGTCGTCGTCGTCGACTGCAAGCCGGTCAGGGCCGCGCGTTCCTCTTCGAGATGGCCGCGCCACTGGCGGAAATCATCGGCGCCAACCCGAAATTGTTCCGCGCCCTGATGCCATTCCGTCGGCCGCAACGGCGCCGGCGCGAAGCCGGTCACGAAGATCCGTTTCTGGTCGAGCGAGATCCCGCACTTGCGGCAGTTGTCGCGCTGCTCCGGCGTCGGGTCGACCTGGCCGGCGAGCATCCAGGTCCGGAGCGCGAGATCGCGATCGCGATCGGTGATTTTCGCGGCGTAGGGGCGCGCGCGCAGACTGCCGGAATGATTCGTTTCGATCGGGTTGGGCTCACTGCGCCGTGCGGAAGCCTCGAGGCTCGCGTTGACATCGGCCTGCTTCTCGAGGCGCGTAATCAAGCCGGAGAGCCGCTCGATCTCGTCATGGATCTTGTCGAATTTCTCGGTTTCCTCTTTGCGGAGATCCATCCGGCCGTCGTCGGCCGCCTGTTTCAGGATCGCATCGGCCTCGGACGCGAGCCGGCCTTTCTGATCGCGGAGTTCGGTCAGGTTCATGGCACTGTCCTCGATCGTGCGGAGGGCAGGCCCGAGACACATGGCAGGAGCGCGACCCACACGCAACGACTCATCACGGAATCGCTGAGCGTTTGGAGGGACGCACCCGACAGCGCGGGCGATCACCACATTATCGCCGGGGCGGCCACCTCGAACAGCGTCGAAGCGCGCCGCGGCTCATCTGTGTAGCTAGTGCGATTCTGAGGGCGGTCGGGACGGCTGTCTAGTTAGTGTCACAGAAAGTCGAATGAGCGCCGGGACGGTCGTCCCCTGCTGGCGGGCCTGCGTCTCGAGCCGATCATAGTCGCGGGCCGGCAGCGACACGTTGACCCGCACGGCATCTTCGATTTCCCGCGGGCGGCCTTTGGGTTTCATCGGGCCAGCGTCAGTTGGAGCTTGCGGCGCAGCAGTGCAATCGGCGAGCTGGCCTGCCGCGCCTGGAATTCGCGCAGGGATCGCTGTGCGACGTCGACATTCGTCGCGCTATAGGCTGGAAACGCCACGACGGAGACCTCGGAAATCGTCATGTCCGATACGTCGCGCACCGGCGTCCCGTTCTCGGTGCGCCAGTCATCGGTGAGCGCGCGAAACGCGAACGACATCCCGGAGACATCGCCGCGGCTGATCGATTCGAGGATGTCCCGGCCGGCGGTCGTGTTCGGCGGATCGATCGAGACCCGCAGACCGCGCGGATCTTTTCGGAGGTTCAGGGTCCCGGCGCGCGTGCGACCGATCACTTTCCCGCTGTCGTGATCGACCAGGGCGCGCACGTCGAGCGCCTCCTTCAGCGTGCGATCGACCGCTTCTGGCCGGATGACTTCGCGAAAGCCGCCGAGATCCTGGGAGAGCGAATCGAACACGATGGCGTAGCCTTCGATGGTCCGGCCATTCGGTGCGATGCCGACGCGACATTCGGTGAGCGATCGGATTTCGAGATCAGGCATGGGAGGGCCCTCCGAGGACCGGCGTCACGAGCGCCTCGGCGCGATCGATCTCCCAACGATGTAGCACACGCTCGAGCGCCGCTGGCAGCGTGTCATCGTCGACCTCTGCCAGGAGCGCACTCAGCTGACGTCGCGAGTCCTCGAGATACACCGCCACGGCGGCCTCGGTCGTATTCCCGGCTGGCTGCAGCGTGCGCCAGGCGGCGAGGACCGGCGTCAAGGCCTCGCGCGCGTACTCCGCGTGCGGCCCATAGAAGCCGTCGATCCAGCGCGTGAACTTCTCGACTGAGAGGACATGTTTGCGCGCGCGTTCGCTTTCTTTGAACAGCAGCCGCTCGAGGACATCGACCGCGATCCCGCGGATGGCCTGTTGCGTCTCGAGCACGGTCCGCTCGAGCGCCGCCCGCGCCGCCGAGGCCTGCGCCCGCCCCTCGCGCTCCGCCGCGCCGGTGACCAAGAGGCTCTCGCGCTCGACTTCCAATTTTCCGATCGTGACCTTGAGGGCCACGGCGTCCTCGTCGGCGCGTTGGTGCTCCGTGACCAGTGACAGATTCGCGGCGCGCAAGTCGATAATCGTCGCCTCCTGCGTGTCGATCTTTGTCCGTGCCGCGTCGCGATCAATTGCGCACTGCTCCGCGCGCATCCACGCCTCGGCGCGTTCGGTGCGCTGCTGCTCGAGGGCTTCCGTCGTCGCTTTCAGCTCAATCCGCACGTCGGCCAGAATCGTCGTGGTCGATCGCAATTGACTGGCGGCGAGGTCCTTCGCATCTTCGGCCTCCTGCGCTTTTTTCCGCGCCAGATCGCGCTCTTCGGTGAGCGTGTCGATCTGCCGTTGTTGTTGCGGATCCGGGGTTGGGGGCGGCGCCGGCGGCGGCGCGAGGATCTTCTGAATGTTCGCGCGCTTTTCCTCGATCGAGGCTTCCCAGTACGGCCGCGCCAGGCCGAGCGGGATCAGGTTCATCGCGACGAAGGCATCATCGCCGCCGGCAATCGCGTTGCGGTTCTCGATGCCGCGGACCTCGTTCGGCGTCACCGAGGCGACGCTGAATTCCTTGCTGTGGAATTCACCGCGCGCCGTGGAATCGCCACGCAGCAGCCCTTCGACGGTGAATTCGATCGCCTGCAGGTTGCGCTCCGAGGGCGCGATCAGCTTCTCGCTCAATTCCTGTTCCCAGCGCTCGAGCCAGGGGGAGAGGCAATCGATGTAGTACTCGAGGTTCTGATGCTCGATGTTGTTGTTCGTCGAGCGCGTCAGTTCCTTGAGTTTGTGCGGCGGCAGATTGAACCACCGCGCGATTTCCTCGACCTGGAATTTCCGGGTTTCGAGGAACTGCGCATCGTCGGGCGGCACGCCGACGGGGTCGTACTTGGCCCCGTTGTAGAGCGCGAGCAGCTTATGCGCGCGTTCCACGCCCTGATGGCGCGCGTTCAGCGCATCGCGATAGCCCTGGTCGGCGAGCTCCGGCGGCTTCGGCCCGGGATAACTGATCACGCCGCCGAAGGTCGCGCCGTTCCCGAAGAACGTCCCGCCGAACCGCTCCGTCGCCAGGCCCAACGAAAAGGATTCGCGCGCTTTCGACACGACGCTGTAGCCGCACACGCCGTCATAGCCGAGGCCGCAGATATGGATCACGTCGGCGGCGTCGAGCACGATGACGCTGTTGTCGGGCTGGATGACGCGGTACTGCAGCGCCGCATCATAGCTGCGTCGATACGGCGTCACCCGATCCGGCGTGAGCGGCCAGAGCGCCGCGGGCCGACCGCCACCGTTGCGTTCGATTTCGGCGTAGGCATTACCCCAGAGCAGCACGTGCGCTTGAAGGATTTCGCGGAACACGAAGGCCGACATCTCCGGATTGGGTCGATCGTGCAGGATCCGATAGAGGGGATGACTCTCGAATTTGGTTTTGTTCTGGCCGTCCTTCCGGTACAGCGGCAGCGGCAGATTGCCGACCTGGGCGCTGATCAACTCCACCGCCGACCAGACGGCCGAGTAATTGAGCGCTGACCATTCCGTTACCGGAATGCCGGTCGCAGTGTGCGTGCTCGTCAGCGACCACGGATCATGACTGTTGCTCTGAAACGATGGCCCC